>JABAOD010004674.1_pt5 | contig 14822 bp, 12 predicted proteins | sample 7062151 | NCBI WGS metagenome assembly JABAOD01 (sample SAMN14538626, study PRJNA623070) | marine sediment metagenome | biome: marine biome [ENVO:00000428]; feature: marine pelagic biome [ENVO:01000023]; material: deep marine sediment [ENVO:00002113] | place: India: Gulf of Khambhat ... | reverse complement strand
GCCGGACGGCCGGCCGCTGGCGGCGGTCACCGAGAGCGGCAACCGCATCCTGCTGTCCTGCGTCAGCCTGGCGGCGGAACGCGAGGGGCTCAGCCCCGGCATGACGCTGGCCGATGCCCGCGCGGTGGCGGCGCGTCTGATGACGGTGCCGGCCGATCCGCGGGCCGACGCCGCGCTGCTGTCGCGCCTGGCGCGCTGGGCCGGGCGCTATACCCCGATCGTNNCCCGATTGTCGCGCGGGACGGGGCGGACGGGCTGTTCCTCGACATCACCGGCTGCGCCCATCTGTTCGGCGGAGAGGCGGCGCTGCTGGCCGACATGGCGGCGCGGCTGGAGGGGCTGGGATTCGCGCTGTCCGCGGCGCTCGCCGACACCGCCGGCGCGGCCTGGGCGCTGGCCCGGCACGGCCGTCCCGGCGCCATCGCCCCGCCCGGCGGCACGGCGCGGGCGCTGGAGCGGCTGCCGGTGGCGGCGCTCCGGCTCGACCGGGAGACCACCGCCGGCCTCGCCCATCTCGGGCTGCGGCGGATCGGCGACCTCTACGGCTTGCCGCGCGGGTCGCTGGCCGCCCGCTTCGGGGCCGGGACGGTACGGCAGCTCGACCAGGCGCTCGGCCATGCCGAGGAGCCGCTGCAGGCGGTACGGCCGTCCGCGCCGCCGTCGGCCCGGATTCCTTTCGCCGAGCCGATCGCCGCCCGCGCCGACATCGACACCGCGCTCGCCTGGCTGCTGGCGGAGCTGTGCCGCCGGCTGGAGGGGCTGGGGCGCGGCGCGCGGCGGCTCGAGCTCGCCTGCCACCGGGTCGACGGCACGGCGCAGATGCTCGCCGTCGGCACCGCCCGGCCGCTGCGCGATGCGGCGGCGCTGGCCCGCCTGTTCCACGACCGGCTGGACACGGTCGATCCCGGCTTCGGCATCGAGGCGATGATTCTCGTCGCGCCGGCCAGCGAGGCGCTGTCGCCGGCGCAGGGGACGACGGACTCGCGGCGCGATGCCGGGGAAGGTGCAGCTGCACTGATCGACCGGCTGGGCAACCGCTTCGGCTTCGGGCGGCTGCGCCGCGTGGTCCCGGTCGACAGCCACTTGCCGGACCGTGCCTGGCGCCCGGTCTCGCCCCTGGAAACGGTGGACGCGGTGCCCGGCCCGGCCACGCCGCTGCGCCCGGCCCGCCTGTTCGCGCGGCCCGAGCCGGTGGCGGCGGAAGGGGACGGCGGGGACGGGCCGCCCGCCGCCTTCCGCTGGCGCGGCCGCCGCCATGCGGTGTGCGCGGCCGAGGGGCCGGAGCGTATCGCCCCGGAATGGTGGCGCGACGATCCGGCCTGGCGCGACGGTGTGCGCGACTACTGGCGCCTCGAGGATGCGGCCGGCCGCCGCTTCTGGCTGTGCCGCGTCGGCGACCCCCCGCAATGGCATCTGCACGGGCTGTTCGGGTAGAACGGGCAGAAGGGAGAAGACGATGGCGACAGTGACGATCCGAAATCTCGACGAAGCGGTGGTCGAAGCACTCAAGAAACGGGCGCGTGCCAACAACCGGTCGCTCGAGGGCGAGCTTCGGCACATCCTGACCGCTGCCGCGGGATCGCCCGGGCCGGTCGACCTTCGGGCGCTGGCCGAACGCATTGCCGCAATGACCCCGGACCGGCCGCAGACCGACAGCGTCGACCTGCTGCGCGAGGATCGGCGGCGTTAGCCTGCCATGGCCGCGGCATCGCCCCCCCACCCAACCCTCCCCCGCCAGGGGGGAGGGCTNNCCCTCCCCCTTGATGGGGGAGGGCAGGGTGGGGGTGACCGTCAGTGGGGAGCATTCCCATGACGACCCCCGCCTATGCCGAGCTGCACTGCGTCTCCAACTATAGCTTCCTCGAGGGCGCGTCCCATGCCGCCGAGCTGGTGGGGCAGGCGGCCCTCCTCGGCCTGTCCGCGATCGGCATCGCCGACCGCAACTCGGTGGCCGGCGTGGTGCGCGCCCATATCGCGGCGAAGGAGGCCGGGCTGCGGCTGCTCGTCGGGGCGCGGCTCGACCTGATGGACGGCGCCGCGCTGATCGCCTATCCGCAGGACCGCGCCGCCTGGGGGCGGCTGTGCCGGCTGATCACGCTGGGCCGCCGCCGCGCGCCGAAGGGATCCTGCGAGCTCTACCGCGCGGACGTCGCGGAGCATGCCGCCGGCATGGCGCTGATCGCCCTGCCGCCGGACGCCCCCGACGCGGCCTTCGCGGCGGAGCTGCGCGGCTGGGCCGACGCCTTTCCCGGGTCGGTCTGGCTCGCCGCCTCACATCTGCTGCATGGCGACGACGTACGCCGCATCATCCATCTCGCCGATCTCGCCGGCGCCTGCGGCGCCAGGCTGGTCGCGACCAACGACGTGCTGATGCACGCGCCGTCGCGGCGGCCGCTGGCCGACGTGCTGGCCTGCGTGCGCGAGGGCGTGTCGATCGACGAAGCCGGCGCCCGGCTGCTCTGCAAGAACGGCGAGCGCCATATCAAGGGGCCGGCGGCGATGGCGGCGCTGTTCCGCGGCTGGCCGGATGCGCTGGCGCAGACGCTGGCGATCGCCGAACGATGCAGCTTCAGCCTCGACGAGTTGCGCTACGAGTATCCGGACGAGATCGCGCCGGACGGCCGGCCGCCGCAGGCGGTGCTGGAGGCGCTGACGGAACAGGGCGCGCGCCGCCGCTGGCCCGTCGGCCTGCCGGACAAGGTGCAAGCGCAGATCGACCATGAGCTGGAATTGATCCGCGAGCTCGATTACGCCCCCTATTTCCTGACCGTGTACGACATCGTCCGCTTCGCGCGCTCGCGGGGCATCCTCTGCCAGGGCCGCGGCTCGGCCGCCAACTCGGCGGTCTGCTACTGCCTCGGCATCACCGCGGTCGACCCGGCCCGCATGGACCTGCTGTTCGAGCGCTTCATCTCGGCCGAGCGCGACGAGCCGCCGGACATCGACGTCGATTTCGAGCACGAGCGGCGCGAGGAGGTGATCCAGTACATCTACGGCAAGTACGGCCGCGAGCGCGCCGGCATGGCCGCCACCGTGATCCACTACCGGCCGCGCGGCGCGGTGCGCGACGTCGGCAAGGCGATGGGGCTGTCGCGCGACGTGATCACCGCGCTGGCCGGCCAGTCCGGCGCCTGGGTCGGCGACGTGGTCGAGCCGGGGCGGCTGGCCGAACTCGGCCTCGACGCTAAGGACCGGCGGCTGCGCCAGACGCTGGCGCTGGCGCGGCAGCTGATCGGCTTCCCGCGGCACCTCTCGCAGCATGTCGGCGGCTTCGTCATCACCCGCGGCCGGCTCGACGAGCTGGTGCCGGTCGAGAACGCGGCGATGGCGGACCGCACCGTCATCGAGTGGGACAAGGACGACCTCGACGCGCTGGGGATCCTCAAGGTCGACGTGCTGGCGCTCGGCATGCTCAGCTGCCTGCGCAAGGGGCTCGAGCTGATCCGCAGCCATTACGGCCGCGACCTGAACCTCGCCACCGTCCCGGCGGAGGATCCGGCGGTCTACGACATGCTGTGCAACGCCGATGCGATCGGCGTGTTCCAGGTGGAGAGCCGCGCCCAGCTCGCCTTCCTGCCGCGCATGCGGCCGCGCAATTTCTACGACCTCGTCATCGAGGTGGCGATCGTCCGCCCCGGGCCGATCCAGGGCGACATGGTCCACCCCTATCTCCGCCGCCGCAACGGCGAGGAGACGGTCGACTTCCCCTCGGAGGAGCTGCGCCGGGTGCTGGGCAAGACGCTGGGCGTGCCGCTGTTCCAGGAGCAGGCGATGCAGATCGCCATCGTCGCCGCCGGCTTCACCCCGGCCGAGGCCGACGGGCTGCGCCGCGCCATGGCGACCTTCCGGCACAGCGGCACGATCCACACCTTCCGCGAGAAGATGATCGGCGGCATGCTGGCGCGCGGCTACACGCGCGACTTCGCCGAGCGCTGCTTCCGCCAGATCGAGGGCTTCGGCGAGTACGGCTTCCCCGAGAGCCACGCGGCGAGCTTCGCGCTCCTGGTCTACGTCTCGGCCTGGATGAAGTGCCACTATCCGGCGGTCTTCGCCTGCGCGCTCCTGAACAGCCAGCCGATGGGCTTCTACGCCCCGGCGCAGATCGTGCGCGACGCCCGCGAGCACGGCGTCGAGGTGCGCCCGCCCGACGTCAACTGCTCGGACTGGGACTGCACGCTGGAGCCCGGCGGCGCGCCGGACGGGCCCGGCGGCGGCTATGCGCTGCGCCTCGGCCTGCGCCAGATCAAGGGTTTCCGCGAGGATGATGCCGAATGGATCACGGCCGCGCGCGGCAACTTCTATACAGAGCCGCTGGCGATCTGGCGCCGCGCCGGCGTGGCGCCGGCGGCGCTGACCCGGCTGGCCGAGGCCGACGCCTTCGGCTCGATGGGGCTGGGCCGGCGCGCGGCGCTGTGGGCGGTCAAGGCCATCGGCGGCGCGGCGCCGCTGCCGCTGTTCGATGCGGCGGGGGAGGCGGAACGCGGCGAAGAACCGCCGGTCGTCCTGCCGGCGATGAGCGATGGCGAGGCGGTGGTCGCCGACTACCGGGCGCTGCGGCTCTCGCTGCGGGCGCATCCGATGGCGCTGCTGCGCCCGCAAATGGGCCGCGACCTGCCGGCGGAGAAGCTCCTGGAGACGAAGGACGGGCGGCGCATCGCGGTCTCCGGCCTGGTGCTGGTGCGCCAGCGGCCGGGCACCGCCAAGGGCGTCATCTTCATCACCCTGGAGGACGAGACCGGCACCGCCAACATCATCGTCTGGCCGGCGAAGTTCGAGACCTTCCGCCGCCAGATCCTGACCGCCCGGATGATGCGCGTTGCCGGCCGGCTGCAGCGCGAGGGGCAGGTGATCCACGTGGTGGCGGAGCGCATCGAGGACCTCTCAGAAAGGCTCGATTCGCTCGACGAATCGGAAGACGGCCCGCCGCTCGACCCGGTCAACGCCCATGCCGACGAGGTCAGGAGCGGCGTCTCCGACGACCCGCGCGGCAAGCTGCGCCACGCCGTACCGAAGCTCCGCCGCCATCCGCGCGAGCAGGCGCGAACGCTGTTTCCGTCACGGGATTTTCATTGAAGCGGGCCACCTGCGGCTTCACGCTCGCAGGAGAACTCTACAAGGGGGAGCTGACCACCTCTCTCCTCCCAGTATCGCTTATAGCGATAATAGATGNNAGATGATCATAATCATGTCCCCGCCAACCATCGCCCGAGGCATCGCGTCATCAATGTCCTGCTCAATCACGACGATGAACGGGCGCGGCGTCATCTTCCAGTGAAGCCCCGGCCACAGGAATTCGAAATTATAGGTGTACCGGGTCACGTATAGAATCCTCTGTTCCCTGTCGACGGCCACAATCGAGAATTCGGGTGGCTCAGACCACGTAACGCCGCGAACCAGATAGGGGATGTCGTCGTCCAGAAGTTTGATCGGACCTCTCGCGAGGCCCACGTATTCCTCTGGTGTCAATCTGACGAAGGAGACCTGTTCGAGTCTCTCGACTGCCTCGATCCGCCGTTCACACTGAATGTCGATAATGCGTGTCGGTGCGACGAATTCGACATGACCATCTTCGAATTCGAACGCTTGCGACCACGGATGCGGCGTATAGCGAACGCAGCCGCCGAGCGCGAGGGCAATCAGTACCGCGAGGACGGGCTTCCGCATTCCCGTTTCACGCAAGACGAAGCGTCACCCCGCCCGTTCATCCAGCCACGCCGAACGGTGGCGGTGGATATCGTCGACCATATGGCGCGCAGTCTTGCCGGAGGGCGGCAGCGCCTCGTCGCGGAAGAAGGCGGGGAGTTCGTCGTCCTCGGCCGTGAAGCCGGCCGCCTCGTTGAACCTCGCCTCCATCTCCAGAGTCTCGCGGCCGAGCTGCGCGAAGAACTGGGTCGGCAGATCCGTGCCCAGCGCGTTGTTGATGGCGTCCACCATGAACGCGTGGTTGATGTTGGTCACGGCCCGACCGAAGATGCAGATGCCGAGCGAATCCGCCGCCGCCGAGTTGGTCTGCATCTCCATCGACACGCCGGTCAGGTGCGCGGTGTCCTTGTCGGCGCACTCGTAGACAGGCAGGTTGCCGACGGTATGGTCCGCGCCCTGGGCCGAGACCATCATCGAGATCGCGGTGACCTCGATGATGCGCGGGTCGTACGCGCTGATCGCCTGCTTCTTGATCACCGGCACGCGGCGGACCTGGTAATGCTCGCCGACATGGGCCGTGCCCCGGGCGAAGAGGCGCCCGCGCTCGGTGCCCTTGCGGATGTCCTCCAGCGCCGCCTCCATGAACGTAACGTCCCCGAACGTCGCCTGGCCGGCCTCCATCAGCACCGCGAGCATGGCGCCGGTCTCGATGGTATCGATGCCGAGGTCGTTGGCGATGGCGTTGAGCCGTGCGAGATCGTCCGGGTCGCTCAGCCCGCAATTGGTGCCCATCAGGCCGAGCGTCTCGTATTCCAGCGGCGAGACGATCTCGTTGCCGTCCTCGTCGACATAGATGTTGGAGCACTTGATCATGCAGCCGGGCATGCAGGCATGCTCCGTCTCGCCGCCGCGGGCGAGGTTGCGCTCGCGGATGTGCTGGCCGCCCATCTTCATGATCTCGACATCGGTGTCGACCAGCCGGCCGTCGCTGAAATTGCGCACCGGGATACCACCGACATGGTTCATCACGTCGGCCATCATCGCCGTGCCGAGCTTGGTGTAATTCTCGATCGCCGGCTCGGCGGCGAGCTTGGCGTTGTAGCCCTTGACCGATTCCATGACTTTCCGGCGGTCGTGGAACGGCGGCATCTTGTGCCTGTCGACGACGATCGCCTTGACCTTCTTCGAGCCCATCACGGCGCCGACGCCGCCGCGCGCGGCGATGCGCACCGGCCGGCCCTCCGGGTCGGTAAACGCGATGCCGGCGATCAGCCCGAGATACTCGCCGACCGGACCGCAGATCGCGAGGCTGACCTTGTCGCCGTATCTCTCGAACAGCAGCGCCGCGGCCTCGATATTGCCCTTGCCGAGATAGGGCGTCGCGTCCTCGAAGGTGATCTCGCCCTCCTTCGGGATGCGGATCACCACCCATTCGTCCGATGCGCCGTACAGCGTCAGCCCGGCCAGCTCGAGCTGGCCGAGCGCGAAGGCGAAGGTGCCGCCGGAATTGGCCTCCTTGATGCCGCCGGTCAGCGGGCTCTTGCAGCCGACCGACAGCCGGTTGGCGTTGGAGAAGTTGGTGCCGGCGAACGGCCCGGCGGAGAAGATCAGCGGGTTGTCCGGCGACAGCGGATCGACCTTCGCGACGCCCTTCTCGAGAAGCGTCTTGACGATGTAGTGCCGCCCCGCGCGGGCCAGCGCCTCGCCCTCCATCGCCTCGCGTTCGATGCTGCGGTCGTCAAGGTTGATATGCAGATAGGTGCGCATGCCGTTCTCGCCTGGCTGGTCGGGGCGTCTCGCTGGATTGGGGGGCCGTACGATTACCGGACTATATGCGCCGCGCTCGGCGGCGGACAAGTGTCTATCAGTATGCTGACGACAGGAAGACGCGACAACGGGTCGGTGCCCCTGTTTTGTTCTCATTCCGGCTGTTAGACTGCTGTCGGATTTTTTCGGTTCCGTCGCCAGCGTTCCCGTTCCATGGTTCGTATTCCCGGCTGCGCCGGCGCGTGGGCGGCTCAACCGCCGCTATGTTGGGAAGATCACCGATGTATGGATATTTCGAGCGTATATTCGATCCGCTGGCACCGGCCGAGATCGTCCGGCCGCCGGACAAAACCGGCGCCTTTTTTTGGCATTTCCTCTGGCCGATCAAATGGTTGCTGCTGTTGATCCTGGCCGTTTCCGGGCTTGCGGCGCTCTCGGAACTGGCGCTCTATGCCTTTCTTGGAATGATCGTCGAATGGATGGCCGAGTCCGGCCCGGAGAGCTTCCTTGAGACCCATGCGACGGCGCTGATCGCGATGGCGTTGATCGCGGTCGTCGTCCGTCCCGCGGCGGTGATCATCTCGCGCGGGCTGATCAACCTGGCGCTGGTGCCCGGTCTGACCAACCGTGTACGCTGGCGCAATCACCGCTACGTCCTGCGGCAGAGCCTGTCCTACTTCCAGAACGACTTCGCCGGGCGCATCGCGCAGAAGGTCATGCAGACCGGCCATGCGCTGCGGGAGGCGGTGCTCAACGTGATCGACGGCGTGTGGTTCCTGCTGATCTTCCTGGTCGGCATCATGGCGCTGTTCGTCGCGCTCGACTGGCGCCTGCTGTTGCCGGTTGCCGTCTGGGCGCTGGGCTACATCGCGGTGATCGTCTTCCTGGTGCCGACGGTGCGCGGACGCTCGGCCGCGGCATCGGAGGCGACCTCGGCGCTGACCGGCCNNCAACATCCAGTCGGTCAAGCTGTTCGCCCACGCCGAGCGCGAGGAAGCCTTCGTCAACGAGAGCCTGCGGCGGCATACGCGGGCCTTGCGCAACCTGATGCGGCTGGCCCTCTCCCTGACCGTGGCGCTGGTCGCGCTCAACGGCGCGCTGCTTCTGGCCATGGCGGTGCTCTCGATAATGCTCTGGCTGGATGGCAGCATTGGCGTTGGTGCCATCGCGGTGGCCAACGGCCTGATCATCCGCCTCAACCAGATGTCCGGCTGGATCCTGCACACGATCGCTGCGCTGTTCGAGAATATCGGCACGGTGGAAAACGGTATTGAGACCATCTCGCGGCCCTACGAGGTCGTGGACCGGCCCGACGCGCGCCCGCTGACGGTGATGGATGGCGAGATCCGCTTCGAAAACGTCCGGTTCCACTACGGCAAGGAGCGCGGTGCGCTCGAGAACGTCACCCTGACCGTGCATCCCGGCGAGAAGGTCGGCCTGGTGGGGCGCTCCGGCGCGGGCAAGTCGACCCTGGTCAACCTGCTGCTGCGCTTCTACGACCTGGAGGGCGGGCGCATCCTGATCGACGGCCAGGATGTGGCCGGAGTGACCCAGGAAAGCCTGCGCGCCTGTATCGCCATGGTCACCCAGGACACGTCGCTGCTGCATCGTTCGATCCGCGACAACATCCGCTACGGCCGGCCCGAGGCGGGCGAGGCGGAGATCTTGCGCGCCGCCGAACTCGCCGAGGCCCAGGAGTTCATCCCGGACCTCGTCGACCCGCAGGGCCGGCGCGGCTACGACGCNNCTCTCCGGCGGCCAGCGCCAGCGCATCGCGATCGCGCGGGCGATCCTCAAGGACGCGCCGATCCTGGTGCTCGACGAAGCGACAGCGGCGCTCGATTCCGAGGTCGAAGCGGCGATCCAGGGACAGCTCCACAATCTGATGGCGGGCAAGACCGTGATCGCCATCGCCCACCGGCTGTCCACCATCGCCGCCCTCGACCGGCTGGTGGTGATGGATCATGGCCACATCGTCGAGCAGGGGAGCCATCAGGACCTGTTGCGCTCCGGTGGCCTCTACAGCCAGCTCTGGGAGCGCCAGTCGGGCGGCTTTCTCGGCATGGAGGCGGAGGCCGGCCCGGCGCGCGATCCGGGCGGCGAGCTGCAGCAAGCGTATTGAGCTCAGGGCGCCTCGAGAGCGACCCGCCTGGCGGCGGTGCGCCCGGCGGGGCCCCCCGCGTAACCCGCAGAAAACCCTAACGCATGGGCTCGTTCCCCGTGTCCGGGGCCGGCGCCGGCGGATTTCGGTTGTAGATGCCCGCCCTTCGGATAAGATCGCCGCCCATGGAACATTTCGACTCCTTGTCGACTCCCTGTCTGTTGCTCGATCGCGCGGTGCTGGAATCGAACTGTCGGCTGATGGCGGCGCATATGAGCAAGCTCGGCGTTCAGCTGCGGCCGCACATGAAGACGGCGAAGTCGGCAGAAGTGGCGCGGCTCGCGACGGCGGGCCATTTCGGCGGCATTACGGTCTCGACGCTCAAGGAGGCGCATTATTTCGCCGAGAACGGCTTCAAGGACATCCTTTACGCCGTCGGCTTTGTGCCCTCGAAGATCGGCGCCGCGGCGGCGATCCAGGAGATGGGCGACGCCCTGATCCTGATCACCGACAACATGGGCGCCGCGGCCGAGACCGCGATCCGGGCCGCCAAGCTGGGCCGCAGGTTCCCGATGATGATCGAGATCGACACCGGCGACGGCCGCTGTGGACTCGATCCCGACAGCGAGGCCGACGACATCGTCAATCTCGGCCGGGTCATCGACAAGTCGGCGGCGCTGGAGTTGCGCGGCGTGCTGACCCATGCGGGGCAGTCCTATCACTGTAACTCGGCCAAGGCGATCAAGGCCGTTGCCGAGACGGAGCGCGCCGGCGTCGTCAAGGCGGCGGAGCTGCTGCGCGCGGCCGGCCTGCCGTGCCCGGTGGTCTCGGCCGGCTCGACGCCGACGGCACGTTACGTGCAGAACCTGGACGGCGTGACCGAGATGCGCCCCGGCGTGTACATGTTCGGCGACGTCGACCAGGCGCTGATCGGCTCGTGCAGCTGGGACCACATCGCGGTCACCGTGCTGGCCAGCGTGATCGGCCACAACCGCCGCACCAACCGCATCATCGTCGATGCCGGCGGGCTCGCCATGTCGAAGGATATCGGCCCGTCGGAATTCGACAGCGAAACCGGCTACGGCACGGCGATGGGCGAGGGCGGACGGCCGCGATCCGACCGCATGTACCTTGCCGCGGTCAGCCAGGAGCACGGCCAGCTCGCCCTGCCCGGCGGCGCCGAGCCGCCATGGGAGGAATTCCCCGTCGGCAGCCGCATCCGGATCTTCCCCAACCATGTCTGCATGACTGCCGCCGCGCACGACCGCTATCACGTCCTCGATGGTGCCGGCGCGGTCGTCGAGGAATGGCCGCGCGTGAACGGCTGGTAGCCTGTGTTGCTGCGCTGCAGCATGAGGCCATAATCCGTTAAAATATGGTTAAATTGAGGCATTCGTGCCCGCCATTTCTGCCCTGCAAAAATGTCAATTCTCCGGTGCAATCGGTGTGCATATGTTGCCTGCAGATGGGCCTCCGTATTCACCCGTGCCGAGGGGAATTTGCCATGTTTCTCGACCGTATCAGCAACGATTTTCGCCGCTGGCGCACCTATCGCCGGACCATGACCGAACTCTCCAAGCTGACCACCCGCCAGCTCGAGGACATCGGCATCGCCCCTTACGAGATCGAGGACGCGGCGCGCGGCCGGTTCCGCCGCTGACCGCGGCCATGCCGTGCGACCCCCGGCACGGACCGGTTACCAGCCGACGACGGCATATGTGATCAGCTCACGCGGCTGCCGCTTGACCTGAAGCTTGCCGAATCCGTCCCAGATTCCGATGGCGCGCGCGAGGGCGTCCGTCAGCGGGCCGGGCCGTCCCGGCTCACCGAACAGCGCCTGATTTGCGGCGCCGTCGAACCAGACGATGCCCTGGCGCATCTCCGCCACCACCATGTAATGGCGCAGCCAGCGGCCGATGCCGGCGGCCATGATGGCGTCGGCCTCCTCCGGGTTGTCGCGGGCGAAGGCGACGGCACGCTGCCAGGCCCGGTACAGGGCGCTGAATTCGGCCGCCCGTGCCTCGAGCGGCGCCGCCCGCGCCACCACCGTCTCGATCAGCAGGCCGGGACGGTCCGTCGTGTCGGCGAGGATGTGGCCGCGCTCGCGTTCGCGGGTCCGACTCAACCATGGCTCCCAGGTGACGGCGGCGTCGACCTCTCCGGTTTCGAAGGCGTGGCCGGCCTCGCCGGGCGGCAGCGGCACGATGTCGATGTCGCTCTGCGTGAGGCCGGCCTCGTGCAACAGCACATTGAGATAGAACTGGCCGGTCGAGCCGGGCCGCACCGCGACCCGCTTGCCCTTGAGGTCGGCGATCGTCGCGATGTCCATCGTCGCCACCAGCCCGTCGGCACCGCGCGACTCCGCGACCGCGAAGGTGAGGCGCAACTCCGTCTTCGGGGTCAAGTGCAGCACCGTCGCGTCGAGCATGCCGATCATGGCGTCGAGTTCGCCGGTGGCGAGTGCGGCCATGCGGACCGGCAAGTCCTCGATCGGCACCAGGCGGACTTCCACCCCCTCCTCGGCAAACCAGCCCTTGTCGCGCGCGATGAAGAACGGCCCGGCCGAGACCCAGCTGCGGTAACCGATGCGCAGGGGCTCGGCCCGCCCGTCCGCTGCTGTCAGGACGACCGCTGCAGCAGCGAGCAGCGCCGCCAACAGCCGCCGCGCGCCGCCGCGCATCCCACTGCCGCCGCCCATCCGACGCCCCAACGCTTCAGCCCGCCTTGCGGCGGGCGATCCCGTCGGCCAAGACGCAGAGGATCTCGTACATCATGGTGGCGCCGACCAGCGCGGTCATGCCCGTCGGGTCGAACGGCGGCGACACCTCGACGACGTCGCCGCCGACGATATCGAGACCCTGCAGGCCGCGCAGCATGCGCTGCGCCTCGTGGGTCGAAAAGCCGCCGATCTCAGGCGTGCCGGTGCCCGGCGCGTAGACCGGGTCGAGGCCGTCGACGTCGAAGCTGACATAGGTCGGGCCGTCGCCGACGACGCGGCGCGCCTCGGCGATCACCGCCTCGATGCCGAGGTCGTAGAGTTCCTCGATGGTGATCACGCGGATGCCCTGCTCGAGGCCCCATTCGTGGTCCTCTTCGGCATAGAGCGAGCCGCGGATGCCGATCTGCACGGTGCGCTTCGGGTCCAGCACGCCCTCCTCGACGGCGCGGCGGAACGGCGTGCCGTGGGTGTAGCGGTGGTCGCCGAAATAGCGGTCCCAGGTGTCGGTGTGGGCGTCGAAATGGACCATGCCGAGCGGCGGCCCGTCGCCGGCCAGCGCGCGCAGGATCGGCAGGCTGATCAGGTGGTCGCCGCCGGCGGTGAGCGGCAGGATGCCGGCGGCCTTGACGCGCCGGTAGTAGGCCTCGACCAGCTGCAGGGATTGCTCGAGGTCGATCGGGTTGACCTGGACGTCGCCCAGGTCGGCGCAGTTGGCCGCCTCGAACGGCTTGACGCGGCTCATATGGTGGACGTTGCGCATCATCGTCGAGAGGTCGCGGATCTGCCGCGGACCGTGGCGGGCGCCGGCGCGGTTGGTGGTGCCGCCGTCCCACGGCACGCCGATCAGGCCGATCTCGACCCCGGCCCAGTCGGTGACGTGCGGCAGGCGCATGAAGGTCGCAATACCGGCGAAGCGCGGCAGCACGTTGCCCGATACCGGCCGGAACTGCCGCCTCTCTTCCGCCATCCCTGCCTCCTGTCCGTGCCCCGGCCCCGTCGGCGCGCCGCCGGACGGGGCCCGGAACTCATCCCACTTCACGGCCAGCCCGTCAATGCGATTCGCCGCCGCGCCGCGCGCCGGACACTTGAAATCCTTGATCGCCGCAACGATCTCCGCTACACAGCAGCCGTCACGCGTCCGAACGCGCGGCCGCACCCGCGTCCCCTTCGTCTAGCGGTCCAGGACGCCGGCCTCTCACGCCGGAAACAGGGGTTCGATTCCCCTAGGGGACGCCAATCTTTCCGACCACACGTGCTTACCTGATCGGGCACGCCCCCATTGCCGATGCGCCGGTGACGCCGGGCGACCTCGGGTCGATCCGTTCGGCCCGGGAATGAGCGCCTCCGCAGCAACTTCGGAAGACGGCCCGGAGCGGCGTCGGATCAGCAACGGGCCAACACGGGTTTGAAATCTGAGGAGTTCCCGATGCCCGAAGAAAGATGCGAGATGAATGAGCTTGTGGGTCGGCCGGGAAGATAAGAAGATAATACGGGTTGTCAGCCTGACTCGGCGAGCCGCGCGAAAAAGGGGCTCGTCTGCGTCATATCGAGCCTTCCTGTTTGACGTCATGGTCGGTGGCGTGCATGACCTCTCCCGAGAGCGAATTGCCCGTGTTCAGGTATTTCCCAGATCCTGTCGGGAACGGCTGCATCGTCCGCGAAGACTCGACTTGCCCCTGCTGCGCGGCGCCGCGCCATTACATCTATCGCGGGCCGATCTATTGCCGGGGGGGCGGCATCGAGGAAGTCTGTCCCTGGTGTATCGCCGACGGCTCGGCGGCGAAAAAATGGTCGGCGATGATCTTCAACGATCTCGTCCCGGACCTGCCGGCGACCGTTCCCAATGACGTTGTGCGGGAAATCACGGAACGGACGCCTGGTTTTGAAACTTGGCAGGGGAACATATGGCTCTTTTCCCGGGACGACGCGATGCTTTTCCTCAACGAAGTCGCTGGAAGGCAGCTCCTGGCCGAAGGCAACGCGGCGAAGATCGAAGCCTGCCTCAGCGCGCTCGGCGTGGAAGATGGTGACCTCACGCCGCAACGTCTCGAAGCGCTGGAGTCTGTCGAAGTCGTGGGGAACCGGCGATCTATCTTTTCCAGGATCGAGAAAGCGGCGAATTTGCCGCGTATTACGACATGGCGTAAGGCGCGGTGGGATTTGCAGCTGCCTATCGACGCATCAGCAGAGATGTTTGACCGCCTGCCCCGCGCGCCGGCAATGCCCGCCTCCTGCCGGCCGGAGGGTGCGTGGTCATGCCTGTTTCCCCAACCGCGCCGCCCCCCTGCCTAAATTCCCGGGCGGCTTCAATCGCCGGTACACAACGCCGCGTGAATCGAATACAGTGATCGCCGTCGTGGGGCCGGCCCCGGGGAAACGCGGGGCCGAAAAGATGCCGGGCGAGAACCCGACGGCCCCGCCAGCGGATTGCGGTGCCCGGGGACGCTTGCGCGCTTAACGATGCTTGAACAGGTCGGCAGGTACGAGGTCCAGGAGCTCATCGGCGAGGGCTCGATGGCGGAGGTCTACAAGGCCTACGACCCCAAGATCGCGCGCACGCTCGCGGTCAAGGTCCTCAAGCCGGAATGGTGC
>JABAOD010002445.1_pt1 | contig 14835 bp, 11 predicted proteins | sample 7062151 | NCBI WGS metagenome assembly JABAOD01 (sample SAMN14538626, study PRJNA623070) | marine sediment metagenome | biome: marine biome [ENVO:00000428]; feature: marine pelagic biome [ENVO:01000023]; material: deep marine sediment [ENVO:00002113] | place: India: Gulf of Khambhat ... | reverse complement strand
ATGGCAGCCTCATAGTTGCCAAGCTTGTAGTAGGCGCGCCCGCGGTAGAAGAACGCGTCGGGGGCCTGCGGGTCGAGGGCGATCGCTTGATTCAGGTCGGCGATCGCAGCCTCATAGTTGCCGACTTTGTAGTAGGTCCGGCCCCGGTAGTAATAGGCCCGGGCGTTCTGCGGCTCGATCGTTATGGCCTGACCCAGGTCAGCGATCGCCGCCTCGTAGTTGCCGACTTTGTAGTGGGACCGCCCGCGGTGGAAGTAGGCATCGCCGTTCTGTGGGTCCAGCGCGATGGCCTTGTCGAGGTCGGCCATCGCCGCCTCGTAGTTGCCGACTTTGTAGTAGGCGCGCCCGCGGTAGAAGTAGGCGCTGCCATTCAGGGCGTCCAGCGAGATGGCCTGGTCCAGGTCGGCGATCGCCGCCAGATAGTCGCCGCTTACATACAGCTCACGCCCGCGATTGAGATGAGCCTCTGCGTCCTGCAACACACCGGCGGGGCTCTGGTCGGCCTCGGTTCCACCTTCTGAGGTCGTCTCTTGCGGCCTTGCGTCGCTCTCGGGAGCGACCTCCCCGGGCGCTTCCTGGGAGGCGCCAAAAAACGCGCAACTCAGAAGGGCCAGGGTTGCCCCGCTCAGGAAGAGGGTTAAGCGAAGGGTGTTCACTGTTCTATCTCCTGCCCCCATATTTTGGAGGCTCTTTGCCATTATGCCAAGTCCCCTCAGGAGCTGCGGGCCGGGATGCGTGAAGCAGCCTTTCCGCCCCACCCAAAGGTCCCTTCGATGAGCGCCGGCAACCGCTGCCACCAGCTGTATCTTGGACTGCGCAGGCGGGTGGCCGAGCAGGTGCCGAGCGCCTCTCGGATGATTTGGCGCTCACGGTCGTGGAGGTCGGCTCCCTCCCACGTACTCAGGAAGCTCTCCAGGGCTGGATACGGTGGGAACCCGTAGGCGTCCTNNCGTCCTCGGTGTTCTTGAGCAGCGTCTCAAGCGCCTGCCCATTGTTCAGACTCTCCTCGAGTTCGGGACCGCGTTCGATCAGAACCACATGCGACAGACGCGCGCTGTCAGCGAAGGTAACGCCCGGAGTCAACCGATCGACCCCATATTTGGGAGGCGGGATCAGGAGCTGGACGAGGGCATTGAGTGATGCGGCCGGAAAGCCGGACCGGCTCAACCACAAGGCGAAGTGGCGACCGGTTCGCGAATGCAGTCGGCTTTGCACTTGCAGGGTCAGCCTCTCGCGAGTCTTCAGGGTGGCCGCCTTCACGGCTTGCAGGGTATGCAGGCTAATCGTCAGCGGCTTGGGGTAGCTCAGGACTTGCCCGTCCTTTCTCAAGATCGTCATGTCGTCGGAGACGAAGGCCCAGGCGTGATGGTCGATCGTTCGGAGAATGGTGGTCGTCTTGCCGGTGTCGGTCTGAGCCGTGATCAGCACGGCTCTTTCGTCGAAGGCCAGGCACGCCGCGTGGATGAGGGCATAGCCTTTTCGGACGAAGGTCCAACGCAGAATCGGCTCAAAAACATTGGTGTAGAGCACATGCGGAGACCACTTCAGCAGCGGCGAAACCCGGATCTCGGTGCAGGTCCCATTGGAGATCGAGACCTCGAATCCGCAGCGCCTGAGGCCGTCATCATAGCGGATGGCGGCTGACGGGCTCCGAGGCTCGCGCGGTCGACCGTGCGTCAGCCGGATGTCGGGGGAATCAACCGAACCTTCGGTGCGAAAGTACTCAAGCTCAGGCAGACGAACGTAGGATTCAACCGTCACAATCCCATGAATATCATAGGTATGGGAGCGCTCACGAGGCGCGGCCCCCTTCCGGGTCGGCGACCAGATCCATCGATCCGAAAGGACAAAGCGCAGGACGGCGATCACGAAGAGTGAGATCAGGTTGGAGAGCACATAGTGGACGCCAAACCTCGAGACCAGAATCGACAAGAGAGGCCCCCGCAGCAGCAGCGAGGTGTTGTTCATCAGGAGGTAGCGGCCCAAACGGGGCAGAACAGGGGTCTCCCCCTTCCGGTCTCCAAACACCCAGCGCTCGCTCAGGCCGAAGTTCCACAGCGTCGAACCCNNAGGAGTTCGGTCGTTGCGACCAGGAGCAGGTTGTTCACCACGAGGCCCGACGCCCCCACAGCCAGGAAGCGGGCAAAGCGCCTGCCTCCGGCGACGGGCAGATCAAGATTCAGGGGATCAAGGAGCCTGCTCCAGAGTTCGGCGGAGGTGCGTCTCTCTTCGTCGTAAGCCATCCTTGGACCCTCCTATGCCGACAAAGGACTCCTGAGTTACGCCTCGGGCGTCCAGCGTCGAGGCAGAGCTCTCAGGTCGTGCGAGCTCGGAAGGGAGGGCACTTGGGCACAACGGGATGAGACCGAGTGAATACCCCTCAAACGGGACTCACTCGCAGCTGTTCTTCCTCCGTCCCGGCTAGTGATCGGCTGCCCGCCCGTGTCAGCTGCCCGGTCGCCAGGCAGGCGAGACATGCATCCAGCGGGTCTACTCTATATGACGCAAGAGTGCGGAAAGCGTTACGCTGGATCGAAAGATTAGGAAGAAAGTACTAGAAGGCTTCAAAGAGATGGCCCCCGCCAACCCGCTGCTCAAGTGCAAAGCCCCCAGGAAGGCCCGCGCCCGTTAGGGCCCGGATGGTCTTGGGCGCCGGCTTGGCGGCTGAGTGACCAGCGGGCCGGACGGCTATGCGAAATGGCCCTTGGCCTACACGCTCCGCGCCAAGCCGCCAGCCTGCGGCCGGGTTGCGCTGACCGTCAGGTTTCCTGACGCCTGGAGGGCGGCAGACAGACCCCGCCCTATTCCTCGAGCGCGGCCAGGATCTCGGGTGGCACAAGCTGGGGCTCCCCAACCTGGCGGGCCAGGAAGTAGACCTCTGCCCCGTTCTCGATTTGCCAGGTCCGCTTGAGAGCCTCTTCGGGTGAGGCGCCCACCGCCAGAAGGCCATGGTTGGGCCAGATCACCGCCTGGCGAGCCCCCATCGCCTCCAGCATCGCCTGCCCGAATTCGTCCGAGCCGCTTCGCATGCAAGGCCCGACCGGAACGGAGCCTCCTACAAAAGAGAGGTCCATCAGGATGGGAGGGATTTCCTCTCTCACAACGCCGAAGCAATTCACATAGGGCGGCTCGGTGTGGATGACTGCACGGACCTCAGGGCGAGCCCGGTAGACGGCGCAATGAACGGGTGTCTCATAGGACGGCTGGTGGCGGCCGGCCTGCACCTGCCCTTGAAGGTCGACGGAAACCAGATCTTCGGGGGTCATCCGGCCATATGGGACCTGGCTGGGGGTCACCAGAATAGTATCGGATCCCGGTACCCGGGCGCTGAAGTTGCCGGCTTCCCCCTTGATGAGGCCCATAGCAAGGGCCTGCCTGGCGACCTCGACGATTCGAGAGCTCAGCTCCTGGTTGCTCGTAGCCATGGCGCAACTCCATTCCTTGCTGGCCAGGGCCCAACTCGCCGGTGGGCCCGGTTTCGACCCCTGAGGCAGCCGTCAGGGTCTATCGAAGGCTAAAGAGATGATACCCCGCCTCCGGCAGATCACGCGCTCGATGAGCCTCCGTACTGGGGCACCGCTACCGGCCGCGCCTGGTAGGGGCACAGGCCCGCTCCCCAGATGGAAGGCGTTGACACCGGGCTGCGCCAGCCTGGGTTCACGAAACGCACGCAGGGCCGCCTTAGCGCTCAAGCCCAGGATGGCTATACTGGAAGGGCGAAGTCCTAAGACGGCGAGCTTTCATGCTGAGGAGCGTGGTATGAGAAGACCAGGCGTTCTGCTTCTGCCGGCGGCCATCGCGCTTGCCGCCTGCGGCGCGCCTCGGCCGCTCTCAAACGCCATCCCGGCGCAGACGCTGGCGGCTGTTCCGGTGCGGACTACGATCCCGGCGGACGCCGTCCCGGGGCCGGGAGAGGGAACGCCGGCAGAGCCCCTCCTCGAGCGCAGCCTCACGCCTTACATACCTCCCTTGCCGAACATCTACCTTCGGTTCAGCGATCGCTCAACTGCCAGCAGCCTGCTGGTCAGGTCTTGTGTGAGCGGTCGCTGTTCGGAGGGATTGCCTCCGACCTTCAGACCCTCGAACACCGTGCTCCAAGGCGAACCAATTCAACTGGTCATGGTCACGGAGCCCTTGCCGGACAGCCTGAGGCTCGAGCTCTTCAGGCACCCCTGGGACTACGAGAGTCCTTCCGAGCCGGTCGCCTCGGCGGTCCTCGTCCCCGACGAACGGACGCTGGCATGGCTGCCCCGGGTCCCTGAAGGAGAGTATATTCTCACGGCCCTGGCGAAGCGCAGCGATCTGGAAATGGAGGACTTGAAAGTATTCGATACGCGGCTTCGAATCTACACCCCGGCCAGCCTAACCGCGACTGCCGTGCCAACCGCAACCGAGCACCGAACGCCCCTGCCGGCGCTCCCGGCCTACCGCCGCGGCCTGCTCGAGCTCCAGTTCCCTTCAAGCGACGCTTATGCCTTGGATTTCTCCGCCCTGGGGCCCGAGGCCATGCCGTTCAATCCCACACCCAGCCCGGGGAGCGAGGCCGACCTGCTCCTCCCCGCGAATGGTGGGTTCCATACCCTGGAAGCGCCCTACGGGATCGCGGACCTGGGCCCTTACGGGGGCTGTGCGCCCGGCCCCAACCTTGACCCGGGCCTGGTGGACATCTACACGAGCAGGTTTCTCCAGAACAGGGTGGCGGCTCCCGAGGGGGGCTACCTCTCCACCGTGAACCTAGCAGACTCCCAGATTGTGTGCCGGCTGTTCATCGTGAAGACCTCCGAAGGCAGCTTTGCGGTTTTCCTGCCCATCGGTCTGTATGTCGGCGCCTTTGATCGCTACCAGGTTTTCTGGATCTACGCCACGGAGGGCGCCAGAGAGTTCGTTTCCCCTTGAGCGGGTGAGACACGGGGCATGATGGCCCCACCGGGCCAGGCGGCTTGTTCGCCTGAACTCAACTTGCCTGGACGCCTCTTTGAGGCCCTGCGGTGCGAGGTGGAGGCTCGGCTCCATCGTTCCCCGGCGGCAAAACAACCCCCGGGCGAGGCCATCTCACGCGATCCGGCTGCTGAGCCCTTGGCTGGTCAAGCTCCTGGCTGGCTGGGGCTCGGCAGGTGCCGCTCCGGAAGGCCTGCCCGGTCACGGCTTGACAGACTCAATTCCTTAGCGGATACTGGATCAAGGGCAATAGGACCTTCATCCCTTGAGCTAGGAGGGGGCAAGCGTCCTCCCTCCACAATCCATAAGCGGCCCGCTACAGAGCCAAGGAGATGGCGTCCAGCGCACCTCGCCGATCGTCCAAACAGGGGCTGTGGGGGTGGCACCCAGGAGCACAGCCGCGGAAGGGTGGCTTTTCGTATTGGTGCAGGAGATCCGCCGGCTCGAGTTCTGTAGGCAAAGATTCTGGCGGGCCTGCAGCAGAGTGAAGGCGCCCCAGCGGGGGTCCCCTCGTAGAGGCGCTGCGCACCAAGCTTGACTGGGCTCCGCGCACCTTCGCATTGGCCTCTGCAAGATGTGTTCCTATGACCGGAGGATCGTCCCGTGCCAGCCAGGCGAAACACGAGACTCCGGGAGGAGCATCGCCGATGTGAGCTGCGTCCTTAGGCGCGAACGCCGGCGAAGCCGGGGGGGGGTGAACAGACAATGAGATCCAAGAGTAATGCAGTGCCGGGCCTCCAGCCTAACCTGTTGCAGAGGATCTTGTACTCCCCCTCCAGCGTACACATTGTGGTGTGCCGAAGATGCAATCTCTCGTGCGGCTACTGCAACGAGTACGACAAGGTTTCCGAGCCAGTTGACGCTGACGTTCTGAAACGAAGGATCGACAAGCTACAGTCGCTGGGCGCGCTTTCCGTGGCCTTTACAGGCGGGGAGCCGCTGCTTCACCCGGGCATACCCGAACTGGTGAGATACGCCAGGCGGAGAATGCCGGGGGTGGGGCTGATTACCAACGGGTACTTATTGACGGCGTCGCTCACAGAAGCCTTGAACGAGGCCAAGTTGTCTTGGCTGCAGATCTCTATCGATGGCTTGGAGCCCAACGAGGTGACGGTCAAGGCCTTGAAGCCCATGCGGCGCAAGCTGGAGATGTTGGCGGACAGGGCTCGTTTTCGGATCAACATCAACTCGGTCATTGGAGCGACGAACCCCCTTGAGGCCCTGGGCGTAGTGAGATTCGCGAGGAGGATGGGATTCCCCACGACGATCGGCCTGGTGCACGACGGGACGGGGAAGCTTGAGTTAGACAGAGACCAGGTGAGGGCTTATCACCAGGTTGATGCGTTGCGCAAGAGACCGTTTTGGGATCTTTACAACTTCGAAAAAGAGTTCATCGAAAAGGGCGAGTCGGATTTCAAATGCAGGGCCGGAAGCCGGTATCTCTACGTGGATGAGTTTGGGACAGCGCATTACTGTTCTCAGCAGCGGGAGCTGTATGGCAAGCCGCTGGAGGAAATGACCCATGAGGATCTAAGGTCAAACTTCTACAGCCGGAAACCGTGTTCGAACGGCTGCACCATCGGCTGCGTACGCCGGGCAAGCTGGCTGGACAGCTGGAGGCGGTAGCACAAGCTGCCTGAACTCGAGCGCTCCCCCTCGAGGAGCGCGCTTTAGGCGGGCGCAGGCTGCCGGCTGAGCTGCCAGAGCCGGCTTCCGCCACTCGATCCGAGGCTTCCCGGGAGGGCAGGGGCCGGCCCATGACTCTCTACCGCAAGCCGCGCAGGCAGAAAGCCAGGAACCGGCCCCGTCTGTCGTGATGAATTTCCCCCTCTACACGCTACCCCGGAGCCCGCCAAAGGCTCAGAACCGCACAAATCCTGCAAGCAGGGGTCTGTAGCATTGCTCGGAGCCCCTCAGAAAGCGTGTCAGCAGCTCAGGCGTTGACCACTGCTACCGGCAGGAACGGCCTGACCCACTTATAGACTGGATTGTAGTTCCAATCCGCCCCAAACCCGCCATCGCCGCCGGATGGATTGAAGGCCCGGCTAGCCGCGAACAGGTGGAAGCTGTAGGCACCTTGAGGGGACAAGCCTGGCAGCGAGAAAGTCGCCGTGTTGGTGACGTTGTTATCCCCGGGATTGGTGTGCCAGTGCTGGGCCGTGCTCAGCGCCGAGCTGAGGGTTGGGGCACCGCCCCCGCAGCCGCCTCCGCTCAAAGCCACAGAGCGCAGGTGGGCCGCCGACACCTGGTAGCTCACCATGAACTCGATATCCACGGGGTTACCGGCGACGGTCGGCCTCGATATGACGGGACAGACAAGCGACAGCGGAGGGCTCCAAGCGCCTCCGGCCGGACGCCAGCGCAGCTCCGTAAACTGCGCTGTTGGCCTCGTGTTGTCGATGCGCAAGCCGACCGGCACAGACGAGTCGATGACCGCCTTAGCCGCGTTCCCCAGCTCGAGTACCAGGGTATACAGGCCGTTGGCAAACCCGCCCGTCGGCCAGTTCAGAAGCAGGTACTGGGGAAACCAGCCGTCAGCGGCGGGGATGACCGGGTACCAGCCGTTCGCATCGGACGTCGGCCAGTGAGTCTGTAAATTGCCGCCGACGACACGGTGAAGCGGCCAGGTAAGACCCGTAAAGGAGGCTGGGGGGCCGCCATTAAACTGGTAGCGGAGCCGGTAAAACACGGCGCCATCGACCTCGTTGCAGCCGTAGAGCTGCAGGACCCGCGTGAACGGCGCTTGCGCGAGCGGGAGTGGAAAGTCTGACGCCTGCGGGGCGATGCTGCCGGAAGGATGGGGGCGGTTGGGCCGGCGCGCGTATCCAGCGGCGGCATCATGATAGGGATCGGCCGGACCGGGCGGATTGACCAGCGGCATGAGGCCCGCGAACAGAATCGCCGGGGTGTCCTCACAGGGCACCTCTGGGGTGTCGCAAATCACGCCGGCCACGGCAATGGGCGAGGCCTCCAGGGTCACATCCGGGATCGGACCGGCGTCCCAGCGGACGTCGAAGAAGCTTTCCGAGTAGATCGTCTCTTCGTCGCCGTCGGCGTCTACGTCCTGTGTGACGCGGAAGGTGATGTCCGGCACGTCGAATATGGGCATCCATTCAGGGACGAAGATGTGGAAACAGCGTCTGAATGGGCCAATGAAGCGCTGTGGGTCGAATTGGTCCAGGAACTTCGTTTCGAGGCTGAAATGGGCAGCCAGTCCCTTGGTGTCGCGCTCCTCGCACATCTGCTGAACCTTGGGCGGCAGCGGCGGTGGGAGCGGCTGCGAGAAGGCTGGTTTGCTCAGCGCTTCTCGCCGCAATGTGGCAGTTTCGCCCAGCGCGGCCACGGACTCGAGGACCGCCAGTTCTTCAGCCAGCTCACGCCCGACCAACTCCTCGGCTCGACGCAGGGCCATGCCGGCCTGCTCGAACAGGAAGGGGGGCGGATCCGGCAGGGGTCTCGGCCAGCGGATGACCGGCGGCTCGGGCAGCAGCTCTTCCAAGATGTCCCGGATCGTCGGTTTAATGAAGATGTCCGGGAAGCAAACCCGCTCAAGCCGCCACCGCAGGATCCAATCCACCTCCCAGCAGGGCACATAGACACAGAATCGGCCGCAGGCGTCCGTGACGACCGTCGCAATTTCCTCGCGAGTGCAGAAGAGCGGGAAGAACCAGCCCCACGGCCAATCCGGCGGGAAAAAGCCGAGAAGACCGCAATCGGTGTCCTCGACATGGACAGTCGCAAACGGCACTGGATACTGCTCCCCGGTACCCGGGTCCGTCTTGACGACTTGCCCGCAGATCCGGCGGAAGCACAGCAACTCCGGGTCTATTCGAAACTTGTATTTCTCGCTGATCTCTGCGACGTTGAGGCCTCTAAGCTTCTCTACGCTCACATCAGTGAGCGCCGACAAGCGTTGAGCTTGGATTTTGGTGATTGGCCGCCGATCCGGCGGCAGATCCACGGATTCTACCTTTTCGTTGGCCATTGTTCTCCCTCCTGGCCTGCTATAACCTGAAGACGGACTTACAGTTTGTTGTTGCCAGTCTCACCTCCTCAGTATGCGTGCAGCCTCCCAAGACCTGGCTGGAGCCAGCGCGCCAGGCTCCCACCGGCCACCCGCAGTGATCCGCTGCCGAGGTCCCAAAACAGCGCAGGGTGTGCATGAGCTGGTACAGAGCCGGCACGTCGACCGAAGCCTCCGGACGGCCAGGGCCCATAAGCGGGAAGGTGGGGGGATCTAGGGTCGTGGCTGGAGCGTGTCTAGCTCTTCTTCAGGAGCTTTCAGGCGGTCCACTGCGCCCGAGCGCGGTCGGCTAGGTAGTAGGAAGGTTCTTCCATGGACAGAGAATCGCTCTGTATCGCCTAACCTCATGCTATCACGAGTCCTTCAAGAGACAAGCGGTGGCTGTTTCCACTCCGCCTCCAGGTTCCGCCTGTCCAACGCTCTCTGGGCAGCGCGGCGCCGCGTGAGATCAAATGCGGTCTCTCCTGCGCGACGGGATCGATCCGGTGGGGGACATCTTCCCCAGACCCCTGTCAACCTCGAGTCGGGGGTGCGGATCCCCGCCCTCCATAGGGCGGAGCGCCGGCAGGTTGAACGCGCTCACCAGGAACGGATCCATGCCAAACCCGGGGTCAAGAGCCTGGGGCGAGACGGCAAGCTCCTCATTCTTCGTAGGGCACCTCCACGACCCGGCGGGCGATGGCCGCATCCAGGGAGGCGACCTCAGTCTCCAGGCTGGCGGCCACCTCTCCCACGGGAAGGAGCCTGGTCTCCGGCTCTCCACGACGCTTCACCTCCACCCCTCCCTGCTGGAGCGAGCGCTGGCTGACTGTCAGGCGCAGCGGCAAGCCGATCAAGTCGGCGTCGGCGAATTTGACGCCCGGGCTTTCCTCGCGGTCGTCGTGCAGCACCTCGAGCGCCCCTCCGGTTAGTTCCTCATAGAGACGCGCGGCGGCCTCCTCGCCCCCCCTGAGCCCAACCATGTGGATGTGATAAGGAGCTATAGAGACCGGCCAACGCAGACCATCTTGATCGTGGTGCTCCTCGGCGACGCTAGCCAGCAGACGACCGCTGCCGATGCCATACGAGCCCATNNCCGCCTCGTCCAGGAAGTCCGCCCCCATGGCCTCTGAATACCGGCTGCCCAGCTTGAAAATGTTGCCCACCTCCACGCCGCGGCGCGTGTGCATCGGGTGGCCACATTCGGGACAGGCGCGGCCGCCTTCGGCCAGGGCGATGTCTGCCACGACATCGGCCTGGAAATCGCGCCCGAAGTTGACGTTCAACAGATGGTAGCCCTCCTCGTTCGCACCGGCGACAAGGTTGGGCGAGGCCGGGATCACGTCATCCGCGACAATTAGCGCCTCCTTGATGCCCACCGGGGAGGCATACCCCGGCACGGCCCCTACGGCGCGGATTTCTTCGTCGAGCGCGGCTCGCAGCTCCTTGGCCTTCAGCGCATTGGCCAGTTTGGTCTCATTGACCTCCATATCGCCGCGCACTACGGCAAACACAAACCGCTCGGCCGCCTCCTCGTCCTCCGCCAGCGTGGCCACCCGAAAAACGGCCTTCGCCGTTCGGGCCGTGGGCACCTCCAGGAATCCGGCCAGATCGTCGATGGTCTTCATGTCCGGAGTAGCCACCTTTTCCAGCGAGCGCGGCGCCTCGTCCGGAAGCGCAGGCTTGTCGAATCGGGCGATCTGACGGTTGGCCGAGTAGCCGCACTGATCGCAGAGCAGGAGCGTGTCCTCTCCCACCGGCGTGAGGTACATGAACTCGTGGGCCATAGTGCCGCCCATCATGCCCACGTCGGACCGCACCGCGATGACCGGCAGAGCGCAGCGATGGAAGATGTTGAAGTACGCCTGATAGTGGTTGCGGTATTGGACGTCCAGACCATCCCAGTCAGCGTCCAGGCTGTAGCTGTCTTTCATGGTGAATTCCCGCACGCGGATCAGGCCGCCGCGCGGACGGGGGTCGTCGCGCCATTTCGTCTGGATGTGATAGATCAATTTGGGGAGTTGGCGGTAGGAACGGATCTCCTTGCGGATCATATCCGCCACCACCTCTTCGTGCGTCATCGCCAGCACCATATCGCGGCCGCCCCGGTCCCTCAGGCGGGTCATCTCAGAGCCGATCTGCTGCCAACGCCGAGTCTCCTTCCAGATGTCGGCCGGGTGGACGACCGGCATCGTGATCTCCTGGCCTCCGATGGCGTCCATTTCCTCCCGCATGATGTTTTCGATCTTGGTCAGCGATCGCCTAGCCAGGGGGAGATAGCTGAAGATCCCGGCCGCAAGCTGACGGATGAAACCGGCTCGCACCAGGAGTTCGTGGCTCGCGATCTCCGCTTCGGACGGTTTTTCGCGTAGCGTCTGACCGAAAAGCTGGCTCATACGCATGTCTGGGTCTCCTTGACGGACCAGGGCTGATCACCCCAAAGGGAAACGCCCCCTGAGCCCAGCACCCTGCCCGCCTGGTTGAGATAGACTCCCTCGCTGGCGCTGCGGTGTGGATGGTCCATCATAGGCGGACTGACCGGGCACTGGGGCACAGGCCACACGGGCTCATGGCATCGGCCGCTGCATCGTCGCAAGTCCACACCCCACCGCACCGGCTAGGGCAGGCTGGCAGGGCTGCTGACGGTAACCCGGAAACGCACCCAGCCGATCCTAGCATGAGGATCTCCGAGAGCGTCTGGGTTGCCTATCCCACTCACACCACAAATTCCGCGCTATTTCAGGACATCCAGACTAATACGTAAACAGGCGATCGTGTTCAACCGCGAGCCGGACAAGGTCGCTGGGCATCGCAAACTCATAGGGCTTCCCCTCGAGCTCCTCCTGGCCCAGCCCTCGCGCCTTCGAGGACATTCCAGACAGGTAGATCGTTACTCCGCTTGCAGCCACCGCATCATAGAGTTCCCGCAGGTTGCCTGTTCCAAGCCCACTCAGATGATCGATGGCGCCGTCGCGCATCAGCTGGACGCCATCACCGGCAAGGAACAGGGTCACCGAGTGACCCTCTTCGATGGCTGCCTTCGCGACATGGAAGCCAAGTGCGGCTCTCGTGGGATGTTCCGGGCCATGAGTGATGTGAACCAGAATCTTCGCCATGCTGTTCCTCCGTCGGCTGGGGCGTATGCCCCTCTTTCCAAGTGAAAACCATGAGGCTCCAGGTTGAGGGATCAGCGGGCAGGCGGCCTCCGGCTGGCAGGCTTCGTCCTAGAGGTCCCTGCTCGCCTTTCTCCCCAAGCACAGACAGGGATTCCGCCCCTCAGGACGGCCGAGCGGGTCTTGACCCACTGCGGCCATGATGGGACTTGGCGACCTCTCCAGCGCAGGGCGCCCCGGCCTGGATTCAGACCCAGCCATACGGCATTTCGGTCCTGTAGGTTCGCCAGGTAAAAAGGGCAATGGCGGCCAGCAAGACCAGCGCCAGCCAGACTGGGAAGCGCGTGAACGCCTGAACGCCGAGCATAGCCGAGCTCAAGACCGCAAACATGCACACCGACGCGATCCGTTTGCGCTGACCTCTCAGAGATCCAATCCGTGCGGCGGCCTCTCCCTCGATCGGATTGTCTGACCCGGCCAGCAGTTGGTCAATCTGAGGCTGCAAGCCGAAGTGAACGTATGCGAGAAGACCGATAATCACCAGGAGCAGCAGGAATTTGAGCCCCAGGGCCGGCGTGGTGACGAGCGCTCCCAGGTTTTGGCCCCTGAGGTAGATCAGGGCCAAGCCGGAGAAGAGCGCAGTGGCCTGGAAGACGAAACAGGGGATAGTGCGGTTCTTGATGATGTTTTCCATGAAGATATCGGTTCGGTCCCCCGTGGGGGGACCTAAGCGCACACGCTGATTGACGGCGACAAGGGCATAGACCGGCCAGGCCATAAGGATGGCGGTAACGATGTGGATCACTCTCAGTATCGAGATGATTACGGGCAGCATGTCTCCTCCTTTTTGTCCGCGTGAGAAGGCCTCCTCAAGCCCCCGAGCGGCTGTGAGTCGCAGGATGTCAGGGAATCAGGGAGGATATAGATCTATTATATGGGGGGTTTAGCTCGGCCGGGGGGTTCTGCGGCCACCCAGCCTGCGCGGCTGATCAAGGTCGGCCAGGGGCGCGGCTGAGACGCACTCCGGACAGTTCTCCAGCACGGTTGGCAGACCGTCGATCTTCGCAGCCATGATGGTGCCACAATCGCAGACCGGCAGGCGCGACGATCCCCCTACTGTGACCCGGATGGCGACGCATCGGTTGCAGTTGCAGAGCAGCCAATCGGGTGGGTTTTCAAAATTGATCTTCATCGCAACCTCGTTCGCCCCACACAGCTCGACAGCTCCGGGGGGCCTGGCCCACCCCGGCCCGGCCTTGGGTCAAGAAGTTCACCCCGATCACGCAGCTCAACCAGCACGGGGAGCGGTCCCTCTAGCGGAAGCCTCCACCGGCAGGATCGACCGCCTACAGGTCGACCCCGTCGATGAACACCGGCCGGTCGTCCAATCTCGCCCTCCGCGCAAGCGGTTTCACGTACAAGTGCACCGAAGTGTCTATCCGGAAGAAACCCTCCATGCTTCGCAGCAGCACATTATCCGGCTCGCAAACGCAGTACATGACCTCGATCCCGTTCGACAGGGCCAGGTTGTTCACATGCCGCAGCAGGCTTGCCAACCGCTCAGGATCCCTGAATCCGATCGGGGTGAGCATGATTTGCTTCAAGGTTGTTCCAGGGCCGGGCATCGCTGGCATGGGACGCAGGATGCCAGCCACCTTCAGCATCAGACCCATCATGCGCAGCCTTGGGCTGAGGGCCTCCACGGTGATCCGCATGACCTTGCTCCAGTCCCAGTAGCCTAAGCAGGCCACGATCTCGCCCCGATCTTCCAGGACAAGCAGATTATCCTTGCTGTAGGCGGGCACACGCTCGATGTAGCGGGCCAGCCCATCCGCAGTGGCGGGCTCATGAAGTTCCGAGCCGGCCCATGTCTGATTGAGCAACCCGGCCACCGCAGCGAAATCCTCTGAGGTGACCGGCCTGATCGCGCCGTTCGGAGGAACCTCCACCTCCTCGATAATCGCCAAACCGGGCATAAGGAGCGTGCGCTGGAGCTGGTAGCCCCTGCTCTCCACGTAGCGCATCGATGGCAGGTTGCCCTCCAGGATCAGCGTGTAGGCCAGCACTGCGCCGTGTCCGGCGAGGTGCGCCTCCCGCTTTTGGAGAAGCCGACTTGCGACCCCTCTCCTCCGGGAGCGGGGTGAAACGAAGGCCTGGAAAAGGTATCCCACGCGACGGAGCTCCCCGCCCACAAGGCCCTCGCGCAGCGCACACGCGCCCGAACCAATGATCTCGTCGCCCTCGCAGGCGACATAAACCTTGAAGCTTTCGTAGGCTTTGGCACGGCCGAAGAAATCGGGTGTGTTGACGTTGGTTACAATGAGAGAAGTCCCCATCGGGCACCGCGCCTGGAGCGCCTGGAGTTCGTCGTTATCAGCGGGCGTTGCTTCGCGGATTTCCATTCGACAGCTCTCCTTGACGAACGCGCCGGTCTGTTTGCTCCACGGCAAGCCGACAGGCCGGTTCCGACGGTTGGCTCAAGCCTCCCTATCCTACGGAACCCCATTGCGCCTGTCGTCCCCAAAAAGAGTGATACGGGCTAGCGAAGGAGGGTGATCTTCACGTTAGTGACGCCCCGCGCCCAAAGCCCTTACCGGGGCGATCGAGAGGATCCGGACTCAGACCTCAGAATCCCCAGTTCGTGGGCGCGAGCGGCGGCCTGAGTCCGGGAGGCGACGTCCAATTTGCGCAAGATATGCGCCACGTGCGTCTTGACGGTTTGCTCGCTGATGACGAGCTGCTCTGCGATGTCCCGATTGCTGGCCCCAGCGGCGATCAGGC
>JABAOD010003386.1_pt2 | contig 14838 bp, 14 predicted proteins | sample 7062151 | NCBI WGS metagenome assembly JABAOD01 (sample SAMN14538626, study PRJNA623070) | marine sediment metagenome | biome: marine biome [ENVO:00000428]; feature: marine pelagic biome [ENVO:01000023]; material: deep marine sediment [ENVO:00002113] | place: India: Gulf of Khambhat ... | reverse complement strand
CAGCTTGCGCTGGCCAGGCCACAGTGATTTCTGGCAAAAGTTGGCTGATCTGGGGTTCCTGGATCACACCCCAATCCAGGTCGGTCACAACGCAGTCGTCCCGCGGCGTTTTCTCCACGACCTGCTGCACCCCCAGCTCGCATACGCGGCAGGTGAGCGCGACATCGCCGTGGTACGCGTGGAACTACAAGGCAAGCGCGATCGGGTCCCCAAAAGGATTGTCTATCAGGTTGTTGACTATCGTGATCTGGAAACAGGTTTTCTCGCTATGCAACGCACCGTCGGCTTCACGGCAAGTATCTGCACCCAGATGATACTCCGAGACGAAATTAAAAAACGGGGCCTGCTCTCCCCGCTGCTTGACATCCCCGGAGACGAATTCTTCAGTGCGTTGGGCAGGCGCGGAATCCAGGTGCAACGGACAGAGGACTCTTGAGAGACTCGTGGATTTGATACAGGCGCCGATTTCTTGCTTGGGTCCGGCCCTCACCCTGAGAAGGCGCAACAAACACCTGACCCCTTGTGAACGAGTGCGCAAAGTTGACTTTGCCTTGCTTCCTCTATATAATGTCATATCTGCGCCTCGGTCTCAGGGCGTTTCGTGACCTGGCGACTTCGCCATCTTACGGATAACTGAGAACAAAACAACTCCGCTGAAGCACGACGAAAGAAAAGGAAGGGGCTGATGAACCTGAAAATTGGGGCAGTTGGAATTTTCGGCATGATGTTTGTCGCCATCGTTGGAGCGTTGCTGTTCATGCCCACCGCTGAACTGGGCGCGATCGTTCCGCTCGGAGGGCTTCAGATTGAAGCCTTTACGGAACCGTTGAACCCGGCAGTGGAGGTTGAAGCTATCCCGGTTTTCGGCAACATCGCGCCCTCCGAGCAGCGAGAGTTGCTTGGCGCGCAGCTTGAGCCTTACCTGATATTCGATGAGTACACCACCGCGGCAGTTGCTGGTGAGGGATCCGCAGATGCACTCCTCCTGCCTTTGGATGGATATTTCGCTGCCGAGGCGGTGGTAGGCGATACTGAAGGGACGATTAACCCGCTGATCTACACTCCTGCTGCCTTGGACGAATTTGCCGCAGACATGGAGCGGGTCATCACCGAGAAAACCCAGACTGCAGTCGAAGTGCAAACCCAACTGCACAAACGCTGCGGTGGAGGTTACGGTCCCTGAACCTCAACAATGTCGTCAGCTTGTGGCCGCCCGACGCTGTCGGGCGGTTTTTGTTTGGCCATGCGATCGTAAATGCGGTTATATTTAGATTGGGCGCAGTGGAACCCGGCTCAAACTCAACCCATAACCGTGACCCCTTTCGCATACACCTCACACGGTGGGATCAAGCATTTACGAGGGAAAGATGTTCGCAATCAATAAGCCGTCGGCACGGATCACCGCTTTAGGCCACTTTTTACCCGCAAGCGAGGTCTCTTCCTCCGATGTCGAAAGGCGCCTGGCACAGAATGGGCATCCCATTCCTGAGGGGATGATTCAACGTCTGAGCGGCGTGGCCTACCGTCGGTATAGCGATCCCGAGGTCGCTTCCTCGGATTTGGCCGCGGAAGCCGCCAAAGGGGCCATGCGCGCTGGCAAGGTCGATCCCGAAAGCATCGATCTGCTGATTTTTGCAGCGGCTTCACACGACGTGGCGGAACCAGCGACAGCCAATATCGTGCAGGCAAAGATCGGATGTTTTTCGGCGCATGCGCTGGATGTTAAGAACGCCTGCAACAGCTTTCTTAACGCGCTCGATATCGCCTGCAGTTTTATCCAGACGGGCAGAGCACAGCGGATCTTGATCACCAGCGGAGAAGTGCTGTCCCCCGTGATCGATTGGAAAGTTGAGGGTGAGGCAGCCTTGCGCCGGAAATTCGCGGCGCTTACCTTGGGAGATGCGGGTGGCGCCTGTCTGGTCGAACCCTGCATCGAGGATGGCCGGGGCATTTTTGTCCGGAAATTCTTTACTGAGGGGACCCATTGGCAGCTCTCAACCGTGATGTCGGGTGGCACGCTCATGAAAGACGATTTCTCGAAGCGCTATTTTGATTGTGACAGCACAGCCCTTTACGCATTGGCGCTCAAGCATGTGCCCCCGTTGATCTCTGAGGTGCTTTCCGAGCTGAATTGGGAACTTCAGGATGTTCAGCTGGTCGTTCCCCATCAAGCCTCCAGATCGATCATCGAGCAGATTTGCAGGGCGGTTGATTATCCGATCGAAAAGTGTTTCATCACCCTTGAACGACTGGGCAACGTTGCGGCAGCCAGCATCCCGGTCAGCCTCAGCATGGCAGCAGAAGCGGGCAGGCTGAACCCGGGAGCAAAGGTCCTGTTAGTGAGCGCGGCCGCCGGGTTCAGCGCCGGGGTCGTAGCGTTGATCGTGTGAAGGACCGCCTCTCCTGCGCTCCACAGGTTGCTCTTCAGACAGGAGTGTCACACGCCATAGACAACGTCCGTTGGAGACGCCGTACGGATCCCCACCAAGACGCGCTACGGACTTGGACGGGGAGAAGCCGGACGGCTTGGGTCCTGTTCATGTAGTGCTTCTCCGTTGTTGGGCCAATTCTATTTGGTCTGTACGCTACCGCGCGATTTTTTGACCCGGGATCAGCAGACCTTGTCGTGCTTTCGGTGATGAACTGATACAATCATTATTACCAGTCATCTCAAAACCAGGGAACCATCACCGTTTTTGAGACCCGTTCTATTAACTTTCAATCTTATTGGATACGCATTAGGGCAAGAGCCACGATGGATACGAATACCGTGCTGGAAGAAAAACGCGCCGTGTTAAAGATGGAGATGGCGGGGGACTACCGCTCATTTGGTGGCGTTATCTTAGATGGGACCGGGCATCTCCTTCAAGGGATCACCGCCAAGGTCTCGGCGATTTATTCCCGTAAGGAACCCGGGACTGCCGGGACCATTCCAACGTGGTACAGTGCAACTGTGCTCATCATCCTGAACCTGCTCATTGGATATCTGCTTTCGCTGGTTCTGGGCGAGCTGTACACACCGCGGGCGATTCAACTATCGATCTGGGCCGCAAGCACCGGGGTCTTGATCCTGATCGCAAATCGCATAACGATCCGGATGTTCCTGACCACGTACCGGGAGGCGCCCCTGGAGGCCATGCTCTCCGCCGCTGACCTTGTGGATCTTCAAAGCTGGCTCAAAGGGAATTTTGATCTTAAGAAACCGCTGTTCTTCGGCCTGACCCTGGGCCCAATCTTGGGAATCACCCTGCTCCTGTTATGGCGGGCCAATAACGATGAGGGCTTTACGTTAGGGCTGCTGTTCATCTTGATTGTGACGTCGATTCAGGCCGTGTCCATCGTTTATTACCTGTTCCCCTTTTTTTTGGCACTGCCCGCGCGAATCAGTCAATACCGGTTCAAACTGTACACAGCCAATCCCAGCAGCTCAGAAGTTGTCAGCCGGCTTTCCACCATGTTCACGCAGATCATGTACATCACGATCGTTTACGTTGTCGTTTTGACCTTGGGGTTGTTCTACTTTGACTTCCTGACGCTGGCGACCAGCCTGTTATTGGGGTTAACGGTCTGGGCGCCGACGGTCGTGCTGTTTATCAGCAGCCAAATCAGTCTTGCGAATATCATCACGAACGCAAAATGGGAGACGCTCATCGAAACGCAGTCCAAGATCGAAACGTTGCAGGCCCAGAACCCGATCCCATCGCAAGCGGTGTTAGAGCATATCGACAAGCTGATGAACTACCATGATCGCATCAAGGACACGCCGAACTCAGCAGTCTCCTTCAATTTTCGTGCGGGGCNNGGCTGAGTTTTGTGGGTCTCCTGCTCCCCTTGATCACCTTTGTGCTGACAAATCTGGTGCCGATTTTTTCGCGGACGCGCTGAGACGGTTAGATTGACAACACAGATCTGAACGATTTACAATGCACAGAGCGCCGCGCAGGCCGTTGAAGCCAGCTTGCGCAGCGCTCTGTTGGTTTCGTATGGGAGCGGCCAAAATACGTACGACCTTCTTCTCAGCTGGCGCCGGGCTGGAAGCGTCAAACCTACCCGTTTAGGCAGCTAAGCACTGGCTGATTCGCCGTTTCGGAACGCGCCCGATCCTGCTAGGATGGGATCACCCCGCCCCGTCCAGTAAGGCTGCACTGGCAGCCTGTAAGATGCGGCGAGGGTTCGGAGACGGCCTCGGGCCGTCTCTCTTTTTGTTTCACAATTGGCGAGGGTGGATTGAGAGCTTTGCTTCCCCGTCGCAGCTCGCCATGCTAAACAAAAAAATCGTGCGGCGGATTTTTCTTCCGCCGCACGCTCTGCTAATAGGTTACCGTCACGTCTTGGGCCTGCAGGCCTTTTTGGCCCTGGACCACGGTGAACTCAACGCGTTGACCCTCATCCAAAGACCGATAGCCTTCGCCCTGGATCGCGGTGTAATGGACGAAGATCTCGTCGCCCTGATCGCGCGCGATAAAGCCGTAGCCTTTAGAAGCATTGAACCACTTGACGGTTCCGGTTTCACGCTCTGCCATGTTCTTATCACATCCTTTCTTTTTAGATTTCGCCTGGCAGAGCGTTACGGCACTGAGTTTGGAAGAATCCTTACTTGTAGACGAACGACTGCCAACTGCTGCTCAAATCTATCACACCGCCCATCACCTGTCAAGGCGGTTTTTTGCAGGGGGATCACATCTTGTCCATCCGACGAGAGCGAGAAAATCAGCCGGCGGATCGGTGGAGCTCGACCTACCGGCCACGACCCTGATTGTCACGCTCTCTGCGTTGAAGGTGCAAAAGAGCGCGCTTTACCGTCCGTTCCTGTGGGGTTGCGATGAAACTGTAGATGGACAAGCCTTCAGATAATTGAGTAAAATAGTCCGGGGTATGTCCAGCGTTGATTTGGAGAGGGTAGGCTGTGTCGGAATGGAACATCGCCATCGCTGCACGGGACTTTCGTCAGGCTCGCCGCAAGGCGGCTCTGGACGTCGTGCTCGCGAGGTTTAGCGGTAAACCCACACATTTGCTTTCGTTTGAGGAAGTACGCAACAAGGTCGGCGCCAGTCATCCGAGCGGTCGCCGTCTGGAAGAGATTCCGGTGAAAGCCATTGTCGGTAGCGTCGACCGGTACATGGATTTCACCCAGGACTTTCTCCCACTGCGTGACAGCGATGAGGAGCGTTGGGCCCGGGTACTCGCCGGAGTCATGAAAGGGACAGGGATGCATCCCATTGAAGTCTACCAAATCGGTGAGGTGTACTTCGTCCTGGACGGCAACCACCGCGTTTCGATCACGCGCCAACTTGGCACGCCCACGATTCAGGCCTATGTCACCGAGCTACACACCCCGGTGCCTCTCAGCCCGGATATCCAGCCGGATCAATTGATCATGAAGGCCGAATATGCCGCCTTCCTGGAGCATACGCATCTGGACCAGCTCCGGCCTGAAGCAGATTTGAGCGTCACCGTTCCGGGCCGCTACGCTGATATCGAGGCCCAGATCGGGGCGGTCCGCGACCAGCTGAGTCAGGAACGTGGCGAGATTGTCTCCGTCGAGCAGGCGGCTAGCCATTGGTACGACGAAGTGTATTCCCCTGTGGTGCGCACGATCCGCAACCAGGGAATCCTGCGAGATTTCCCGGGCCGCACCGAGACCGATCTGTATGTCTGGTTGCTCAGACATCAGCAAAGGTTACGGGAAAGACTCGGTTGGACGGTAGGCCCCGAGAAGGCTGCACAGGACCTGGCTTCCCGCTTTGGCCGGCGCAAGGGACGGGTGATCGCGCGCCTGGGTGAGCAGCTCTTTGATGCCCTGACACCAGATGAATTGGAGGCCGGACCGCCGCCGGGCCGCTGGCGAGAGGAACATCAGGCCATGCAGCGCGAAGACGACCTGTTTGTCGACTTGCTGATAGCCTTGAGCGGCGAGCAGCCCTGCTGGTACGCGTTGGACCAGGCGATGGTGATCGCCAACCGGGAAAACGGACGGATCCACGGCCTGCACGTCGTTGCCTCGGAGGATCAATCAGCGAGCGCGGCCGTCCAAGCGCTGCAGCACAGGTTTAACCAACGTCTGGAGGGGACCGGCATCGACGGAGAGCTGAAGATCGGCGTTGGGGCCGTGCCGCGTGTGATCTGTGATCAGGCCTCCTTGACCGACCTGATCGTGTTAGGTTTGGCCCACCCGCCGAAGGCGCAGCCCCTGGCCCGGCTGGGTTCAAAATTGAGCACGCTCATCCGGCGCTGCTCAAAGCCGCTGATGGTGGTGTCCGGCCCGGCTACACCGCTGCGCAGGCCATTGCTTGCATATGACGGCAGTCCGAAGGCCCGGGAGGCGCTTTATATCGCCGCCTATCTGGTGGGCAAGTGGGATGCCTCGCTGGTCGTGCTCAGCGTGAAGGAAAAAAGGAAAACGCGGAAATCTGCCCTGGAAGATGCTCGCGCTTATCTGCAATCTTTTGGTATCCAGGCTGAGTATGTCTACAAGCGGGGAAAGGTGCCGCAGGCGACCTTGGAGACCGCACAGGACCATGAGTGTGACTTGATCCTCATGGGCGGCTACGGCTTCAACCCGATGCTGGAAACGGTGTTGGGCAGCGCCGTGGACCAGGTAGTGTGCAGAAGTCCGCTCCCGATGTTCATTTGTCGTTAGCAGTGGTGCACGATTTTTTCCAGCCTTCCACGATCGGTAGCGCTGGCTTGCAGGGTTCAATGCGGATGGAGGGAGACGTGTACCGACGCCGCATGAATACCTGGTCATTACCGTGGACAATCCCGACAGTATCGTGATTGGGCTTCCGAGAGTGAGCACCGTCTTGTGAAATGTGAAACGATGTTGAATTGCGCACTCGAAAGCTGTATACTGAGCATAACGGGCGCTTCCGCGGTGCAGAATAGATANNTCAGCTCGGCCATTGGAACAGCAGCGATTTCTGCCCACCTGGCACAGGATGGGTTCTTCTGTAAGCGGTCTCATCCTTAACCACAGAACTCGTTCGGGAGGTGATACAGCAACCGCGGAAACAAGGGGATTTTGGAACAATGTGCAGTTGCTGCAATAAGCAACTCAGCCTTATTTGGCAATCGTTGTATCGGTTTTTGGAGAAAACCTGGGAGGGAACATCATGTCCAAAGACGGCAAATCATCACGAAGGCGGGCACGGAAATCCACCAGAAGTTCACAACCATCGGAACCACTTTCCACGGAACGTGAGCTGATTGTGATCGCAAGGCCTGAAGCCGGATTGCGCGCTACGAGAGCGGGCGTGGAATCTGCCGAAGATGTAGATGTGGCTTCCCTGGCAAAACTCGTCGCCCCGCGGAACGTCACCATGGTTCCACTGTTCGGCGTGAGTGAGGAAAGGGTCAGGGCCGGCGTTGCCTCGATCGCCCCAACAGCGGCAGACGAGGTCCCCGACCTGTCCGTCTACTATCGGGTTCACGCGCCTGACGAAAAGCTAGATGCGCTGGCCAAACGCCTGTTGAAACAGGATACCGTGTTGGCGGCCTATGTGAAACCCCCTGCTGAACCGGCGGTGACCGTCGAAGAAGCGGAGGAAGTCGCTGAGATGATCAACGATATGCTCCCGGCGGCCGAAGAGGCACCCACCTCGACCCCCGACTTCACGGATCGCCAGATTTACCTGAACGCAGCCCCGGAAGGGATCGATGCCCGCCACGCCTGGACGGTCCCCGGTGGCCGGGGAGCCGGCGTGGCGATCATCGACATTGAGGGCGCCTGGAGGTTCACACACGAGGACCTCCTGCAAAATCAGGGGGGTGTGGTGGGCACACAATCCACAGCCCTCAATTGGCGCAATCACGGTACGGCGGTTGTCGGTGAGTTCGGCGGTGATACCAACAATTTTGGCATCACGGGGATCTGTCCAGATGCGAGTGTGCGCGGTTTCTCGATCTTTAACGGCGACGGCACCGCCGGGACAATCCGTCGGGCCGCCGACGCGCTCCAGCCGGGTGACATCATGTTGATCGAGCTCCACCGTCCGGGCCCACGGGCGACTGGCGCTGGCCAGTTTGGCTTTATCGCGATCGAATGGTGGCCTGACGACTATGCCGCCCTCCGATACGCAACCAATAAGGGGATCATCGTGGTGGAGGCAGCCGGGAACGGATCGCAAAATCTTGATGACCCCATCTACGACGAGCGACCCGCCGGCTTTCCGGCCACGTGGAGCAATCCATTCAATCCGGCAAACCCCAGCTCTATGACCGTGGTTGCGGGTGCGGGTGCGCCGCCTCCAGGGACCCACGGGAGGGACCACGGCCCCGATCGCTCACGCCTTGGATTTTCAAATTATGGCGCCCGGGTTGATGCCCAGGGTTGGGGCCGTGAGGTCACGACAGCCGGCTATGGAGACCTGCAAGGGGGCAGCGACGAAGATTTATGGTATACGGATCGGTTCAGCGGGACCTCCAGCGCGTCTCCCATTGTGGTGGGTGCGCTGGCCTGTGTTCAGGGTGTCTTGCGGGCGCAAGGCGGCAATCTGATGACCCCCGCAGATGCGATCCAGGCGCTGCGCGCAACCGGGTCCCCCCAGCAGGACGCGCCCGGACGGCCGCTGACACAGCGGATCGGCAATCGCCCGGACCTGAGGCAGCTGATCCCGCAAGTGGCAAAGCTGTGGCACTACAACCAGACAATCTCGTCTACTTACGTCTTGCATTCCACCCAGGCCGCCTGGGCGCATATCGATGGCCTGGGTTGGCGCCGGATCAAACCGGGGGCTCCAGACGGGGTTTCAAACATGCTGAACACCTGCTGTGCAGCGCTTGGGAACAACCGCAAGGTGCATGTATTCGTCGACAACACCTTTCTCTATAGAATGTACCTTGTTTAGTCGGCTCTCAAGTTCTGAAGCTGATGTCCTCGTCATGCGTGAACCCTACCAACGGGTGACGACTGCCTGATATTCGAGGGCCGATTTCCCGGATATATTCCGGGAAATCGGCCCTTCAGGAGACCCTGATATGGACTCGGAAGTTACGATCAAAGTATCTTTTCAATCAGGCGAAATGCCAACAATTCAGGTGGAGACTTCTGACCGACCGTCGATTCACAGAGCCGAAGCGCCGGGACCGCAACTGGCTGCGGGCAGCGCCCCGTTTTCGCCCGCTACGGCAGATGACGCGCCGGGACCTGTTCCGCTTGACGCTCTCCCCGTGACCCCACCTGCGGACCCTGCGGAGGTCGCTGGGCCGACCGGGCCAAGCGACCCGGCATCCTTTATGCCCATGGCCACCGAAACAGGCCCGGAACAGGCTCTGATCGTTGAGACGCCGGCACCAGCTTTTAGTGCGCAGGAAGTCGCTGCTGAACCACCGCATCTGGAAGATCCGACCGCGCTGCCGCCCTCCACCAGCGGAGGGCGTTCCAAGCCCGCCCTGCGCGAGGACATGCCGTCCTTTTATGACGAACTAGGCCCGGACCCATCACTGGAATTTTGAAAGACCCAGGAGGGTCACAGGGCCAATCGCCGATCTCCACCCACTTCCAGCCTCACTCCTGGATTTTCCTCGATCGCGCCCGCTGGAAAGTCTCATGGAGGCCAGTCACTGCCGGATCACGCCCCGGCTGGGCGGCGGGTTCAGCGATTGCGGCGCCGGTGCAGCACCGCCAACTTGTCTTGAGTGTGCTTGCCATCAGATCACTCGCGGCGCTGCATCTGGAAGCTTTTCCCACGCTGCTGATGAGGTTCGATGCAAGTATTTGCTCTCGGGTCCCATTCCGACAACGGCCGGAGGACAGGCATGATGAGGAGACGAATCCGATCGATGGCACTGATGACGACCCCCCACCGGCTGACGGGACTGGCAATTTTGTTTTGCGTTGCGCTCTTGGGCTGCACGGCGGCCGGCCAGGACGCCAGCCCGTCGGCCATTCCCGTCGAGCAAACAGATACAGAGAAGGAGCAACTCCCAATGCTTGTTACGGTGCAGGTCTCGCTGGAAGTAGCGCGAGTTTTACAGGGGCAATCTCCGCCGACCGGCGCGTCACAAAAACTAGTGGAAACCGTCGAAGAACTGGGCCTCGAGCTGAAACCGGTGCATCCGGGCGCTGAAGACCCGCTTCTGGCACCCTTCTTCACCGCAGAGGTCCCTGACGCCGTTGCGGTTGATGAGATTATCGCAAGTCTACTTCAACTGGAGTCCGTGGAGGCCGCTTATGTCAAGCCTCCCGCGGAACCCGCCGCGCCCTGAAACCTTGAAGATCGATCATCAACCGGTCCACCAGAGCCATTGACCACCGGATGATCCCTATCATCGAACGGCGGAGTGGTCCTTGTGATCGGGTTGGTGCCGTCCTGCAAGCTTTGTAACCGCTCGGGGCAGTGGACGCGCTCCGATCAGTTAAAATGAAATGCCATCGGTAAGCATCATTGGCAATGACCGGGAAGCCCGAGAACGAGAAGGAGAAGGAGCGCAAAANNCGTTCTGCAGATCAGAGAGAAAGGCGCAGCCGCGCCTCGCACTGGTCTGGTGCACGGCTGACTCGCCAGGGACAAGGAGCGCAAAAATGGCGAAAATCATCCCCATTATCCGATACGCGAATCTGGTGTTTGGCATCGCAGTGATCCTGCTTGGGCTGGGCGCGTTCATCCTGTATCGCTCGACTGTACCGCTGCTGCTGGCCATTGGACTGGCCGTGGTGGGACCGTTTGAGGACCTGCTCTACAAGTATTTCAAACTGGGCAGTCTGACACCAGAAGAGAATAAGGGTCTGATTAATCAGGGGACCAGCCTGGTCTTTGAAATTTTTTTGCTCGCCGCCTTATTGCTTTCCATTTGAGCCGCAGGCTTCGGGTAACGATTGTCGGAGACCTGTCCGCCAACTTGCAGGAAGGAGGGTAGACCGATGAATATAGCGCTTGCTCTTTCGGGCGGTGGATTTCGTGCCACGGTATTTCATTTAGGCGTTCTCATGAGGCTGGCAGCAGAAGATCGATTAGAGGAGGTCACCTTCCTTTCCACCGTTTCCGGCGGCAGCCTGTGCACCGGTCTTATTTTCGCCCTGAACGACTTCAAGTGGCCGTCCAGCGCCACCTATCGTGAGCACATCATCAAGAATGCCCGGCGCCTGCTGACTACCCGCGACCTGCAGCGGTCATTAGCGATGCGGACGCTAATCTCACTTTGGAATGTCTTCGACACCCGGGCGGATGACATCTCCGCCTTGATGCGCAAAGAGTGGGGCGTCACCGCTCGACTGAGCGATCTGCCTGAGCAGCCACGCTGGATGATCAATGCAACCTGTTACGAAACTGGCAAGAACTGGCGCTTTGAGCGCTTCCGAATGGGCGACTACGTTTTTGGGTACAGTAACGATACGGATATCCCGCTGAGCGATGCGATGGCCGCCTCGGCCGGGTTCCCCGGTCTGATCGGCCCCCTGGTGCTGGAAACCACAGGCAGGCGTTGGTTCAATTATCGCAGAGCGACCAGCGGCGCATCACCTCCTACTGAAGCCGGAGATGAGCGCAAGACCGAGACGATTCAACCCGCGTATCGAGAAGTGCATTTGTGGGACGGCGGTGTTTACGACAACCATGGGTTGGAGGCGCTGCACGATTTCCACCGGGGTTGGCGGGAGGGTGTCGAATTTCTGATCGTCAGCGATGCTGCCGGCAGAGCCACCAGCGNNCTCGTTCGGATCGCCACCGGGATCATGATGGACCAGGTGCGCTCGCTGAGAGCGAGGGCGATTCTGGAGCGTCTGGTCAATCACAAAGAGGAAAGCGCCGGGGCGTTCTTCCAGATCGGCAACACCTGCCGGGATGTCCTGCGGCGGGCGGGACGGGAGGACGAGATTGCCGAGCTGTGCCAGGGCTGTCTCAGCGACGAGGAGGCGCGGCTTGCAGAGACCATGGCCACGACGATCAGAAAGCTGTCGACCGTGGAGTTCGACCGGCTCTTTCAACACGGCTTTGAAGTGGCGGATTATACGCTGTACGCCTGGAACGCAGATAAGTTCCGTTACCTCGGGTATTCAAGTCCGACCTGGAATAACCCATAAGGTTGAGAGAACCTTACCGCTGCCCGAGACGAGCCGACAACATCAAGGAACGTTGATCGAATCGCGTGGATGCGTGCATAGGACGCGGCCATCAGCAGGCTGGATCCTGCATCACATCTCACGAGACTTGNNCTGGCGCTTTGAAGCGTCTGTTAAGAATCCTTGCGATCGGGGCGTTGGGATGCGCGCATCGAGCGCATTGCACTTTAAGCGAGGTGTGGTATGGCAGGTCCCCCCGCCCAAAGCAGATTGCGCGACTCGCTGGTGAAGATCGGCAAACAGTCGCTTGCTGTTATCGTTGGTATCATCTTCGCTCTGGCGGGAGTGTCACTGATCAGTGATGTTCTTGGGGCCGCAACCAGGCTTCACTGGATCGTCGGGCTGCTGGCCGCCGTGCTGCTCCTTGCTGTTTTGCTTTGGTTGCTGTGGTGGATCAGGCAAGCGCCCTTGACCTCAATGGAGTTTGGTCGTTATCCCAGGATCGGGCTGGGGCTCAACCTTCTGCTCGTCACGGTAACAGCAATGGTCGCCATGGCGACGCTGTCAGACATCCTGTTTCAGCAGAACTGGGCTCGATACACGTCTGAACGCCCTATAACCGTCGGATTACTGCTCGATTATTACGGCTGGCACCTGGTGGACTCGATTCCGGTGATTGATGTGTGGAGCGTAACAGGAATCGCTTCACCTGCCGAGGGCGTGGGGTTCCTGGCGAACCTCCTCCTGCAGGTGTTTCTTGTTCTCATCATCGCTGCGGCTATCGATATCTTCAGGAGCAAGCGGGGGGATGTTCGCTACCTGTTGAGAATTGCGCGCGCGATTCGAGATGGAAAAGCAGGCCTCCCTAAGGAGCAGGCGCTGGAGCAGGCTCAACGGCACATCGATCAGGCCTGGTCCGTCGCAAGGCAGGAGGGCACGCGCGTGCATAAAATCGACGTCCTTCTGGAGTACGCCCACCTGCTCCTCGAACTCGGAAAGAAGGACAAGGTCCTAGAAAACCTGAAAGAAGCTCACAGGCTGATTGAACTGGAGGCAGAGGAGCGAGACCTCGCTGCCCGACAGCGGTCCGCCCAGGATTTGCAGAACAGGCTTACAAGCTCCTGAAGTGTGGGTCGTCTTCGGATCGTGCAACTCCATGTCCATCAGCAGACCTACTTTCCCCGTGTCGGCCAGATCAGACGCAGGCGCACCGAAAAGCTCGCCGCTTATTGACGCATGTGTATCGTTCTCTCGAGGAAGGAGATTCCGCCAAACCGGAACACGAAAGCCCATCGCTCAACCGCCCCTGGTCATCGAGCCTGCGCGCAGAGGCGCAACGCCACATGCTCGCGAGTGGTTTTCGGCGCTTACGCATTTTGAACGGGATGGCTTTTGCCCTTCAGAATGGCAACTGCGCCGCACCTGAGCTCAGCAACGGTGGGCGGCAGCGATCGCGGATTTTAGAATCGGCGTCTTCGCCGAAAATCGCTGCCTGGAATTTCGTAACGAATCCGAGACGGTCATGGTATACATTGTGATCGAGATCCTTGACCTGTGCCCCCTGCGGCTCCGGATGACAAGCACGGACCATACCATGGACTTACGAAAGAACCCCTCAGAGATCTCGCAGATGCATAGGAGCTTTCAGGGTCAATCAGTGTCTCCTTCGTCAGAGAAACTCTAATTTTTAAGCTATGCGCATTAATCCGGCACATTGGTTGGCCTGGTCACTCACTGGGGTAAACGCGATCCTGGTTACCATCGGTGTGGGTCTCCAATTGGTAACTGGTACGTCTTATGAAAACCTGGGGACCGCGGGGCTGGCAGTCATCATTGTTGTCGTATTTTTCCTATCCATCATGGGTGCCCTGGTCGCTGTACGGCTTCCCGGACTTCCGATCGGCTGGATCACGATCTTAGGGCTCACGCTTGGAGCATTCGATGTGTTCGCGTACGGATATGCTTCATATGGCCTGATCGCGCATCCCGGTTCTTTGCCGTGGGTGGGCCTGACACTTGTTTGGCTTTCCTTCCGTAGTTTTCCTTTCATTATGCTATTGTTCACGATCATGTTGCTGATATTTCCTAACGGTCGGCTTCTTTCCGCTGGCTGGAGCTTCGTGGCTTGGATTGCGGTTGCCGCGCTCGTGGCTCAGCTGCCTCTCTATGCATTGGCACCGGGTCCGGTCCTGGCATTTCCATATGTTAATAATCCCCTTGGGGTCAGCGAAGCAACCTGGACAATTCTGAATCCGCTGAGGTGGAGCGCCACCATCCTAGCAGGGTTATGTTTCAGCGCGGGAGCAGTTTCTTTGGGTATGCGACTTCGTCGGGCCCATAGAGATGAGCGCCAGCAGGTCAAATGGCTCGTCTATGCGGCGATCATCTACGCGCTATCGTTGCCTTTTCTGATATCCGGAGATTTGGCGGGATTGAGCCTGGTGCATAGAATTGGAGTGGGGATTAATGTGGTCTCGGTGATTGGTCTACTCGTTGCGACGGCGATCGCCATTTTCAGGTACCGGCTCTACGACATCGACATCATCATCAACCGAACCCTGGTTTACGGTTTTCTCACCACATCGCTGGCATTGGTTTACTTTTTGAGTGTTGCTGTCTTTCAGCGCATATTCTCATCCGACTCACAGATCACCATCGTTCTCTCCACGCTGACGATTGCGGTTATTTTCGCACCCCTGCGAAGACGAATACAAAATGACATCGACAGACTTTTTTACCGCCAGAAATATGATGCTGAACGGACCTTGGCCATCTTCAGCACGACCTTGCGCAACCAGGTTGATTTGGATGATCTTTCTGAGACCTTGCTCATGTTGGTC
>JABAOD010007587.1_pt4 | contig 14849 bp, 15 predicted proteins | sample 7062151 | NCBI WGS metagenome assembly JABAOD01 (sample SAMN14538626, study PRJNA623070) | marine sediment metagenome | biome: marine biome [ENVO:00000428]; feature: marine pelagic biome [ENVO:01000023]; material: deep marine sediment [ENVO:00002113] | place: India: Gulf of Khambhat ... | reverse complement strand
ATGCGGGTGGAGTTCGGGGGCAAGTACTCTCGGGCCTTCGAGTACCTGCGGATGGTGGACCTGGACGAGGTGGAGGACGGGCGGGTGGAGGTCATCGGGCCCAGTTTCCACGAGGTCCCGGAGGGCGGGGCCACGGATCTGGGCATCGTCGTAGAGGTGGCCGGCCGCCAGATGCAGAAGGACTTCGAGCCGGTGCTGGAGCGGCAGATCCACTACTTCATCAACGGCGCCTGCGGGCTCCAGCACATCGGCCAGCGGGATATCGCCTGGATCCGGATCTCCAAGCCCGCCGCCGAGAAGGGCTTCGATCTGGAGCACTTCGGAAAGATCCTCCATGCTCGGTATCACGCGGACTTTGGGGCCATCGTGGACAAGGTCCAGATAAGGATCTACACCGACAGGACGAAGATCGAGAAGTGGCTGGACATAGCACGGCGGACCTTCGACGAGCGCAACAAACGCGTCGCCGAGATGACCGACGAGTCGGTGGAAACCTTCTACAGCTGCACGCTCTGCCAGAGCTTCGCGCCCAACCACGTCTGCGTCATCACTCCGGAGCGGCTGGGCCTGTGCGGCGCCTACAACTGGCTGGACTGCAAGGCCAGCCACCAAATCAACCCCACAGGACCCAATCAGCCCATCAAGAAGGGGAAATGCCTGGATCCTGACAGAGGCTACTTCGAGGGGATCAGCGAGTACGCAGGCACCGCCTCCCACGGCACGGTGGAGCAGGTCGCCATGTACTCCATCATGGAGACCCCCATGACGGCCTGTGGGTGCTTCGAGTGCATCATGATGGTGATCCCAGAGGCAAACGGCTTCATGATCGTCAGCCGGGAGGACCCCAGCATGACCCCTGCCGGCATGGCCTTCTCCACCCTAGCCGGAATGTGCGGTGGCGGGATCCAGACGCCAGGCGTGATGGGAATCGGAAAGTACTTCATCGTGAGCCCCAAGTTCGTCCGGGCGGACGGTGGGTTGAAGCGCGTGGTGTGGATGAGCAGCTTCCTGAAGGAAAGCATGGCGGAAGAGCTGCAGCAGGTGGCGATACGGGAGGGCGACCCGGATCTCATCGAGAGGATCGCCGACGAGCGCGTCGCCACCACCGTGGAAGAACTGGTGCCCTTCCTGGAGGAGAAGGAGCATCCCACCCTCACCATGCCGCCACTCCTCTAGGCGCGAGATCATGGGAGACACCCTACAGATCCCTCGGGTGAAGTGGACCGGTCGGGTTCGTGAGGTTACTCTGGGGGCCACGGCCGAAGAGGGAGGCACCCGCGGCCGCACCGTGACGGTCGGCGGGGAAACAGGGCTCCCGTTTCTGCACTTCGAGACGGAGATGCCTCACCGCCCGGCCCTGGCTGTGCAGGTCATGAGCAGGCCGCCCCATGAGTGGTCCCCTCCGCTCCAAGATGCGTGGGGGGAAGCGACTCAAGACCCCGGTGCTTGGGCCAAGGCAGCGGAGGAGGCAAGGGCAGACCTCGTCCTCCTCACCCTCACACTGGAGGATTCCACAGGGGACGCCCGTTCCGCCCTGCGGGGCGTGCTGGCAGCCACTGAACTGCCCGTGCTGGTCTTCGGCCCCGGCCAGGTGGAGGCGGACAACGAGCTCCTGGTGAGCGTCGCGGAAGAGGGCAAAGGGGAGCGGCTGGCCCTCGGCGTGTGCGAGGAGAAGAACTACCGGACCATCGTGGCCGCGGCCATGGCGCACGGGCACCTGGTGGTTTCGCGGACCCCCATGGACGTCAATTTGGCAAAACAGCTGATCATTCTGATTCATGACACCGGTATGCCCTTGGAACGGATCTTGATGGACCCCACCACCGGGGCCCTGGGCTATGGCATTGAGTACGGCTACTCGGTGATGGAGCGGCTGCGCATCGCCGCCCTTCAGGGGGACGCCATGACTCAGCAGCCCATGTTGGTGACCCCCGGCGAAGAGGCCTGGAAGACCAAGGAGGCGAAGGTCGGGGAGGGTGTCCCCGATGCCTGGGGAAAGTGGGAGGGGCGGGCGGTCAACTGGGAGATCGCCACCGCAGCGGCTTTGGTGGAGTCCGGGGCCAACGTGCTGGTACTTCGGCATCCGGACTCCGTGCGGAACGTGGGCTGGATGATCGAGGAGCTCCTCAAGAGCCCCGAAAGGATCGCGGAACAGCACAGTGCCTCGCTCCAGTGAAATGCGTCCGAGAGGAGGTCGGGCACAGTGGCTCTGACGGGTCTTCAGATCTACAAGCTCCTGCCCGGAACCAACTGTCGTGAGTGCGGGTTCCCCACGTGCCTGGCGTTCGCCATGAAGCTGGCCGCCAAGCAGGTCGAGTTGGCCGACTGTCCGTATGTCACCGACGAGGCCAAGGCCCAGCTCGAAGCCGCAGCCGCCCCGCCAATTCGCCTGATCGTGGTCAGCTCCGATGGTCGCAGCGTGGAGGCGGGGAACGAGACCGTACTCTTTCGTCACGAGAAGACCTTCTATCACAAGCCGGGCCTTTTCGTCCGACTCAGGGACACCGAAACCGCCGAGGCGATCCAGGCCGTGACGGCTGATGTCGAGGCGTACGCCGTCGAATACGTGGGCATCGACCTTTCACTGGACGGATTGGCCATCGAGGCGGCGTCAAAAGACTCCGAGACCTTCTCTGAGGCGATCCGCATGGCTCGCGCCGTGAGCAAGCGACCGCTGGTCCTCATGAGCCGGGATCCAGAGGTGATCGGTGCCGGCCTGGCCGTGCTCGAGGGAGAGAAGCCCCTGATCCACGCGGCGGATGCCAAGAACTGGGAGGAGATGGCACAGATGGCGGCGGCGCACGGGGCACCCTTGGCGGTTCGCACCGAGGACATCCAGGAGCTGACCGAGCTGACCGAGCGGATCAAGGATCAGGGTGCCCACGACTTGGTGCTGGATCTGGGGGCCCGGACCATGTCGGGATACCTGGAAGCGGTGACCCAGTTGCGTCGGCTGGCACTGCAGGACGGCTTCCGCGCCGTCGGCTATCCCATCATCGCCTTCCCCGGGGAGGGGCTTGAGGATCCGTGCCTCGAGGTGGTCTCCGCAGTCCAGGCGATCGCCAAGTACGCCGGCTTCGTCGTCTTGGAGGGCTTCAATCGCGAGATCGCCTACCCGCTCCTGGTGTGGCGGGAGAACGTGTTCACCGATCCCCAGAAGCCCATCCAGGTGAAGCCCGGTCTCTACGAGATCAACAGTCCTACGCCTGAGTCTCCCCTGTTGGTCACCACCAACTTCTCGATCACCTACTTCAGCGTGGCGAACGAAGTGGACGGCGCCGGCATCGCCGCCTGGCTCCTGGTCGCGGATGCGGAGGGCATGAGCGTGCTCACGGCTTGGGCTGCCGGCAAGTTCGACGCCGAGACGATCGCCAGAGCAGTCTCGAGCACCGGCGCGGCCAGAAGATTGAACACAGGCGCATCACCATCCCCGGCCACGTAGCGGTCATCTCAGGCGAGTTGGAGGAGGAGCTGCCGGACTGGGAGGTCCTCGTGGGTCCGAAGGAGGCGGTCAACCTGCCAGCATACCTGAAGATGGGATCGTAGGATGGGGCACCGCCGACCGGATCCGCAGGACATCGACCGCAAGGCCCGCATGAAGATTCCCCATCAGCCGGTCTCCAAGCAGCCCGTGGAGGAACGCATCCGGAACTTCCGTGAGGTGTATCTAGGCTACGATGCCAGCGCCGCCGTAGTCGAGGCGTCCCGATGCATCCAGTGCCCCAAACCCAAGTGCGTTGAAGCCTGCCCGGCAAACAACGATATCCCCCTCGCCCTCTGGCTGATCGAGCAACAGGATTTCGTCGGAGCCGCAGAGGTCTTCCGCGAGACTAGCAACCTGCCTGAGATCTGCGGTCGCGTCTGTCCGCAGGAGCGGCTGTGTCAGGGGGCCTGCATCGTGGGCAAGCGCGGGGAGCCGGTGGCGATTGGAAAGCTTGAGGCCTTTGCCGCCGACTTCCAGCGTCGCAAGCACGGCTACCCGGTGCCGGAACGGGCCGCTCCGACCGGCAAGCGGGTCGCGGTGGTCGGATCCGGACCTGCCGGACTGGTGGTGGCGGAAGAACTGGCCAGCGAGGGCCACGCGGTGACCGTTTTCGAGGTTTGGCCTCGTCCCGGTGGGATACTCACCTACGGCATCCCCAGCTTCAAGTTGGACAAGGGGATGGTGGAGGAGAAGATCGCCCATCTGGGGGAGCTGGGCATCCGGTTCGTGACCGAAACGCGGATCGGCGAGGACACCACAGTGGACGATCTCCTCTCTAGGGATGGGTTCGATGCCGTCTTCCTCGGTACCGGTGCCGGGCTGTCTGCGAAGCTGGAAGCGCCCGGCGTGGACCTGGAGGGTGTCTACGAAGCCACCGAGTTTCTCGTGCGGGCCAACCTCGAGGACGACGCGCTTCCGCCTGCCCTCAGAGGGCCTCCGAGGGTGGGGCGCCGGGTGGCCGTGATCGGGGGTGGAGACACGGCGATTGACTGCGTCCGCACGGCCGTGCGACTCGGCGCCGAGGAGGTGACCTGCGTCTACCGGCGAACGGAGGCCGAGATGCCGGGAGTGGCCGCAGACCGGAACCTCGCCCTGGAGGAGGGGGTGAAGTTCCAGTTCCTGTGCGCGCCGGTGCGTTTTCTGGGGGATCCCGGGGGACGCGTCACGGCCATGGAGTGCACGTTGATGGATCTTGGGGAGCCCGACGATTCCGGCAGGCCGCGACCCATACGGATCCAGGGTTCTGAGTTCACCACAAGTGTGGACACAGTGATCTTGGCCATCGGCTACTGGCCCGATCCTCTGATGGGGGAGACGACGCCGGGCCTGGAGACTCACCGGTGGGGGCTGATCGTCGTTGACGAAGAGACCGGACAGACGAGCCGAAGGGGGGTCTTTGCCGCGGGTGACAACGTCCGAGGGCCCGACCTGGTGGTGACTGCCATGGCTGGGGCCCGACGGGCCGCAGCCGCCATCGCTCGGTATCTGCGTGAGGAAGCCGTGGAGGAGTTCGGCACGGGCCAGATAGCCCTAGCCGCCTAGCTTGGGGAGGGAATGATGTTCATCAGCAATCCGAGCCAACACCCAGACGTGGACATCGCAGAGGTGATGGAGCAGGCAAGGCGATGCCTGGAGTGCGGGGAGCCATGGCCCTGTGTCAGCGCCTGTCCTCACGGGGCCGATATCCAGGCCGCAATGCGATTCCTGGCCGAAGGTGCCGTGGTGTCCCCGCCATCGCCCGAAGGCGCCTTGGACGCGGCAGTGGGTGATGCCTTCGCACGGGACGGTATCGACCGTAGCTTCCGGTAGGAGGGGGTTGGCATCGCCAGCTTTCGAATCCGATTCGATCCGGATGGGGATCCGGTCGAGATCCCCGCCGGTGCGCTGATCCACGAGGCAGCGCGGGCCGCTGGCATCGATCTCAACATGCCCTGCGGGGGCCAGGGCCGCTGCGGAAGGTGCGCGGTGCTCGTGCAGGACGGGCACGTCCGGCGCCGGTCCAGTCTGCGCCTGACCCCTGCCGACATTCGGAAGGGATACGCTCTCGCCTGCCAGACCGTGATCGAGGGCGACCTGGTCGTCAAGGTTCCGCCTCAGGAGAGGATCGAGAGACGGCTGGTCACGGACAAGACTGCGGCTGATGTCGTTCTGCCCTTTCCGTACGATCCAAGCCGGGACCAGACCGTTGTCGCCGTGTATCTGGAGATCGATCCCCCCGCGCTGGATGACCAGGCCGATGACTGGACCAGGCTCCAGGCCGCTCTGCGCCAACAGCACGGCGTCGACGGCGCGGTCGCCGGGCTCTCCGCGCTGCGCGGATTAGGCGGGGCCCTTCGAGAGGNNGAGAGGGAGATTGGAAGGTCACCGCGGTGCTCGAGACCGGTGCCTGGCACCTGCCGGAGGGGGTGGCCAGGATCATCGACGTCATTCCCGGAGATCAAAGGGATGGGATCTACGGGGCCGCGATCGACATCGGGACCACCAGCAATGTTGTGTATCTCGTGGATCTGGCCACGGGCCAGGTGGTGGATCAGAGGGCCGACTACAATGAGCAGATCTCCCGCGGTGAGGATGTCATCTCCCGGATCATCTACGCCGGCAAGGACGGGGGCCTGGCCGAACTCCAGGGGCTGGTGATCGGGACGCTGAATCGGCTCTTGGCTCGGGCTGCCCAGCGGGCCGGGATTGAGACCCGACAGATCTACAAGGTGTCGGTATCGGGGAACAGCACGATGATCCACCTCTTCCTGGCGATCCCTCCAGAGTCCATCCGCCTCGCTCCCTACATCACCGCCGCCAGCCAGCCGCCCGCAATCACGGGTGGCGAACTGGGCCTTGATGTCCATCCCCAAGCAACCGTCGACTGTCTGCCGGGCGTAGCCAGCTACGTGGGAGCCGATATCACCGCTGGTGCCGTGAGCTCCGGGCTGGCCGAGAGCGACCGGCTCAGCCTCTTCATGGACATCGGCACCAACGGGGAGACGGTGCTGGGCACGCGGGAGTGGATGGTGGCCTGCGCCTGCTCCGCCGGTCCCGCTTTCGAGGGGGCCGGGGTTCAGCACGGCATGCGAGCCGACTTGGGTGCCATCGAAGAGGTGTGGCTCAACGGGACAACCTTCGAGCCGACCTATCGGACCATCGGCAATCGACCGCCCGAGGGGATCTGTGGTTCGGGACTGATCTCTCTCTTGGCCGAACTGTTTGTCACCGGCGTGATGGATAAAGGGGGAAACCTTCGCCGTGACTTGGGCACTCCCCGGATCCGAGAAGGCGCACACGGCTGGGAGTACGTGGTGGCCTGGGCGGGGGAGACGAAGCGCAACCAGGACCTTGCCCTGACCGAGGTGGACATCGACAACCTGCTGCGGGCCAAAGCGGCAATCTACGCAGGCTGCACTGTGTTGACCACGCAGGTGGGAGTGGAGCTGGATGATGTCGAGCAGGTGCTCATCGGCGGAGCCTTTGGTCAGTATCTGAACGTGGAGAAGGCGGTACAGATCGGACTGCTCCTGGACATGCCCTGGGACCGCTTTCACTTCTTGGGAAACACCTCAGTGCGGGGGGCCTACATGGCCCTGCTGAGCCGGGAGTCGCGGCGGAAGATCGAAGAGGCAGCGAGAAAAATGACCTACCTCGAACTGTCCGCCGACAACACCTTCTACAACGAGTTCACCTCGGCCCTGTTCCTCCCCCACACCGACGAGGCGAGGTTCCCCTCAGTCCAGCGAGTGCTCGGCAACGGCCAAGAGGTCGTGGAGACCGCCGTCGATGAGGGGTGGGGTGAGGCCGGTTCGATGGAGAAGGGCGGGACCTTCACCGTTGCGGCTTCCGCAGGTGGGTCTGGCTGGGCGGAGACTCTGGAGCCCGTGCTGGATCAGCTGCGTGAAGGGCTGAGATATCTGCGGCCGAACCGGATCGCGACGCTCTCTGGGGTGGACTGGATTCCCAACAGATCCGTTTTCCGCACCCGTTCGCTCGACCAGGAATTCGATATCACGTGGCCGGAGCTGATCGCCTACCCGGCCGGCGCCTCGCAGACCTCCCCTGCCGGGCTGCAGGCTCTGTTTCTCTACTACCTGTCAACGGCCGACGGGTCCCCGCCGAGAGGTGTTTGGATCGGCTTCCGGGAGTTGCCGGATGGCTGGCTGTATCACGAGGCTTTTCAGGGATACACGGGGGACGCTCTCGTCCGGGAGATGGGCGACGATCCGGAGGGCTTCGCTGCCGCCTCGCAGGGCATCGGCGGTCGGCCGGTTCCTCTAGGAGATGTGGGGTACGCGTTCGATGGGCTGCCTCGAGTACCCCTGGCGGCGGCCTACTGGCGGGCGGACGAGGAGTTCCCCCCGCGCGCCCAGGTGCTGTTCGATGCGGTGTCAGGTCACTACCTGCCCATCGATGGGCTTGCGTTCCTGGGCCGACGCCTCATCGGGCGGCTGCTGAACCGACGCGAAAGGAGCTCCTCGAGATGACCACCACCATCGCTGTGGCGGGGAAGGGAGGCACCGGCAAGACGACCTTGGCGTGCCTCTTGACCGGGTATCTGATCGACGAGGGCAAGGGCTCTGTCTTGGCCATCGATNNATCGACGCCGATCCAAGCGCGAACCTGAACCTGGTCCTGGGCCTCCCGCTGGAGAAGACCATAGGAGACCTCCGGGAGGGAATGCTGGCGGAGGTGGGCGGAGGAGGGTCCCTCGCTTCAGGTTCGGGGATGACCAAACAGGAGTACCTGGACTACCAGATCGAGTACGCGTTGGCAGAGGGCCAAGAAGTGGATCTTCTTGCCATGGGGCGCCCCGAGGGACGGGGCTGTTACTGCTCGGTCAACCACATCCTTCGGGACATCCTGGACCGGGTGGGGCGATCCTACGATTACGTGGTCATGGACAATGAAGCTGGAATGGAGCATCTGAGCCGCCGCACCACCCGCGACGTCGATCTGCTGTACATCACCACCGATCCCACGGTGAGGGGTGTCGTCGCGGCGGGACGCATCGAACGTCTCAGCCAGGAGCTGGACGTGAACGTCGGCCAGAGCTACCTGGTGCTCAACCGTTCGCACGGTCAGCTCCCTCCCGCCGTCGAGGAGGCTCTGAATTCGCTGGGCAGGCGACCCGCCGCCGTCCTTCCTGAGGACCCGGAGATTGCGGCACTGGACGCGGCAGGGCGACCGTTGCTGGAGTTGAGCCAGGGCGCTCCTGTCTATCGGGCGGTGAGGGAGCTTGCCGGGGAGACCTTCTCCACGGCCACCCGGTCGGGGAGGGAGGAGATGCGCCTCGAGAGCGAGGCAGGGCGACCGGGAGTCGCTGGGTAGGTTTCCATGTACATCATTGGAGAGAACATCCACATCATCTCATCGGAGGTGAAGCAGGCCCTGATCGATCGTGATGAGGCGATCATCCGAGACCTGGCCAGGTGCCAGGTCGAGAGCGGGGCGCAGGCCCTGGACCTCGCCATTGGTCCGCGGAAGAAGGATGGGCCCGAGGTGATGGCCTGGCTCGCCGAGTGCGTGAAGGATGAGACACCCGAAGCAGTCCTGTCCTTTGATACCACCAATCTGTCCGCTATCGAGGCCGGCCTCAAGACAGTGCCTCGGGGCATGGCTATCGTGAACTCGACCTCCGCCGAAGCGGAGAGGCTGGAGAAGGTGCCGCCGTTGGCAAGCGAGTACGGCGCCAAGCTGATCGCTCTCACCATCGGGGCGGGCATCATACCGGTCCAGGCCGATGCCCGGGTCGAGATAGCCCTCGAGAAGTTGATCCCGCGGGCCCTGGAAGTAGGTCTGGACATCGGAGACTTGATCTTCGATCCCCTGGCCCTGACGGTCGTAGGTTGCCAGGAGTACTGCCCGGAATGCGTCGAGGCGGTTCGAACGCTCAAGTTTGCATGGGATCCGCCGCCGCTGGTGAGCGTGGGGTTGTCCAACGTCTCCAACCGGGTTCCAGCGGATATGCGCCCGCTGATCAACCGTGTCTACCTGGTGATGCTCATGGGGGCAGGACTCGACATGGCCATTGCGAATCCACTGGACAGGGATCTCCTTGAAACCATCCGCATCGTCGAGGAGCGGGACGACTCCACTCCCCTCGGGCAGCTGTACCTGAAGATCTACGACGCCACACTGGCTATGGAGAGGCTGGATCCCGCAGAAGTGGACTTGGCCGACGATGACCAGGCGGCAGTGTACAAGACCTGGCAGGTCTTGATGAACGAAGTCATCTACACGGACTCGTACCTGCGGGTCTAGTGTCCAGCGCGAGGGCCTGCACTGGAACGGGCGTTTGAGTTTAGGAGGGGCAACTGTGCCCACGAAGGAGATCCGCCTCACGGAAGAAGAGCTGCTCGCCAAGGCCAGGAAGCCCGCCGAGGACGCCATGCTGCTGCACCCCTTCTACCGCGGGAAAGTCCAGACGGCGCTCAAGTGTCCAGTGAGGGATTTTGGTGATTTTGCCATCTGGTATACGCCAGGGGTGGCAGAGCCTTGCAGGGCCATTGCTGAAGATCCGGAACTCGCGTACGAGCACACGAACAAGTGGAACACGGTCGCGGTGATCAGCGATGGAAGCCGAGTGCTGGGGCTGGGCGACATCGGCCCCAAGGCCGGCCTGCCGGTGATGGAGGGCAAGGCGCTGCTCTACAAGTATCTGGGCGGCGTGGACGGGGTTCCCGTGATGCTGGGGACCAAGGACCCGGACGAGATCATCCGGACCGTCAAGATACTCCAGCCTGGGTTCGGCGGCGTCAATCTGGAGGACATCGCGCAGCCGAAGTGCTTCCGCATCCTGGACACGCTCCGGGCCGAATGCGAGATCCCCATCTGGCACGATGACCAGCAGGGGACAGCGACCGTTACTCTGGCCGGCCTCCTGAATGCCTTGAGGGTTGTGGGCAAGGAATTGGAGACGGCGCGCATCACCTATGTGGGAGTGGGCGCCGCCAACGTGGCCTGCGCACGGCTGATATTCGCCGCAGGAGCCAGCCCTGGACTCTCCATCTTCGCCGACAGCAAGGGCATCCTACATAGGGAACGCCACGACATCTACCGACGCAGGGCTGAGTTCGTCGACAAGTGGCAGTACTGCCAGACCACCAACGCCGACGATCGGCGGGGTGGTATTCCCGAAGCCATGATTGGGGCCGACGCGGTCATCGCGCTGTCCAAGCCTGGCCCCGACACGATCCACAAGGGCTGGGTGGCGGCAATGGCAGACAACGCCATCGTGTTCGCATGTGCCAATCCCATCCCGGAGATCTGGCCTTGGGAGGCGAGCGATGCCGGGGCGGCCATCGTGGCCACCGGACGGTCCGACTTCCCCAATCAGGTCAACAACTCGTTGGGCTTTCCGGGCATCTTCCGTGGCGCGTTGGACGTGCGGGCTTTGACGATCACGGACGGCATGTGTCTGGCCGCTGCCCGCGCGTTGGCGGACACGGCCGTCGGGCAGGGCTTGGATGCGGAGCGGATTCTGCCGACGATGGAGGACTGGGAGGTCTTCCCCCGCGAGGCCGCTGCGGTGGCCATGAAGGCTCAGGATGAGGGCGTCGCCCGCCGGGAGACGACGGAGAAGGAGGAGTACGAGAGGGCAGAGAGGATCATTCGCACGGCCCGGGACAGCACACGGGCCATGATGGAGGCCGGCTACATCCCAGCAGCCCCGGAGCTGGCTGTCTCACAGTAGGCTGGCCCGCAGACGATGGATGCACGGACGCGGAGGTCAGGCGATGTATGACGTGATAGTCGTTGGAGGCGGGCCCGCCGGATTGACCGCGACGACGTACTGCATCCGAAAGCGCCTGGAGACGCTGTTGATCACCAAGGACCTGGGAGGCAAGACCAACTTCCACCTTCAGCTGCCCTTCGTCGAGCGGCACCAGGTGCTCAGCGGGGCCGAGGTGGTGGACCGCTTCACCAGCCAGATCGAGTATCTGGAGTTCGCCAGGACGTTCGACAAGGCCGAGGCAGTGGAGCCTACCCCGAATGGGTTCCTGGTCCGCACCCGCCAGGGCGAAGAGTACCGAGCCAGCGCGCTGATCGTGGCCACCGGCGCGCGGGGCCAGCGGTTGGAGGTTCCGGGGGAGCAGGAGTTCATGATGCGGGGCCTCTGCTACTCAGCTGTGAGCTACGCGCCACTGTTCATCGATCGGGAAGCAGCGGTGGTGGGCGACGGAGACCTGGCGATGCGGAGCGCCGCCGAATTGGCCGCCAACGCGCGTCAGGTCTACGTTGTCGCGCCCACCCGAGGCTCTCTCGACACCTTCCTGGGGAAGCGCCTGGCTGCGGCCCGGAATGTCACCGTACTGGAGGGCTACCGTGTGAGTGAGGTGAAAGGCGACCGGTACGCCCGAGCCCTGATTGTGGAAAGGGACGGGGAGCGCGAGGAGCTCCGAGTCGACGGGATCTTTATCGAAATGGACCTCGTGCCCGACTCGGACCTTGTGGCCGGGCTGGTGGAGTTGGACGAGAAGGGGCACATCAAAGTGGATGCCAAGAACCGCACCAGCAGGCCCGGTCTGTTCGCCGCCGGAGATGTGACAGATGCCTACGCCGAGCAGGTTCTGATCGCCATCGGGGAGGGCGCCAAGGCTGCCCTGAGCGTCTACAGGTACCTCCTGCGAGAAGGGAGGCTTCTGGAGCTCGGAGCCTCGGCCGCTGAGTGAGGGCGATGCCCATGACCGCTACGATCATCGACGGGAAAGCCATCGCAGCTGAGATCCGATCGGAGGTCACAGCGGAAGCCGCCCGGATGCTGGAGAGCCAGGGGCTGGTGCCGGGCCTGGCCACCGTGCTGGTGGGAGAGAACCCGGCTTCCGAGACCTACGTCAGGATGAAGCAGAAGGCCTGTGGCGATGCGGGCATCCAGTCCTTCGGCCACCGACTCCCGGAGGAAGCCTCCCAAGAGGAGGTGGAGGCGTTGGTTCGCGATCTGAGCGATGATCCGGCGGTACACGGCATCTTGGTGCAGCTCCCGTTGCCTCGCCACCTGGATGAGGAGGCGGTGCTGGGGGCCATCGCCCTGCAGAAGGATGTCGACGGCTTCCATCCGGTGAACATCGGAAGGCTGGCCATGAAGGGCCGCGCGCCGCTCTTCGTCCCCTGCACACCCAGGGGGATCATCGAGCTCTTGGAGCGGACAGGGGCCATGATCGAAGGTGCGGAAGCGGTCGTGCTGGGCCGCAGCAACATCGTGGGGCTACCTGTCTCCATGCTGCTCCTGCACCGCAACGCAACGGTCACCATCTGCCATTCCCGCACCCGCGATCTCGCCTCTGTCACGCGACGGGCCGACATCCTGGTGGCAGCGGTCGGGCAGCCCGAGATGGTGCGCGGCGGCTGGATCAAGCCGGGGGCCGTCGTCATCGATGTGGGGGTCAATCGTGTGGAGGATCCGGCGGCCAAGCACGGCTACCGGCTGGTGGGGGACGTGGCATTCGACGAGGTGGTGGAGGTGGCGTCAGCCGTCAGCCCTGTGCCGGGAGGGGTGGGCCCCATGACCATCGCCATGCTTCTGCAGAACACCCTGGTCGCGGCCCAGCTCCAGGTCGCCGAAGAGCTACCGGTGCCAGGCTGAGGAAGCCTGCCACTCGCCCCTGGCCTGCTGATAGGGTGGGTCAGATCGAGGGTGCCAACATGATCTTCACCGAACAGAAGCAGATTGACGAGATCCTGGGTTCGCTTGACGGGCACAGCCGGCTGCTCCTCATTGGCTGCGGGATCTGCGCTGCAACCTGGGGCACCGGAGGCCGGAAGGAAGTGGAGGAGATGGCCTCCCAGCTGGGAGAGGCGGGCAAGGCCTGCCCTGACTGGCTGGTCACCGACGAGGCGGCCTGTGATGCCCGAATCATGCGGCGGGAGATGCGTAGACACCAATCGGAAGTGGAAAGCGCCGATGCCCTGTTGATGCTGACCTGCGGCGCTGGCGTGCAGACCGTCGCACCCCTGGTGAACAAGCCTGTGCTTCCGGCTCTGAACACCCTTTACCTGGGACGGCTTCAGCGGCTGACCGTGTCAGATCAGATGTGCCGACTCTGTGGGGAATGCGTCCTGGCGGAGACGGGGGGTGTCTGCCCGGTCACCCTGTGCCCCAAGGGGCTGACCAATGGCCCCTGCGGCGGCTACGAGGCTGGCAAGTGCGAGGTCGATCGCACCCGGGACTGCGCCTGGGTCCTCATCTACCAGCGCATGCAAGATCTGGACCAATTAGATCAGTTCAACGTCATCAGGCCGCCCAAGGACTACCGCAAGATGGCCCATCCGCAGTCCATCGACAAGAGGGCAGCCGAGAGGACGGGATGAAATGAGCGCACTAGAGAGCACCCTGGCAGCCGGGGAATTCGTGGTCACCGCGGAGCTCGGACCGCCCAAGGGCGTCGAGATCGAGCCCATGATGGAAGATGCGGAGCTCCTGAAGGACCGGGTTGCCGCCTTGAACGTCACCGATCAACAGAGCTCGGTGATGCGTCTCGGCTCGCTTGCCATCTCCCATCTGTTGGTGGAGAGAGGGATCGAGCCCATATTTCAGCTAACCTGCCGTGACCGAAACCGGATCGGGCTGGAGTCCGATCTTCTGAGCGCCCACGTCCTCGGGATCGAGAACGTGCTCTGTCTGACCGGCGACTACGTCACGCTGGGTGACCACCCCGAGGCGATGCCCGTCTTTGATCTTGACTCGGTCACCCTCCTCCAAGCCGCGCACATCCTCCAGGAGGGACAGGATCTGGCGGGCAACGAGCTCCAGGGCACGCCGCGGTTCTTCACCGGGGCCGTGGTGAACCCGGGGATCGAGCCGCTGGAGCCCCAGTTGGCCAAGATGGAGAAGAAGGTGCGGGCGGGTGCTCGGTTCTTCCAGACTCAGGCCGTCTACGATTCGGAGAGATTCGCACGATTCATGGATTTGGCCGGCGACCTTAACGTGCCCATCCTGGCGGGGATCATCCCCCTCAAGTCGGCTGGGATGGCGCGGTTCATGAACCGCCGGATTGCGGGTGTGCAGGTACCGGAGATCCTAGTTGAGGAGATGGAGAAGGCTGAGGATCGGGAGACCACCGGCCTCCGGATGGCCGCGCGTCTGATCAACGAACTGAAGAGCCTGTGCCAAGGGGTCCACATCATGGCCATCGGCTGGGAAGGCAAGGTACCGGCCATTCTGGATCAGGCCGGGATCCCTGCGGTGCGGGGCGCTTCACGCCAGGACCCGGAGGCCGTCCCCGCCAAAGGGTAGTCGGGGGACATGCTGGACATCCTGACGCGCGACGTGGAGATGAAGACGCTGAGGAGCGAGAGTGACTGAGCGTATCGGGGTCTACGTCTGCCACTGCGGGTCCAACATCGCCGGGACCGTCGATGTGGAGGCGGTGGCCCAGCACGC
>JABAOD010034726.1_pt1 | contig 14851 bp, 16 predicted proteins | sample 7062151 | NCBI WGS metagenome assembly JABAOD01 (sample SAMN14538626, study PRJNA623070) | marine sediment metagenome | biome: marine biome [ENVO:00000428]; feature: marine pelagic biome [ENVO:01000023]; material: deep marine sediment [ENVO:00002113] | place: India: Gulf of Khambhat ... | reverse complement strand
ACCCCGGCATCGCCTCGCACGGCGGATGCGTCGCGCTGCTCGACGTGCAGGACGACACGGCCTACATCCAGCTCGGCGGCGGCTGCCAGGGCTGCGGCATGGTGGACGTGACCCTGAAGCAGGGGATCGAGGTGATGATCAAGGAGGCGGTCCCCGAGATCCGCCAGATCATCGACACGACCGATCACGCTGCGGGCCAGAATCCCTATTACCAGCCCTCCAAGGGTGGGCCCTCTCCCTTTGCGTAACGTCTAGAGCAGTTCTGCTAAGGGGTCCTTGCCCCTTGTTGAACGTCGGGGAGGGCTTTTTCCATTCGACCGTCCTACCTGTCAGAACGAGCGTGTGATGCATGTCGTGCTGATCTCCACATATGAACTGGGTCGGCAGCCCTTTGGGCTCGCCTCACCCGCCGCCTGGCTCCGTCAGGCCGGCGCCAAAGTGACCTGCCTCGACCTCGCCGTAGAGCCCATGAGCGAGGAGGCAATTCGTGCTGCCGAGATCGTCGCCTTTTACCTACCCATGCATACGGCGACGCGGNNCATACGGCGACGCGGATCGCCATGCGGGTTATCAAACGAGTCAAAGCCCTCAATCCGCATGTCCATCTCTGTTTTTACGGTTTGTACGCTTCGATGAATGAACCCTTCCTCCGCAAGCTGGGGGCACACACCATCCTGGGAGGGGAGTTCGAAGCGGGACTGGTGAGTCTCGTTAAACGGCTGATGGTCGCCCCCCGGATGGCCGCACCGCGGGGGCAACCGGAGCCCGTCGTTTTGCTCGCCAAGCAACGGTTTCTGGTCCCGGACCGGAGCGACCTTGGTGCCCTGTCGAAGTATGCGCGTCTCGAACTCGGAAATGGGCAGAGTCGAACCGTGGGATATACGGAGGCCAGTCGGGGCTGCAAACACTGGTGTCGGCACTGCCCGGTGGTCCCGGTCTATCAGGGGCAATTCCGGATCGTGCAGCGGGATGTGGCCTTGGAAGACATCAGGCACCAGGTTGCGGCCGGGGCGGAGCACATAACCTTTGGTGACGCCGACTTTTTCAATGGGGTCGGGCATTCCCTGGCGCTGGTGCGTGCCCTGCACCAGGAATACCCCGACCTGACCTATGATGTGACCATCAAGATCGAGCATCTTCTGAAGTATGCGGAGCACCTCAGGACGTTGAGCGAGACCGGGTGTCTGTTTGTCACCAGTGCGGTGGAATCGATCGACGATCGCGTTCTTGCCGTTCTGGACAAGGGCCATACACGAGAGGACTTTCTCCAGGTTGTTCGCCTCTGCCGCGAGGCTGGGGTGACCCTTAATCCGACCTTTGTGGCGTTTACCCCCTGGATCTCGATCGAAGGGTACCAGGACTTGTTGTCGCTTTTGGCGGAGCTGGATCTGATCGACCATGTTGCGTCGATACAGCTTGCAATGCGGCTGTTGATTCCGGCGGGTTCCCGACTGCTCGAGGTGCCTGAGATACAACAGATGGTCGGGCCGTTTGATGAGGCTGCCCTGGTTTACCCCTGGCAGCATGCCGATCCGAGGGTTGACCAGCTGCAGGCGGAGGTTCAGGCGCTTGTCGAGGAGGCTACAGGACGCGGAAATGGCCGGCGTGAGATCTTTTCACACGTCTGGTTGCTCGCCGAAAAAGCCTCGAGGGGCTCTGGTCGCCCTCTGCCGCCTGCGGCCCAGGGGCCGGCTCGGGCCACTATCCCGTACCTCACCGAACCGTGGTATTGTTGAGCGGAGCCTACCGAGGAGCAGGTCGCTCCTTTCTGATCCGCACGCGGCAGGATCCCCCTGTCGCCTAAGATCACTTTTCCCCCACTCGCTTTATCTCGATTACATTTCCTCGTGAAGTTTACCCAGTGGCCCACGCGAGGAACTGTAACTTTTACATTTCTCACTGTGTAAACCTTACTATCTCGACAGCGGTACGCCCGCCTCCGCCTTTCATGCTCTTGCTGAGGATTGCGAAATAAAGCTTTGCAGATCAGAGGGATCGCCCTTGCGAGCATTGAGCCTTCTCGGAGTCTGGCACGGAGGTTGCCCTTTTGAGCTTTGAGAGAAAGTAGAGGCAGACCACGAAGTCGAGCCGGCCTATCCTATGGCCAGCGGGACGGGCGTCAGTATCCCCACGGATTATAGAGCCCGCGTGGCTCCCGGAGGCCTGGCCAGGGGAGATTACTTCTGGTCAGCAAATAAGTGCTTCGAGGCCATGACCCTGCCTTGCAAGCCGCCTCCTCGGAAAGGGGGTGAGGATGTAAGAAAAGTGTGTTGCAAATTTCAGAAGTGGAGGAGAGAAACGCTGGTCCTTGAATCATGAAAGGAGCTCGAAATGAAAAAGTTAGTGCTTCCAATCCTGTTAGCGACTACCGTGAGCTTTGTAATAACTTCTGCTGCGTGGGCTGGCGGGGGGCAGCAGGCTGCGGAGCTCTCCAAGCAGTGCCAGGAGGCCCTAAAGAAGAATCCAAACGAGGAGGCTGCGACCCTTTGCAGTGAAGGAGACACGCTGATCAAGGAAGGCAAGAACGAGGAGGCGACTGACAAGCTGACGGCAGGGCTGGAGAAACTCGGAGTGAAGGTCGGAACGCCGAAGACCATGCCAAAGTAGTGGTAACCGGCTCATCCTGAAGGGGGAGGGCGAAGGCCCTCCCCTTTTTCATTTGCCGATCGTCTAGTGCGCCAGAGGCTCCCTTGATACGCTGAAAAATCCTGATGGTCCGGTTTTCGCCTCTTCCCAATTTCCCGTGTCGTCGTTTAAGTGAAAGATCCTCAGTTCACTCAGCATGAGATCAAACGAGGTGTACTTTACTTNNCTTTCGGACCTGTGTTGACATCAAATAGGTCCTGATAGATGACGGTCGTATACGTTCCGTGAGTGATCCCGCGTGCTGCCTTGATAAAATCGTCCAAGTCTCGAATTTCTTTTCCATCCAGCTCTTTGATTATTACGCGTCTCGCAGTAGGATGCTTTTCGTCGTAGACACCTAACGGAGAAAATGCGCTTCCGATCCGCACGCTGTTCATAAATACACCGTCGCCGCCATAATGAAGCCTTCTTCTGAATTCGGCCGTGATGGTTTGAAACGTCCCCCCGCCAAACCACACGAATTTTTTGGGTTTTTGCTCTTCGAGATCTAGCACCGGAAGCGCAACAACGACCTCCTCTTTTCGCCTCAGCACCGTAAACTTGACCGTACGATTTACATGTTGATCAATGAGTTTATCAAACAGGTACAGGTTGTCGCCTATAAGCTGATCTCCAACCGACCATATAATATCCCCTGGCCTCAGCACGTTGTGGGCCGGTGAGGTAGGAATGACTCTCTCGATTTGGATTACTTTTGTCGACCCATGAAACTTCCGCTTATACAGATTTCGGTAGTGGTCAGTAATGCCCACGTGCTTGATTGCATCATCAAGATTCACGTAGCCGAGTTCGACTCCAATATCCCCGCGCTGGGGTAATTTACCATTCTGGATCGTTTGGACGGAATCTATGAGATATTCGATAGGCAGTTCGAAACTTGACGTGTCCGTGCCGGCAAAATGGATGCCTATCACTTCTCCACTTTCATTAAAAACGGGGGAGCCACTTGAACCGCCTGTTCTATCAAAACTTGTGCGGATAGTGGATGAATGACGGTCGCCTTTATCCACGGTCGAATTGACTACCATGCCGATTTTGACGGAATATTCCTCTCTTTCATTATTACCGATGAGCAGAACCGTTTGTTGCGGTTTCAAATCAAGTGAGGAGCCCAGTGTGGCCGCTTTCAAGTCAAGGGCGACCGACGATGGGTCGAATCGGATAAAGGCAAAATCGTGATAATAATCGTAGTAGAGGAGTTTTCCTTCAGTTGAGCTTCCATCGATGAAGGTAATCTTTATGTGGGCGGGACTCATAGAGGTGAGGTGTCGGTTGGTAGCAATGATTCCACGCTTTGCGTCGACAATAAAACCCGTTCCATGCCGCGTACCTGGTCTATCTAACCCTATGTTAACTTGGGTGGTCACTTCGAGATTGATGACGGTTGGCTTCAACCGCTCAATCGTCTGCGGCCAATTGTTGGCAGAGACAATACTGGCTTGAGAGCAGAGAAATACCAGAGTGCAGAGGATAATTGTTCGTTGCCGACTCATTTGTCTATCCAGGGAATGAGACCGAGCTTTCAATTGAGGTCTCGTCCCGGGCGGTCGAGAGTTGCAATGCGTGTGCCAAAAATGAATACATTCAACAAATTAAGGGATCAGGTTTCATTTCTGGAGGGTGCTGTTGACGTTGAGTGGCAGGGCCAGGACTAGCAGGCGCAATCGATCGCCCTGTTCTTAATCGATTCCTTTTCGAATAGGGGCTTGAAGATACCGGCCTGGACGCGATTAGCCAGGAGTGTACGGCTATTAGGCAGGAGTGTACGATTATGATTCGCCTTTCGGGTGTTGCGTCAGGAGACGTCTTGTGGCATGAAGCCGGCCGAAGGACTCAAAATACGGGTGGTGAAAGCGAACCATGTTTACCGTAACCTCTCACCTTATTCGCTTCTTGAGCAGCCCGTCGACACTGAAGTCTCCTCCACCCGCAGCCGCGAGGAAGAGAAACACGAAGGAATAGAGCGCTGCTAGCTCACCCCGATTCAGCAGTGGCCAGAAGCCCCTGGAGACATGCGCCATGAAATACGCCGCGGCCATGTGCCCCGATAAGATGAAAGCCACCGGGCGGGTGAGGAGCCCGAGGAAGATGGCCAATCCCCCGAAAAACTCCAAGAATCCCGCAAGACCCGTGAGGGAGAAGAGTGGTGCTGTCGCTCCCGGTTGTCCCCCGAATCCGCCAAAGAGTCCGAACAGTTTCTGGGCCCCATGGGGCATGAAGAGAAAGCCACTCATGATCCGCAGAAGGTTCAGGGCGATGCTCCGATATAGACTCTGGGGCTGGCTTCTCATCGTAACCTCCTCTTCACGGGGATGGGTTTTTGGATGTTTTGAGCGCGCGGTCGATTGTCGCGCCCGTTGTCGTAGTGCGGCTACCTGCTGGGCGTCCTGGGCCAGCGCATCGCCAAAGTCTAGTGCCGTTCCAACTATTTGTGACAACTTTCCCGCTACAGAAGCTCACGATTATTGCAACAAGGCACGCCCATCAAATCGGCTCATTAAGTTGGAACGGCACTAGGATTCGCGAAGCTCCTCGTAGAGGGCCTCGTACTGCGGGACGATCAAGGGGGCGTCGAAGTGGTCGAGGACTCGCTGACGGGCCGCGTGTGCCATCCGACGGTGTACTGTGTCGTCCGTGAGAACCTGAAGGGCTCCCTGGGCCATTCCCTCGACATACCCCACGGGATACAACAGTCCATTCATGCCATCATCAATCACTTCGGGAAGGCCGCCCACGCGACTGGCGATTACCGGGACACCGCAGCTCATCGCCTCGAGCGCGGCCAACCCGAAAGACTCGAGTTCGCTTGGGAGCAAGAACAGATCGGCGACCTTCATCAGGCTAGGGATATCTTCTTGGCGACTCAGAAAGCGGACCTCCTTCTCGATGTTCAGCTCTCTGACCAGGTGCTGGGCCGTGGGGCGCTCGACACCGTCCCCGACCATGAGGAGCTTAGCCGGAATCTCCTGCCGGACCCTGGCGAAGATTCGGATGACGTCAGTGACCCGCTTGACAGGGCGAAAGTTGCTCAGGTGTAGCAGAATGGGCTCTCCTGGACGAGCAAAACGGCTTCGGACCTCCTCCTCTTGCCCCGGATGGAATCGGGAGCTGTCAACGAAGTTGGGAATCATTCGGACGGGGCGGCTGGGCTCGAAGGTCTCACGGGTCGTCTGTTCCAGATAGGATGAGACGGCGGTGACCCGGTCGCTCATGTTAATGGCAAGCCGGGTGATCGGGCGGAGGGACGGATCGGTTCCCACCAACGTGATATCGGTCCCGTGAAGCGTGGTCAGGACCTTCAGTCGGCCTGCCACCGCCTCCCGGGCCAAGAAAGCCGAGACCGCGTGCGGGATGGCATAGTGGACGTGGAGCAGGTCCACCCCTTCCGCGAGCACCACATCCGCCATCTTGGCTGCGAGAGTGATCGTGTACGGCGTGTAATCGAATAGAGGATAGGACATCGTCTCGACCTGGTGGAAAAAGAGGTTTTGTTGGAAGGTGGGAAGGCGAAAGGGAGGAGCGTAGCTTATAAAGTGGACCTGGTGTCCCCGTTGGCCAAGCTGGATCCCCAGTTCCGCGGCGACGGCACCACTTCCACCATAAGTAGGATAGCAGGTGATCCCAATCTTCATGAGAAGTGCGATGTCCTAAGTCCGAAGTCTAAAGACCTTCGGCAGCGTTCATCGTTCAGTGTTCATGGTTCGCCCGACGACTAAAGGCTCGGAGGGATTCTCCTCGGCGGCGCCATAATTCTCCACCCAACCCCTACTCGCCCTTAGCAACTTCGGTCATCGGTCGTCGGTCCGCGGTCATCGGGTTGGGGCGCCTAGATAGAGGAGCCGGTGCTCCCATCCTGGGCCATCTATGGCGGCAGCGATCACCTCGACGAGAGAAAAGTCATGGCGACCCAAGTGCGTGACAAAACCGTGCACCCGCTCTTGGAGTTCACCTCTAGGCTGGAGATGGGCCAGGACCCGGAGGACCTGGGTCCGGATCTCCTGATTGCGCCGTTTGAACGAGCGGAGGAGGTGTCGCTCCAGGTTTTCCATCCGTTTCTTTACTGACCCTTCCGCCCCACCGACCCGGGGAGTTAGCGTGGGATCGAGGGTTGAGACCAACGCCTTGAGTTCCTCGAAATTCTTGAGGATCGTCTGCAGGATCCTCTGTTGCTTGGCCACGAAGGTCTTGGGGAGGGACCGGCGAAGGACCTCACTCACCACGCTCTCGGCATCATCCTGGAGAGCCGTAAAGTCCAGGTCGTGTTTCTTGAGCAATCGTTCGATCCGCCCCTCCACGAGGGTGAGCGTTGCCCGTGGAAGGAGGAAGGGGGAAGGGATGTCGAAATGGTCGAAGACGCCCCGGAGTTGGGCGTAGTACGCGATCTCGTGAGGCCCGCCTACGTGGGCGACGGTGGGGAACAGGAAACTCTCCATCAGCGGGCGGAGGACAACATTTGGGCTGAATTGTTCCGGGGCCTTCTCCACGAGAGAGTGAAGCGTGTCTCGTGTTACCCATCTCCGGGTTCCGGCGATCAGCAGCTCGTGCCCATCCCCCTTTTTGAGCGTTCGCCGCCCCTCCTGCAAGTAAAAAAGATTCGGCCCTTCTCCCCGGAGACGGACCTGAGGGCGGTATCCGAGAGCTCGCAGCTTGTCCCAGGCGGTCTGAACCAGCTGCGCTGAGGCGGGCGCCGTGCTGATCTCCTGCAGGAAGAGAGGACGGGCTAAAGTCTTCAAGCGGGGGTCGGCCGTGTTGACTAGGATCAGACCTCGGTCCCCGAGGAGGGAGCTCAGCAGTCGGCCAAAAGCCGAGACCAAGTTTGTCCCAGGACGATAGCAGTTCTGAAGCAGTGTGAGAATCCCTTCGTGAAACCGACCCGGACCAGCAGCCCGCTCGAGGGCGGCAAAAACTTCCCCGATCCTTTCGGTGAGCATGTGGGTCGCTGGAAGATCGGCCCCGAAGCCTTCCTCCGGCGTATAGCGAAGGAGAGCCACTTGGTCTTGGTAGTCCGGCATGTACAGGTGGTCGATCTCAGCGAAATCGGCATCCTCCGAGGCCATCCAGAAGAGTGGAAGACAGGGGACCTGCCACTGCGACTCTACCTGGCGGGCCAACACGACCGCCGTGAGGGCCTTGTAGAGAGTATAGAGAGGCCCTCCAAGGAGACCCACCTGCTGACTAGTGACGATTGTTACCGCCTGAGGGTCAAGAAGGCGCGCGATGTTCTTAAGGATGGTTTCGCTCGCCCCCAGGTCCCGGTTCTGATCGGTCAGGATACTGACCAGGTCGTGACGGGGATATCCCCGGCGGGCCAGGCACTGGAGTAGCTTTTCCTGTGGCTCCCGAGGGTCCCATCGATAGAAGTCTCGGAGGGCAGGGGCTCCCTTCACATAGTCCCGAAAGATCGGATTGACTCCAGGGAGTGAGGCGATGTCGATAGCGTCGAATCGCAGCGAGGGCATCACGGCGAGCTCGGGTGCATGAGTTCTCCTGCTTTGTCCATAAATGGTCTATAACGTTAACAGAGGGGTCGGGGGTTGTCAACGCAGGGGGAACCGTTTCAGCCTTTGGATGTGAGCACCGACAACAAAGTGAAGTCCCCCGTCGTTGATGAAACTTTCCACGATGAAACGTGTCTAATTATTAAGGATAAGGGGAAGCCTCTTGCTGGGGCTGGCACGAATGTTGCTCTTTTTGTCTCCGTAAACTGTATTTCTCAGGACGTGAAAGGGGGCCACATGCACAGGGTCTTCGGAAGTGAAAGGGGCTTTGAGGACAAAGAGCTCCGGACTATTCGAGCGACCGTTAAGCAGCGAGCACCTCGGGACGCTTCTCTCCCTGAGCCGAGGGAGGCAACCGTGCAAAAAAGCCCTTCGGCCCGCGCAAAACGAGAAAAAGTGGCCTGACGCGACCCCAGGGGGCTGCCCCAGGCACCTTTAACGTGATACATTACCCTCGCGACGGGGGCGGTCTCACTTTCCTTTTTCCCATACGTCCTCATCCTTCCCGTTGGAGGATTCGCAAGCTCGCCAGGTCCCTGGGAACAGCTGAATGCGCCGGCACTATCCCTTGACGCTTTCTGGGGACCGTGGTATAGATGACGCGGGATGACTGGTTTTAGCGTTTTACATCTCGTCTTGCAGGCCGGACCGGTGGCCAAGGGGGTGCTCCTCCTCCTTCTCTTTTTCTCCGTTGCCTCCTGGGCCGTCATTTTAATGAAGGTTCGGACTCTGCGGAGGGCGGAGCGGCAGTCGGACAAATTCCTCGATGTTTTTCGCAGCTCTAGGAATCTGAACGCGATGCACGAGGAGGCCAGGCGGTATCCCGCGTCTCCGGTGGCGGCTCTTTATCGCGAAGGATTTCGGGAACTCAGTTATCATGTGAGAGGAAACCCGCACCCTGGGAGCAGTCCCGGACAGCCGCAGCCAAACCTGCCGCCGGAACGGGGTGGAGAGGTCCTGGAAGGGATCAGCCGGATGCTCAGACACGCTAGCTTGAAAGAACTCTCTCGGTTGGAGCGCCACCTCATCTTCCTGGCCACAACCGGAAGCGTGACGCCGTTTATCGGCCTATTTGGCACGGTCTGGGGTATCATCGATGCCTTCGTCGGTATCGGGGCGGCCGGCTCCGCTAATCTGGGGGCCGTGGCCCCGGGAATTGCCGAGGCCTTGATCGCTACTGCCGCTGGGCTGGCTGCGGCCATACCAGCGGTCATCGCGTATAACTATTTCGTGAATCGCATCCGCGGCATTGGAACTCGATTGGATCTGTTTACCCTGGAGTTTCTGGGCATGGCGGAACGGCTCGCGGTGGCACGATGAGCGCACGTCCTCCTGAATCAAGTAATCGCCTGGGCGGCGCTTTGTCAGAGATCAACGTCACGCCTTTCGTCGACGTGGTGTTGGTGCTCCTCATCATCTTTATGATCACCGCCCCCATGATGATCCGGGGGATCGACGTCCAAGTCCCGCGGACCGAGACGAGAAACGTTAATCCCGAGGAGCGCCTGGTCCTGACTGTCACCAAAAACAAGGCGATCTATCTGGACGATCAGCAGATCACCCTGGGCCGACTCCAGAAGGTCCTGACCGGCCTGCAGAAGCGAAATCCCCGTGCAGCGGTCTTCCTGAGGGCCGACGAAAAGGTCCCCTATGGGGTGGTGGTTCAGGTGATGGACGTGGTGAAGAAGGCCGGGATCGACCGGCTGGGAATGGTGACCGAGCCCCTGCATCGTCCCCAGAGGAGGCGGTAGGGGGGGTGGGCCACCCCTTAGAGATGAAGCGGGAGGGGAAAGAGTTTGGGGTCAATCTTGCCTTTTCCCTGGTGCTGCACTTCTTGGTTTTCGCCGGGGTCTTTCTCACTCCGTCCCTTTACTCGCAGCGGTTTCACGTGCCGGTGGCGTACAAAGTGACGTTGGTAGAGCTTCCGGGAACTCGACGGGTGACCCCGTCCCGCATGAAGGCGCCGGCTGTGAAGCCTCGATCCCCAAAGGCGTCGGCTCAGGTCAGGCCATCAACCCCCAAGCCCAAAGCGAAAGTGTCTACGGTCAAGCCGAAGGCCCCCCGGGCTTTTCCCGAGACTCTTGCTCTTCCCAAGAAGGGTAAGGTGGCGCGGAAGTCGGCTCGAGCTCCGCAGACGGCCGCGAAGCAATCTTCGTCGGGACCGCCTAAGGTTTTTCAAGCACCGGTTCGGACTGCCCTTCCGACCGCTCTGGGCGATGGGGGACCCCCCGGGGTCGTCTCGGAGAGCAGTGTCTCTACCGATAAGGCTGATCCCTCTTTGAGTTACTACCTCGCAGCGATTCAGGCGAAGGTAAGTAGCCGATGGGTGGAACCCTCTTTGGGGCTCAAGCGGGGTCAGATGGAGCGGGTGACTCTGGGCTTCATCGTGGTGCGGTCGGGGCTGGTCCGCGATATCCGCGTCTTGACTCCTTCGGAAAACATATTCTTAGATCAGTCGGCCCTGCGAGCGGTGCAGGAGGCGGTTCCCCTTCCCCCGTTTCCCCCTCTCTTTGCAGAGGAAACGCTCCTCGTGCGGTTCCATTTTGAGATGCGGGGCGAGTAACGGCATATGATTGGCTATCGACGAATCTTCTTATTCCTTCTGGTCCTCTTGAACGGGTTGCTGCCTGCCACTGTGGTGGCCCAGGTAGATATCACGGTGACGCGAACGATGGTCCAGAAAATCCCCATCGCCGTGTTGGGACTGCAGCCCTTCCGATGGGCCTCAAATCGAACCGATCTGGGGGCTGAAGCACAGTCGATTCTGATGGGTGATCTGGAGTTCTCAACGATTTTCGAGGTGCTGCCCCCTGCCTTCCTCCCGTTCGAGCCCCGAGAGATCCGCTTGGGCGAAGAGGAGAAAGTTCTGGCTTCCTTGAATCAACTGAAGGTGCAAGCATTAGTCTCAGCGGAGCTCACGAAGCAGGGGAAGGATCTGGTCCTCGAAGGACGGGTGTATAATGTGAGCCGAGGGACCTTTCTTGGCGGCAAGCGATATTTCGGGGATGTCAACGCGCTCAGGACTATGGTCCACCGATTGGCCGACGACGTGGTGCTCCGCCTCACCGGCGAGCGTGGGGTTGCCTCGACGCGGATTGCCTATGCCCGCGTCGGCAAGGGCGCCACCGAGCTCTATCTCATGGACTACGATGGTCACAACTCGGTCCTGGTCACGGGGAACCGATCAATCAATCTCTCGCCTCGGTTCTCCCCTGATGGGAAAGGGCTGGCCTATACGTCCTACCGGGACGGCAATCCGGATCTGTACATCCTCAATCTCGAGACCGGGCGGCGGAACAAGGTCTCGGCCTTGCCCGGGCTCAACATCTCTCCCGCCTGGTCACCAGACGGGCGCTGGCTGGCGCTGTCCCTGAGCAAGGATGGTGGCACGAACCTCTACCTGATGAAGCCGACTGGACGGGGGCTCCGACGCCTCACCAATGGACTTGGGATTTCGGTCTCTCCGACCTTCTCTCCCAACGGTCGGCAGATCGCTTTCACCTCGGATCGTGGTGGGTCTCCCCAGATCTATGTCATGGATGTCGAAGGGACCAATCTTCGACGGTTGACCTTTGACGGGGATTACAATGCTTCTCCCCAGTGGTCGCCGCGTGGCGACAAGATCGCGTTCGTCTCCAATCGGGGAGAAGGAAGGTTTCAGATCTACCTCATGGACCCGGACGGATCTGGGATTCAACAACTGACCAGCTCGGGGTCCAATGAGGATCCTGCCTGGTCGCCTAACGGGCGACATCTGGTCTTTACATCAAACCGGAATGGGAGGAAAAATGTTTATGTGATGCACGCCGACGGGTCGGGACAAAAACGATTGACCCGGAATGCCTTCAACAACTTCGCTCCGAATTGGTCGCCCTGAGGCTCGATTGATGTTATCCAGTGGTAAAATCATGGGACAGAAAGGAGGACAGAATGGTGGGGAAAGCGGGAGTAAAGCAGCGGACCGGGGTGGGTTCTACGATGACCAGATGGCGGGGATCTCTGTGGGGTCCGGTCCTCGTCGTGGCGGGGGCCCTGCTCTTGGCCGGTTGTCCCAAAAAGCCGGAGGTACAAACCGGGGGCCTGGGGGCAGGGGGGCCGGAGAAGGTGACCAAGCCTGGACCGGTTGTGGAAGCCCCGCCGGCTCGGCCAACTGTGAGGCCGTCAGCAGAGGCACAGTTGAAGGATGTCTTCTTTGACTTCGATAAGTCGGTCCTGAGACCCGATGCCAAGCAGACCCTGAACAACAACATCGAGTGGCTCAAGGCCAATCCTCGAGTTCGCATTGTGGTTGAGGGACACTGCGATGAGCGAGGGACCAACGAGTACAATCTGGGTCTCGGGGACCGCCGGGCCAAGTCTGTCCGAAACTACCTGGTGGCCGGGGGCATTGATGCCAAGCGGATCTCGACTATCAGTTACGGCGAGGAACGGCCCTTTGTCCTTGGGCATGATGAGTCTGCATGGAAGTGGAACCGCCGGGGCCACTTTGTTATGGGGAAATAACCGACTTCAACTGCTGATTGGATGGAACAGTGAGGGAGGGGGTCAATATCTTCCACTCCCTCCCTCGCGCGGTCAAGGGTAAGCTCTTCAAGTGAGTACTCATGATGGGGGAGATGATGGAGCGGTATCTTACCTGGCCCCTCCTGGTCGGGGTTGTGTTGTTGGGCAATAGTTGTATGGTGACCGCGGAACAGTTCCAAGCCCTCCAGCAGGACGTTCGTAGCCTCCGAGGAGAGGTCAATGCGATGTCGAAGGAGGGGGACGTCAGCGGGCAGGGGTTAGGTGCTGGCGGAGGGGGCATTGGACAGACTGATGTGGTGGCCCGTCTCGAGGAACTGTCCGTTGAAACCCGGATGGTCCAGGGGAAGCTGGAAGAGAACACTTTCCGTCTTTCAGAACTGAGCCAGCGGCTGGATGCGACTGAGGTGAGAGTCAACCGGCTGCTGGGGGAGGCAGCGGGCCCTTCGGGAGGGCCTCAAGCCCCATTGCCTGGAGTCTCTCCCTCGCTTCCGTCAGGTACCGGCCAGCCCCTACCTCCGCGCGGTGGGGGTGTTTCCCCGCCCCAGTCTCCGGCTGTTGCCAGACCAGGCTTGCCTGGTGTCCAGGAGTCTCTCCCCTCGCCGGAGGAGGTCTACAGGGCAGGCTTGAGTGATTATACCAAAGGCAATTATGACCTGGCCATCAGGGGCTTCAAGAACTATCTGACCTTCTATCCCAAGACCACGCTGGTGCCCAACGCTCAGTACTGGCTTGCCGAGTCCTACTATAGCCAACGGAAATACCCCGACGCGATTCGGGAATTCGACAAGGTGATCAAGGACTACCCTGGCAGCACCAAGGTTCCCAGTGCGATGCTGAAGCAAGGTTACGCCTATCTTGAACTTGGGGAGACGAGTCAGGCACAAGGGGTACTCCGAGAGCTCGTCGCGAAGTTTCCGAGATCCCGGGAAGCTCGACTGGCTCAGGACCGTCTAGACCGGCTCCAATAAAGCCGCTCTTACGCATTGCCTTGGCCTTCGCCGAATCTCCGTAGGTCAAAGGCGTTACAGAAGTGACCGTACGGTTCGAATGGTCTGACAATGGGCCTCGATCGTGTCGTCGAGGCTCGCGGCGTAGCCCCCGGCGAAGGTCACGACCGCCGGGGTCTTCCATTCTCGGCATAGGCCCAAGACAAGTGCATCTCGCCGGTTCAAACCCTTCAGGGTAAGCTTCAGTCGTCCAAAGCGGTCCTCCCCGTACGGGTCCACGCCTCCCACGTAGATCACCAGCTCGGGGCGGAACGTCCGGAGAAGCCCGGGGAGGTGAGCCTGAAGCATTTCCAAGTAGAGGTCGTCCTGGGTGCCGTCTGGCAAGGCGATGTCTTGCGTGCTGGGGACCTGACAGTAGGGATAGTTGTTGGCCCCGTGAATGGAGAAAGTCAGAACCTTGGGGTCGTCCTGAAACATGGCAGCTGTACCGTTGCCCTGATGGACATCGCAGTCGATCACGGCGGCTCGTTGAATACGCCCTTCTGTCTGCAAGGTTCGGATTGCCACCGCCAAGTCGTTAAAAACACAAAAGCCCTCCCCCCGATCGGCAAAGGCGTGGTGACTTCCCCCCGCGAGATTCACCCCGATCCCTTCGATCAGGGCAATGCGGCAGGCCATCAAAGTTCCTCCTGCAGCGCACCGCGCGCGACGGAGTAGGGCCGGGGACCAGAGAAATCCGAGACGACGCTCCTCGTGCCGGCTCAGTAAGCCTCGGGCAACCCGGTGGAGGTAAGAAGAGCTGTGGGCGGCCTCGAGGGTGCTATCCGGGAGCGGGGAGGGTCGGATGATACGAGAGGGGCGGACGGTTCCTTCGCGGATCAATTGCTCGAAGATCCGCGGATACTTTTCCATTGGAAAGGGATGGGCCTTTCCGAGATCAATGAAATAAAAGGGAGAGTAACAGGCGAACATGCCTTCTCCATCAGTTCCAGGCTCTATACCATGGCCTTCCTTTCACGTCAATCTCCCGTGAGTGAAGGATTGGATCGATTGGCGGAATGATTCTCGCGAATCGCTGGGGTGGGAGGTTTGGATTCCCCTTGACGTAGGCCGGGAATCTTACTAGGGTATTGGCCTTATTGCAAAAAGAAAAGTATTTTCGCAACTCGGAAACTGATGAGGAGGGAGACGGGGTGGAAAGGCGGCGACGAAAAGGCAGGACCCCCCGGGTGCACT
>JABAOD010000858.1_pt1 | contig 14868 bp, 13 predicted proteins | sample 7062151 | NCBI WGS metagenome assembly JABAOD01 (sample SAMN14538626, study PRJNA623070) | marine sediment metagenome | biome: marine biome [ENVO:00000428]; feature: marine pelagic biome [ENVO:01000023]; material: deep marine sediment [ENVO:00002113] | place: India: Gulf of Khambhat ... | reverse complement strand
GTTCGTCGACCTCGGCGGCATCGACGGCCTGCTGCACATCACCGACATGTCCTGGGGCCGGATCGGGCACCCCTCGGAGCTGTTCGCTGTGGGGGATGAGGTCGAGGTGGTAGTCCTCAAGTTTGATCGGCAAACAGAGCGAGTCTCTCTTGGATACAAACAGCGCCTCCCGGACCCGTGGGAAAGCGTGGTCCAGAAGTTTCCACCAGGGACCAAGATGAAAGGAAAGGTGGTGTCGATCACCGATTACGGGGCCTTTGTTGAGCTTGAGCCGGGAGCAGAGGGGCTCGTCCACATCTCGGAAATGTCCTGGACGCGAAACATCCGGCACCCCTCCCAGATGGTTTCGATCGGCGAGGAGATCGAGGCCGTGGTGCTGCGAGTGGAGCCGGGCGAGGAGAAGATCTCCCTCGGGATGAAGCAGACCGAGGAGGATCCGTGGCTCGGACTGCCGTCGAAGTACCCGGTGGGCACGCGGATCCGCGGCAAGGTCCGCAACCTCACCTCCTTCGGGGCGTTCGTGGAGNNTCGACGGATATCGCTCGGGATGAAGCAAGTAGAGCCAAATCCGTGGGACGCCCTGGAGCAACGATATCCCGTAGGAACCCGCGTCGAGGGAAAGGTCCGGAACCTTGTGGACTTCGGTGCCTTCGTGGAACTGGAAGATTCGATCGATGGACTGATTCACGTGTCCGACATGTCCTGGACCAAGCGGGTTAAGCATCCTTCGGAGATCTTGAAGAAGGGGGATCATGTCGAGGCGATCGTGCTTCATGTGGATAGGGGAGCTCGCCGCATCTCGCTTGGACTGAAGCAGACGCAGGCCGATCCCTGGAAGACCGTTGTCCCGGAAAATTACCGGGTCGGGATGGATGTCACGGGGAAGGTGGTACGGATCACCGATTTCGGGGCCTTCGTGGAGCTTCCTGATGGCATTGAGGGATTGCTGCACGTCTCCGAACTGTCCGAGGGGCGGGTGAACCGGCCCGAGGACGTGATTAAGGCGGGTGAGGAATTGACCCTTAGGATTATTAAGTTAGACACGGATGACCGAAAATTAGGCCTGAGTCTGAGAGCATTCCAGGAGGCCGCCCGGGAAGAGGGGGAAGAGGAGTAACCCATGCGTGGGGAGGGAAAACGCTCCTTCTTTCGTGCCCTACTGGTGACCGGCGGGATTGGACTGTTCCTCTTGCTCCTGATTTTTGGAGTGGCCTTTCTGCTGGCCAACCGGGAACAGTTCGGAGGGCCCAAGGTAGCTCTGCTCGAGGTAGACGGAATCATTAGCGATTCCGAAAGGATCATCGAACAAATCCGGCATCACATCGAGAACCAGACTGTCCAGGCATTCGTGATACGGATCAACAGCCCAGGCGGAGGAGTAGCAGCCTCTCAGGAGATTTATGAGGAAATCAAAAAGATCCGTCAGGTCCACGAAAAGCCGGTGGTCGCCTCCCTCTCTACGGTCGGAGCCTCGGGGGGCTATTATATTGCCGCAGCTGCCGACAAGATTGTGGCTAATCCGGGAAGTATCACCGGAAGCATCGGTGTGATCATCCAGATCCCCAACCTTTCAGATCTGCTGCAGAAGGTGGGGATTCGATCAGTGGTCATCAAGAGCGGGCCGTACAAGGACATGGCGTCTGCCACCCGAGAATTGACGGTCGAGGAGCGACAATTGCTACAACGGGTGATTGATGACATCCATGACCAGTTCATCCAGGCCGTAGCGGAAGGACGCGGCCTTTCTCGGGAACAGGTTGAGACGGTTGCCGATGGTCGGATCCTCAGTGGTCGCCAGGCCCTAGAGTTGGGGCTGGTGGATCAACTGGGAAACCTACAGGACGCCATCGAGACCGCAGCAACGATGGGTGGGATCTCAGGGAAGCCGCGGATTGTCCGAATCGAGGAGCGCGAGTTTTCCCTTCTCCGGTTTCTGCTGGGAAATAGTGCCACGGTCTGGGGGCAGAAGCTCTTGGGGAGGGAGAAAGGTCGATTTTCCGTCGATTACCTTTGGCAGTGGTGAAAGTCGGTCTATAAAGGAGGAGAGCAATGACCAAAGCAGACCTGGTTGAGAAGATAGCTGCGACCGTGAATCTGACAAAGAAGGAGACAGAGGTTGTCATCGATACGATCTTCGAAGGTATTGCCGAGGCGTTGGCATCAAACCAAGACGGCAAGGTTGAACTTCGCGGCTTTGGGAGCTTTCGAATTCGCCGGCGTGGCGCTCGTCAAGGTCGGAACCCCCAAACGGGTACGACGGTGAGTGTCCCGTCCAAGAAGGTTCCCTACTTTAAGCCGGGAAAGGAGCTGAAGAGCCTCATCGACAGGTAGCCCCTTTTCCCACAAAAACCCCATTCTGGCTCAAACCTGTCTGATCGGCCATCAGTTCATGGGGTATTCTACGCGCTCTGGGACCAAGGATGCTCAAGCGCCTCGCTTCATTGAGGGAAGGCCCGAAGAGGTTCAAGAGTTTTTTGGAACTCCCCCACCAACCTTACCGGAAGGTCCCGAGTCTGTAAGAGACCAACCCGTTTTCCTCGCTCAATTTCACCCCGGTTTGCAGCCCGCCTTTCTGAGTTTTCTGGACGCGACTTCTCGGTCCCTCATGGAGGCAGTGGGGGAGAGACGAGAGTTTCAACAGACGGAGTGGGCCTATTTCCAGCTGCTGCTGCAGATCACCACGAATATTATTGAGAATGAACGTCGGTCGGGACTGCTGAATCTGTTCTGGCTGGCGCATTCTAAAGATGTGGCGGCCACGATACAGGAGTACTTCAATCGGGGAGGGGTTCCGGCCTATATCAAATACCAAATGCATCCGCTGATCCGGGGTTTCTACCGGGTCCTGCATCGCTCGGCCTGGCACCATTGTGCCGGCAAGGCCCCTCAGATGCTGGAATACAACCTCGGAATTCCCTTCAACCACCGCTTGATCGAGAGTCTCTTTGAAGATCAGCTCCCGTTGACCGAGGTTGATTTACCCCGGGTACACCTCGAGAACGTGCTGGTTCCGCAAAACCGAAGATTTCGTCTCAGTAGAGAAGAATACAGGGAGTTGCGAAATCTCCTCCGAGACCGGATTCGTCATGGTCTCAGTAAACGGGAGCACACGCTGTTAGATATGGTCAAGATCCATCTCCCAACCTTGGACCCTTCTATATATACTCAGGATGCCGCGCAGCTGAAGATGATGTTTCACCCGGCCATTGTGACCTATCTCTTCACGGATTACGACGAAATTCTGGGACGCCTCACTGCGTCGTCCACGCTGAAGGCGGCTCGGGACCGCCGAGGTGGATGGCATTTTCTCCTCCATGATTATCTCGACCTTATCCAGGCAGTCCGTCGCGCTGAGCTCATCCACCGACTTCGGAGCGACATTGCCTTGATCCCTCCCGGGTGGGATGAAATTCAGCTCAAAAAGAACTTTGCCGAGGGGCGGCTCGTCCAGTTTTTCGAATCCAGCGAGGTCCTCAAAAGTGCGCGAAAAGTCACAATCCTTTTTGCAGACCTTCGAGGTTTTACTTCTGCTGCAGAGGGAGGGATCTCCGAGGTGGAATTGACGCGATCGCTGTACACCATCTTTGATCCGATGACTAGCATCGTCAAGCGGTTCAACGGGCAGATCGACAAGTTCACCGGCGATGGCGTGATGATTACGTTCGGGACCACGCAGGGTAGCCCTGAGGACGAGATGAATGCCCTTCGGACTGCTGTTGCAATCCAAGCGCTGATCAAAAACCTTCAAAAAGAAGGGAAAATGCCCTACCAGATGGGAATCAGCCTGCATACGGGTCGTGCCCAAATTGGCCGCTTCCTTCCCAATGAAGGATCCGTGGATGTCACGGTGATCGGCCGCCATGTCAATATCGCTAGCCGTGTCACGGGTTCCGGAGGCGGCCCCTGGGAACGAGAGGACGAGCCAGCGATCCGGCATGGGGATGTTGATCGAGACGTCTGGATTGAGGGAGACGGCGTCTTATACAATTCAGGAATCGCGGCCACTCGGGAGCATGTGGAGGCGCTCCGCCAGAATATCCCTTGGGAGATCGAGGAAGGGGAAAACGGCACCTGCTATGTCTGTTTCGATCCTGCGCTTCAAAAAAAGATCTTGATTGAGTATGTAGGGGATGCTAAGTTGAAAGGTGTTGAACGGGCTCAGCCCGTCTATCGAGTGGTTGCCTCTTGACGATTCGGGAAGGCCGATGATACGATGATTGGCACGTTGTGGGCGCCGTGGAGGATGCAGTACATCGCGGGACAGAGACCCCACGGATGCATCCTGTGCCAAAAGGCCAAAGAGGACGAAGACGCGAAGAATTTGATTCTGGCCAGAGGGTCCTTCACCTACGTCCTCATGAACATCTATCCCTATAACAGCGGACACCTGATGATTGCTCCATATCGCCACGTGGACACCTTAGCGAAGCTCTCTCCCGAGGAACAGACCGAGATGATGATGTGGGCGTCCAGTAGCGAGCGAATCCTTCAAGAGGCGTTCCAGGCTATGGGATTCAACATTGGCGTCAACGTAGGAAAGGTAGCGGGAGCAGGGATTGATGACCATGTGCACATGCATGTGGTTCCCCGCTGGGATGCAGATACAAACTTTATGCCGGTCCTGGGTGAAACCAAGGTAATTCCGGAGTACCTCGAGGAGACCTACGCCAAACTCTTGCCCTATTATCGGGCTGCCTGAGGGAAGGGGAGCACGCCAATGCTGATCCGGATGACGGTCCGGGGAATCGCCCTTGATCCAATCACCAACATGCCCATCATCATTCTAAAGGACCAGGATGAGAAACGGGCTCTCCCCATCTGGGTTGGCATCTTTGAGGCGAATGCCATTGCGCTCGAACTCGAAAAAATAGGCACGCCCCGACCCATGACGCACGATCTGATCAAAAACATCCTGGATGGGCTCGGCGCGACCGTCCAGCAAATTGTGGTGAACGACCTCAAAGAGAACACGTTTTTCGCGGTCATCGAAGTCAACTACAACGGGAATGTCGTGAATGTCGACTCACGGCCGTCGGATGCCATTGCCTTGGCCTTGCGAGTTAATGCGCCGATTTTCGTCACCGAGAAAGTCGTGAGTAAAGCGAAAAGCATGGACATCGCGGAGGAAAAGGAGGAGACCGATCGCTGGAAGGAGTGGCTTGAGAATCTCAAGCCCGAAGACTTCGGTAAGTACAAAATGTAATCCGACTCAGTTTCTCGCACCAAGTTACTTTTTGGCCGCCATCATGCGGCCTTTTTTTCGCGAGGTGGATACTTGAGTTGCAGGGCAGGCGATGTGTCGGGTTCTCAAAAGGGAGGAAGACGGGCCGCGATTGATGGGCTGCAATAGTTTACATAAGACTTCTTATCCGACGAACCTACCATTCCGCCCGAGCCCCACCCTCTGTTTTACTAGCGCTCGAGAGACGCCAGTTCCCTTTCAGCTTCCTCCGACCAGGGAGATGTAGGATAGTCCTCGATGACGCGGCGATAGGCAGCCATGGCATCGGTAGGGCGCGCAAGTTGCATCATGGAGCGTGCAAGCCCCATCAGCGCCTCAGCCTTGAAGACGGACGCTTGGGGGCTATCCGCCAGGGTTCGAAAGGTTGCGGCTGCCTCCTCATAGCGCTGGAGGCCTTGCAGCGCGTATCCCTTGCCGAGGCCGGCGAGAAACACCCACGATCCCGTTGGATACTGCTCGAGATACCGTTGGTACGCGTGCAAGGCTTCCTTGTGATCACCGTTCTGGTAGAGAGCATTTCCCTCGTGCAGGAGTGCCTGCTCCGCTGCCGGGGACGAGGGATACTCCGCCCGCACCCGCTCCAGCAACCGGAACCCTGCTTCCAGTTGGCCCCCGGATTCCGGCGACGGTTCTCCAACAGTCTGCGATTCCGGGGCACTCTGGAGAGCCTCAACGGCCTCTGCCAGGAGCCCTTGTGCCGCGGTTTCGCGCCTCGCCTGCCACGTGCCATACCCCCACCAACCCACAACCACAAGCAAAGCCACCAGCACCCCAACGGTCAACAGACCGCGGAAATCGTATAAACGATCCGCCAGATCCTTAGGCGTCACGCGGCGGGGCCTGATAATCGGACCTTTTACCCGCATAGCGATTCCACTTTTGGTGGGCCTGGCAAGACTCGAAGCTGCGACACAAGGATTAGGAAGGCCCGTTTTCACATTCCCCTAGTTCCACATTTTTCTAACAGTTCCGCACAGTTCCTGTCAAACAAATCGTGGGCACATCTTCCGGCACAGCAAGTAGGTGATTCTTAACTTTAAGTTACAAGATGTAACCATTTAACATATAAGTATTTTAGCCTAGTCTACAGCGTGACCGCCAAGTGTTTGGGTACCGGACGGCCCCTACCCCACCGCAAGACCACAGCTCACGGCAGGGTTGTCACATGGTAGTCCGTGGGAAAGCGAGAGGCAAGGGAGCAGTCGGATTCGGCCGGCGGCGACGGACCCAGGCGCTCGCCAAAGTATCGGTGACATCCCACGTGTGTCTTTCTGGGCGGCCCTCCCGGCGTTCCCAGCAGTCTGGGCAGACTCGGGGTTCTCAATGACAAGGATAGGCCCGAAAAACGACGCGGACTACCCCTCTGTCTGGCGGCTCGTCCACACCAAAGCATTCTCGACCGCTGTCGTGACCTCTTCGAGCTTGAAGGGCTTGGCGACCAGATCGTAGACGCTGAGCTTTCGGCAGGACTCTCTCACCAAGGCGTCATCGAAGGCCGTGATGACGATGGCTGGCCATGTGTGCCCCTGCGCACGGAGCGTCTCCAGTACTTCGAGGCCGGTCACACCGGGCAGATTGATGTCCAGAATGACCAGGTCAACGTCATTCTTTTCGACGTGGACCAGGGCTTCCTCGCCCGACTCGACTCCCTGGACGTCGTAACCCTCCTTACGAAGCCCTGTCTCCAAGGACCAGCGCACGAGCAACTCGTCCTCGATGATAAGGATGTGACAGATCCCCTTGTTGAGCACAGGCCAGCCCTTCCCTTCGCTGTTTCCTCGTCATAATGCTCACGCATCGTGTTCCGAGCCGTTGCCAGGCGTCCGATCGAGCTGAGGGAGCTATCGGCGCGCCCCTCTCGTTTCATCCCGCCGTCGACACAGGCTTCCCGGAAAGCCGCACGGTGACCACCGTCCCTTCGCCGGGGGCGCTGGCGACCGTCACCTCGCCGCCCTGCCGTTCGATGATGTCCTTCACCACATAGAGGCCGAGCCCGGTTCCCTGATGCTTGGTGGTGAAGAAGGGAGTGAAGACTTTCTCGAGAACCTCAGGAGGCATCCCTCGTCCCGTGTCCATGAAGGCAACGCTCACTGCCTCCTGTTCGGCGAGCCACCGGGAACGGATGGTGAGCGTCCCTTTTCCGTCCATCGCCTGCAAGGCGTTCAGGGTGATGTTCAGGAAAGCCTGAATGGTGAGCTGGGGGTCCAGGGAGATGGGACGATCAGGCGGCTCCAAGTCCAGACGGATCTCTACGCCCGCTCGCTTGGCCTGTTGCCCGATCAGGAAGCGGGTGTTCTCGATCAGTTCCTTCAGGCTGCTGGGAACCTGCTGCGGCGTGGTGCGACGCGCAAAGCCTAGAAGCCGGCTGCTGGTGCGCGCGAGTCGGTCCACCTGTTCAAGGACCTGCTCGAGCACCACCGCGTGAGCGCTGACGCCGAGCTCGGAAACCACCACTTCCAGTGCCGCCCGTATGCCTGTCAGGGGGTTTTTGATCTCATGGGCCATAGTGGAAGCCATCTGGCCTACGGCGGCAAGCTTTTCGGTCTGGATCATCTGGTCCTGGGTTTCTCGAAGCTCACTGAGCGCCTGAACGAGCTGATCGTTGACGCCTTCCAGCGCCTTCTGGGCGTGCTGCAGCGACCGCGTCCGTTCCTCGACGCGCCGCTCCAGCGTCCGGTTCCATTCCTCGATCTCCTGCCGCGACTCCTTCAGACGTTGAACCATCACGTTGAAGGAGGTGGCGAGTTCGCCTACCTCGTCCCGGGTGCTCACCCTCACCTGGAGGTCCAGGTTGCCGCCGGCGATGTCCCGGGTAGCATTCGATAACTGCTCCAGGGGCTTGGTGACCCTGTGGATGAGCGAGAGAAACAGGAGGCTTGTCCCCGACAGGATGATGGCGGTGACGAGCAGACCCTTGAAAAAGATGGTCCGCTTCGCCGCTAGCAGATCACCCATGGGCATCGTCAGAAGGAGCAATCCCTCTCGGCTCATGTTGACCCGGAAAGGACTGACCCGCGTCTTGGAGGGCCCCGTACTGGAGGCGGTGGCAAGCAGGAAGGATTTTTCCGCCTCTTCGGCCGGGCCTCGCTCCCCCAACTGCCCCAACAACGTCGCCAGGTCCGCTTTCGGGAGCGTAGAGATCACGTGATCGTCAGGGAAGAGCAGCGTGATGTCGGACCCGATGCGCTGTCTTATCTTCCTGAGATAGGCAGGTGTGATAGGAAAAGAGACTGTCACCACGCGTTCGACACCAGCAGTGCTCTCGATCGGCGTCACGCTTCCGATGCTTACCTCCGAGGCTTCTCCGATCCGACTCTTGGCGAACGAGGTAGCTCGCATCCCGAGGAATCCTTTCTGGATAAGGTCGGGACCAAATTCGAGGTTCGCAGGTTCCTCTCCATAAACGTGCACACGCATCTTGTCGCGGCGAACGCTGCTGAGAAGAGAGATTGTCAGCGAACGGGTGACAGTGGGTTGATCGAGCCTCTCGGTGAGCATTTCGGCCCGGGCGAGCAACTCGCTGTAAAAGGTGACCTTCTCTTCAATTTCACCGAAATTCAGGTTGACGATGGCTTCGTCGTTGGCAAGCTGGCTTTCCGCCCGGGCCTCCAGGCTCCGGGCAGTGATTTGAGCGGTCACCATCATTCCGGCCACAGCCAGCACCGCGACGATCAGGAAGAAGGCTCCCAAGAGCCGCCGGGAAAGCCGCCCTTTACCGAAGGGATTGAGATCGAACTTCATCGGTCCTCTGCTGTCGTTTCCGTGCGCATTGCTGCGGCCCTTCAGGGACGATAGTCCTTCGGATCGAAACCCGCGTCCCGGATCATCCTGTTGACCTCGCGTAGGTCCGCATCTGTGGTCTTCACGAAGCGATCAGCACCGAGGGCCTCGAGGACCGCGCGCCCCTCGGGAGATTCGTGAAGGCCCAGGAGCAACTCGGCGATCATCTGCTTGAGATCCTCTGGCTGGCGGGGGACGTTTACGGAGGTCTCCGAGGAGGTAGCAGGAACCAGTTCGTGACATCGGAAACAGGGAAAGTCCAGGTCACCGCTCAGGACGAAGGCGTTGTTTGGCACCGGCGGCGAGACGGCGAGGATGCGGAGATCCTTTTTGATTTTGGGGCTCGTCTTCGCCACCTGCTGCAACATGAGGTCTTTCGCCGCGCCAGCGTCCAACTCGCCGTCGTAAACCTTGAGGAACAGCAGGTCGTGACTTCCCGTATAGACGATCGACCCCAGGTACTCCTCGGGACGATTGACGCCATGCTCCTTGAAGTATATGAGCGGGTAGAGATAGCCGGCGGTCGTCGCCCTGTCGACCAACCCAAAGGACTTGCCCCTGAGATCCGCCCAGTCCTTGATGCCACTGTCTTTCCGGGCGACGATCAGCCCGCGATACTGGGAAACCCCATCTCTTTCCGGTCGGGCGATCGGCTCGACTCCCGCCTGTGCGCGTGCCAGGGCGAAGGCCAGGCTTCCCAGAAAAGCCGCGTTGATCTGGCCTTCCTGGAACTTCTTGATCACCTCCCCGTAGTTGGGCAATAGCTTGAGTTGCACGGTCGTTTGCACTCCCAGGTGCTGGCTGAGATAGTCCATTAGGGGCGCGTAACGCTGCTCCTGGGCCAGGAGGTCTTGCTCTGGCAGCACGGCGATGGTGAGATCAATGCTGACCGGTGCAAAACCGTGGCCCTCCATGGTCCGCCGACCTTCTTCGCTGTACATGAATCTGACAAATCTCATCGTGGCCCGGGAGGGTTTTGGCCCGAGCAAGAATCCGAACGGACGGGTGTATGGATAGCGCCCCTTTTGGACCTCCTCGAGCAAGGGTCTGGCGCCGTCGATGGGCAGATAATTGATCGCCTGGCCGGAAAGGATGGCATTGCCAAAGGAGACATAGCCGATGGCGTTCTCGACCATGGCCAGGGAGGTGATCATATGCTCGGGGCGCTCCAGAACAACCGCATTCGGAGTAACGGCGAACGAAGGACCGAAGAGATGTTGTCGTAGGACGATCTTGAGCGAGGTGTGTTCGTCACGTTCAAGGACGGCTATCGGCGCGTCGTCGCCCCCGACCTCTCCCCAATTGGTGATCTTTCCGCTGTAGATGTCGAGGACCTGCTGACGGCTGAGTCCCTTCACAGGCACGTTGCGATGGGTGGCGAATACCAGCAAGTCGTGGGCAAGGTGTAGGTAGGTTGATGTGGGCTCCTTCTCCGTTGCCGTCAGGGGACGGGAAATCAGGCCGATGTCGGTATCACCGAGGGAGATCCCGGCCGCCCCACCCCGGGTATGTGTTGGCGGCGCGAACGTGACCCGATAACCCGCATTGTTTTTCTCGAATTGGCGGGCCAGGGCCTGCACCAGAGGATATACATCATCCGAACCGGAGACCCGGATCAGGTGTTCTTCGACCGACTCACCGTTCGTGGCGGGCTCTTCCCTGCCGCACCCTCCAACAGCGAGACTCAGTGCTCCGACCAGTGCAATGCGCCAAATCCATCTGCTCATTGCCACACAGTATAGCGCCAAGCTCCTTGAGGGGGGAAGGGGTCAGAAGACCCCTTCTCATCAACCTCTCCGCCAAGAGCATGCTCGCTTGAGGTGGTAAGAACTTCCTTGGGGGGTGAGAGCAAGCTCACGAGACAGGCGCTTCGTGTCGAGAGGAATATTTCTTTGTGTTCGACACCTGCGGCTGTAAAACAAAAGCGCCATCTAGGCCGTACTCCACCCCAGAGGGCGTTTGATTCTCCGGTGCGCCTTCCATTGTGCCGGAAGTGGCCTGTGAGCTCATGTCAGGCGCGTTCATCTTCAATAGTAAGCTATCTCACGGGAAATCACCTGTCAATATGCAGTCTCTGCACATATAGCCCACTTCGTGAGAACCATGACTGGGGTCAATTGCTACTATGATCGAGATCACAATCGCTAACTTATGATGTAGCGGAGCTGGAGAGTGAGGAAGCCTTGACAACCCTACTCCAGTCGGGATAGTCAAAGCCAAACGAGGGACGGCGGCATGGATCCGGCGTGAAGGGCAACTTCAAGACGGAAAACCGAAAGCCCCCGCGGCGGTATGCTGCGCGGGCTTCTCTGTTGGCCCAGGGGGGGGAAGATCAAGATCATGTGAAACCAGGTGATCATCTATTCTCAGCCCGGCTGAGCCTTCTGCGACGAGGAGAAACAGTTTCTTTCTCAGAAACACTTCATCTCCGTCTATCCCTTAGAAAGGGGAAGCCACGGGGGAACCGCCACCGTGAGCTGCGTTTGAGGAGAGAGGAGGAGAACCAGGCCGCCATCGCCAATATTGTCGATCCGACCCGTGTTCGAGCGATACAACATCGTGAGCGAGGGAGACCTTCAGAACGCAAGCAAGAGACTCACGGGCAGAGCCGGGCACAATCAGGCTCGAGGGGTGAGAGTGCAATGATGGGAAGTGTGCGGAATTGTTTGATAAATTATGGTGGGCCTGGCAGGACTCGAACCTGCGGCACAAGGTTTAGGAAACCTCTGCTCTGTCCATCTGAGCTACAGGCCCATCCGTGTTTTTATAGGAAGTTAAGCTATCCGCCCTCATCTTCTGCTTGAAGCTCTCAGGGGCCGCTTGCAGCAGATCTTGCACACTGAGCTTTCGGACAGCCTCATGCAGATCGCCCTCGCTCACGATGTTGTAGCGATCAAAAACGGTTCTGGTCTTGCGACCGCTCAACTGCATTGCCACCCGCTCAGGGATGCCAGCACGGACCATGTTTCTGACGGCTGTCCGACGCATATCATGGGGTATTCTACCAGGGCATCCAGCACGACGGCAAGCCCGCTGCCATGCTCGACGAAGGCTCTTGATCCTTTGCCCAGCCCGATGGAATACCCAAGGAATAATGCAGCCTTTCTGCTGCTGCGTTCTATCTGTGTAGGCCCTCTGAGCCTCCAGGAGTGACCGTAGCTCAGGAGTGAGTGGGAAGGTGCGCCCCTGCCCTGTTTTGCTCATGGTAGGCTCAAGCCTCACTACCCCACCGGCAAGATCGACCTGACGCCACTGGAGGGGCAGGATCTCACTGTGCAGACGCCACCCGGTCAGATACGCGAACTGGACCGCCGGGCGGACCAGCACAGGCAGATAGCACATGACACTCTCATAGTCGTGGCGCTCAAAAAAGCCCTGCCGGATGTTGTCCTCCTTGAGAAGCTTGATGGTGGGCACACGAGACATCCGCTCCTGCTCCTTTCCTATTACACAAACCTCTGTTCGGGGGTTGCTCCTGCCATGTTTATTCATGTGTTAGCCCCAACGGGTATCAGGCTCATATTGAAATCTTACAATGGTTAGCCGCTGAAATGCGTCTATGGTCATGACCAGGAGCGTCGGGGTCGATCTGCCATCCTCTCTCCATCATGTAGGGGCCATTTTGACCGGCTCGTGGTGAGCTGGCCCACGCTGACGGACCCGACGTGGGGCCGGCTCATCAACCGTGTCGGCTTCGAGACGTGCTGGAACGGGCGTTAAGCGGTCCTAGGATTGACGAAAGCCTGTCACCCGGGACTCAAGTTGTCATGCAGGGAGATTGTGGATTTGAGGCACGCTAGAGGCTATGTGGGGGCCTGAGCGGGCAATGGGTGAGGTGAATCGAGATGATGTCAGGTCCGTGATCTCCCCTCTACCTATATATCGCAGGGTGTTTCACCGAACGTGAGGCATGATGGGGGGATTAGCGATAAAACCTGATTTTGCTAGATGCGTGCATGACGGGCCGGTGGAGCTGTCATGGGGGATGGGCCACCCGAATCACCTAGATCAGCCTGGGACTAAGTAGGATGGTACAGGCACCCTCTTCTAACAGTGGTGAAAGCGAGAGACGAACCGGCACCACCTTATAGCAGGCGCGAGTGAACGTCAACCGCCTGCTTGCGGGGGCCTCCTAGGGTGCGGTCCAGATGACCTTGCCGTCCTTGCCAAAGAGAGTCAGTGACGGGGAACCGGCATGCGTGGAGCCAAGCAACACCCGAATCATCCCCTGCTTGTCGTTNNATCGCGAGGTGAGCTTTTGGGTCCTTACCCGAAATGGTCAAGCGCGGTAGGCCAGCAGGCCCCAGGCCTAGCTTGCCCCGGGGACTGAGGTTCTCATCCCGCAATACAAATCGTTTCGCCTCAACCACGTCATGGACTTCCGTCGGTGGTACGTGCACGCCCATCAGCACCACGGTGGCGATCACGGCCAGGGCCACCTCTCCCGCCCTCTTCAAGCGGCGGTTCTCTCGTTCCAGACGGTCCAATCGTCGTGCCAGGGTTTCCATTATTGGCTTATTCATCGCTGCCTCCCGTCTCGGGCCCACTTGGACGTCTCTTCGCTTCAAACTCTTCTCTCTCGTTGTGAACGGTCTTCCAAGTGCCGTCAGGCTGCTGCTCCTCGACATGGTGAGTCTTTACCGTGCTCTGAGGGTCAGACCTATCAACGATCAGTGATTCGCGTGCAAGGATACCGTGCTATGACTGCTTGATGCGATTTACTATGGTTACCAACCATCCGGGAAAACCAGGCCGATGCTGCCGGAGGCGCATTCCCGGGAGAGCCTCCGCGCGAGCCTCACCAAGGATGTGGATCGTATGAGCTGTGCCACCGCATTTCGGACAGCACCACCCTTAAGACTCGGACTCCGAGACATAACCACAGGTTTGGCAACTTATCTTCTCCTTGGCCATCGCCGCCTCCTTTCCATCTCCCGCCGTACCGTCTTGACCTCCTCGAGCAGCACGGTGTTGAAGCTATCGTGTCGGATACAGGTGTAGGGTTCCGATGTCCTGACAGTCTGAACACTCTTGATATCCCGATCCTTTGCACTCTGGGCACATTTTTTCTTGAACCAAACCAATACCCTGGCATACCTCACAGGTCACATACCCAGGACATCCGGCTTCAGAGCCGTGGTGGCTCGCCATCTCATCCCCCGACGCGCACTTGACTGTTTCAGAACTAGGGCGTCCATTCGTTGTTGGTCAGCAGCCCCTTCCGCACCCATCGGCTGAAGCCCTAGCGCGTGAGCACGTCGCTTAGGCCACCTCCGAATACAGTGTCCCCTTCCTCTAGTGTTTGTGGCCTGCCACAGACGATCCTCCCACCCTCACGCGAGATTCGCACGAACCATGAAATGCTGCCTTCGGAATGAATGGCTTCAACCACCAGAATCTCCCTCCGGTCTGGATATGTACTTGGACGTGGTTGGTGGCCGGTGATTTCTTCCAAGACTTGCTCCATTTCTTCCGGAGGTGCCTGATACTCCGTCATCCACGCCTCACCGACGATGACTACAGCTGTGCCTTCAAATCGTCGCACCGTATCTTTGATGGTCTCGTGGACAGATTGGGGAACCTCGGCTGGAAACTCCACCATTTTGATTCGGTCGTCCGCCTTGAAGACAAATAACGTGAGCGGCACCCCTCCCGTTTTCACAAGTCTTTCACGGGCACGCTCCATGATCTTCTCGGCTAGGTGCTTAAACTTGCTTTGCTGCATTACCATTCCCGAGCGGCTCACCTTATCTCAGCTCTACCGCAGCCGTTGCATTAGTTCAAAATCGGTTCCTCAAAGGTGACGACTTGGCGTAGAACGGCTTTCTTGTCTCTCAGGAGTTCTG
>JABAOD010001563.1_pt1 | contig 14879 bp, 13 predicted proteins | sample 7062151 | NCBI WGS metagenome assembly JABAOD01 (sample SAMN14538626, study PRJNA623070) | marine sediment metagenome | biome: marine biome [ENVO:00000428]; feature: marine pelagic biome [ENVO:01000023]; material: deep marine sediment [ENVO:00002113] | place: India: Gulf of Khambhat ... | reverse complement strand
GCGGGCTCGGTTGACTGAACATATCCACTTTGAAATGCATGCCCGAGCCCCGTTCCTCGCTCTCCCAGACGCCCGCAAACCGCCCGTTCACCAGCACAACCGGGTAGATCCAACCCTGGGGGCGATAGATCTGCGCCTTGTGCTCTTCGGGAACGAGATGCTCAGAGTGACGATACGCCGCCACCACGTAAGGATCGAAGTAAGGCAGGAGACGAACTCCAGGAGCCGGTCCTAGCAGCCTTATCTGTTTGAGCGCGGCGACCGAGGTCCAGGCTACCCATCCCTCGACGACCACTTCTTCAAGTTCATCACCCAGGGAGCGGAACACTCGTTTGGCTTGACCGGGCGGCAACCCCAGCCAACGAGAAAAGTCGTCGATCGTGGCGGGGCCATAGGCCGTAAGGAATCGCCTTGCGATTTCCTTCAACGCCTCTTCCGGCTCAATCGGGGTCCAGTCCCCCAGCCATTTCTCCGGGCTGACGAAGGTGACATTCTGGCCCTCATTGGGGCCGTAGCACAAGTACCCCTGGAAGGCCGCTGGCTTGAGGAGTGCGCCCCAGCCGGAGAGCAGCAACTCGGCTAGCTTGGGCTTGCCTGTCCGTTCGGCGATGGCCTCAGCCAGCCGCTCACGGGTCATGCCCGAGCTGCCCAGCGTGGTTTGTACGCTCTCCATGATCGCCTCCAACTCGTCGAGGCTCACGCCATGATACTTCAGCCAGCTCGGTCGTTCGAAATGCCTGAGCGTGCTCAACGCCCCGACGTACAGTGGAAAATCGCTCGCAGCAATGAGGTGCAGCGTGCCCCGCATGGCCCAGGTCTTGACCAGAGTGCGGTCATTCCAGAGGGCGGTCTGCACATCGGCCGGTGAAAGGCCGCGCACCCTAGCACCCAGCGCAAGCTCGGCGGCTGACATGAGTTGAGCATGGACGCCACCGATCTGCTGGACTATATCGACCACCTGACGGCGGTCTGCGCGCCTGCCTAGACTGTGTCGAGCCACGCGCCAAGCCGCGACTTGATCCCATGTTAGAGACATCTCATGCCCCTTGTCCGTTTCAAACGACTATTCCTCCGGCGCAGAACCTCTGAGGCAGTTCGGCGGGCAGGCTGAGCCCTGACTTACGGTTTCAAAGATACTCCCCCTTGGGCCCCCGATCAAGATTACAGAGGGCGCTGAGCATGTCACGCGCGGCAACGCCCTCCTGGGTCCTGAACACTCGCTGGCCCTCGCTGTCGCAAGCTTGCCCTCATGAAAAGCTGGAGCGGCTGAAGCGCCAAGGCCTATGGCCAACCCGGTTGTGCAACTACTTTGTACTCTTCCTAACGCGCGCGCAGCCGAAAATGGTCGAAAATAGGAAAGGGTTTGGAGATAACAGCACGAAACCATTGCCTCGCTGCACCCCGGGATGGGGTGATCTCTGCGCATTAACCCCAATGAAACGCGAACTTGCTCGGCTGGCGTTCAGCTTGCATACTTACTGCTCGCCCGCCGACCGATAGGAGTGCTCATGCCAGGAATAGACCGACTCTTGCCTTTTGGCCTGGTGCTGACTGCCGCGCTGATCCTCGGCGCCTGCCAGGCGCTGCCGTTCCAGCCTGCCCGGCCCGCCCGGATTGCCTTCATGACGGACCGTGACGGTGATTTCGAGATCTACATCATGGAGCGCGACGGCAGCAATGCCACCAACCTGACCCAGGATGGCGCCTCGGACGGCCTGCCGACTTGGTCATCCCTCCACGATACCTTCGCCTTCGTCACGAATCGCGGTTCAGGCACCATGAGCCTTTATCGGATGAGCGATGTGGGCGAAAACCCAATAGCCTTCGATGGGGCTCCGCCGGCTGATTCGGGCCGGCCCAGCTGGGCGCCCAGCGGCGATTGGATCGCCTTCAGCAGCGCAGAGGCTGAGAATGTTGAGATCTACCTGGTATCCTCTACGGGGGACGAGGTCCGCCAGCTCACCGACCATCCAGCCCAGGATATTTTCGTCACATGGTCGCCGGATGGTCAGCAGCTCTTGTTCATCTCCGATCGGGATGGCCCCGTAGGCATTTACATTATGGGCATTCAGGGGGGCGAGCCCACACGACTGACAGATCCTGAAACAGCCAATTCGATGCCGGCTTGGTCCCCCGATGGGAGCAAGATCGCCTACGCCTCCAATCGTGATGAGGACGTCGAGATCTACATCATGGATGTTGATGGTGGAAACGTGACTCGCGTCACCGAAGCCAATGGATTTGATGGGTTTCCGGCCTGGTCTCCGGAAGGCATGAGGATCGCCTTCCTGTCAACGCGTGACGGGAATCCAGAGATCTACGTGATGGATGCCGACGGGCAAAACCAAACTAACCTGACCAACAACCCGGCCGAGGACTCGGTCCAAGGGGATTTCGCTTGGTCCCCCGATGGAGAGCAGATCCTGTTCCAGACGATCCGAGATGGCGACGTAGAAGTGTACATCATGGATGCGGACGGGAGCAATCAAATCAACCTTTCGAACAACCCGGCGGCGGATCTGGGCTCAATCTGGGTCCCATGACGGGCGGGGCCCGCCGGCCCTCACGCGAGGAGTAGGGGCCTGCTCCCGGCCAGGCCTTTGGCCCGCGCTTGCGGAGCGATGGCGCAGGGGACAGAGGGCAGTCCCTCGCCTGAGCATCTGGTGAAACCCTAGCTTGATCGTAGCCCCTCAGGGCTGCGGTCTGGGGTCAACCTCTAAAGTCGAACTCTTCGGCCGCGCTGGGCAGCGGACAGGAGGTATCGGGTCGCAGGGACTCGCCTGTGACCATAACCCGATCGATATCCCAGAAAAGCCTCCGACCAGATGATGCAGTTTGAGAGCTGGGGGATCGAGCCGACTCAACTTGCTGTGTGCTTATCCTCCGCTAAGTCGTGCTAGTATGGTCGAAGTGGTATGGCGGAACCTTGGATCGGAGCGATGAGGGCCGCGGACTTTCCCCCTGATGACTATACCCCCTATGGCTATCTGGATAACCCCTACGACGCCGGGCCGTGGGCCGGCTTCGACGCCGGCGGCGCCATCCGGTCCACTGAGGCCTGTGGTTTCGCCTGGTTCCGGCCAGGCGGCGATCAGCCTTCCCAGGCTGGCCTGCAGGTCGGGCTGGCGACCAGCAGCCACCGCCTGCTGACGGCGGGCGATCTGCGCGCTGTGGGGGTGCGGCTGGTCTCCCGCTACCATACAAGCCGGGTCCAGACGTTCGACTTCGCCTTCCGGGGGATTGAGGTCTCCCTGACCTACTTGCTGGCGGGCCGTGATGCCTTGCTGTGCCGGGTCAGGCTGCAGGGGCTACGCCGACCTTTGAAGCTGATCGCTGAGGGGGCCCTCAGCCGGCAGGCGCGGCGCAACGGACGGGCCGCCTACCTGGCGGAGCCCGATGCCGTGGCCCTGCTGGTGGAGCCTGGGCCGTGGCACGTCGTGCGTGCCTCGCGACCCAGCACAGCCTTCAGCCTCCTGGAGGACGATCACCTCGTTTCGGCAACGGAGCATGTCCTCGGAGAAGGGTACTCCCCGGAGGCGGGCAGGCTGGCTGGACAGCTGGTAGCGGAGCTGTGGCCCGGCCCGGCTGGCGAGGCGGAGGCCTGGGTGGCCCTTGCTCGCGGCCTCACAGCGCTCGAGGCTGCCGGAGAGGCCGATAAGGCCCTGAACGCCGGGCCGGACGTGCTGGCGGCTCGCTTGGCCGAGGACCGGCGCTTCTGGGGACGAGCCCCGAGGCCGGTCGGCGACTGGCCGGAGGCTTGGCGCCGAGGCTGGGTGTACGATCTTGAAACCAGCCGGCTGATGGTTCGGCCGCCGGCGGGAGCGTTGCGTGATGCCTGGCCCACGTGGCATCTCTTCCGGCCACGGGTGGTGCTGGCAGAAAACACGCTTGACATGGCCCGGCTGGCCTATGCCGATCCAGAGACCGCTCAAACTGCGCTACTGACGGTCTTTCGCGATGCCCCGCGTCCCAATCTGCCCTGCATGTTTGTCAATGGAAGTTTCAACATGGTCGCCGCAGGCGGAGACCCCTGCGGCACCAGCCCGGCCTGGTGCCTGCCGATTCATAACCTCTACTTGCTCTACCTTTGGCGCCCAGACAGGGCCTGGCTGGAGGCACTCTACCCCCATCTGGAAGCCTACCTCCGGTGGTGGATGCAGCATCGCCGCGATGCCGAAGGCTGGTTCGTCTATCGCTGCACCTGGGAATCAGGGGAGGACGGGGCGCCCCGGCTGGACCCGGATCGAACCGGCTACGCCGACATCTTTGGTAAGGTGCGCCCGCTCGAGCTGCAGGCGGCGATGGCTCAGGCCGGCTGGATCATGGCCCGCTTGGGAGGCGAACTGGGACTGAAGGAGGCCCGACTGGCGCAGTGGGTTACGCTCCACCGGGAGTATGCGGACCGAACGCGTTCGCTCTGGGACCGCCTGGCGGAACGCTTCCGTGACGCTTACCCGCCAGATGCCCCTTCGGCCGCCCCCCAGGAAAGGTACTGGGGCACGCCGGCCGACGTCTCGGCCTTGCACCTCCTGCCCTTGATGTACGAGGTGGCGACGCCGGAGCAGGCGGCCGCCCTGGCCTCCCATCTCCCCGAGTTCAATCGCCCGCCCTGGACCGTCTGGCCTTCATGGACGTACCTCGCGGTGGAAGCGGCGCGGGCCGTGGGCGCCTACCAGTTCGCTGGGCGGATGGCCTTCGACGTGTTGTCCCGGGTCTACCCATGGCTGGACAGGCGGGAGGCGGCGGAAGGCGGGGCGCGCCCGGGAACGAGCTGCGAATGGTGGCCGGAGGAGCTTTCCAAGACGACCGTCTTCAACGAGACCTATGGTTGGGGAGCGACGACCGCGACCTTGTTCCTGCGCCATCTTTTCGGTTTCGGGCCCAGCCAGGACACCGGCAGCCCGATCTTTGAAATGATGCCGGCTCTTCAGGGGAGCCTGCTTAGGCCTGGTCACCGCCTGGGGTTTGCCAACCTGCACTATCGGGGAGCGGCCTTCGACCTGGAGCTGGAGGTTGGCTCCGGGAGCGTTCTGACGGCCCGTCTCACGCCGGCCTCTCCGATCGGCGTGTCCGTGGTGGACGAGGCGGGCCCGGTGGCGGTAGACGCCACCGGGCGGTCAGTCCTCTTTCCAGTCCGCAACGGCCAGCGCTCTCTGGTGAGCATAGGCCGAAAGGAGTGACACCTATGGCCCGTCTCACGGCTGAGGAAATCCACGCCCGGCTGGCGCGGCAGGACAAGCTGTCTCTGGGCGGGGGCGGACGGGTCCTCTGGGCCCCGGAGTTCCCGCTGCACGCGGAGGTTCCCGGCTTCTGGGACCACGCCTGCTACCTGGAGCATCGGGTGGACCGCCTCTTCGCCGTTGCGCTCATCCTCGAAAACGGGGCTTCCGCGCCGCTCAAGGCGGCCTCACGGAGCTGGACTCCGGACCGGGTCCTCCAGACGTATCAGCCTGTAGACGGGCTTTCCATTACGGAGGAGAAGACCTGCCTGAACGATGTGTTGGTGAGCAGGTTGAAGGTCCGGTCGACCGACGGTCGGGTTCGTCGGCTGCGAGCGGTGATGTGGACCCTCCAGCGGCGGGGCGAGGAGGGGGAGGCGAACTCGACCCAGGACGAGCGGATCCGGGACGGCTGTATCGAGTTCAGCCTGCTCCGCCCCGGCATGTTCGGTGCCGGACCGCAGCCGGTCGGAGTCGCCCTGGGGGCCGATCGTCCGCCTCGGTCGTCTGGCCTCAACGTCTCTGAAGGCGGCTTCCAGCTGCCGCGTTGGGAGCTTACGCCTTTCTACGAGAAGCTGACCGATAGCGGTTTGGCCGGGGAGTACGCGGCGGTGGGCGGCGCCTGGGGGCGGAGGGCCGACCACCAGGTCTACCTGAGCCTGGAATTCCCTGTGGAGGTTCCGGCTGAGGGCGAGGTCGCTCTGACCACCGCCGCTGCCTTGGCGCCCGACGCCAGGCAGGCGGCCGACGCTTTGGACCGGGCGCTCAGCGATGATCCGCTGGCTGCCGCAGCTTCGGCCTGGGCCGAGTACTGGGATACGGTCCCCTCCTTCAGATGTGATGATCCGTACCTCGAGCGCGCCTATTGGTACCGCTGGTTCGGGTTGAGGCTGAACACGGTCCACGGCGGCCCGCAGTACAACCTGCCCTATCCCTGTGTCTTTGAGGGGATCAACCACGGCTGGTTCCGCCACGCCATCAGCTATAGCTCCCAGGTCGTGATGCGGGACCTGCGCTGGATGAAGGACCCGGCGGTGGCGCAGGGGTGCCTGCTGAATTTCGTGGCCAACCAGCGCGCCGGTGGGGCCTTTCCCGGCGGCATCTCGACCACGCCGGTCTCGACCTACGACGGTTTCTATCATGCCAACTGGGGTACGGCGGTGCGGAAGCTGCACCAGACCCATCCCGACCCCGAGTTCCTGGAGGGGGTCTATGGACCGCTGGCGTCCTACGCCACGTACTTCCAGAAGGAGCGCGATCCGGAAGGCTGGCATCTCTACGATGTTCTCGACCAGTGGGAGACGGGCCAGGAGTATACCAGTCGCTACCTGTGGGTGGACCAGGCCGCCGATCGAGGTGGGTCGATCCGCCTCAAAGGAGTCGACGCCAGCTGCTACATCTATGAGCTGTACCGGGCGCTGGCCTGGATGGCCCGCCAGCTGGGCGTTCCGGACGAGGCGGCCGAGTGGGAGCTGCACGCCGACGCCACGGCGGAGGCGGTCCGCCAGCGGCTCTGGGACCCCGAACTGGGGTTCTTCACCGACCTGGACCCCATCACCGGTGAGCGCGGCCGGACCTTGGCCGCAGTGGGTTTCTACCCTTTTATGAGCGATCTGGCTGCGTCCGAGCACCTGAGGGCCCTCGAGGCCCATCTCTTTAATCCGGCCGAGTTTTGGACCGAGTATCCGGTGCCGTCCACGGCGCTCACGGACCCCCAAGCCTCCGCCGAGGGCGAGTGGAAGGGGGTGNNCCTGGAACGGCCGAGCCTGGCTGATGACCAACAGCCACGTCTGCGAGGCGCTAGCTCGGGCGGCCCAGACCTTGGACTCCTCGAAAAGGGTGCAGGCCGCCGAGTTGATCCGGCGATGCATCTATGAGATGTTCGTCGACGGAGATGTGAATCGGCCGACCTCCTACGAGTACTACAACCCGCTCAACGGCAAGGCGCCCTTCTTTCGAGGCACCGACGATTACATGCATTCCTGGCTGGTGGATCTGATCATTCAGTATGTCGCCGGGCTGCAGATAGGGGAGTCTGACCGGATCGTGGTGGAGCCCCTGCCCTTTGGCCTGAAGGAGTTTGCGCTGGAGGACGTTTGGGTCCGTGGCCGGCGTGTGGACGTGCGGTGGTCAGAGGCGGAGGGACTGCTGGTCGAAGTGGACGGGCAGGGAAGGGCGCAGCGGGAAAGGCTGGGGCGCATTGAATTGGAGCTCGCCCCCTGAGCTCGGTCCGGGGAGAGGCCCCCTAGAGGCCAACGGCCGCTAGCTCCGTTTCCAACGCTGCCGTACCGGATCGCCGGCTTCGTAAAGGGTGGAGGAGGCGCTCTCCACACCCAACTCGAACAACACATAGCGGTCGGCGACGGTGTACGGTGCGAGCTGCGCTGCGAGGGACCTCAGTTCGGGGTCCTCGATCAATCTGGCCTGCCCGGCGGTGGTAAACTCGCCGCCCGTTCCAGCGGCGTCCCTGACTGAAGTATGAAGGGCGTATCTGCCATCGCGCCGCAAATCGTGGCCCTTGGGCGAGGTTGGCTCCATGAAGACGAAGAGGTGACCCCGGCCAACGATCGGGGTCACTGGGTGGACCCGCGGAGATCCATCTTTGCGCAGGGTCGCCAGATACGCAACCTCGCTCGCCAAACGCTGTACGCCGAATTCGGCCAGCTGCGGGGCACCCCGTTCGAAATCCTTCCAACTCATCCGCTCAAACCTCATTCGTTAGGCGATCTGTCAGACCCTGATCGACGTCCGGCGAACCCGCTTTGCACGGCTGCAGGCCCCATTTGCGTGCGCTAGCGGCCTTTCAGGGGCGACATCATGCTCCCAGCGGTTCTCTCGGTCAGGGGCACCATGGTCCTGCACTGCCTGACCTCAACTGCCTCGTCGAGGATGAACTTTCCCAGTCTCCGGGCGTGCGCGCGGATCTCCTTCAGCACAGCCTCATCAACTTGGCTGAACAGGTACAGCTTGACCGCCGGTTCCCTACCAGCCTCGGTGTCCCATACTCCCACCACTTGCCCAGACACCAGGATCGTGGAGGTACCGTTCCCGGAACGGTCGAACACAAGCTCATGGTAGCGCTCATCAAGGTAGCGCGACCGGTCCTGGTAGCCCATGATGTAGCCGTCCAGGACCGGCAGCAGGTTGACGATCGGGCGCCTGGGGANNACCAGTTCGCCATCGAGGCCGACTACGGCAAGCCGCAGGATCTGGTCAGCGAGGTCGGCCAATGCCTCCCGGATCTTGCGCACGCCCAAACCTGTCCACCAGACGATGTCCCTCTCCTTGACCGGACCAAACGAAGCCACATAATGCTTGACCAGCAAGCGGATTGCTTCCCGCTCGCTCATTCCCCCAAGCTTGACGTCCGGAAAGTAATCCTCAAACAGGGCGTAGTTCTGGCGCTTGTCCTTCCAGCTCTTCTCTGGCTTTCCCCTGACCAGCACGCCGGTGTCGCACAATGAGTACAGGACAGAGGAGACATCCAGGTCGGTCTGCAGAGCTTCTTTGAGGGCCGAAGCCGTCATCTCGGTGCCTTCTAGAAGGGCGATGATGGCGCTAGATAGGGTCTCGAACTGCTCAGGCGATAGGCCTCTGGCTAGCATAAAACGCTCGGAGCCCCGCATAACCGCGCCGGCCGTGGCTGTGAAGACGAAGGGAAGCATCTCCTTTGGGTGAACATAGACCGTGTTTCTCACGCAACGGATTTTGGCGAGGCTGTGATTCTCATAGAGCTCCCGATCCAGATCCGCTCTCCTGAAGTTGCGCGTTCTGGCAAGCAAAGAGAGGTATGGGGTTGTGACCCCCGTGGCGTGCAGACCGCCCACGTCCCCGGCAATCTGAACCAGGTCAGCGGTTCTTGAATTGGGCGTCAGATGCTGTTTGGCCAGCGTGAAGTGGTTCACTCTAGCCAGTTCAAGAGGCTCCATAGTGGATGTGGCGTGGGCTGCCTGATGGCGCCGCCAGGGGACTCCTAGCGGCTGAAGTACTCCTTCATGGGAGTGAAGTAATGGTCTATCCAGCCTTGTTGGTACTGAGTTCCATGCGCTGGAAGCCGCGAGTGGTGGATGGTCACCCTGGTTCCTGCCTCGCTGGGCTCGAGGGTGACTTCGATCAGCGAGTCCGCCTCCGCGGCCTGAAACTCCGTGGTTCGCCACGCCTGCACAATGCGCTTGCCGGGTTCCAATTCAAGGTTCCGCCCTGTGATGTAGCCCTCCCAGGCGCTGAACTCAGCGCCGAGCTCCGGGCTGGTCTCGGCGGGGCTGCCGGTCATCCTGGTGTGGCCTTCGGAGTCCAACCAGGCGTTGTAGATCCTGTCCGCGGAGGCCGGGAAGAAGTCTGAAACCGCAAATTCAAGGCTCATAGTGATCCTCTGGGATTGGCGCCCCGCCCGGTCTCCTGCCGCCACCGAACGGGCGCGAGCTCGTCGGTCTGTCTTTCTGACTACAATCATACGCCAAGATGTCCGTGCCCGGGATGGCGGAGGGAAGTGCTTCGCCCCCTCCATGAGCCGTCGGCCTGCTCCGGGAGGATATGATGTATGCTTAGTTTGGGTTTGGCCATGAGATTCAGGCCCCCTGGAAACGCGGAGCGACTGAGGGCCATTGGGCCCACGGACAGCCTGCCGCACGCGCTGCGGCGAGCGCTGGAACCCGGGGACGACTTCGAACCGATCCCGAAGCCCGGCCCTCATGACTGGCTGGCGAATCGTCAGGAGCCCGGTCAGACCTTCCAGGATTTCGTCCGCTCCAGGGCGAACAGGCCGGATGCGATCCGAAGCAAGATCTACCTGCAACCCCTGGAGGCCTTTCCCGAGGGCGAGAGTCCGCCGCTTGAGCGTCTGAAGGGGTTCGCCGAGGCCTTCTTCGCCATGGAGGTGGAGATCTTACCGGTCGTAGGGCTGGCCGAGAGCGACATCACCACCCGCACGAGCCCCTATACGGAGCGGACGCAACTGCTGACAGGCGATATCCTGAGGCTTCTCCGGCGAAGGCTTTCCTCCGACGCCTTCTGCCTGCTCGCCATCACGTTGCACGATCTCTATCCAGACGCGTCGTGGAACTACGTCTTCGGACAGGCCTCGCTCAGGGAACGGGTCGCGGTCTACAGCTTCGCTCGCTACGACCCTCGTTTCTACGGCGAGGCGGCCCGAGAGGTCAAGGAGCTAATGTTGCGCCGAAGCTGCAAAGTGCTGGCGCATGAGACGGCGCATATGTTCGGCATCCAGCACTGCGTCTTCTTTCACTGCCTGATGAACGGCTCAAATCACCTGGCGGAGAGCGATGCCCGCCCTCTTCATCTCTGCCCGGTCGATCTGCGGAAGCTGCACGAGGGCCTGCGCTTCGACGTGGCAGCCCGCTATCGCGGCCTTTGGGCCTTCCACCGTGCCGTCGGCTTCAACGATGAGGTGAGCTGGCTTTCGAAGCGCCTCCAGCGCATTCGTGAGCGATGATCCAGATTGAACCCTCCTGGCGAAAGCTCCTGGCTCGGTTGGAGGCCGACCGGTCCTGGCAGACCGTGTTCGTCATCGGCCCGATCGATGCTGGCAAGACGACAGTCTGTCGCTTCCTGGGGCGCAAGCTCGCCGAGCGCGCTTCCACCGCAGCGGTGGACTGCGATCCGGGGCAGTCCGCGCTTGGACCGCCGGGCAGCCTGGCGCTGGCGCGGGAGCCGTGGGAGGGCGGAAGCCCCTTGGCGCTGCGCTTCGTCGGCTCCACCACGCCTGCCAGGCACCTCCTGCAGACGCTGACGGGCGTGAAGCGGCTGGCCGATCGAGCGTTTGAGGTGGGCGCGGACAAAGTCGTGTTCGATTCGTCGGGCTACGGCGCGACCGAGGCCCTGCGGGAGTTCCATTTCCAGACGCTGGATGTGCTTGAACCGGACCACCTTGTGGCGCTCCAGCGCAGGCGGGAGTTGGAGTCGCTCCTGGCCAACTTCGAGCGCCGCCAGAAGCCGCGCATCCACCGGCTGCCGATTTCCGGGGCGGCGGTAAGGCGAGACGCGCAGCAGCGTCGGTCCTACAGGCGAAAAAGGTTTGGGCAATACTTCCGAGCCGCAGCGCCCCAAAGGCTGCCTCTCACCGGACTCGGCTTGCACGGCATGATCCCCGCGCTCGACGAGCCAGACCGTTACCGCAACCGCTTGGTCGGGTTGTGCGATAAGCGCGGCTTCGCGATCGTGATGGGGATCCTTCTGGAGGTGGACCTCGATGGCGCCCAACTTGGGCTCTACGCGCCTCCCTTCGAGCGGGAGCGGATCGCCTCCGTGCAGTTCGGGTCCATTCGTCTGGACCGCTCTGGTCGGGAGCTGTGACCGCGCGGGAAGCCCTTTGGGGGCTCGTCGATAACCGAAGATTAACGCAAGGCGCTTGGTATCCCAGGACGGGGAAGCGGCCCTAGGTCGCAGGCGGGGAGCCTCTCGGCCGGCCGTCGAGAAAGCGATTCTGGCCGAGCCCTTCTGTGGCGAGGCCGCACTTCATGCTCGCCTGGACCGAAGCGTGCGTTCAGTTGGACAGGGTTGCCGTGGAGAAGACGACGTGAAAGGGCACACAATAGATAACCACGCTCCTGTACCGGGATAGGTCAATGCCGGCCGGAATTTCATAATTCTGGTTGCCGATGTTGCCCTTGAGTTCCCCGAGGTCGAGGTGCTCGCCCAGGTCACTGCGGTCCGTCGGGGCGGGGGACGTGGCCAAGATCACGTGCAAGTCCGGGCCGTTCGTCACCATGAAGTCTTCCAGCCGCAATAGGCGGCTGCCATCCGGCAGTTGAAGGATCGTTGCCAGTCCCGAGCCTCGATGGAAGCTGTCGGCATCCACAAACTCCCCGGTGCGCAGGACGATAGGCTGGTCCGCAGGCGGCATCGGCTCGTCCATGACTTTGTCCGGCGGCGCGGCGGTGGCCGTCAGCTCCGCTGCAGGGACCTCCTGTTGCTCTGCAGGCAGGGTCTGGATGGGAAGCGCTTCGTCGACGGTTCGATCGAAGAACAAGGGGGAGGCCAGGTACCAACCCAAGGCACCCAGCAAGACAATGCCGATCAAACCTACAGCGATTAGGAGCGGGCGGTTTCTCATTGCTTACCTCTCTTGCCAGGGGGTCTTTGCCGGAGCTTTCGCAGTTATCCCCCGGCTTCTTTGCGTATGAATCCTAAGGCCTAATCCTTACACAAGTCTTGCTGGGGATAGGCTTGAAGGCGGGCACGCGAGCAGGCAGCCGAGAAACAAGCCGGTGCGCTCCGCCGACTGAAGCAGCCCAGGGCGTCCATTGGCGACCTCAGAGCCCACAGGGCGACCGTATGGCTGCCGGAGGGTCAGGCTTGGGCTTCGCTCCCGCTGAGATCGGGCGGATTGCGCCAGTCGATTGGGCCAACTCTGAACCTGTGCTCCAGCCTGGGCAACACCACCTGCTTCCAGGCTCGAAGGAAATAGTCGTAGGCTGCGTCCCACTCGCCTCCTTGCCCCCATCCGTCATGGCGCAAGACAACCCGCGTGTGGCTCGCGTCCACCTCCTCCAGGCGGATGACAACGTGGGTCATTTGACCCCGCACCCTCGCCAGATGCGGTGGCGCATTCCACGTAAAGGACAGCATGCTTTCGGGCTGCACCGCCATGACGAGCATGCCCTCACCCCCGCGCTTGCCCTCCTCAGCCTCGAGATCGAAGAGCATCTCGTAGGCCCCTCCCGGGCGAAGATCGATGGTGCACTGAGGAGCGAAGAACGCCTGGGCCCCCTCCTTGGTGGTCCAGGCCTCCCATACCGCCCGCACTGCAGCCGGCACGACGATTTCACCCACGATTTCTCGCTCAGCTAGCGGAACCTTCATGTAAGACCTCCTCCTTGAGGCGCATTGACCAGGAACAGCCTGGCGGCCGCCAGCTGCCCGCCGCCGTCTTCTTGCGCTCTGTGCCGGGCTTGGTCGTCTATCCAGCTTGGCCTGCAAGGGCCGATCTAACCCCGCTCGGGGAAGATCCCCTCCAAGGCAATGATGAAATTGACGGCCTGGAAGGGCACCCTCTCGACGTTTCGGCCCGAAGGGCTGGCTGTCACCAGATGGCCGCTCTCACCCGGGCTTGGCCCCCGCCGGTCGGCAGCCGATCCGGCCATGACCGGAACCCGGCCCCGTAGATCCGGCAAAGAGAAGACCCTCTGCCCATTGCCGTTGTAGCTTGTGCCGATCAGCTCGAACAACGCTGGATGCTCCGAGAACTGGACCAACTGCCCGTCACACATGGCCCAACCGCGCGGGGGGATGGCTGCCGCGAACGTCCTGATCTCGCTAATGATCGGTTCGGTCATGCTCGGCTCCCTCCTAGTATGCGCTCAGACTGGATAGGAGACTCTCGAGGCGCCAGGCAATCTTCAACCCCAGACTCATACCGAGCACCGGCCGTGCCGTTTTGGGGGGAATCAGCGGACCAGGGGCCTGAGTCAGGCGACCTGCACCCAAGTAGCCCTACCCGAGGGCAGGCCGGCTGCACTCACCAGGAAGAGCATGTAGTAGCCGGGGGGCGCATGACGACTGCTCTCTGGCGCGAGCGCGTGCAGCGTGTTTTCGCCCTCAGGCCTGAAATCCAGGGTCACCCCCCTCTGATCGAAGTTGTAGCTGTGGGTCATCGTGCCCTGGCGCATGAGCACAATCTGATCGATAGGATCATCGCTCCCAGTCACATACTCCAGCTGGAACGATTCGCCATAGTTGAGCGCGTCGGGGGCGGCGCGGATCGTGGGCCGCGGGCCCCGAAAGAAATAAGGCGGGTAGTAGACCTCAGCCGTGGCGACCTCCCCGGACGCCAGTACGCTGCCCTCCGGCAGCAACAGAGAAACATGGTGATAGCCCCGTCTCTTGTGCAGGGGGGCGGCTTCCGTCCACGAATTCGTCTCGGGATTATGAAGCTCGGTCGATTTGAGCATCTTCTCTAGGAAATGAAATCTTCCTCCCCCAGCCCCGCTTACCCAGATCTGCCCCGTGGGAAGGAGGATCGCGCCCAAGTGGTGCCGAGGATAGCTCATTGGGCTCAAGGACGACCAGGTTTTGGCGCCGTAGTCGAAGACCTCAACCGAGGCGGTCGGCTCGCTTCCGGCCGCATGGTCAGGCCCCGTCTCTTCGGCATGGCGACGTCCACCCCCGATGCCGAGAAGATGGTCCTCGCCGCCGCCCAGAACCATAACCTTGCCCTCCTGGGCCGGCATCATCAGTACGGCCGAGCCGCCATGACGTTTCCCGGTGAAGCCCTGCTTTCCCACGGAGGAGATCTCATCCGCCTGGGGGTCGTAGAGACAGGCCTCGGGACCCCATGCGCCCACCAGGAGCACTCGTCCATCGGGCATGACGAACGTCCAGGGATAATCGTTGTACAGTCCCTGTTCGTCGATCGCCTCTGTCGAGGCGCGCCTATCCCAGGTTGAGGTTGAGGGATCGAAGATTTCCAGCTCAATGGACACCCCGAAGGAGGCCAGCATCCGTCCATCCGCCAAAGCCACCAGGCCCGAGTACCAGCGGGGGTGGTGCATGTCGGGAGCGGGCATGATGCCGAAGAGCGGCCGGGCCGGATCGATGATGCGGACGACGTTCGCCTCCCGGTCGATCTCATCGGGTGAACCTTTTTGGTTGCAGTCACCCCCAACAGACAATAAGCGACCATCCGGCATGAAGCAGATCCCG
>JABAOD010004359.1_pt1 | contig 14888 bp, 13 predicted proteins | sample 7062151 | NCBI WGS metagenome assembly JABAOD01 (sample SAMN14538626, study PRJNA623070) | marine sediment metagenome | biome: marine biome [ENVO:00000428]; feature: marine pelagic biome [ENVO:01000023]; material: deep marine sediment [ENVO:00002113] | place: India: Gulf of Khambhat ... | reverse complement strand
ACCACTGGGGAGCCAGCGCCATGGTGTTGCTCGCCATCCTGCACATGATCCGAGTCATCATCTACGGGGCGTACAAATACCCTCGAGAGGTCACGTGGCTGACGGGGGTGGGCCTGTTGCTCATCACATTCGCATTCGGCTTCACCGGCTACCTCCTGCCCTGGGATCAGCGGGCCTACTGGGCGACTGTCGTGGGTACCGAGATCGGAGCTGTCGCGCCAGTGGTCGGCGACTTCATCAAGGAGATCATGCTCGGTGGCCCCGAGATCTCGGGGCTCACGCTGTCGCGATTCTTCGGAGCCCACGTGTGGGTTCTGCCCTCACTGCTCCTGCTGCTCGTTGCGATCCATCTCTATCTGGTGATCCGCAACGGAATCTCCGCACCTCCCAAGCGGAACGAGTGAACCATGAACGAGGAAGAACGCCACCAGTACGAAGAGCAGTACCAAGAGGCCAAGAAGAAGGGGATCCCCTTCTTCCCGGACGCGATATTCAAAGACGCGATCGTGATGTTCGTGGTCTTCTTGGCGGTTCTCGGCCTGTCGTTCTTCGTGGGAGCCAGTCTGGAAGAGATCGCGGACCCGAGCGATTCGAGCTACACGCCGCGGCCTGAGTGGTACTTCCTCTATCTCTTCCAGCTCCTCAAGTTCTTCCCGGGGAATCTCGAGGTCATCGGTGTCTTCGTCATTCCCGCACTTGCGCTCATCTTCCTGACGCTCCTGCCCTGGATGGACCGGTCGGCCCGCCGCCACTGGGCAAATCGGCCTGTCGTCACGACGATCACGGTGTTCTTCTTCACGGGAGCTCTGTTCCTGACCATTCAGGCGTTCACGGAGGCACCGCCTCCGGCGGCTGCATCGACGGCCGGGGATCAGACAGCGGCGCTCTACACAGAGAACTGTTCCGGCTGCCATGGCTCGGTCATCGAGGTCGAGCCGGGTGTGGACCTGTTTGCAGTGATCCAGGGAGGCACGCACGACGGTATGCCGGCGTGGAATTCCGACCTGACCACCGATGAGATCGACGCCCTGGTGGGCTACATTCTCGCCCCCAACGGACACTTGGTGTTCCAGGGCTATTGCGCGGCCTGCCATGACGTCGCATCGCTCGTCACCCAGGACGCCATCGAGCTCCGCAGGGCCCTCGATGAAGGAACCGCCTACCCGCCCCACGCTGAGCTTGGCCTTCCCGAATGGGACGACGTTCTGCGAGCCACCGATCAGGCGAAGCTGCTCAACTTCCTGACCGCTCCGGACGGTCAGCGGCTGTGGACTCAGCAGTGCGCGGCATGTCACGGGCAGTCGATCGGGGTGAGTCTGGAACGCAGCGAGCTCGAGGACGTCATCCGCTTCGGAGGCGGTCACCTCGACATGCCGGCCTTTGGACAAGCCCTTTCGGCCGAGGACATCGACATCCTCGCTCGCTACGTGACCGATCCGTCCTCAGCGCCCGATGGTCCGGCAGTCTTCAGCCAGTACTGCACTGCATGTCACGCAACCCAGGTTCCGACGGCACCCGACCGCGAGACAGCTGAGAAGCTGATCCAAGCCGGCGGCGCCCACGAAGACATGCCTGTGTGGGGCCGGGTGCTCACCGACGAACAGATCGACGCCATCGTCGAGTACATGCTCACCGCGGCCGAGCTACCGGATCTCAACGAAGCCCAACGTCTGTACTCCCAGAACTGCTCGGCGTGTCACGGTGATCTGGGCGAAGGGGGCCCGAACCCGGCTCGCGCCGGCGACACGATTGCTCCGATCTCCACGGCCGAGTATCTCGCCACCCGAGATGACGCCACGCTCCGGGCGATCATCTCCCAGGGTCAGCCCAACTTCGGGATGTCACCGTTCGCCGATACCTTCGGAGGACCGCTCACCAGCGAGCAAGTCGACCTGCTCGTCGCCTTCATGAGGGCTTGGGAATTGAGTCCACCGGTGGAGCTGCCTCCAGATGTCCCCAGCCCGCCGAGTTCGGTCGGGAATGGCGAGGAAGTGTTCCAGGGGCTGTGCTCGCAGTGCCACGGCGCATTCGGTGAGGGAGGTTTCGGGACTGTGTTCGACGAGGATTGGCAGGCGTCGAAGACCGATCGGGACATCTTCGACGACATCAACCTCGGGCATGACGCCACTGCGATGATCGCATGGGGCGAGATCCTCACGTCTCAACAGATCGAGGAGGTGGTCACCTACATCAGGACACTGTCCGGCGAGGCCGGCGTCGGAGCTGAGCTGACGTACACGGCCACGATCCTCCCCATCTTCGATCGGTACTGCACTTCTTGTCACGGCAACCTGGGGGGGTGGACCGGGACCAGCTACGAAGAGGCGCTCAACTCCGGAGAGAACGGACCGACGATCATTCCCGGCGATCCGGACGGCAGTCGTCTCGCGCAGTCATTGGTAGGGACCCACCCCGACGGCGTCGTCATGCCTCCCTCGGTACCGATGCCGCCGTCCGACATCCAGAAGATCATCGATTGGATCGCAGCCGGGGCACCTGAGAGCTGACCAACCCTCGCCCTCCAGGCGCTCGCCTCTGCGGGAATCACTCTCGCCCCGGGGCGGTCGCTTGCGGCCATTCGCCTTGGATTGCGCACACCGGGCGAGCACGTCGGCTTGGACACCTCAGCCATGTCCGCAATTGAGTAGTGAGTCGAGGTATCGCCAGCACTGTCGACGACACCGGCTCTTCGAGGGTCGACCCAGAACGAAGTGCGATGTCAGGGATTCGGTAATGACCAAAGGGACGGTGTGCCCTTTCATGTGCCTCGAATCATCAATACGGTCGGCCTTGCGAGGTCCCGTGTGAGCGACAGGAAGCCACCCGATCCAGAGACGGCTGTCGAGGCTCCGGACGACCGACAGTCCGAGAGCGCACAACGTCGCAGCCTCTATCGCCACCCTCTCAATGCGGTCGGGGGAGCGCTGATCCTGTCCGGCTCGTTTGCGCTCGTCGTGCTGGCGGCTATCGATCTCTCGACTCCGAGCGCCAATCCCTACCGATCCCTGATCACGTTTGTCGCCGCTCCTGCGGTCGTGATGATCGGCGTGATCATCTTCCTCGTGGGGGTTCGGGTCCAGATCGCCCGCGCCCGCCGGCAAGGCGAAACCGTCCGTTTCCACCTGCGGGTGGAACCCACCGATCCCCATTTTCGGCGAAGCCTGTGGTTGTTCGCCGGCCTCAGCCTCTCCTTCGTCGCAGTCGTGGCGTTCTCCGGCTTCCAGGCATTCGAGGCCACCGATTCCAACGTCTTCTGCGCAGAGACGTGCCACACCCCGATGGAACCCCAGGGCGTGGCCCACCAAGAGTCTGCCCACGCTCGGGTCGACTGCGTCGAATGTCACATCGGAACAGGGGGAACGTCGTGGGTGCGCGCCAAGGTCAACGGTGTCAGCCAGCTCTGGTCGGTGCTCACGGGTGAATTCGAACGTCCCATCCACACCCCAGTCGAGACCGCCGAGGGCGTGTGCGAGGAATGTCACTGGTCCGAGGACTTCAAGGGCCAGAAGTTCATCAACGCCACTCACTACCTGACAGACGAAGCGAACTCGCCGTGGACCATCAACCTGCTCATCAACGTCGGAGGCGGACCCGAAGAGGGTGTGCGCGAGGGCATCCACTGGCACATGTTCGAAGAGAACGAGATGCAGTACGTCGCTACCGACGAACAGCGTCAGGACATCGGGTGGGTGCAAGTCACCGACCAAGACGGCAACACCATCGTCTACTCCATCCCCGGCGAGTCGCTGGATCCGGCCGATCCCGGCTACGAGGTGCGGAACTTCGACTGCTTGGACTGCCACAACCGGCCCAGCCACGTGTTCGAGTCGCCCGGCGCGCTCATGGACCTCGAGATGTCGAGAGGGCTGATCGATCCGGCGCTCCCGTTCATCAAACGTCTGGGCCTGGACCTGCTCAACGCTCGCTACGACACGAAAGAAGAGGCCATCGTTGCCATCCGAAATGGCGTCCTCGAGTTCTACGAGACCAACTACCCGGTGGAATCTTCCACGATGGCCACCTCCATCAGCGACGCGGCCGAAGCGCTCGTTCACATCTACGAGACCAACTTCTTCCCGGAAATGGAAACCGACTACCGCGTCCGCGTGAACAACGCCAGCCACTTCGTCGCCGACGGCTGCTTCCGATGTCACTTCACCGATCTCCAGACCGAGGCCGGGGTCACGATCTCATCGGACTGTGAGACGTGCCACATCATCGTCGGTCAGGGTCCGTCGGACGATGCCGGCCGACTCGTCACCGACCTCAGCGGACTCACCTTCCGCCATCCCGTCGACATCGGCGAGATCTGGGGTGAGGTCCCGTGCACCCAATGTCACGCCCCATTCTCCGGGTACTGAGAGACGCCATGAGCGACACACGGCACCGACCAACATCACAGGCAGAGCCAGGACAACGGCTGGTCCCCAGCCGGGTGGGCTGGTGGTGGGCGGGCCTGATCGGGCTGGCAATCGCCGTGGTCGGGTTGGCGGCTCCCACGGCTGCCCAGGAGTCAGATGAGATCGATGCGCGCTGGAACTCCGAGCGTTGTCTCGGCTGTCACGACGACAACCCGGACACCCTGCCCCTCCCCTCGGGCGAGCAGCTGCGTCTCGGTGTCGACCAGGAGGCATTCGAGTCGAGCACTCACCATGCCAACGGGGTGGACTGCGCCCACTGCCACACCACCATCACCCCGTACCCCCACCCAGAGATCCCTTTTCCGGACGCTCGCGCCTTCACCCTGGAGATCTCGAAGTCGTGCAACCTCTGCCACTGGCCCGAGGCGATCGTCGCACCCGACCAGGCTCATGCCCTCGTGGCGGTGGAATTGCGCAGCGACGTGCCGGTGTGTGCCGACTGCCACGACGCCCATGCCACCATGGCTGTCGCTCTCGATGATCCGGAGATGCAGCAGGTCTGTGCCCAGTGTCATGCCGAGGGCGACGTAGCGGAGGTCACCGCGATCCACGTCGCCGCAACCGGCCAGGCCCAAGACGTGGATCCTCCTCCTCTGGTTCTGTTCTATCTGCTGATCGCCGCAGCCATCGTCCTGGTGATCAGCGTTGGCTGGGGAGCCGTGCTCGGCGTGCAGTGGGTGGCCAGGCGGGTGGCCCGCACCGGCTGACAGCCGACCGCCCCAGGCAGCATGGATGCCGACTGGAGATGCTAAGATGGGATATCCACTGTGGTCGGTACACTTGCGGTATCCGTCTGAAGGAACCATGAAGAAACTGTGGCTCGTGCTCGCATTGCTCCTGGCTGGTTCCGGCTGCACAGCTCCGACAACAGTCGCGCAGAACCAGACCAGCGGCCTCGATCTCACCGGGGTCAGTCTCGACGTCCACCAAGAACCCGGCTGAGGCTGCTGCACAGGGTGGGTCGGGTACCTGCGTGAACTCGGAGCTGAGGTGGATCTGACCGAAGATCCTCGGTTGGCTGAATTCAAACAGCAACATGGTGTGCCAGCAGGCGCCGGTTCGTGCCACACCGCATTGGTGGACGGGTATGTGATCGAGGGTCATGTTCCAGCAGGGGCGATCCTCAGGCTGCTCGATGATCGTCCTGATGCGATCGGGCTGGCTCTGCCCGGCATGCCGGCCGATTCCCCAGGAATGGGCGGTGACCCCTCGACCTGGGAGGCACAACCCGTCGTGCTGATCGAACGAGATGGGAGTCTCGTCCCCTTCGACTACTGACTGCCGACCGGCTGATGCGCACCGACTGCGGCCGGGGTGATCTCGTCACCTGAGCAACCTGCGTTCCACCGCAGTTCACGTGTATGGATCGAGGTCCGGCTCCGCCGTGGCGGAGAGAGTGTCGTAGATCCAGCCGTCGATCTTGGCCCACGTGTCGTAGAGCCAACGCTCCTGATGCTCCGGTCCCGGGATTCGTTCCGCCGGCACCAACCAGGCCTTGGCAGCCACCACGGTGTCCATTGGCATCCCTCGCCATATGTCCCCGGCTGACTCGAATGCCTCCAACCCTGCGTGGCCGACGAAGAAGAGGTCAGCGTCGTCGGGGGCTGCCTCCAGAGCAACCCGCACACCGGTGGTTCGCGGGGGAAGGGTGTGAGCCAGCTTTTCCGCTCGCTCAGCCAGGTCTGGTCGGCCGATCTCGCGCAACTTCTTGATCGCCCGAATCTGCCGACCCGGGGTGTAGTTCGCTCCTTCGGGAAAGATCACGAAGGCATCGTCCGGACTCATCGTTCCGGCGAGAGCCCGGATGGCTTCGAGCAACTGCTCGCCGCCCTTCTGGCCCGTGGGAACGAACGCCGTCGGAAGCCGGTTGAGCAGCACGTCGACGGCCGGATCCCACTGCAGGAAGTCCTTGAGAACGATCCGAGGCCGGCGCCGATAGCCGTTCACGAGATAGTCCATCAACAAGATGGAGTCACCAGGCCCGGCATGCCGGCTGAAGATGAGAGCCGGCCGGCGATCGACTCGACCGGCCGTCTGCGGAGGTGGGTTGCGAAGGTCTGTTCTCAGCGCGAACGCCCGCTTCGCCGAACCGACGACCAGCCTGAGCATCAGACCCAGAACCCGGTAGTGGGCTCGCTGGAACGACGGAGAGCGGAGGTTGTACCCGAATCCCGATGCAAGCCACAGAATGAAGAGCACGACGAGAGCTCCGGCCTCGACCATGAGATAGAGGAAGAGGAACCAGGCGATCCGCAGTATTCGCCAGCGGCCCGGGACGAGCCGAGAGCCCACCAGGCCGCCGACCGCCCACAAGGGAAGCGACACCAGGGCAAGTGCGAGGCCGACGACGATGGCCGGGTCGAGGATCACTCTTCTGACCCACTTGGGAGGGAGTTTCACGTGCCGGCCTCGGCCAGATACCGCGATGAGGCCCGGTATGCCCCGTCGATCAACGGCTCGGTGAGAGTCGTGTCACGCCATCGGAGCTGCCGGCGATCGTCGAACTCGACCGGATTGCCCGACGGCAACACGTGCAACTCGATGTCGTCCGGAAGGCGTCGCAACCCGGTGCCAAAGCGATGACGGCGGGCGATCTCGAAGGAGATGAGTGCAGCTTCGTACAACCGTCTCGGAGGTCTGAGGGGGCTTTCGATCCTGCCGACCTGCAAGGCATAGATGGTGGTGGCCCCGAGCTCCACCGCCCGATCGATGGGAATGGAGTTGACGAGCCCACCGTCATAGAAGTGCTCGCCGTCGATCTCCACCGGGGGAAGCAAGACCGGAAGCGCCGAACTGGCCAACAGCGCAGGCACCAGAGGTCCTTTTTCGAACCAGTGCTCGGCGGCGTGCTCGATCGACGAAGCGACGCACTGAAACGGGATGCTCAAGTCCTCGATGAGCCGGTCCGGCCCGTGGACGTCAGCGAGAACGCCTCTGAGGGATTCGGTTGCATGAATCGAGGGGCGGAACGCAGTCAGGTTGCGGAGCCGATCGACCAGCGCCGTCTTGAACAGGTCTCCATCGGCAATGTCGTTCCAGAGCCTGGTGAGGCGTTCGACCGCCTGAGACCCTGGCACGTCGGCAACAACGGAGCCGTTGAACGCACCAATCGAGGTTCCCAGCACCAGGTCCGGCCTGACACCGGCTTCGTCCAGGGCCCGCAACATGCCCACTTCGACCGCTCCCCAACGGCCACCGCCCCCGAGCACGAACGCCGTTGTCATCCGGAATGTGCTTCGGCAAAGGCGTCGTTCGGATCACAGCGCTGGGAGTCACCATTGCTGCACGAGTCGTGGGGCGTAGACGCGACCAAACGCTCGAGCCCAGGAGTGTTGGTAACGGCGCGCGCCATGCTCGAACTCTACGACCTCGCACTGCATGACAGTGGTCCGGAGGCCGACCAGCAGGCGACTCGCTCGGGATCGCGCCAGACCGCCGGTTCCATCAGGCGCCGGTGGCAACCGCTTCCACGGTGGTTGACTCACCCGCTTCATTCGGACCTGCCACGGGCAACGTCACGGTGAACCATGACCCGTGTCCAGGCCGACTGTCGACCGAGATGGTCCCTCCGTGAAGTTCGACCAGCTTGGCGGCGATCGCCAACCCCAATCCGGAGCCCTCCTGCTCACGCGAGAGGCTTCCATCCACCTGCTGGAACGGCCTGAACAGCAAGTGCCGCTTGTCGGGGTCGATTCCGATGCCGGTGTCCCAGACCGTGATTGCGATCTCTTCTCCCGCACGCTCGACGTCGACACCCATCCGGCCGCCCCGTTCAGTGAACTTGACTGCGTTCGAGGCGAGGTTGACGATGACCTGCTGAACTCGGCGACGGTCGGCAGTGACACCCAAGTCACCCTTCAGCAACGGCTCGCTGATCGCCACGCCGCGTTGGTCAGCCTGATGGCGAACCATGTCGAGTGAGTCGCGGACCACGGAACCGAGGTCACAAGGCCGAATCTCGAGCTCGACCCTGTCGGCGTCGAGCTTGGCGAGGTCGAGCACGTCGTTGATCAATCCCAGCAAGTGCTCACCTGAGGAGCTGATGAGATCCACGTACTCGGATTGCTTGTCGGAGAGCTCACCGAACGTCTGGCGACTGAGGACGCTGCTGAGCCCGATGATGGCGTTGAGCGGGGTTCGTAGCTCATGGCTCATCCCGGCCAGAAACTCGTCCTTGAGCCGGGCACTGCGGGCGAGGGCGACGTTCTCGGCCTGCATCCGCTCCGCGTCGAGCCGGACCGTCATGTCATGACCCACTAACACGACTCCCCGACTTCCGCCGGGATCGAGGCGAGGCGTGACCAGGAACGACACGATGCGACGAGGCGCACCGGCCGTCAGTGTGATCTCGATGCTATCCCGAGCTCCGGAACGCACAGATTCGATTGCGGCGAGAAGGTCTTCCGACGCCGGGCCCGCATCGAACACGGTGGAGCTCAGGTGTTCGAAGTGGTTCGTCCGAGCCGCCTCGCTGCTGACTCCGGAGAGTTCGACCATTGCTCGGTTCCACTCGGTGATCCAGCCGGCCGCGTCGACAGCCACTATCGGGCTGGTGGTGGAATCCACCAATCGAGTGAGGTTGTCGGAGACCCTGAGCACAGCCTGCCTCTCCTTCTCCCAGCGCAGAACCGTTGTGGCCACCAAGCCGGCGAGGAGCACTCCGGTGGCGATGATGGCGAGGCTGGCCCCCCGCAGTGGGAAGACCGGCCACCCGGCCACGGGATGGGCGGCGATCTGCCACGTTCCATTGGGAACGAGCACGTCGAGTACCACCGGGTCGTGGTCGAACACGAGCTCGTCACCGGCGAACACGTCACCTTCGGCCCCGAGTCCGTCCCTCCCGCGGAGCGAATACGAGAGTCCGTTGCGGGTCATCTCGGCCAGGCCGGCCTCGGCCCTGATGTCGTCGAAATTGAGCACGACCGTGGCGAAACCCCAGAAGGCCTCTTCGGCCCCGAGATAGATCGGGGCACGGCCCACCAACCCCATGCCACCCTGGAGTAGCTCGAATGGTCCGGCCAGCACGAACCGTCTCTCGTCGATCGCTCTCTGCACTGCGGGGCCGCGAACCGGATCGGCGAGAAGGTCATGGCCCACGGCGGCCTCGTTGCCCTCGAGCGGGTAGACGTGCGTCACCACGGCATCCGGGGCCAATTGCAGGCTGCGCACCGCCGGGTCTTCACCCGTCACGCCCAGGTAGGACCGATGACTCTCAGCCAACCCCTGGGCGAACTCTTCGAACTCGCCGATCACATCCCCCTGATGGGCGATGGCCAGCGCCGCCAGGGCATCCGGGAGCACCAGCCGGTTGGCCAGTGCCGCCTCCAGCGATGCCCGAACATCGCTGACGTCCGACAGAACCTGGGCCCTGACCCGTTCTTCATACTGACTGTGCTCTGCGTACGCCACCGTCACCGCACCGATCAGAACCAACGCAGCGCTGGCGGCCGCCAGAAGCGGTGCGCGGCGCCGGGCGCGCTCCGTGAACATCTGGAATGGAGGGGTCATCTCACAGCTCTTCTGTCTTGGGTTATCAAAGATTACTATGAAACTTTATGAAGTCAACGGGGGAGCCGCTGCTCAACTGCTCGCAGCACCGTGGCCGGATCACAGGGCTTTGACAGGTAGTCGTCGCACCCGGCCGCCAGACATCGCTCTGCGTCTCCCTTCATCGCCAGCGCGGTGAGGGCGATGATCGGAATGTGGCTGGTGCTCGGCAGGCTCTTCAACTCTCTCGTGGCGGACAACCCGTCCCGTCGCGGCATCTGAATGTCCATGAGGATGACGTCCGGAGCCGAGTCGAGGGCGCGGGCCACCGCCTCGTTGCCATCGACCGCCACCACCACTTCGAGACCATGTGCCTCGAGGTAATCCGTGATGAGCATCCGGTTGACATCGTTGTCCTCGACCACCAGCACCCGGGACGGGCTCAGAGGGCGTCCCTCGCCACCATCGACGACCGATTCGGGGGCCACCGACGCATCATCTGTCGCAACGATCGGTAACTCGAATCGAAAACGCGATCCTTCACCCTGCGTGCTCTGGACGGTGAGTGTTCCTCCCTGGGCCTCGATCAGCCGGCGGCTCAGCGCCAGACCCAGGCCGGTGCCCTCTTGGTGCCGATCCAGCGACGACTCCACCTGCTGGAACGGGAGGAATATGTCCTCTAGCCGATCGGCGGGGATGCCGATGCCGGTGTCCCACACCGTGACCGTCACACGCCGGCCGGCTACAACCTCGACTCCCACCGTTCCCCCGGCCGGTGTGAACTTGACTCCGTTGCCGAGCAGGTTGACCAGGACCTGCCGCGTCCTTCGCTCGTCTGCGTGAACGAGGGGCAATCCGGCTTCGAACTCGGATTCGAGGGAGATTCCCTTTGCGATCGCCATCTCTCGCACCATGCCCAGGGCCTGTTCAACGAGCGCCTCGATCTGAACTGGAGCCGGAGCGGGCTCCAACTGGTCGGCTTCGATCTTGGCCAGATCGAGTACGTCGTTGATCAACGAGAGAAGGTGCTTCCCGGATTTCTCTATCTGGGTCAGGTACTCCGCCTGTTTGGGGTGGAGGGGTCCGTGGGTGCCCCGGAGCAGAATCGACGAGAGTCCGATGACTCCGTTGAGGGGTGTCCGCAGCTCGTGGCTCATGCCGGCCAAGAACTCGTCCTTCGATCGGCTCGCCCGCTCGGCGGATTCCTTGGCCCGGCGCAGTGCATCCTCTGCCACCTTGCGCTCGGTGATGTCACGGATCACCGCCGTGAATGTCTTCTGGCCGTCGAGTTGGAACGATCCGAGGCTGACTTCGGCCGGGAACAGGTCCTGCGAGCTGTGAATGACGGTCGTCTCCAGGTGGCCCTCGGATGAACCACCCTCCATGGCCCAAGATCCCAGCTCATCCACGTCCATGGGAATGAGCCGACGCACATCGCTACCGAGGATCTCGTCGGAGCGATATCCGAAGAGCTGCTCAGCCGCCGGGTTGAACGCCTCGATCACGCCTGCCTCGTCGAACACGACTACCGCATCGAGCGCTGCCTCGACCACAGACTGAAAGCGTTGTTCGCGAACTTGCTCGCGTGCTTCGGACTCTGTGCGCGCCTGGCGCTCGTGCATCGCCTCCACGATGCTGCCAACCGTTGTCAAGAGAGGTTCCAGGAAACTCGCATCATCGGCGGAATAGCCTCCAGGGCGGTTGGCGAGGGCCACGACAGCAATGACCTGAGATCCCTTGAACACGGGAACCCCGAGGAACGAATCGATCGGAGGATGCCCGTACGGTTGACCTCCGCGCCGGGGATCGTTGAACGGGTCGTTGCTGACCACCGGGCCGGCGTCCAGAACCACCCGGCCGAACAACGTCTCGAGATTGTGGAACTCCATCCCCCGAGGACCGAAGCGGTCGTACATCTCTGTCGTTGCCACGTTCCACGCGATGTTGGTCATCGCCATCGATCGCAAGAACCGGCTCTCACCGGAGCCGCGCACTTCCGCGATGAAACCGAACTCGCTGTCTGTGAGTGAGAGCAGCACCTCGAGCAGATCGTCACACACCGCCCCGACATCACCGCCGATGAGGAATCGATTCTGCGCAGCCGTGACCGCATCGAGCAGGCGGTTGCTCTCGGTCAAGCGCCGCTCTGACTCACGCTTGGATGTGACATCTTCCAGGACACCTTCGAAGTACTGGACGGCGCCGTCGGCGCCGGTGACCCCGCGACTCGTACCCAGATCTCGCTGCCATCGAGCCGCCGCAGCCGAATCTCCTCAGGGGGGATGGTTTCGCCACTCTCGACTCGCTTCACCATCAAATCTCGTTGGGCCGGGTCCACATACAACGACCGCACATCGAGGTCGCCCAGCTGTTCCGTCGACTCGGCTCCGAGAAGCTCCAGCAGCTCGGGATTGGCGGCCAGGAATCGACCCGCTGGATTGGTTCGATACACCGCGACCGGAAGCCTCCACAGCAGTGTTCCGAGGCTCTCGGGAGTCATTTCATCGGGCATGCGTACAGAATCCATGTTCGGAGAGAGGATCGGAACACAAAGGCAATTCCTTGACCGGAGTCAGCCGAGTTCGAGCCGGCCGGCCATCGCGTCCACGAGCAGATCGACATCGAGAGGCTTGGCGAGGAGGTCGTGACCCAGCTCTCGAGCCCGGGCGAGGATTCGGTCATCGTTCGACGACGTGACGAACACGACCTCGGTCCGCTCCAGGCCTTCCAGCTCCGGCAGTCGGCGGGCCACCTCCAAACCATCGATTCCGGGCATGAGGATGTCGAGGAAGATCAACCGGGGCCGCTGTGAGCCACACAGCACGAGCCCCTCCCACCCGTCGAGGGCCGATGCGACCGTGATCGCAGAGTGCACCTCGCCGGCCGCTGCCTCGACCAGTTCGCCGGTGGCCGGGTCATCGTCGATCACGAGCACAGTGATCTCCGACGTGATTCCCAGCTCGGCAGCCAGCTCCTCGAGTTGACGCCGATGATCAGGCCGGGGCGTCGACCGGCCCCGCTCCCACGCGTTGACGGTCGGAAATGACACTCCCAGACGACGGGCCAGCGCTTCTTGGGTGTCCCCACCCCTCCGGCGGATCTCCGCAACGAGTTCAGGTATGGAGAGCATCTGGTTGATGATAAACAAATTTATAAAGTTTGTCGACGGCCATCCGACAAGCACTCTCGGTCGGTCGGGATTGAACATGTAGTTGCTCCCCCTCACGACGGATGGTCCGCAGCAGCAGGTCGGACGCAGTCGCAATCGAGCGACCGGGAAAGGTCTTGACACCCATCTTACTTTATATAAACTTTATAGTAGTCATGCCAGGGGAGGCATCCATGACAACCCATCCGAAGGTCCTGCATCGAGAGACTCGACCGTGACAACTCCAACGCCAGCCAGCGAGTGGATCCTCGCGATCGACGATGACCCTTGGGCGCTCGAGATGACCTCGGTCACGCTGGGCGAGCAGGGATGGAACGTCCAACAGGCGAACGGCGGCCGAGAGGGAGTTGAGATCATCTCTCGCCTGGGGCCGCCATCCGTCATTCTGATCGACGCCATGATGCCAACCGAAGACGGCTTCTCCTTGTGCCGACGGATGCGCGCCATTGAATCACTTCGAAACGTACCGATCGTGTTCATCACGGCCCTCGACGACGAGGACGTCCGGATTCAAGCTCTGGAGGCAGGGGCGAATGACTTTCTGACCAAGCCGGTAGCACCGTCACTCCTGGTCACGCGGGTTCGCAGCCTCGTCGAGTTGCACCGGTGGAGAAACTCAGAGGACTCTCGTACCCGGTATGGCTTCGTCCTCGACACGATCGGCGAGGGCGTACTCACACTGGACGCCGACGATCACGTGCTCGAAGCGAACCGGGCGGCAATCGCCCTCCTCGGACTGCCCCGCAATCCTTTGGCGAAGATCCACCTCCCTTCCTACGTTGCGGAGCACTGGACCGTGGTACGAGGTGAGATCGGCCGCAATCACGACGCCCGCCTCGTCTTCCAGAGTCCGCACGGTGCCGCCCCCACCGCCGTCGATTGGACCTCACGTGGCCTTCCCGGACACGGAGAGGAGACCTGGACGGTGGTCGTGCGAGATGCCACTGACCTGTGGGAGCGTGACCAGGCGCTGGGACGCATGATGAAGTCACTCGGCCACAAGCTCCGCACACCGTTGACGGGGTTGGTTGTCGGGCTCGAGTTTGCCCGTGACCTCCAGACCGATCCCATGGCGGCGGAGATGGTGGAAACCGCCCAGGAGTCGGCCCAACGTCTCGAGGACACCATCATCCGGCTGCTCGAGTTCATCGACACGGCCGGAGAGCCGGAACCGACGCCGGCGTTCTCGCACCGCGCCATCGATCCCGACGAACTCGCCGAGGCGCTGGAGCGACACGTTCCCGTACGCTCGACGTTGACCCGACCGGTTCGCATCGAGCTTGAGTTGGCGAACCGTGCCGTCGAAGAGTTGGTCGCCAACGCGGCAGCCGCCGGCGGGAGCCAGATCAGGCTTCACATTTCGACTCATCCGGACCGATTGGTGTACTTCGAGATCACCGACGACGGCCCCGGGATTCCAGCTGCAGCAACCGATCGAGTCTTCGAGCCCTTCTACCAGTTGGACCGAAGCGGCGAACAGGCCGGGACCGGGCTCGGGCTGTCCATCCTGCGCGCCGACATCGAGCGGGCCGGTGGTTCGATCGGCGCGTGGACCCATCCGGACGGAGGGACCACTGTCTGGTTCTGCCTCCCGGACCAGATCGACGAGAGCCCCCAGGGTCTCGGCCCGACTGGAGCCCAGATCTCGGACCTCCTCGGCGCGGTGCCGCACGTGACCGTCACGACCGACGATTCGACTGCGCTCGATCGCCACTGATCTCGTCACGTCCTCGGTTCCCTCATCGGCTGTGACCGTTCGTGGGATCGAACCGGTCACGCACAGCGGGTTGCGGGGCATGGCCTCGCAGCAG
>JABAOD010002365.1_pt2 | contig 14888 bp, 13 predicted proteins | sample 7062151 | NCBI WGS metagenome assembly JABAOD01 (sample SAMN14538626, study PRJNA623070) | marine sediment metagenome | biome: marine biome [ENVO:00000428]; feature: marine pelagic biome [ENVO:01000023]; material: deep marine sediment [ENVO:00002113] | place: India: Gulf of Khambhat ... | reverse complement strand
GTTGTTCTGCATCAGCGCTTCGAGCGCGTACGTGCGCACCGCACCGGCGAACTTGTCCCACTCGGCCTTCTTGCCGGTCAGCGGGGGCATCGCCATCCACTTCTCCATGAACTCCCGGTACAGATCGAGGATCAGACGGGCTTCCGCCTCCGCCTCCGCCTCGGTCGCGTGCGCCGTGTGCCCCTCCTGCCAGAGGAACTCCAGTGTGCGCAGGAAGAGCCGCGTCCGCATCTCCCAGCGCACGACGTTCGCCCACTGGTTGATCAGAAGCGGCAGGTCGCGATAGCTCTGGATCCATGTGGCCATGATCGGCCAGATGATCGCCTCGGATGTCGGCCTCACCACCAGCGGCTCCTCCAGCGCCTTGCCGCCGCCGTGTGTGACAACCGCCGCCTCCGGCGCGAACCCCTCGACATGCTCGGCTTCCTTCTTCAGAAAGCTCTCGGGGATGAAGAGCGGAAAGTAGGCGTTCTGATGTCCGGTTGCCTTGAACTTCTCGTCCAGCGCCGCCTTCATCGTCTCCCAGATCGCATACCCGTGCGGACGGATGACCATGCAGCCGCGCACCGGCGTGTAGCCGGCCAGCTCGCCCCGCTGGACCACACCGTTGTACCAGGCCGAGAAGTCTTCGCTCCTCGGTATTAGCGCCTTCTCATCCGCCATTGGGTTCCCTGCTTTTCCCCGTTCTCGCGCCCGACCGCTCCTTTTCCGTCTCGTCTGGATCCGCCGCTTCTTCTTCGTCTTCCCACAGCACCCATACGGCCAGCGGCAGCAAAGCCGCCACCCCCAGCCACCCGAGCGCCCGTCGCCGAGGGCCGAGCAGGCCCCGCAACGCCGCGCTCGCCGCTACGATCAGGGCGCTGCTGGCCACGGCGCCCAGGCTGAGCGGGGCGAATCGGTCCCACGCGTTGCCAAGCGTCGTCTCCGCCGCGCCGCCCTCAGCTTCGCGGGTCGGCTGACCCGGGCTCATCGCGGCCGCGGCGCGGGCGCGGTGCCCGCGTCGTCCTCGCTCCAGGCCGGGTTCCCGAAATACACGAACGTCCGGTGCAGCCGTCGCCGCGAGTCGGGACCCGCCTCCGCCCAGCCCTCCGGCGGCACCCATTCGCCCCAGACGACGGGGATCACGTCGCCTTCCCCCGGCCTGGTCGGCCGAAAGGCATAGAGGATGGCTCGCGCCGCGACGGCCGTAGTGTCCGCGGCCGCGATCGAGTCGAGAGCCACGCGGATCGTCTTCAGCAACCCCGCCCGTGACTCCGGAAAAAAGACGAGAAGCCGATGCAGCGTCTTCCGCGGGCTGGCGCTCACCACGACCTGCTCGAAAACCTGATATTCCAAGGCCGCCACATCTTCGCTGTACTCATCAGGCGTTGCCGCGCCACGCTCAACGGCCGCTTCCGCCGCCTTCATCTCCGCGGATGCGGCCTCGGGAGGCGTCTTCCCTGTTTGCGATCTCGTGTCCGCGCTGTCGCTTCCCACGCAGGACGTCGTCAGCGCCCAGGTCGCCGCGATCGTCAGCATCCATTTGCCCCGTCGCGCGGGCGAGCTTCGTCGCCGCCGTCGCGCTTTACACATCCTGCCGGCCCTCACGTACAGCGCCCGACAGCTCGTCGAACGCCACCAGCCTCTCATCACCACTTGCCATGTCGCGGATTCGCGCTCGCCCGGCCCCCACCTCTTCCGGCCCGATGATCACCGCGCAGCGCGCACCCATCTGGCTCGCGCTCTTGAGCTGGTTGCCGAGCCGCCGGTCGCGGAACTCGTAGACCGCGGACAGGTCCGCCGCCCTCAAGATCTGGGCGGCGCGCAGCGCCTGCCGACGACCCTCCTCGCCGAGCCAGGCGACGTAGCAATCGATCTGGGGTCGCGGCTCCGTGAGCAGACCGTGATCCCGCAGCAGTTCCGTCAGAACCACGTCACCCATGCCGAACCCGAGGGCGGGCATGTCCACACCCGCGATGACCTGAAGCAGGTCGTCGTAGCGGCCACCACCGCATATGGCCCGGAGCTCTCGGCGTGCATCCCACAGCTCGAAGACGATGCCGGTGTAGTAGGCGAGACCGCGCACCACCGAAAGGTCGACATCCACGTAACCCGCGACACCCAGATCTTCCAGGTGCTGCAGGTAGGCGGAGAGCTCGGCGATCCGCTCACGGACGCTCGCCTCGTCTCCAAACCCGGTGTCGAGCGCATCGATGCCGCGTAACTGGACGGCGGAAAAGATCCCGTCGATCGTGGCCGACTTCAACCCGAGCTGTTCCAGTCGTTCCTCCAGCCGCTCCCGCGGCTCGCGCTCCAGCTTGTCCACCACTTCGTACACCGGCGCCAGCGCCCGCTCGGGCACGCCGAGGTGTCGAAAGATGGCGGCGAGGATGCGACGATCCGACACCCGGGCGCGCACCTGGGTCGAATCGAGACCCGTGGTCCGGACGATGTCGACGGCTGCGGCCAGCAGCTCGGCGTCGGCGAGCACATCCGCTTCGCCGAGGATGTCGAGGTTGAGCTGGAAGTGCTCTCGCAACCGACCGCGTTGTTTACGCTCGTAGCGGAATAGCTGTGGAATGGAGAACCAGCGAACCGGCTTTCGCAACGCTCGGGCTCGCGCGCCCACCATGCGGGCCAGCGTCGGCGTCATCTCCGGGCGCAGTGCGACGCGACGGCCGCCCTTGTCTTCGAACTCGTAGAGCTGTTGTACGATCTCTTCGCCCGACTTGCGCGTGTAGATCTCGAGCGGCTCGAGCGGGGGGCCGTCGTACTCCTCGAAACCGTAGCGGCGGGCCACGGCGCGCCACACCCCCTCGAGGTACGAGCGTGCGGCCAAGTCCTCCGGATAGAAGTCCCTGAAACCCGGCAACCCCTTGAGTTCCGCCATGCGCGAATCTATCCCGCCGCGCTGGGCAGTAACAGCCCAACCGGGATGTTGAGCTCTTGCATGGCGTCACCCACGGTGTGGTGCGAGCCGGTGACCACGACCGTCGGCGCGATCGAGGCGGCGTAGTCGAGCGCCTCGGAAAAGTCTTCGATCACCTTGACCGGGTAACTCGAAACCCGCGCCGCCACCTCCGCCGCGTTCCAGCGTCGCTCCGCCGGCGAACTCGGCGCCACGGTGAAGACCGAGACATCCGCCAGCGCCAGCAGCGGCGGCAGCATCTCCGGCCACGGCTTGTCGCCCAGGATCGCCACCACCAGCGCCAGCGGTCCCGGCAGATCGAGGCTGGTGAGCCCCTGGGCCAGCGACTCGACCGCCTGCGGGTTGTGGGCCACATCCAGCACCCAGGTCCGCTCGCGGCGGCGTTCCACCTGCAGACGGCCAGGCCAGCGCACGTTCGCGATACCAGCCTGGATGTGCCGGGCGTCCGGACGCCAGGTCTCGGGCAGGCTCTGAGCGACCAGCGCCGCCAGTCCGGCGTTCCAGGCCTGATGCGTTCCCAGCAGTGGGCAACTCAGCCCTACCGCCTCGGCGGCGCCGGGGCCGACGTACTCCAGCTCGGTGCCTTCGCGTTTGATCCGGATGCGGCGCACGGCCGCGTCGTAACCCAGCTGGCGGAGCGGAGCGCCGGCGACGCTCGCGCGTTCCCGGACGATGCGACCGGCCTCGGGCTCGAGCCTGCCGAGAACCAGCGGCACGCCCGGCTTCGCGATCCCAGCCTTCTCGCCGGCGATCGCCGCCAGCGTGTGGCCCAGGTAATCGGAATGGTCCCAAGCGATGTTGGTGATCGCCGCGACGTCCGGAAGCAAGACGTTGGTGGCGTCCAGTCGGCCACCCAGCCCGACCTCGGCGACGACGTAGTCCACGCGCGCCTCGGCGAAGCAGAGAAAGGCGAGCGCGGTCGTGGCCTCGAAGAACGTCGCCCCCACTTCCTCGACCAGGGGACGAAGCCGTTGCGCCCCGGCGCTCAGGAGCTCCATCTCCGCCGGCCGTCCATCGATGCGCACGCGCTCACTGAAATCGATCAGGTGCGGTGACGTGTACAGGCCGACCCGCAGGCCCGAGGCACGCAGCACGCTGGCGATCATCGCCGCCACCGACCCCTTCCCGTTCGTGCCACCCACGTGGATCGAACGGAAGGCCATATGGGGTCGGCCGGCGCTGTGCAGAATGTGGCGCGTTCGGCGTAGACCCCAGCGTATCTCCCCCGTGGGCTTCAGCCCCAGGAGTTCCGATAGATCGGTCGTTCCCATCCTCGTCTCAGCAAGCGTCCTCGGCCCAGAAGCGCACCGGGACCGGCCGGCAGTAGCGGGTTGTGGACCTTTGGGGCCTAATAATAAAGGACGGTGCGACGATCGGTAGGGCCGCCGCCGGATCGAGGGCGGCCGGCGCCGGCGCTTTGGCTGGCCGGCCGGCTAGGCGCGCCGGCCGTCCAACATGTGGCTGAGAATCCTGGAAACAGTTGATTTCAGCTCGGGCCGGGGGACGACGATGTCGACCATGCCGTGCTCGAGCAGAAACTCCGAGCGCTGGAAGCCCTCGGGGAGCTCCTGGCCGATCGTCTGTTCGATGACCCGCGGCCCGGCGAATCCGATGAGCGCCCCGGGCTCGGCCACGATGACATCGCCGAGCATGGCGAAGGAGGCCGTCACGCCGCCCGTGGTCGGATTCGTGAGGATGGAAATGTAGGGCAGCCGAGCCTGGTGGAGGCGGCCGAGCGCACTCGCCGTCTTGGCCATCTGCATCAGCGACAGCACCCCTTCCATCATCCGCGCGCCACCCGACGCCGACACGAGGATGAGTGGAGCGCCGTCATCGAGCGCCCGCTCGGCGACGCGCGCGATCTTTTCGCCGACGACCGAGCCCATCGATCCGCCGATGAAACCGAAGTCCATCACCCCAAACTTCACACCCCGTCCGTCGAGATGCCCGGACCCCGTAATCACCGCTTCCTTGTTCTTGCCCTTTTTCACGGCGCGCTCATAGCGCTCGGCGTAAGCACTGGGACCCACGAACTTCAGCGGATCGACCGACCGCAGTCCGGCGTCGTACTCCTCCTCCAGGGCGCGGTCGAGCAGCAGGCGCGCATAGTCGTCCGGTTTGATACGGAAGTGGTAGCCGCACTTCAAGCAGACGTGGAAGTTCTCGGCCAGCTTCTCACGGTAGATGATCTCGCCGCACCCATCGCACTTGGCCCAGACGTCCGGCGGCAGCTCCCGCTTCTGCTTGACGAGCCTCTTTTTTTCCTTGCGAAACCAAGCCATCTGACCCTAAGCCTTCCCGCGCGGCACTCTCTACCCGCGTTCCCCAGCCGACCGCCGAACCGCTCTGAACCGCATCGAGGTGCCAGGCCTTAAGATCGGCAGCCAGGGCCGGCACCGCAACAATCCCGGCCGGGTCCCGGCACTCCGGCACGCGCAGCCGCGCCGGCCCGCGTAAACCGGGCTTCTTCCTAGCGGCCGGCCTTTCGCTCGGCGGCCGCGCGTTGGACGATGGCCAGTGAGATGAAAGACATGAGTAGGAAGCTCCCCCCGTAGCTGAGCCAGGGGAGCGGCAGCCCGGTGATCGGTAGCAGGCCCACGGTCATCCCGACATTAGCGACCAGGTGCGCGAACCAGAGCGAGAAGACACCGAACACGACCGTCGAGGCGAAGTCGTCGGAGTCGCGCTCCGCGATGTTGAGCAGTCGCCAGAGCAGGACTCCAAAGCAGAGCAGGACGATGCAGATACCGACGAAACCAAGCTCCTCGCCGACGACCGCGAAAATGAAATCCGTATGCTGCTCGGGCAGGAAGGCCAGACGCTTTTGAGTTCCCAGCGAGAACCCCTTGCCCAGCCAGCCCCCCGAGCCGATCGCCACCTGCGACTGCATGAGGTGCCAGCCCGCGCCCTGTGGATCCGCTTCCGGCTGGAAGAAAGCCAGGATGCGCAGCTTCTGGTACCCCGCCAGGCTCCGCCAGGCCGGCAGCACCAGCACCCCCATGGCCAGGTTGGCGAAGATCACGGCGAGCGACTCCGACAGGTAAGCCCGCGTCCAGTAAAGGAACGCGACCAGCAACAGAAACCAGACGCCCCAAAGCGGCGTGGAGAACGCGAGCGCCAGACTGGCCAGCGGGCTCAGAAACAAGATGAGCTTGGCAGTCGGCAGCCCCGACCAGTAAAGCGCGGCGACCAGGATCGCCAGGAAGACGGCCGCGGTGCCGAAGTCCGGCTGCGCGGCGATGAGGACGATCGGCAAGAGCACGACCGCGATGAACGGCCAGAGCTCCCAGAGGGAGTCGGGTGGCCGCTCGCGGCTGGCGATGAGCTTGGCCAGCACGAGGATCGTAGCCAGCTTGGCGAACTCCGAGGGCTGCAGGCCGATCACGCCGAAGCGGATCCAGCTTCGCGACCCCGGCCCCTGCCCGACGACGAGCACGGCGACCAGCGCGGCGATCGCGACGGCGTAGGCGGCAGGGGTCATCCACTCGAGCCACCGCATCTCGATCCGTGTGACGCCGGCGAACGCCACCAGCGAGATGGCGAGCCAGATCGCTTGCTTGCGCCATATACCGGTCACGGCGGACGGAATCTCCAACTCGCCGGACGAGTAGACCATTGCGACGCCGAACAGGGCCAGCCCTATCGCCAGCACGAGGATCAGGCCGTCACCGATGTTGAACGCGACTTTCTCTCTCATCCCCCCGCAGCCTTCGGTTCGGCGCGCTCTTCACGTTGGGCGCTGAGGTAATGCGCGATCAGCTGGGAGACGATCGGGGCGGCCGCCGATGAGCCGTGCCCTCCCGCCTCGACCACGGCGACGGCGACGATCGCCGGATCTTCGGCCGGCGCGTAGCCGATGAACCAGGCGTGATCTTCTCCGTGAGGGTTCTGCGCCGTACCGGTTTTTCCCGCCAGCGTCCAATCCGCCAGACGCGACCCTCGCGCGGTTCCGCCCGCCTCGTTCACCACCTCGACCAGCGCTGCTCGAAGCACCTCGTGTTGCTCCGCGCTGAGTGGCAACTTGCCGGCCGGTTCAGCGGTGGGGCCGTCGCGCGCGACACGCGGCGTCGGCAAGGTGCCGCCGTTGGCCAGCGCCGCGAAGAACTGAACCATCTTCAGCGGGCTCTGCGCGTTTTCACCCTGACCAATCGCCAGGTTCAAGACGACCGAGTTGGTCCAGCCCCTCCGCCCGTAGCGCCGGGTGTACCAGGCCGTGTCCGGCGGAATGATCCCTCGGATGTCCGACGGCAGATCGATCCCGGTGGGCTGATTGAAACCGAAGGCGGCCACCGATGTCAGATACCGCTGCAGACCGACTTTCAGGCCGAGCTGGTAGAAGTAGACGTCGCAACTCTCGCGGATCGCCCCACGCAGGTCGAGCGAGCCGTGCCCGGAAGGCGTCCAGTCTTTGAAGACACGGCCGAAGTACATCAGCGCCCCGCGGCACGGTATCGGCATCCGCGTGTTGCCGTCGGCCTGGCCGTGCTCCATGGCGATCCCGGCCACCACCAGCTTGAAGGTGGAACCGGGGGCATAGGAGGCGGAGACGGCCCGATTGAACATGGGGCGGCCGGGATCCATGTTCAGCGCTCGCCACTGCCCGGGCTCGAACTTTCCGACGAAGAGATTCGGATCGAAGCTCGGTGAGCTGTACATGGCGAGCACGGCACCGCTCGTCGGTTCCAAAGCGACGATCGCGCCCTTCATCGTGTCGGGAAAGAGCTCGGCGGCGCGCTGCTGAAGGTCCAGATCGAGGTTGAGGAAGGCGTCGCGGCCCGGGACCTCCGCCACCGTCTCGCGGCCGCGAAATTCGCCAACCACCCGGCCGAGCGCGTTCACCTCCACGTAGCGAACGCCTGGTTTGCCGGCCAGCACGCGGTCGTAGACGCGCTCGACGCCGGTGCGGCCGACGATCTGACCCGGCGCGTTGCCCGCAAACTCCGGCAGCTGCAAATCGGCGTCGCTGATCTCACCCACGTAGCCGATCACATGCGCCAGGATCGGGCCGGCCGGGTAATGGCGTTTAGGGGCCGTCTCGATCACGATCCCGCCCGGAAGTTCCACGCGCCGCTCCTCGATCGCGGCAACCTCCGCGAAGCTCGCATCGCTCTCGACCGTGACCGGCCGATTCGGGTGCTGCCGATACCCCTCGATCAACGCATCCACCCGCTCTCCCGAGTGATCGAGGATCACCGCCAGCGTTTCCAGCACCGATCTCAGGGAGTCAACGGAAGTCGGCAGTACCACGATCGAGTAACCGGGCACGTTCTCCGCCAACACGCGGCCCTGTCGATCGTAGATCGTGCCCCGCGCCGCGGGGATCGTCAGCGCCCGGATTCGGTTCTCGTCCGAACGGAGAGCGTAAGTCGTGTGCTTGAGGATCTGGACGCGGAAGAACTGAACAGCCAACCCGCAGATCACCACGGCGAGGAGCCAGCGGGCCAGACGGCCACGAGACTGACGATAGCCCTGGGGCGGCTGCAGAATCGAGCTCATCGCGCCCTCACGGCCGGCAAGACCAGGTAGCCGATCGCACCCGTCGCCAGAGCGCTGAGGGGAGCGCGGATCGCCAGATACGAGAACGTATCGCCCCCGGCGCCCATGATCAGATAGCTCGCCGCTTCGTAGAGCCAGGTTCCCACGAACAGGTAGGTGCCCATGAACAGCGGTTCCTCACCCAGAAACAGATCGCGCGTCGTTGACCCAAGGTACGCGAGGATCACGAACAGCAAAGTCGCGAGGCCGAAATGACTGACCGCTAACGCGTCCTCGAGTAACCCGAGCACGAAACCGAGCGCGGCCGCCGTCCCGGGCCGCAGCTCGCGGGCCGCGACCAAGACGGCGCAAACCAGCAGGTTCGGACTGACGTACCACGAACCGAAGACCGGACTCAGCCCGAAGTGGAGGAAGCTGAGAACGAGAACGACGATGGCGAGCCCAAGCCGGCTACCTCCTCGCTCGACCACCATCAACGCGGCTCGGCGGAGCCTGGTCGAAGCCAGATGTCCGCCAGGTCGCCGGACGCGCCGCGGTCGACCAGCACCATCACCTCCCGCACAGCCTCGGGGTCGACGGCCGGCTCCACCAGGTAGCTTCGAGCCCAGCCGGCCTCGGCCTCGATCAGCTCCAGGACTCGGCCGATCGGGATGCCACGGGGGAAGACCCCACCCTGGCCGGAGGTGAGCAGCTCCGTCCCCCGCGGCAGCTCGGTCTGAAACGGTGTGTTGTCCAGCCGCATGAGCAGGGGCGTGCCGGCCACGGCGCGAATGATCCCAAAGACCCGCCCGTCCGCGGTCATCGCGCTCACGCGGAACTCGGGTTGCGTCCAAAAATCGCCCGTCGCCTGATCGCCGGTCACGACCCGGACGACCCCGACTAATCCCTCGCCCGAGACCACCGGCGCATCGGGAAACACACCCTCCTTCGCTCCAATGTCCACCACGAACGACAGCTTGACGACCTCGCCCGCCCGGCCGGCCGGCACCAGGTTGGCGGCGCGGAAGCGCCCGGCGCCCAGGCTGGCGAGGCCGAGCAACGCGCGCAGTCGCCGATTCTCCTCCTCGACGCCGGCTCTCCGCAGCAATTCAGCCGACAGAGAGTCTCGCTGGGCGCGGAACACCTCCAGGCGCGTGCGCGTCGCCCGAGCGTCCACGAAGCGCTTCTGAAGTTGCAGCACGGGCGCCAACACGCTCGAACGTACTGCAGTCGCCAACACGAGCTGCTGCTCGTGCGGCAGGCTGATCAGTACGACCGCAGCGAGGAGTAAGAAGAGTAGACGCAGGGGATCGCGGCGCGTCAGCCGCTTCAAACCGGACTCCGGGTCACCCCGGCGACTCAGACCGACAGTACCGCTCGATATCTCGGCAGGTCGTCGAGGATGCGTCCGGCGCCGCGGACCACGCACGTTAGCGGCTCCTCATCGACATGAATCGGCAGACTGGTTTCTTCCTGCAACAAACGATCGAGCCCACGAATCAGCGAGCCGCCGCCCGTCATCACGATCCCGCGGTCCACGATATCGCTGGCGAGTTCGGGCGGAGTGATCTCGAGGGCGCGGCGAACCGCCTCCACAATCTGCAGTATCGGCTCCTGGATGTGCTCACGGACCTCTTCCGAATGGATCCGCACCGTCTTCGGGATGCCGGATACGAGGTCCCGGCCTTTGACGTCCATCTCGCGCTCTTCGCCCACGGGCGCGGCGGTACCGATCTGGATCTTGATCGCCTCCGCGGTCGGCTCACCGATCAGCAGGTTGTAGTTCTTTCGCAGGAAGGTGACGATGGCCGCATCGATCTCGTCGCCGCCCACCCGGATCGAGGTGTCCGACACGATACCGCCCAGAGCGATCACGGCGATCTCGGTGGTACCGCCGCCGATGTCGATCACCATGTTGCCCGTCGGCGTCTCCACCGGCAGCCCCACACCGATCGCCGCCGCCATCGGTTCCGCCACCATGTAGACTTCCTTCGCGCCCGCCGCCTGCGCCCCAGCTCGCACCGCCCGGCGCTCCAGCTCCGTGATCCCCGACGGCACCCCGATCACGACCCGCGGCTTCAACCGGAAGATCCGCTTCGCCGTCACCGTCTTGAGGAAGTGGCGAAGCATCAGTTCGCTGACATCGACATCGGCGATCACGCCATCCTTCAACGGCCGGATCGCCTCGATGCCGCCCGGCGTGCGCCCGAGCATGCCTTTGGCTTCGAGGCCCACGCCGACCAACTTGCCGTTCGACTTCTCGACCGCCACCACCGACGGCTCGTTGAGGACGATCCCCTCGCCCTTGACGTAGATCAGCGTGTTGGCCGTCCCGAGGTCGACAGCGATGTCGTTGACCGGAAGCAGCCTGCCGGAGTTCAACCAGCTGAGACTCATAAGGATTTTGCTATACTCCTCCAAGCGGTCGGCGGGGAACGCCGTCCTCTTGACCCTGTAAGTCGATCCGGGGGCCGGCAGGGGAGCCTGCTAAAACTATACGAACTGGCGCGCGCAATCCAGCGCTGGGGCTTCCGCCGTGTGGCGGCGGCCCCGGCGCCGGCCAGCCGCCAGCACCCGCTCAGGAGCCCAGGGGTGCCCCGAGCACCTCTTCGATTGGGATGTAGTCGAGCCCGAAGGCGTCCGCCACCCCACGACATGTCACCTTGCCCTGTACCGTGTTGACGCCCAGGGCGAGCGGAGCGTCCTCACGACAGGCACGTTCCCAGCCAAGTTCGGCCAGCTTCAGGACGTACGGGAAGGTCGCGTTGGTCAGCGCTAGCGTCGACGTCCGCGGCACCGCGCCCGGCATGTTCGCCACACAATAGTGAATCACGCCCTCCACGACATACGTCGGGTTCTCGTGCGTGGTCGGCCGAGCGGTCTCGATGCAACCGCCCTGGTCGACTGCCACATCGACGATCACCGCACCGTCCTTCATCAGCTTCAAGTCACGGCGCAAGACCAGGTGCGGCGCCTTCGCCCCGGGCAGCAGCACGGCCCCGACCAGCAGGTCGGCCCGCGCAATCGCTTCGAGGATGTTCGTGCGGTTGGAGTAGACCATGTCCACGTTCGCCGGCATCACGTCCTCGAGGTAGCGCAAGCGCTCCAGGCTGATATCGAGGATGGCCACGCGGGCGCCGAGGCCGGCGGCCATCTTCGCCGCGTGAGTGCCCACGACCCCCCCGCCCAGCACCACGACCTCTGCCGACGGCACCCCGGGCACGCCGCCCAGCAGGATGCCGCGCCCGCCCGAGGTCTTCTCCAGGAACTTCGCCCCTTCCTGGACGGCCATCCGGCCGGCCACCTCACTCATCGGGGTCAGCAGCGGCAACTCGCCACCCGGAAGCTGAACGGTCTCGTAGGCGATGGACACAGCATCGCTCTCCAACATCGCGTCCGTCAGCTCCTGAGAGGCGGCGAAGTGGAAATAGGTGAAGACCACATGATCGGGCTTGACGCGGGGATACTCAACGGCGATCGGCTCTTTCACCTTGACCACCAGACCGGCCTTCGACCACACGGCATCGGCCGAATCGAGGATCCCGGCCCCCACCCCACGGTAAAGCTCGTCCTCGAAGCCGCTACCCAGCCCCGCGCCCTTCTCCACCACCACGTCGTGACCTTCTCGCACCAACGCTTCCACGCCCGCGGGGACCATCGCCACCCGGCTCTCGCCCGGCTTTATCTCCTTTGGCACACCGACAATCATCGTTCGGGCCTCACTGCTCGAATTGGGCGTTTCCCTGACTCCCGGTCCTGGACCTCATCGCCGGGCCCGGCTCAGGCTCCCACGCCATCCGGCCCCAGACGCACGATGACCTGGCGATCAGGAGCATAGTACTTCCGGCACAGTTCGGCTACCTCGGCTTCGTCCACCGCGTCGATCCGCACGCAGATCTCGTCCAGCGTCAGGTAGGGTTCGTTGTACAGCGCCACCCCAGCCAGGCGGTGCAGCCGCGCCGACGTCGACTCCAGGGAGAGCAAGAGCTGTCCCTTGGTCTGCTCCTTGATCGCGGCGAGCCCTTCACCGGTGAGGCCGTCCTGCGCCAGGCGCCCGAGCTCGGCCTGCACCTCGTCCACGGCGCGATCGGCCGCCTCCGGCCGCGTCGCCATGTAGATCCCCGACATGCCGCCCCGCGCGTAGAACGCCTGGAACGAGTAGATCGTGTACACGAGCCCGAGCTCCTCGCGCACCCTCTGAAACAGGCGGCTACTCATACCGCCGCCGAGCGCCGTGGAAACCAGAATCGCCGCATACCGTCTGGGATCGCTTCGCGCGAACATCGGCGCGCCCAGACAGATGTGCACCTGCGAGCTGTCGCGCCTGAACCGCCGCTCACCGGGCGACCCTCCGTCGGGCGGGCTGAGCGCCGGTGCCACTCCCCGCCCACCCCGGGGCGGAAAGTGCCGGGCCACCAGCTCGAGCAGCTCCTCGTGCTGCACGTTGCCCGCGGCGGCGACCAGCGTCACGTCGGGCTGGTACGCCGCGCTCCAGAGCCCGAACAGATTCTCGCGGGAGATGCTGCGCACGGTCTCCACGGTCCCGAGCACCGGATTTCCGTAGGGGTGGTCGCCCCAGAGCGTGCGTGCGTGGAGGTCGAAGACCAGCTCCTCCGGCGCATCCTCGACGCCGGCGATCTCTTCAAGGATCACGTTGCGTTCGACCGCCAGGTCGCTCTCGCGCAGGAGCGGGCGAAACATCAGGTCGGTGAGGATCTCGATGGCCACCGGCAGGTGCTCGTCCAAGACGCGGGCGTGACAGGCGGTGTGTTCGCGCGACGTGTAGGCGTCCAGCGCGCCGCCGATGCCCTCGATCCCCAGGGCGATCTCGTGGGCGGAGCGGGCCTCGGTGCCCTTGAATATGAGGTGTTCCAGCAGATGGGAGGCACCCATGTGCTCGGGCGGATCGTGGCTCGCACCCCAGCGAACCCAGAGTCCCACCGCCACCGAGCGGACGGCGGGAACCCATTCCGAGAGCACTAGCGGGCCGCCGTCGAGCTCGGTCCGGTAGACTCGCTCATCCAGCTGGACGGTCGCCGCAGCGTTCGAGCCGCTCATCGAGCTTCTGTTCTCGGCGCGGATATCGGAGAAAAAGCCGCCCCGCGACACAGCGGCGGCGGCCTAATCAGTCGACGGCGAAGCCGCCGGGTTCACGATGTCTTCGAGGTCTCGAGCTCGGCCGCCATCGCGGCTCGACGCGACAGCCGCATGCGGCCGCGCTCGTCGACCGAAATCAACTTCACCTTCACCACATCCCCGCGTTTCACCACGTCCTCGGTCTTGGCGACCCGCCCCTCGGCCAGCTCCGAGATATGGCAGAGCCCTTCCACGCCGGGCAGGATCTCGACGAACGCTCCGAAGGTCGTCGTGTTCTTCACCACGCCCTCGTAAACACGGCCGACTTCCGGCTCCTCCACGATCGCCTCGACCATTTCGCGCGCCCGCTCGCCGGCCTCGCCGCTCACCGACGAGATCGTGATCAGACCCGAGTCTTCGATGTTGACCTCGGCGCCCGTCGCCTCCTCGATGCCCCGGATCGTCTTGCCCTTGGGCCCGATGACCTCGCCGATCTTCTCCGGGTTGACCTGCAGAGTGATGATCCTCGGAGCGGTCGGCGACAGCGAAGAGCGCGGCTGGGCCAGCGTTTTGCCCATGATGTCGAGGATGTGGAACCGAGCCTCACGCGCGCGGTTCATCGCCTCGCGCATCAAGTCGGCCGACAACCCCTCGATCTTGATGTCCATCTGCACCGACGTGATGCCTTTGCGTGTGCCGGCGACCTTGAAGTCCATATCGCCCAGGTGATCCTCGATGCCCATGATGTCCGTGAGGATCTCGACCCTTTCGCCCTCTTTGATCAAGCCCATGGCGATGCCCGCACAGGCGGCACGCACCGGTACTCCCGCCTGCATGAGCGCCAGCGAGCCACCGCAGACCGTCGCCATCGACGATGAGCCGTTCGATTCCAGGATGTCGCTCACGATCCGGATCGTGTAGGGAAACTCGTCGTACGCCGGCAGCAGAGGCTGCAGCGCCCGCTCCGCCAGAGCACCATGCCCGATCTCGCGTCGCGATGGCCCGCGGAACGGCCGTACCTCGCCCACCGAGAACGGCGGGAAGTTGTAGTGCAGCATGAAAGACTTCGAGGTCTCTTGCAGCACGTCGACCGTGTCGATCCGCTGTTCGTCGCGGCTCGTGCCCAACGTGACGACCGCCAGGGCCTGCGTGCTGCCCCGCGTAAACAGCGCCGACCCATGGGTGCGAGGGAGCAGGCCGACCTCGCAGGTGATGGCGCGGATATCCGCAGGTGCGCGGCCGTCGACCCGCTCGCCCCTCTCGATGATCTGCTTCCGCAGCGTCTCGTACTCGATGCGGTCGATGACTCGATCGACCTGATCCGCATAGTCGTCGATCTCCACCTCGAAGGGATCGGAGACCTCGGACGCCATGTCCTGACGCAGCGCCGAGAGCGCCGCGTTGCGCTCCTCCTTGGTCGGCAGGTTGA
>JABAOD010010462.1_pt1 | contig 14894 bp, 10 predicted proteins | sample 7062151 | NCBI WGS metagenome assembly JABAOD01 (sample SAMN14538626, study PRJNA623070) | marine sediment metagenome | biome: marine biome [ENVO:00000428]; feature: marine pelagic biome [ENVO:01000023]; material: deep marine sediment [ENVO:00002113] | place: India: Gulf of Khambhat ... | reverse complement strand
AGCGTGAAGCCATCGTGACAGGTGACGAAGTTGATGCTGGCGTAGGGGTTTCGGCCGCCGCGGTCGTACAGGTCGCTGCTGCCGGACAGCCGGTACCCGAGCTGGGCGAGCTGGCCGGGGTCGCCGCGCCAGAACCGGCGCACCGTGTCACGATAGCGACCGTTCCACTCGGCCCAACCCGTAGGGAAGTTGCCCACCTGGTAGCCGCCCGGCCCGAGGTCCCAGGGCTCGGCGATCAGCTTGACTCGTGAGAGTACGGGGTCCTGCTGGATGATATCGAAGAACCAGGCGAGGCGGCCTAGCTCGTACAGCTCGCGCGCCAGGGCCGGCGCCAGGTCGAAACGGAATCCATCGACATGCATCTCCTGAGCCCAGTAGCGCAGGCTGTCCATCATCAGCTGCATGGCCCGGGCGTTCAGCATGTTCAGCATGTTGCCGGTTCCGGTGAAATCGACGTATTCGCGTGGATCGTCCGGATTCAGGTGGTAGTACGACTTGTTGTCGATTCCGCGGAAGCAGACGGTCGGTCCGAGACGGCTGCCCTCGCCGGTGTGATTGTAGACCACATCGAGAATGACCTCGATGCCGACGCTGTGCAGCGCCCTCACCATCATCTTGAACTCGCGGACCTGCTCGCCCAGACAACCGGTCGCGTAGCGGCAATCGGGCGCGAAATAGCCGATCGAGTTGTAACCCCAGTAGTTGACCAGCCCGCGCTCGGCCAGGCGGCGTTCGCTCAACACATGATGAACCGGCAGCAGCTCGACCGCGGTGACGCCGAGTTTCTGCAGGTGTTCTACGATCGGCTCCGAGGCGAGGGCCAGGTAAGTGCCCCGAAGTTGTTCCGGCACGTCGGGATGCTTGATCGTGAGGCCGCGGGTATGGCACTCGTAAATCAGGGTGCGGTTCCAGGGCGTCCGCGGCGGCCGATCGTCACCCCAGGTAAAGGCCGAGTCCACGACCACGCACTTTGGAAGATCGCCTGCGCTGTCGCGCGGATCCATCGACAGATCTTCCTTCGGGTCGCCGATGATGTAGCCGAATGTCGTATCGCTGCTGCTGATTGGCCCGCTGATCGCCTTCGCGTAAGGGTCGAGGAGAAGCTTCGCCGGGTTGAAGCGGAAACCGTCCTTGGGCCGAAACGGGCCGTGCACACGATAACCGTATAGTTGGCCGGGTCGGACATCGGGCAGGTAGGCGTGCCAGACGTTGTTCGTCCGCTCGCGCAGCGGGATCCGCGTCGTTTCATGGTCGGCGTGTTGCGGGTCGAACAAACAGAGTTCCACCCCGGTGGCGTGCTCTGAAAAGAGGGCGAAATTCACGCCTTCGCCGTCCCAGGTGGCGCCCAGCGGGTACGGTTCGCCCGGCCACACGCGCATCACGACACCTCTCGCGAGTAAAGCACGGAAACAAAGCCCGGCAGCTCGAGGACCACCGGCGACTGTCCGTCGACGCTCAGGCGGGAAGGCCCGCTCGCGCCGTCACCACCGTAACGCTTATCGTCCGTCGCCAGTCGTCGCGTCCACAGCCCGGCGGGCCCCGACATTGGGAGCGCTCGAAGACCGGACCGGAGGTTGTGAGCGACGAATAGGTCGCGGCCTGCGCTCTCGTACCCGATCGTCAACCAGCCGGCCTCGCTGTCACAGTCGACCTTGAAAGTCGCCCGGGCCGGGCGCAGGGACGGCTCCGATCTGCGGAGGCGGATCAGGTCCCGATAAAGCCGCGCCAGCTCGGAGTGCGGCGGTTCTTCCGATCGGAGAGGTTCGAGACACGAGCGTCGGAAGGTTTCCTCCGACCCGGGGTCCGGTATGCCCTCTGGCCAACCGAAAGACGCGAACTCGCGCTGCCGTCCCTGTCGCACCGCTTCCAGCAGCCCCGGATCGCCATGATCGACGAAATAGAAGAAAGGATTGCCCTCGCTATACTCTTCACCCATGAAGAGGAGTGGCACATAGGGGGACAACAGGAGGACTGCAGCGGCCAGCCTCAGTTTCTCTTGTCCGACGAGAGCACTCAAACGCTCGCCGCCGGCACGGTTTCCCACCTGATCGTGGTTCTGAATGAAGACGACAACATGGTCAGCTGGCACGTCGGCCGCCGGCGCGCCATGCCGCCGTCGTCGATAGACGGAGTAACGTCCAGCGAGCACGAATCGATCGCTCATCGAGCGTGCGACCGGCTCGGTGCCACCGAAATCGACGTAGTATCCGCTCTTCTCTCCAGTTAGCGCCGCGTGAACGGCATGATGGAAATCGTCGTTCCACATCGCGTCCAGGCCGTAGCCCCCGCGGTCGCGGCCCCTGACGAGCCGCGGATCGTTGAGGTCGCTCTCGGCGATGACCTGAACCTGACGTCCAGAAGATAATGCCACCCGGTAAACGGCTTCGGCGAGTTCATCGAGAATGTGAAGGGCGCTGAAGTCGAAGATCATTTGGACCGCGTCGAGTCGAAGGCCGTCGATATGGAATTCGGTGATCCAGTACAACGCGTTGTCGATGAAGTAACGTCGCACCTCATCGCTGTCGGGGCCGTCGAAGTTCAGCGCCTGCCCCCAGGGCGTGCTGTAGCGATCGGTGAAGTAAGGGCCGAACTCGCCGAGATAGTTGCCTTCCGGCCCGAGATGGTTGTAGACGACGTCCAGAAGGACGGCGAGCCCTTCGCGGTGAGCCGAGTCGACCAACCGGCGCAACCCTTCGGGGCCGCCGTAACCGCTCTGCGGGGCGTATGGGTGCACGCCGTCGTAGCCCCAGTTGCGGCGGCCGGGGAACTCGGCGACCGGCATCAGCTCGATCGCCGTGACGCCGAGCTCACGAAGATACGGAAGACGCTCGACGACGGCGTCGAACGTGCCCCCGGGCGTGAAGGTCCCGACGTGCAGCTCGTAAATCAGGAGATCGGCCATGTCCAGCCCGCGCCAGCCGCTGTCGGACCATTGATACGTCTTAGGGTCGACCACACGCGAAGGCCCGTGTACACCGGTGGGCTGATGCCGAGTGACCGGATCGGGCCGGTCTCGCTCGCCCTCCAAACGGTAAAAATAGTCGGCTCCGGCGGCCACGCCCGGGACGGTGGTTTCGAGCGTACCTCCGAACTGTCGCTCCAGGGGATACTCGTCGTGGCGGCCCGCGCTTACTATGACGACGCTCGCGGTCCCGACCCTCGGGGCCCAGACCGAAAAGCGCGTGGACCCATCCGCGAGCGCGGTAGCGCCCCGCTCGAGCGACCAGCCACTACCCATCAATCGTCCTCAGAAGCTTCGAAAAGGCTGGTGATCCCGTGCAGAGGAATGTGAACCCAGTTAGGGCGGTTGTTGAGCTCGTAGGCCAGCTCGTATAGCGCCTTGTCGATCAGGCAGAGGTCGAGCAGCGCTTCGAGCTGATCGCGGTTTTCAGGCAGGAGCCCGGTGTCCGCCACTTCCTTGAGGTAAGCCCCCAAGAAATCAACGGCGATCCAGTAGTACCAGAACCGTGTCCAGACCTCGAGGCGAGCTCTGTCCTCGGGGCGGGGAGCTCCCTGAATCAATGCGGCAACAGAAGCGTAGTGAAACGAGCGAAGCATCCCGCCGACGTCGCGAAGAGGTGTTCGCTTCAACCGCCGTTCGGTGATGGGTCGCGCTGGCTCACCCTCGAAGTCCATGATGGAAAAGTCGCGCCCCGTGTAAAGCACCTGCCCCAAGTGGTAGTCACCGTGGCAACGGATGCGCATCCCGGCGACCTTCTTGTCCACGACCGATCGCAGACGCCCGTCGATACGCTCGCCCAGATTGACGACCGATCGCGCCAACGGTCGCAACTCGGCCGGCAGCTGGCTGGTGCGCTTGCGCAGAAGATCCAGCACCTGGTCGGCGCGCGAGCGCGAGGCCTGATAGATCGATCGTCGGTACATCGCGTTGATCGGCTCTGGTGCGAAATCGCGGTCCTCCGGGTGAGAGGCGAGCGCGATGTGCAGCTCCGCCGTTCGCTGACCCAGCAGACGCGCGAACTCCATGTAAGCGCCGATCAGATCACGTGCCTCTTCCGGGACCTCTTCGTCGACCCTGGCGAGCAACGAGCCGGATGGAGCGTCGATCCGCTGTTCGGCGCCGGCGGGCTGCGCGAGCACGCGCTCGAAGAAGCCGTCCAGGGTGTCGAGCGTGTAGCTCCACGCGTCGCCCTCGTTAGGCACGAAAGCTTGAATCACGGCCAGCGTTCGCGTATCGCCGCTCGTGCTGTTGTACTCTATGCCACCGGCGAGCGCGGGCGCGTGGCGGAAGCAGGTGCGTTCGGTCAGGAAGCGGCCGATCTCCATGTCGGGGTTGGCGCCGACATCTAATCGGCGAATCAGCTTGAGTATCAAACGATCCCCGTACACGGCCGACGTGTTGCTCTGCTCGGCTCCGAGCAAGGCCGGTACGAGCTTCGTGGCCTGGTCGCCGCGCAAGGCCCGGAACTGACGTGTACGTACCGGTCGGATCGAGCCGTCCGTGCCCGAGCGTGCGCGTCGCCGGGTGACGATCTCGAGAAGATCGTCGAGGAAATCGGGGTCAATGGTCGCGTCGTAGAGCACACCCTCGACTCGTTCCTCATCTTGCCGGATGTCCAGACGCGCCACGGCGGCTTGTGGATAGTCGTCGCGGATCTCGTCTCCTTCCTCGCCCGGCGCGAAACTCAGCGGCAGCTGATAGACCTCGGGATCTCCTTCGCTGTAAGCGACTTCGACCAGCGCGACGTAGGGTCCGGCACCGTTCGGCCGGATGGATAAGGAATCGATGACCTCGGCTGAGAGTATCCGCCGCGCCTTGCCTGCGAACCAGCGCCGTCCCCTCAAGTACCCCGGCAGGACGCGCTCGAGCGCAATTTTGGCTTTCCCCCGCAGCACGTCCTCCCAGCTCCCGGATACGCTGATGCGCGGCAGCGTTTCCGCCGTGATCGTGATCGGCTCTCCCGCGACTTCCGCGGACTCGAGGGTGAACCAGAAGAAGTTGTGAGGTCCCAACGTGAGCAGATACGGGTCCTCGCCGATCGTCGGAAACTGGGAGCGCCCAAACACCTCGACGGGCAGCCGGTGCTGATATTCTGACAGGTCGAGCTCGACCGACTGCGCGAAGCGTGAGAGGTTGACGACGACCAGAACCTGTTCGTTCTCCCACTTCCGCAGGAAGGCGAGGACCTTTCGGTTCTCGGGATTCAGGAACTCGATGGAGCCGCGGCTGAAGGCGCGAAAGCGCTTCCGTACCGCCAGCAGGCGTTTCATCCACCAGAGCAGCGAATGGGGATTGGCCTGCTGAGCCTCGACGTTGACCGCTTCGAAATGGTACTCGGGGTCGACGATCACCGGCAGGTAGAGCTTTTGCGGGTTCACCCGCGAAAAGCCCGCGTTGCGGTCGGCGCTCCACTGCATCGGCGTTCGCACACCGTTGCGATCGCCGACGTAAATATTGTCGCCCATACCGATCTCGTCGCCGTAGTAGATCACCGGTGTGCCGGGCAGCGAGAGCAACAGGCTGTTCATCAGCTCAATGCGGCGTCGATTTTGCCCGAGCAGCGGTGCGAGCCGGCGGCGAATCCCCAGGTTGATGCGGGCCTGCGGGTCCGCGGCGTAGACCCGGTACATGTAGTCCCGGTCCTCGTCGGTCACCATCTCCAGGGTCAGCTCGTCGTGGTTGCGCAGGAAAATGGCCCACTGGCTGGTTTCGGGGATCGGCGGCGTCTGTTCCAGGATATCGACGATGGGGAAGCGGTCCTCCATGTGGACCGCCATGAACAGGCGCGGCATGACCGGGAAGTGGAAGGCCATGTGGCACTCGTCGCCGTCGCCGAAATAGGCGACGGCGTCCTCCGGCCATTGGTTCGCCTCGGCCAGCAGCATCCGGCCGCTGTAGTTCGCATCCACGTGGCGCCGCAGATCCTTGAGGAAGGCGTGCGTCTCGGGAAGGTTCTCGCAGTTGGTGCCCTCGCGCTCGTACAGATAGGGGACGGCGTCGAGGCGCAGGCCGTCCACTCCCATCTCCAGCCAGAAATCGAGCACACGGAACAGCGCCTTGCGAACGGCGGGGTTATCGAAGTTGAGGTCCGGTTGGTGCGAGTAAAAGCGGTGCCAGTAATAGGCCCCCGCCACCGGGTCCCACGTCCAGTTCGACTGCTCGAAGTCTTTGAAGATGATCCGCGTGTCGGAATAGCGGTCAGGCGTATCGCTCCAGACGTAGAAGTTGCGTGCCCGGCTCCCCGGCTTGGCCCGTCGGGCCCTCTGGAACCAGGGGTGCTGGTCCGAGGTGTGGTTGACCACCAGCTCGGTGATGACGCGAAGCTCGCGCTCGTGCGCCTCGCGCAAGAAATTTCGGAAGTCGCGGAGGGTGCCGTACGAGTCATGCACGTCGGTATAATCCGCGATGTCGTAGCCGTCGTCCCGGAGGGGCGAGGGATAGAAGGGGAGCAGCCAGATCGCGCTGACCCCTAGGTCCTGGAGGTAGTCGAGCTTTTGGGTCAGCCCGACGAAGTCGCCCATCCCGTCGCCGCTGCTATCGTGATAGGCTTTGACGTGGAGCTGGTAGATGATCGCGTCTTTGTACCAGAGAGAATCGCTGCTCATCACTTGACTCGCGCAGCCCGAGGTTGAACGAGCCGAAGCACATGACCTGCCCGCTGGGCCGGATCGAGCCAGACGTAATTCGCAGACCCTTTCCAGCTGAAGCGCTCTCCAGTCAGCAAGTCCTCTACCTCATAAGGGTCATCCTCGGCGAGGCCGAGTGCGGCCACCGGTACGTGAACGGTGGACTCGTGCGCCTTGTTAGGGCTGACGTTGACGACGATGAGCAGGTCGTTATCGGCGTGTGACTTTCTATAGAACAAGACCTGGTCGTTATCCGACCGGCAAAACTCTACGTTCGTGAGGTGTTGCAAGGCCGGATTCTCCCGACGGATTCGATTGATCGCTGCGATGTCGTCGTTGATGTTTTGTGGCGCGTCCCAATCACGGTACTTGATTTCGTATTTCTCCGAGTCGATGTACTCCTCACTGCCCGGCTCGCGCGGCTTGTTTTCGCAGAGCTCAAACCCGCTGTAGATGCCGTAGCTCGGCGACAGAGTGGCCGCGAGCAGCAGCCGTACGCGGAAAGCGGGCCGACCGCCCTGTTGCAGATACGCGTTGAGAATGTCCGGCGTGTTTGCGAAGAAGTTCGGGCGAAAATACTCGGCGGTTTGCGTGTGTGCCAGCTCGGTGAGATAGTCTCGCAGCTCGCTTACCGTGTTGCGCCAGGTGAAGTAGGTGTAGGATTGAGTGAATCCCAGCTTCGCCAGACCTTTCATGCGATTGGGCCGCGTGAACGCCTCGGAGAGGAAGATCACATCTGGGTACTCGCGGTGGATCTCCTCGATCACCCATTCCCAAAATGCGAAGGGCTTAGTGTGGGGATTATCGACCCGAAAGATGCGAACGCCGCGCTCGACCCAGAACAGCAGAACGTCACGGCAAGCCTGCCACAACTCCTCCCAGTCATCGCACCAGAAGTCGATCGGGTAAATGTCCTCATACTTCTTAGGCGGATTCTCGGCGTACTTGATGCTGCCGTCGGGTCGAATCGTGAACCAGTCGGGGTGGTTCTTGACCCAGGGGTGGTCCGGGGAACACTGAAGCGCGAAATCGAGGGCGACCTCGAGGCCGAGCTGCTCCGCCGCTTCCACGAAGTAGGCGAAGCCGTCCAGCGTGCCGAGCTTGGGCTCGACCGCCGTATGACCGCCGTGCTCGCTGCCGATGGCCCAGGGGCTACCGGGGTCATCAGGGCCGGCGATCAGGCGGTTGTTGCGGCCCTTGCGGTGCGTGTGTCCCACGGGATGAACGGGAGGCAGATAGACGACATCGAAACCCAACTTCACCAGCCTGGGAAGCTGCTCGGCTGCGGATCTGAAGGTGCCGTGCACAGCGGGAGCGGGCCCCTGCGAGCGAGGAAACATCTCGTACCAGGCACCGAAGCGGGCGCGCTCGCGGTCGACCCTCACCCGTAGAGTGTGGTCGTACGAGGTGATCGAGCCGGGATCGAAATGAAGCGCCATGATACTTGCGAGCTCTCGATCGAGCGCCGTTTCCACCCGCTCGTCCGGATCGAGCTTCTTGTCGTCCAGAGTATCGGCGACGACCTTGAGCCGAGCTCTCGTGAGTCCCGCGGCCCGCTCCACCGCTCGGCGCACGATCGCGGCACCCTCGCGAAGTTCCAGCGATACATCGAGCCCGGCGCCAACCTTCTTCTCCAGCTCGTCTCTCCATGTACCGAAACTGTCCGGCCAGGCTTCGACCGTGAACTCCCAGCGCCCGATTCGATCGAGCTCAAATGAGCCGTACCAGCGGTCGGTGTTGTAATCGTAGCTCATCGGGTGGTAACTCCAGGCACGCGACCCGGGCCCGCGCGCGAGGAGTCGTGCCGCCAACATGTCGTGGCCGTCCTTGTAGATGTCGGCGCCCACCTGACAGGTGTCCCCGACGATTCGCTTGACGGCGTAGCGGCCGCAATCGATTTGCGGCGTGACGTTCTCGATCACGAGGCCGGGCGGCGCCGTATGGTCATGTTTCCGCCTCAGCCGGCTCAGCACCCCTTCGTGAGTCTTCCAGATGTTCGTAGCCATTTACTCCGCGTCGGAGAGCGCGTTCATGAAAGATGTAGCCCAATCGAAAACGGTGTTCTCGCGCACGACCTCACGCATCCGTCGCATCCGCCTCGTCACCTCTCGTCGTGGCAGCGACAAGGCCAGATCGATGGTCTCGGCCAGCCCGTCCACATCGTGCGGATTCACGTGCAGCGCTGTGCGCAACTCCTTGGCCGCGCCGGCGAACTCGCTCAGGATCAAGACGCCCGTGTCGTCGACACGGGTGGCGACATACTCCTTGGCGACGAGGTTCATGCCGTCGCGCAGCGGCGTCACGGCCAGCACGTCGGCGGCGAGGTAGATGGCGATCAACTCCTCGAAGGGAACCTCGCGCCTGAGGTAGTTCACGGCGGACACCCCGACCTCGCCAAACTGGCCGTTGACCTGCCCAACCAGCTCCTCGACTCGGCTGCGCAGCTCCTTGTACTCCTCCACCCGCTCACGGCTGGGTACGGCGATCTGGACCATGACGCAGTCCTGAATCGAGCGCCGCTTATCCAGTAGCTCCCAATAAGCACGAAGCCGAACGTCGATGCCCTTTGTATAGTCGAGCCGGTCGACGCCGAGGATGATCTTGCGCCCCTTGCCGAGTCGCTGTCTCAGCTCCTGAGAACGCTCGACCACCGCCGCGTCCCTGGCGGCGGAATCGTATTTATCGAAATCGATAGAGATAGGAAAGGCCCCAATCTCCACCGGCCGCCCTAGAAACTCGTATCGCCCTTTTGTGACCTGCGCATCAGTGTAGCGCCGCGCCAGGCGCGCGAAGTTCTGTGCGCCGGCCCGGGTCTGAAAGCCGATGACATCCGCCCCCAGCAATCCCTCGAGAATCTGGCGTCGCCAGGGCAACTGCGCGAACAGTTCCTCAGGAGGAAAGGGAATGTGCAGGAAGAACCCGATTCGCAGATCCGGCCGCGCCTCGCGCAGCATGGCCGGGACCAGCTGAAGCTGGTAGTCGTGGACCCAGACCCGGTCGCCCTTGGCCGCGTGGCTGGCCGTGATCTCGGCGAAGCGCTTGTTGGCCGCGACGTAGGGCCGCCACCAGTGCCGGTGATACTCGGGCTGCACGACCGCATCGTGATAGAGCGGCCAGATCGTTCCGTTGCTGAATCCCTGGTAATAGTCCTCGACCTCCTCGGCTGATAGCGGTACCGGGATGTTGGTGATTTCGTCGTGAACGAACGGCCGAGGGGCTGTTCCGGCCCGACCCGCCCAGCCGACCCAGGCGCCGTTGGAGCGTTGGACAAAAGGAGTGAGCGCGGAAACCAGTCCGCCGGGGCTGCGCTCCCAGCGCTTCTCACCCGAAGCCCTGACCTGGTGGACGGGCAATCGATTGGCGACGATGATGAGAGATTTTTTCGCCGGCGTCATAGCCACTGGATCCGATCAATACCGGTCGAGCTCTCCGGGATCGTCTCGTGATTACGTGGTTTTCTTATTCTTAGTGCACCGATTGGAAACTAAGAGATGCGCGAGTCGTTGCAAATCGGTGTCAGCGGTGGGCGCGCGACCGCGTCGCGGATCGTCCTGGCCGAGTGCAGACGTGCGGGCACGGGCTCGGCTGGTCGCCTGAACCGGCGCGGCGTGTTCGGGTAAGTAGCGAGGGGAACGGTTTAGACGTCCGCGGGCTCTTGGGGCCCAGCTTCCAATAGAGAGCGAAAGATCCGCAGATAGTCGGCGAGGTGGCGCGGCGTTAGGAAGCGCGTCCGGACGGACTCCCGGGCCCGCACGCCCATTTGCCGGCGCAGCTCGGGATGGTTGAGCAACTCCTCGACCCGGTCCGCGCACTCCTCGGTGCTCGAAACCAGATATCCGCTCACGCCGTCTTCGATCTGCTCGATGATCCCGCCTACCCGCCCGCCAACGACGGGCGCGTACTTCCACATCGCCTCCGCCACCACCAGGCCGAAGCCTTCACGCGTCGATTTCTGCACGACCACGTCGCTGCCGCTCTGAAAGGCGTTGACCTCCAGGGCGTGAGTCAGCGGGTCGCGGCTGAGCCGGTCGAGGGTGCTGAGCACGAGGATGTCGGGATCGCCAGCGGCGCGTTCGACTGCCTGGGCGTGGTACTCTCGACCCTCCGGGTCGTCGTCGGCCAGGTTGCCGACCAGGGCGAGTTGGACGTCGGGAATCCGGCTCTTGACCAGACGATAAGTGTCGATGACACCGAGCGGGTCCTTCCACGGATCGTAGCGCGACACCTGAGTCATCAGCGGCCGCTCGCTGTCGATCCCGAATCGGCCGGCGAGGATCTCCTTCGACAAGGCGTGGGAAAGCGGCTGGTTCTTGGGTGTGAGTGGATCGATCGATGGGTATACGAACTCGGTGCGGCCGGGGCTCAGCTGCTCCGTCACGTAGTCGGGCAACGTGAAGATCGCCAGCTCGAATGCCGAAATGAACGGAGCTACGAACCCCAGCGCCGATTCGCCGGGCGTCGACGTGTCGATGTGGCAGCGCCAAATCCAGTGGCCCGTACGGCGCCCGTCCAGAAGCCCGACCAGCCCCGCCGGCTGAGGGTCGTGGACGATGACGAAGTCCCAGTCGCGCGCGAAGACGCCTGCATTGGTCTCCAGGGTGGACAGATAAAGGCCGCGGTGGCCCGGCGCCAGCTCGATATCCATCCCCTGCAGGCCGTTGTGTAGCTTTTTGGTGAGGTCGAAGAACGCTTCGCTCCCGGCCAGGACGTGCCACTCGGCTTCCAACCCGAGGCCCCGCTGGAGTGGCACCAACGTCGAAAGCAGTTCGGCTACCCCACCCCCGTTGGCCGTCGCGTTGATGTGTAGCACTCGGGCACCACGGAGCGGGGCGGCCAGCTCCTCGATCTTCTGGACCTTCTCGGGGCCGATCAGGCCCGCGTAGTCGTGGATGAACCGGTCGGCAAGTTCGACCCGTCGCACAGATTCCCTCGCAGTAGGAGGCTGCCGGGGGGCGACCACGGGTCTGAGTTTCGCAAATAGCAAGCCGTGAGGCTCCGGTTAGCGTAAGTTGATTATTCATATATACTTGCGAGCTCCGGGCCTGCCGTCAGCCGGTGGCCGTCGCGCAACGGTCTCCGCGGTACTTATGACCGAATTCGTTGAATTAGGCAGACAATCTGCCGCCGGGAGGGCGGGTCGGCCTTGGCATGTCCGGCGCGGAGCCGAGGCGGCGGCGGATTCCCTCGCGCCGGAGGTCACCGCTGGGCGTGCCCGGCGAGGCGAGCGGTCTTAGATTGCGCCGGCCACACACGACCCGCTGCCGACGCCGGGCGGCTCCGGCGCGAGCGATCGTGCAACACCTGGAGAAAGGGAGCAGGTTCAGATGCCGACCAGCAAAGCGAACGCGACGTGGAAAGGCGGGCTCAAGGGCGGGCGTGGCGAGTTCAGCGCCGGCTCGGGGGCGTTCAAGGGAGAGTATTCCTTTCCGACCCGTTTCGAGGGGTCGAAGGGCACGAATCCGGAGGAGTTGATCGCCGCGGCACATGCGGGCTGTTTGAGCATGGCGTTGTCGGCCGGTCTCGAGCGGGCGGGGACGCCCGCGGAGCGCATCACGACCACGGCCCATTGCACCCTCGAGATGCTGGACGGTGGACCGAAGATCACGCGGATGCGGCTTGAAGTGCGCGGGCAGGTTCCGAAGCTGGATCAGGCCGGCTTTGTCAAAGCCGCCGAGAACGCGAAGGAAAACTGCCCGGTCTCGAACGCGCTGAAAGGAAACGTCAAGTTCGAGCTCGACGCCCAACTCGTGTAAGCGAGGAGTGAGAGGGTCGCTGGCGCAGCCTTCCCAAGATGCCGCCCGCGTGGGCTGCCCTGGGGCTCGATTTGTTCATGACCGAGCCTCACTTTCGCCCGCCCCGCATGAAGTAGTCGGCGGTCGCCGTCGCTAGGCGTCGCGGCGTCAGGCGCACCGACCAGGCGAGCAGAGCATTGCGCCAGCCTGCCACCACGCTGCTTCGTCGCTGAAGCATCGCCTGAATCCCGATGCGCGCGACCTGAGGGCTTTGCATCCCGAAACGCCGCATGTAGTGGGTGTATTCGTGTCCTGCCGTCCGCTGGAATTCGGTGTGTGTGACGCCCGGAGAGAGGACGGTGCAGGTCACGCCGGTACCTCGAAGCTCGTGATTCAGAGCCTCGCCGAAGTTGAGGACGAAGCTCTTGGCTGCCCCGTAGACGGCGTAGCTCGGTACCGGCTGGTAAGCGGCGAGCGATGCCACCTGTAGGATGCGTCCGTATCCGCGTTCGACCATGCCGCGGGCGAAGAGCTTGGTCAGATGCACGAGGGCGATGATGTCGAGCTGCAACATGATCAGATCGCGCTCCCAAGCTCCCGACAGAAAGTCACCGTGGGAGCCGACGCCGGCGTTGTTGACCAGCACGTCGATGCGAAGGCCACGCTCGGCGATTTCGCGGTGAAGCGCCGCGGGAGCGTCGGGGTTCGCCAGATCGAGCTGGATAACCGCCGACGAGGTTTGGTGGTCGCGCTCGAGTTCCTCCGCCAGAGCGTGCAGCCGCTCCTCGCGTCGGGCCACCAAAACCGTGTGACAACCGCGCCGGCCAAGCTCGCGGGCAAAATCGACGCCCAGGCCACTGGAGGCGCCGGTCACGAGAGCCCAGCGCCCCCGGATGGAGTCTTCGCTCATCCTCACCGCCTTCTTCAGGGTTTGACAGGGATGGAACCAGGGCCGCTTCGGCGCGGCCGCCGCGCTCGTGTCGCAAAGGTAGACCGGCCGGCGGCGGCCCACCAGCGAGACGGACATCGGCTTGACCCCACCCCCAGCGCGGATCATGATGATAAACGAAAGACTGGCTGAACGGCTCGCGGGAGGGTTTACTGATGGATTGGGGGCTGGAGAACCGACTGCGTCGCGTCATTAGGCCGGCGGATGGTCGGACGGTGATGCTGGCGCTGGACCACGGGTACTTTCTGGGCCCAACGCACCGGTTGGAGGATCCCGGCGCTACGGTCAGACCGCTGCTTCCGTATGCGGACGCGATCATGCTGACCCGCGGCGTGCTGCGTGGTTGTATCGACGCCGCTGCCGACGTGCCGGTCGTTCTGCGCGTCTCGGGCGGGTCCTCGGTGGTGGGCGGCGACCTGGCCAACGAGACGCTCACGACCTCGATCCGGGACGCGGTGCGTCTGAACGTCAGCGCGGTGGCGCTGTCGATTTTCGTCGGGAGCCGCTACGAGCACCAGACGCTGTCGAACCTGGGCCGGCTGGTCGATGAGGCGGTGGAGTTCGGCATCCCGGTCCTGGCGGTCACGGCCGTCGGCAAGGAGCTGGAGAAGCGTGACGCTCGCTATCTGGCGCTCTGCTGCCGGATCGCCGCGGAGTTGGGCAGCCACTTCGTCAAGACGTATTACTGCGACGAGTTCGAGAAGGTGGTGGAGGGGTGCCCAATTCCGATCGTCATCGCCGGCGGCCCGAAGCTCGATACAGAGCTCGACGCGCTGAAGATGGCGCGGCGGGCCATCGAGCAGGGAGCAGTGGGTGTGGACATGGGCCGTAATATCTGGCAGTCCGATCACCCGGTCCCGATGATCCGCGCCGTCCGTGCTGTCGTCCACGAAAAGGCGAGCCCCGAGGAAGCGCACGAGCTGTTCCTCGAACTCAAGCACGCACCCGCGACACAATCCGTCTGATGCGCGCCGGACTGCCTTCGAAGAACCGGGTGGCGATCTACCACTCGAACAGCGACATCCGAATCGCCACCCAGCCGCTGCCCTCGCCCGAGGCCGGCGAGCTGTTGCTGGAGGTCCACGCCAGCGGCGTCTGCGGCAGCGACCTGATGGAGTGGTACCGGAAGCCCAAGGCGCCCGCCGTCTTGGGTCACGAGGTCGCCGGCGCGATCGTCGCGACGGGTGAGGGGGTGAGAGATTTCGCCGTCGGCGATCGCGTGGTCGCGACCCACCACGTGCCGTGTATGGCCTGTCGCTACTGCCTGAGCGGCCGGGAAACCGTCTGCGAGCTGTTGCACCAGACCAGCTTCGAGCCCGGCGGCTTCGCCGAGTATGTCAGAGTGCCGGCCATCAACGTAGAGCGTGGGGTTCTGAAGCTTCCAGATCGCGTGTCAGAGGACGGGGGCAGCATGGTAGAGCCGCTCGGTTGCGTCATGCGCGGTCAGCGTAAGGCCGGACTGGAAGCGGGGAAGACGCTTCTGGTGATCGGCGCCGGAGTGTCAGGCTGCCTCCACCTCTTGTCGGCGCGGGCCCTTGGCGCTTCGGCTGTTTGCGTTTCCGACGTCCGGCCGAGCCGCCGGCGCTTGGCTGATCAACTGGGAGCGGACGCCGTCTACGATGCGC
>JABAOD010020370.1_pt1 | contig 14900 bp, 12 predicted proteins | sample 7062151 | NCBI WGS metagenome assembly JABAOD01 (sample SAMN14538626, study PRJNA623070) | marine sediment metagenome | biome: marine biome [ENVO:00000428]; feature: marine pelagic biome [ENVO:01000023]; material: deep marine sediment [ENVO:00002113] | place: India: Gulf of Khambhat ... | reverse complement strand
GGAAGCCTGGGGCGGAGCTCGCCGGATGAGCACTGACCCGGAGGACGCTCATGAATGACTGGCTCGAATGGGGGATACCTGTCATCGTCTGGCTCCAGAGCCTGGGGGACTGGCTCAGAGTACCCATGGAGGCCTTCAGCTTCCTCGGCACCGAGAATTTCTACCTGCTCATCTTCCCCGGCCTTCTCTGGTGCTACGACGCGCGCTTGGGCTACCGTCTGGGCCTGATCTTGCTGACCAGCGTCTCGCTGAACGGCGCGCTCAAGCAGCTCTTCGGTTGGCCGAGGCCCTACTGGGTGAGTGAGGCGGTGCGCGGGCTGGCGGAAGAGACCTCCTTCGGCATCCCCTCCGGCCATGCCCAGAACGCGATGGCACTGTGGGGGCGTCTGGCGGCCGCTCTCCAGACATCCGGCGCGTACATCGGGCTGGGCCTGCTGATCGCCATGGTTTCGATTTCGCGCCTCTACCTGGGGGTCCATTTTCCAACCGACGTGATCGTGGGGCTCGCGATCGGCGCCCTTCTATTATGGGGATTCCTCAGGTATGAAGAACCGGCGGGACGCTGGCTGAAGGGAAGACCGCTCCGCTTCCGACTCCTGGCCGCCTTCCTGGGATCTCTCGCACTGCTGGTCGTCAGCCTGGCGGTCTGGGGAATCTTTCGCGAGCGACCCATCCCGTTCCCTCTACCGCAAGGCGCAGACCCCTACAACATCGGCAATGCGTTTGCGTTCGCGGGCGTCTGGTTTGGGGTGGCTGCAGGCGGCGCGCTGCTGTTCGAGCGGGAAGAATTCGACGCCGGGGGTCCCGCGCTGCAGCGAGCCGCTCGTTTCGTTCTGGGGGTCATCGGCGTGGTCGTGATCTTCTTCGGGCTGAGAGTTGTTCTGCCGAGGGGCGAGGATCTCACCTCGCAGGTCCTCCGCTACCTGCGCTACTGCGCGGTCGGGCTCTGGGTCACCTATCTGGCGCCGTGGCTCTTCATCCGCCTCCGGCTGGCCTAGGGGATCGTCCGAGCCTCAATCCGCTTCCAGTTCCCGCCAGAGGAACCAGTGACCCAGCCGATCGGAGGCGTCCTTCGGGGAACGATCGTAGTAGAGATCGAACACGCGTCCGTCCTGGTCGCGAACGCGGAAGTAGAAGCGGCCCACCCCCCAGGAGCCCATGCGTGCGGCGCTCACCTGCTGCTCCGGGCCCGATTTCTTGCTTTTTGCGCTGCGTCTCCCATAGTCAAACCAGGAGGAGAGCACCGCTTCGACCCGGTGGTATCTACCGTGCCAGCGGAATCCGGAGGGGGCGTGGGGCACTTTGAGCAGGGCCGGCTGGCGGTCAAAGCTGACCTGGACTTCCTCACCGATGAAATGCAGGGGGACCGGATCGTTTTCTGAGGACATGGAGACGTCCTGAGGCTGGCTCACAGGCTGCCCAGCGACAAACAAGCAAAGGGCCGGGGTCGCCCGGCCCTGCGCAATTCTCGAAGTTCGCTAGGCCTCTTGTTTCTCCGCCTCCCGGCGGCTGATGACCTCCTCGGCCACGTGGGCAGGAACGATCTCGTAGTGATCCAAGTCCATCGTGAATACGCCGCGACCTCCGGTGATGGATCGCAGATCGGTCGTGTAGCGCTGGATCTCCGCCAGAGGCACGCGCGCGGTAACTACACTCTTGCCGCGCTCGGTCTCCATGCCCTGAACCTGAGCGCGCCGGGTGTTGAGGTCGCCCAGCACATCTCCCATGTTGGCTTCCGGGACCGTCACCCTCAGATTCATGATCGGTTCAAGAAGGACCGGACTCGCGTCTCGGAAGGCCAGTTTGAAAGCCTCACGACCTGCGATCTCAAAAGCGATGGCCTTCGAATCGACCGGGTGTTCCTTGCCGTCGGTCACGGAGACCTTCACCTTTTCAACCGGATAGCCCGCCAGCACACCCTGTTTCATCACGCCCTTGACGCCCTTTTCGATGGCAGGCATGTAGCCGGATGAAATCGCGCCCCCAAAGACTTTACTCTCGAACTCAAATTCCTGATCCTCGAGCGGCTCGACGTGCATATGGACCTCGGCAAATTGCCCGGCGCCGCCGGTCTGCTTCTTATGGCGGTACTGGGAATCGCCCGCTTTGGTGATCGTTTCGAGATAGGGCACTTTGGGGATCTCGGTGTCCAGGCTCACCTGGAATTTGGACTCCGCCTTCCGAATGGCGACGTCGATGTGCTGGTCGCCCATGCCTTGCAGGATGGTCTGGTTGGTCGCCGGCTGGTTGTACCAGGAGAGGGTCGGATCCTCCTCGCTCAATCGTGCAAGCGTGGGTCCCAGCTTGGCCGAATCCGCCTGCGTCCGGGGGGTCACGGCCACCGAATAGAGCGCGTTGGGGAAGACGGGCATCGGAAACATGATGGGCTTCCCTTTGTCGGATAGGGTGTCTCCCGTCCCGGTCTCGGCCAGCTTGGCCACGGTGCCAATGTCCCCCGAGTGCAGCAGCCTTACAGGCAACTGCTCCTTACCTCTCATCACATGCAGCGTTCCCAAGCGCTCTTCAGTCTCTTTGTTCTGATTCCACACCTTCGTGTCTGAATTGAGGACCCCCGAATAGACCCGCATATAGGTCAGCTTTCCCACGAATGGGTCGGCGGTGGTCTTCCACACATAGGCGCCCAGCGGCCCCGAATCCGATGCCGGAAGCTCGTCGCCGCCGGTGGTGGTGGCGGGATTCTCCGCCGGCGAGGGAACCAGGTCGATGAGCGCCTGCAGGAACGGTTCAATCGCCAGGGCCCGGGCGCCTGCGGTGATGAACACGGGCACGAATTCCCCGGAGCGGATCGCCTTCTCAAAGCCCTCCGCTATCTCCTGCTGGGAGAGTTCTTCGCCTTCGAGGTATTTCTCGAGAAGCGTGTCATCCCCCTCTGCGGCGGCCTCAACAACAGCAAGCCGGCCTTCCTCCGCTGCGGCCTGCAACGCTTCGGGGATGGGTTGGCTTTCCTGTCCCGTGCCAGACCAGGCCCGCATCCCGAGCAAATCGACCACGCCCTGGAAGTCCTGCTTCTCTCCCCAGGGGAGCTGCACCGGTACGAAGGTTGCCTCCGGGGCGAGGCTTCTGACCGATTCCAGGGCGCGCTCGAAACTGGCGTTCTCCCGATCCATCTTGCTGATGACCACGAAGCGCGGGAGCGAGAACTGCTGGCAGTATTCCCAAACCACCTCCGTGCCCACCTCAATCCCGGCGACCGCGTCCATCAGGACAATCGCCGCATCGACCACGCTCAGCGCGGAGATCGCCTCACCGATGAAATCGGTATAGCCCGGCGTATCCAAGATATTGATCTTGTGATCCCTGTACTCGACGGGAAGAATGGAGGTTGAAAGGGAAAGCACCCTTCGAGTCTCTTCCTCTTCAAAGTCGGAGACCGTGGAGCCTTCTTCCACCTTTCCCATTCGATTGACTGCGCCGGTGACATAGAGCATGGCCTCACCAAGCGAGGTTTTGCCTGCCCCGGCGTGGGAGACCAGGGCTACGTTGCGGATGAATTCGGTCGCATATTCTTTCATTCGAGGTGGAGTCCTCCGGCGGGGAGCGTTATGGCAGTGGAGGGATTCTAAGGCAGGAGCAGGGAGATGTCAAAGAATTCGCGGAATTCGCCCACCGGCGCACGGCGGGGCCCCTGGCGCAGAGTGCGCCGGGAGAGGGAGCGACGGAGTGGGCAGAGATGATAGAATGCGCTGGCGCGAATGGCAAATCGGGTGTTGGAGAATCGTAGTCCGGACCGGACAGGTTGAGGTTCCGGCTTAGTCCCCGCTGCGGATTGGATCAAGCTCCCGAGCCCGGCCAACTTCCATAATCACTGCCTGCGCGACGGCGTCTGGAGCCCNNACCGGCGGATCACGGAAATACTGAACATGAACCGGCTGAACTTCGAGTTGCGCTACCTCTTCGAAAGGCCCCCCTGGGATACCGGAGTGTCGCCTCCGGAGCTGCTGGCATTTCTCGACAGCCATCCCGCGGGAAGAGCGATCGATCTCGGCTGCGGCACAGGAACCAACGTAATAACAATGGCGCAGCGCGGCTGGGAGGTCACCGGATTGGATTTCTCAGCCCTGGCCATCCGGGAGGCGAAGCGACGCGTACAGGCTGCGGGTGTCGAAGTCGATGTGCGAAGGGGGGACGCCTCCAAGCTGGTCGGCGTGGAGGGGCCCTTCGACCTGGCGCTGGACATCGGCTGCTTCCATTCGATGTCTACATCCCAGCGAAAGGCATACAGCGCGAGACTCCCCTCGCTGCTAAGTCCGAAAGGCGACTACCTTCTCTATACGTTCCTGAAACCGAACGGATCCCGAGCCGAACGATGGCCCAGCGAGGAGGAGATTCTGGAGCGCTTTGCGCGAGCATTCGAACTGAAGCGCATTGAGCACGGTGAGAACCGGGGGCGACCTTCAGCCTGGATGTACTGGGAGGCAAAGGGGTGATGAGCAAGGTGCTCTTCCTCTTCATGGACGGCGTCGGGCTCGGCTCGCAGGATCCGGCTGAGAATCCCTTCGCACGCGCAGAGATGCCCACCATCGAGCGGCTGCTTCAGGGTCGCCGGCTGGTGGCCGATTCCGCCCCGTTCACGGGGCCGGAGGCGACGCTGGTGGAGGTGGACGCCCGACTGGGAGTACCCGGCTCGCCTCAGTCCGCGACCGGGCAAGCTGCGCTGCTAACGGGTCGCAATGTGCCGGCCGAAATCGGGGAACACTATGGCCCCAAGCCCAACAAGGCCATCGCCGCCATCCTTCGGGAAGGAAACCTCTTCAAGGAGATCCTCCGGCGCAGCGGCACCGCGAACCTGATCAACGCCTATCCCCCCCGCTATTTCGAAGCCCTGGACTCGGGTCGACGCCTGCATTCCTCCATTCAACTGGCGGCGGTCGTCGCCGGCCTGGAATTGATGACGGTCGCGGACCTGAGGAGTAGAAAGGCCATGTCGGTGGACTTCACAGGGGAGGGGTGGAGATCCCAGCCCGACTTTCCGCGCGCCCCCGTGTACGCACCGGCCGAGGCCGGGTCCCTCCTCGCCCAACTGTCGGCCGGCTACGACCTCTGCTGGTTCGACTACTGGCTGAGCGACTACGCCGGCCACAAGCGCGACATGCAGCAGGGGGTGGCTTTGCTCGAATCCTTTGACGCCGTGCTGGCTGGATTGCTGGAAGGCTGGCGCGGCCGAAGGGACCTCATCCTGATCACCTCCGATCACGGCAATCTTGAGGATATGAACCGCAGAGGGCACACGACGAATCCGGTTCCTGCGCTGGTGATCGGTCCTTCGGAAGAGCGTCTGGCCTTTTGCGATGGCTTGAACGACCTGACCGACTTCTCGACTGCGATCCTGCGGGCGATCTTCGAATCTGAGGAAGCCGGAACGCGGGCTGCGAGAGATTCGACCAGGGCGCCGCGACGCGCGGCGCTGGGAGGAAGACCCGATGATTGACCCGGAGCACTTGAGGATCGCGATGCGGAAGTGGGCGTCCGGAGTAACCCTCGTGACGGCGTGCGAGGATTCCGATCCTCATGGAATGACGGTGAGTTCCTTCACTTCCGTCTCACTCGATCCGCCGTTGATTCTCGTCTCCCTGGCAGTGGACACGCGGACGCACAGCATGGTTCGCAACGCTGGCGCGTTCGCGGTCTCGATCCTGGCAGAGGATCAGCGTCTGCTTGCGGATCGATTCGCGGGGCTCATCCCGGACGGCGGGGACCGCTTTGCGAAACTCGACTACACGACAGGCGAAAGCGGATCACCGATCCTGAGCGACTGCCTGGCCTACTTCGACTGCCGCGTGGTGGGAGCGCATACGGAGGGTACGCAGACCATCTTCATTGGACGCGTGCTCGAGGCCAGGGTTGTCCGGGAAGGCCGCCCGCTGCTGTACTTCAACCGAGCCTATCATCAGCTGGGCGAAAAACACGTGCAAGAGCCTTCTGAATAGGCCGCAAGAGGCCGGCCATGCTCCAGGGGTGGATTCGGAATCGTCCCCCTGTCCGGGAGTCTGCTTTTTTCCGGCAGCTGGGTCCGGTTCCGCCCGGCTGAAGGAGTATTCCTCCGCGCCCAGGTCCCGACTTCAATCTCAACCTACCCGCTGACCTCACCCCGGCCGTGAATCAGCATGAAAAGCGGCCGGGATCGGGAGGCGATTCCGGCCGGCAGTAGGCGACGCGAGATTCTCGGGAAGTTCAGATTTGATCGAAACGCGCCACGTCCAGTACGAAGAAGACGCCTTTCCCTTCTTCCGGCGATGCGGGCTCCTCGGCCGCCTTGCGCAGGAGATCGGCCGCTTCGTCGAGCCGCTCTTCCCGGGTGCCGATGAGGAGAGTGGAGTTCCCCCGACGCAAATAGCCGCCTGTGGAGGCAAGGAACGTCACCCGGAAGTCATGCTTAATCAAGCTGTCCAGCGCCCGCTTGGCATCCCTATCTCGCAGTATGGCAATGATCAATTTCACCTTTAGAGCACCTCGTAGCGTTCTACGTCCAAGATGAATACCGTGGCTCCGTGGATCTCCACTTCCCTGGCTGGAGCAACCAGCGCTTCAGTCTCAGGCAGAATGGAGTCCAGGAACCTCACCCGATTGTGGCTTGCCAATCTCAATGCTTCCACGACGTCCTCGAGCAGCACATCCGGGACGCCGATCAGCAGCAGGTGGTTGGGCTCCCTGAGGAAACCGCCCCGGCTTTCCAGCCGGGTGGTGGGTATGCCGCGGATGCCCAGCGAGTTCAACGCGGATTCGAGATCCTGCTCCTGAACGACGGCGGCGATCAGCAGATCTACGTCGGGGATCGGACCCGAAATCACCGCCTTGCTGGGCCAGTACTCCGAGCGTCCCTCGAGCACGAGGTCGATCTCGGTCACCAGTTCTTCCTGCGTCTCCTCACTGATCACCCCATCTCGCCGCAGGGTTACAATCATGTTCCTTTGAGCCCTGAGCATTTCCCGGCGCGCCGTTTCTACCTCCTGGAATTCGAGCTCCGGCGCCTGCCCCAGGACTTCCTGTACCGAGGAGGTGAGCGCGTCAATCCGCTGGGCAAGGATGGGCCGCATTCGATCCCAGGTATGAGACGAGATGAGGCCTTCGCTGTGCAGTCGCTGGAGATGATCACGGCTGGCGCGGGCTGCCAGGGCGCGCGCACGACGCTTCTCATACTCGATCTGCTCCTCACTCGCGACAATCAGCCTCAGGCGCTGGAGGAACCAGTCCATTGTCAGACCCTGGCCCAGCAGCGTGAAGAGCACGACTCCGAACGTCATGAGGATGGCGGTCTGGCGCTCCGCCCCCAGGCGTGGAGGCAGGCTCAACGCGAGCGCGAGCGCGATCGCGCCGCGCAGTCCGCCCCAGAACATGACATGGCGCCACCTCGTCGGCATGTCCCTCCCGAGGCGGGAGAGAAAGTAGATCCCGATGGCGCGCGCAATCAGGACCGCCAGGATAGCCCACAGGATCTGCTGCCAGCTGCCCACCAGCCCGGGCAGATCGATGTCCAGGCCGATGAGCAGGAAGACAGCCGAGTTCGCCAGGAATGCGACATATTCCCAGAAGTTGAGGACTACGATCCGCCCCGTGGGCGACATCCCTTCCGATCCCAGGTTGCCGTTCACCAGCCCCGCCGCGACGACGGCGAGCACTCCGCTGACATGCACCTGCTCGGCCAGAATGAACGAGCCGAACGCCAACACGGTGGTCAGTGTCGTCTCGACCAGATGGTCTTCGATCTGTGCGATCATCCGCGAGAAGACCCACCCGAGAAGAAGCCCGATGAGGATGCCGCCTCCAGACACGCGAATGAAATCGAGGACACCGTCGACCAGGTTGAAATCCCCGGTAAGGACCGCGACCACCGCAAGATTGAAGACCACGATCGCCGTACCGTCGTTGAAAAGACTCTCACCCTCGAGCAGGACTTCAAGCCGCTTCGGGGCGCCCAGCTGCCGGAAGATGGCGACCACCGATACCGGGTCTGTGGCTGCGATCAAGGCCCCAAAGATCAGGGCCATGCCAAGGGACAATCCGGCTCCCAGGGCCACGATCAGACCCACAATCAGCATCGTGAGGATCACGCCTGGGATGGCGAGGACCGCAATGGTGCTCAAGTTCTCACGAAGCTCATTGAGGTTCAGGTGGAATGCGGCCTCGAATACGAGCGGGGGGATGAAGAGGGAGAGGATCAGTTCCGGGCTGAGTTCGACCTCAACCGGTGAACGCAGCGAAAGCGCCAGCCCCGCCAGCACAAGTGCCACGGTATATGGGATGCGAACTCTGCGTACAAGGATCGCTACGACGGAAGCGATCAGAAGCAGCGCGAGGACCAGGATTTCTACCTGAACGAGCTGGTCCAGCTGGTCCATAGGGGGCCTTCCTGGGGCCGACTCCGGGAGGTCAGCGAGATTATAGCATCATGCGCGGGAATCCGAGATTAGGCGGGCTGGTGCTCGACGACCTGAAGCTCATCGCCCTGGATCTCGGCATCGGCGCCGTCGGGGAACTTCACCACAGCGCGTTCCGCCTCCCAGCGAATCTTGAGCCCTCGCCATCGGATCTCCACCGGCCAGGGATAGGGGCTGCGCCCGCGAAGCTGGACCTTCCGATCCGAGATCAGCCTGACGCCAAGGGTGGAGAGGAAGAGGGCAAAAGGCGCCACCCCGGAAATGTGGTCGAGTTCCCCCAGGCCTTCCGCTCGCTCGGAGTGGTAGGCCTCTCGAAAGCCCCCTGAGTTCCGCAGACTGTGGATGACCGCATCCATCAGGCGGTGCACCAGCTCCGCGGCATCGTCCACATAGCCATACTCCACCAGAGCCTCACCGAGCAGGTGGTTCCAAAACATCCAGACCCCGCCCGCACCTTCGCGATTGTCGGGCGCATAGGCCTCGTCCTGCGCTGAAACCGCCGGGATGCCGAAAGGTCGCCAGAAACGATCCGGGTCGAGGATCGTGTCTTGAATGAGCTGTGTCCCACGCTTCCGATCGGGGATCCCCGCCCAGAGCGGCAGCAGACCAAGCTGATCCTGCCGCGTGTAATCCGCCAGCACCACCTCCGTCTCAAACGCCTCACTCAGGCCCCGGATCTCGACGCGTTCGATTTCGGCATAGGTCTTCTCGCTCGTAACGGTGCCGAAGTCCCAGAACCACTGGAAACGCCGTTCGGTCAGCCGCTCTACCCGGCTCCTCCCCCTCCGGCCGCGGCCATGGATGAACACCTTCGCGGCATGGGATAGGCCTTCTGCGCCTTTGCAGCGAATGAGGACTCTGACGGGAGGATCGAAGTTCCTCTCCACTTCAAGGCTGAATTCCCCTTTTCCAGAGCCCAGGACTTCGGGTCCCGGCGATTGATGCAGATCGCGGTCGAGATGCCGGTAGATCGAAGCCTCCTCCGACCAGCTTGATTCCACTCTCTCCGAGAGCTCTGCTGCTCGCGCCTCCATGGCAGCTATGGCTTCTTGGTGCCCGAGGAGGGAGGCGATCTCCACCAGCGAGCGGGATTCTCTGTATAGATAAGAGGCCAGGTCGGGGGTCTCGGCTTTGGTGATATCGAGGCCTTGTCCCCAGCTCTTCCAGCGAACAAAAGTGGGGCAGTCATCGAATCCACTCTGCAGCGTGTGCCCCCACTCGGGAACCCCGTCCTGGTCCCGATCGTGGGCCTTCNNTTCCGTGTGCTGGTAGATCTCCAGGGCCATCGTGGCGAGCATCGGAACGCAGAGCGAGCCGTTCCGCTGGCCTCCGAGGCCCGGCTTCCAGTCCACCTCCCCCTCGGGCGTTTGCACTGCCAGAAAGTTGCGCAGCAGTCCCTTCGCCAGTTCAGGCGCGGAAGGGAGAACCTGGCGGGCGTTCAGGTAGGCTTGCAGGACACCCTGGCCATCCCAGGATTGGCCATAGTCCGTGCCGTCTCCACGCTCCGAGTAGCCCCGGTCTGGGAGCCGGGTGTTGACGATGGATGCGTTCGGCAGGCGAGCGGTTGGGCCGACGTAGCCGCTGAGAGAGACTTTCTGAGCCAGCGCCAGCGCCACGTCCCACGCTTCATCCCCGGTCCGTACATCAACCATTGAGCTGTTGACCATCTCCAGACGGGCGATCTCTGCATCCCAGTCGCAAGCTGCCAGGTCCCGCGCCGCTCCGAAAGAGTCCTCCAGGTCTCGCTTCCCGGCCTGAGCCCAGTGTACGGTTCGGGACTCACCCGGCTCGAGCTGGAGGCTCAGCACCAGCGCCGGATAGGCGGCCTGGTCGATTTCGGCCCCCCCGGTCAGGAACACGACGGGAATGAGATTCGCGGTTCGGCCGGCCAGCACTTTCACCCCGTCCAGGATCGCTTCGCTCATGACCTCCCCACCCTCGATGGGACGCAGCACAGCGTGCAGCCTCAGCCGCAGCTCGCCGGCCTCGCGGCTCGCGTTGCGAACCGTGAACCGCCCGCCCAGCGTGGCGGAGTCCGGGACCCAGTATTCTGCGCCCACTTCCAACCCCTCAAATGGGGCGAGCGCAAGATCAAGGTAGTTCGGATAGAACTTCCGAACGATCGGTTGCGAGGTGAAACTGGGGGGGTCCATCCGGGTCCCTTTGCGCCAGACGAAGCTCGGGAACAATCGCATGGCCAGGGCGCGCAGCCCATAGGTCGTCTCGATCGAGAGGGCTAGCGGCTCTCCGCTGTCAAGATTGAGTTCCCAGATCTGGTCGTCGGCGTATTCAGGCACAGTGAGCCTGGCATCGGCTGCGATCCGCAGGGACAGGGGATCGTCCATTGTTAGAGACCAGGTGCGCTTCATGGTGGAGATTGTAAGGTGTGGGCGGCGAAAATAGAAGGCGTGCTAGAATGAGTGCATCTTTCTGGGAAGGGATCCATGAATCCGCAATCGCCTCGGCCCCGGGGCCTGTACTTCGAAGAATTCAACATCGGCCTGCGGGTCTACAGCCTGTCCAGGACGATCACCGAAGCAGATATCGTCGGCTTCGCCGGCCTCACGGGCGACTACAATTCGATCCATATCGACGAAGTCTACGCCCGAGAGAGCACCTTTGGACAGCGCGTGGCGCATGGACTCCTGGGCCTGTCGATCGCCTCCGGGTTGGCTATCCGCACCGGCATTCTGGAGGGGACCGTACTGGCCTTTCGAGAGATTTCAGATTGGAAATATCGATTGCCGATATTCATCGGTGATACAATCCGCGTTGAGATTGAAGTTGAGGCTTCCAAGCCGCTGCCCCGCCTGGGAGGCGGATCCCTCAACCTGGCCGTCGACGTGATCAATCAAAATGATGAGATCGTCATGCGAGGACACTGGAGCATCCTGGTCCGGAGCAAGCCCAACACCTGACCCGAAGCTGGCCGCGTTCGGATCGCAGCGGCCACGTTTGCGAACCGCCCGCCTGCGGTAGCAGCATGCTATAATCACCCGCCATGAGCGAGGAATCTGAGGAGCGCCCCGCAAGCCCCTCGAACCGGGAAGAAGACCCTTCCAGCCGTTTTCGCCGCCTGCTCAGCGAAGCCTCCGAGGAACTGACCCCGGAGGAACTCGAGCGACTGATCCCCCACCGGCATCCCACCGGCGCGCCTGAACTCACCGGAGGCTGGTTTGCAGACCAGCTGGAAGATCAGGATTCCGGAGAGGCAGACTCAGAGCCGGTCGAGGAGCCGGTTGAAGAGCGAGCGGGAGAGCCCTCGCCGGATTCCCCGGCCGCGAGCGAGGCTCCTACCCCCCGCCGCGCCAGCCCGCCCCCGCCCCTGGACCGGGCTGGGATCCCCGTACCCGAGCGTGTTCCAGAACGGGACCTTGGGGCCACGCGGGTGAGCCCCTCCGCCTACGACATGCCTCCCGGCGGCCGCACCCCGCCTCACGGAGTACCGGCGCGTCCGCCTCGATTCCGCATCTCGAGCGGCTTCGGCGGCTGCCTCGTACGCATGGCAATCCTGGGATCTTTCGTTCTTCTTGCTCTGCTGATCGCCGCGGTCTCCTTCGGCCTCTTTCAGTACTATGCGCTGGCCGCCACCCTTCCTTCCGTGGACGACCTCAGGGATCGGGCCCCGCAGTTTGAGACGACTCGCATCCTCGACCGAGAGGGCAATCTGCTGTACGAGATCCTCGACCCACAGGCGGGGCGTCGAACCTATGTGCCCATCGAGCGCATCTCACCCTTCCTCATCGCTGCGACGGTCGCAACCGAGGACGCTCAGTTCTACAGCAACCCGGGGTTTGACGCCTTCGGGATCGCGCGTGCGGTCTGGCAGAACTACCAGGTGGGTGAGCCGGTCTCCGGCGCATCCACCATCACCCAGCAACTGGCCCGCAACCTGCTCTTTACCCCGGAGGAGCGCTCTCAACGCACCGGACTGCGCAAGCTGCGGGAGATCTTGCTCGCCGAAGAAATCACGCGCCGCTATACCAAGGATGAGATCCTCGAGCTCTATCTGAACCAGGTTTATTTCGGGAATTTGGCCTACGGGATCGAAGCCGCCTCCCAAACCTATTTTGACACTTCCGCAGGCAATCTCACCCTGTCGCAGGCCTCTTTCCTGGCTGGTCTGGTGCAGGCTCCTTCGGTCTACGACGTCTTCAGCAACCGGGAGGCCACCCTCACGCGTCAGCGCCAGGTGCTGGCGCTCATGGTCCAGGCGAGCCTAGAGCAGAACTGCATCTTCGTAAGCAACTCACCGCAGCCGATCTGCGTTTCCCCGGAGGAGGCCGGCGCAGCGGCTGCTGAATTGAACGACTACAAGTTCAATCCGCCGGACATCCAGATTCGGTTCCCTCACTGGGTGAATTACGTTCGCGCCGAGCTGGAAAGGCTCTATGAGCCGCAGGTGATCTTCCGCTCGGGCTTCACCGTCGAGACGACGCTGGATCCTCTCCTGCAGGAGCGTGCCCAGGAGATTGTCCAGGTGCAGGTCGAGGCGCTCGCCGACCGGCGGGTGATGAACGGGGCGGTGATCGTGCTGCGACCGTCCAACGGAGAAATCCTGTCCATGGTGGGCTCTGCGGACTACTACAAGGAGGATATCGACGGTCAGGTCAACATGGCGGTTCGCCCGCGTCAGCCCGGGTCGTCCATCAAACCTCTCAACTACACCGCCGCCCTTGAGAAGGGCTGGACCCCCGGCACGTTGATCTGGGACGTTCCCTCCGAGTTCCCGCCCTCGGGGAATCCGAACGATCCGCGTCCGCCCTATGAACCCGTCAACTACGACGAACGCTTTCATGGGCCGGTGACCGTGCGGGCAGCACTGGCGAATTCCTACAATGTCCCGGCGGTAAAGACGCTGGACTTCGTCGGGATCTATGACGACCCGGCCACCCCCCAAGAGGAAGGCCTCGTCGCGTTTGCGAGACGCATGGGGATCACGACCTTCACGCGTGAGGACTACGGCCTCGCCCTGACGCTGGGCGGCGGGGAGGTCTCACTGCTGGAACTGACGACGGCCTATGCCATCTACGCCAACAACGGCCAGCGAGTGCCCCCCTTCGCCATCAGCCGGATTCTGGATCACACCGGTGAGGTGGTTTATGAGTACGAGCCGCCCGCGCCCGAGCAGGTCATTCGGCCCGAGCACGCCTTCCTGATCACCTCCATCCTTTCCGACAACCAGGCGCGCACCCCAGCCTTCGGCGCAAACTCGCCCCTGAATCTCCCCTTCCAGGTGGCCGCCAAGACCGGCACCACCGACGATTTTCGGGACAACCTGACCTTCGGCTATACACCGGATGTCGCGGTCGGCGTCTGGGTGGGAAACGCCGACTTCAGCCCCATGCAGAACACCTCCGGCCTGACCGGCGCGGCCCCGATCTGGAACAAGGTCATGCAGACTGCGGTCGAGCGTCTGACCAATAACCAGCCCACTGCTTTCAGCCGCCCACCGGGGATCGTGGAAGNNGATCGTAGAAGAGGTCGTGTGCGCGGTTTCGGGGACGCGGCCCTCAGAATGGTGCCCTTCGCACCAGGTTGAACTGTTCGCCGCCGATCAGCCGCCATTGCCGAAGGAAGAAGATCTTTGGAAGAAAGTATGGGTGGACACCTATTCGCTGCTTCTGGCCTCGCCTGAGTGTCCTGATTTCGCCAAAGAACAGCTCATGATCAATGTGACAGATCCATGGGCTCAGGAGTGGATCAAGGAGGAAGAGGCTGGTCAGGCCTGGGCCGAGCGGATGAACTTCTCCAAGGAGAATCTCTTCTTCGTGCCGCGCGAATCCTGCGCCCAGGACAGCCCGAGGCCATTGGTGGGATTCAACGCTCCGGCCGAGGGTGCGCTTATCACCTCCAGCCCGCTGGCCATCTTCGGCATGGCAGGGGCCACGGATGAATTCCAGGACTGGATTCTGGAGTACGGCATCGGGAACGATCCGGTCACATTCCCAGACGTCATCCGGAGCGAGACCGAATTCAAGCAGCCCGACAAGCTGCTGGACTGGGACCTCTCCGACATTCCAAACGGTCCCCTCATGCTCAAGCTCACCGTGCGTGGCAAGAATGGCGGGAAGGCAACCGTGAGCCTTCGCGTTTCGGTTGGACTTCCAACGCCCACGCCCACCGCCACCGCCTCCCCAACGCCTACCGACACGCCGACAAACACGCCCACGCCCACGCTTACGCCATCCCTAACGCCCGTTCCTTCGGACACGCCTTCCCCCTGAGGGCCTCCAGCGGCCTCAATCTCGCCCCTCCCTCTGAGAACGCCAACCGCGTCTGTCGTTTTGCTGGTGGCGGCTCGGCAAGCTGGGAATGCAGTGCCGCAGCCAGCATGGAACTCTCGAGGCAAAACCGGAGGGTGGCTAGAGAAGAGGCAGTTGAGGATCTTGATGTCCGGGGGGATCGATTGAAAGCCGTTCTTCCAGATTCTCGCGTGTAAGTGTCGTATCCTCACTCAGACGTCGGACATGTCGGAATTTGACTACACGAACACCTTCTGCG
>JABAOD010002732.1_pt1 | contig 14902 bp, 13 predicted proteins | sample 7062151 | NCBI WGS metagenome assembly JABAOD01 (sample SAMN14538626, study PRJNA623070) | marine sediment metagenome | biome: marine biome [ENVO:00000428]; feature: marine pelagic biome [ENVO:01000023]; material: deep marine sediment [ENVO:00002113] | place: India: Gulf of Khambhat ... | reverse complement strand
TTTCGGCCCTCCAATGTGACCTTCTTCTTCAAACACGACCTCACCCAGGGAGTGGCCGATAGCCAGTTCGTGTGGATCGGAGCCGGTAGCGATTGGCGGCCGGTGTCGGGCAGGTTCGGGCTGTAGGGAATGGCCAGACTTGGGAGAGCGCCCCGGGTCACCACCCGGGGCGCTCGATCATCCGTGGTCGTGTGTGCGGGGCGAAGTTGCCAGGGTGGACTACTCTGAGTAGTGGAATCGGGTCGAAGTTGCAGTGTGAAGATCCTGGTAGGAACGACGCAAAACTTGGTGACGGCTGGGGCTGCGGCGGAATCGGGCGCTATCGTCCGGCTCCGATTTGTCTGATGGCGGGGCATCGATGATCGGCAACTCCGTCCGGCTCTCGGCATCCGTGCTGGCGGCCGCAGTCATCGTCCTGGCTTCGGGTCCGATGCTCTTGCCGGTCGAACCACTCGAGGCAGCGGGCCCCAACACCGTGCGCCTCTCCCAAATGGGTCCCGACGGCGCCCCGGACTTCGGCGCCTTCAATCCGGCGGTCGCCTACAACCCGGCGGCCGACGAGTACCTGGTGGTGTGGGAGGGCGACGACGTGCTGGACGAGCGCGAGATCTACGGCCAGCGGGTCGACGCCGCCGACGGCAGCGAGATCGGCAGCGATTTCCGCCTCTCCGACATGGGACCGGAAGGCAACATCGATTTCGATGCCCATTCGCCTGAGGTGGCCTACAACCCGGCGGCCAACGAGTACTTGGTGGTGTGGTGGGGCGACGACGTGATTGATGGGGAGAACGAGATCTACGGCCAGCGGGTCGACGCCGCCGACGGCAGCGAGATCGGCAGCGATTTCCGCCTCTCCGACATGGGCCCGGAAGGCAATGGCGATTTCGACGCCCATTCGCCGGCGGTGGCCTACAACCCGGCGGCCAACGAGTACTTGGTGGTCTGGGAGGGCGACGACGTCATTGACGGGGAGAGCGAGATTTACGGCCAACGGATCGATGCCACCGGGGCCGAGGTTGGGACCAACGACGTCCCTATCTCCGACATGGGCCCGGCAGGCAACGCCCGCTCGCCGGCGGTGACTCACAACCCGGTGGCCCTCGAGTACCTGGTGGTGTGGGAGGCCGTCGAAGTCGTCAATGGGGAGAACGAGATCTACAGCCAGCGGGTCGATGCCGCCGGGGCCGAGGTAGGTCCCAACGATTTCCGCCTCTCCGACATGGGCCCGGAGGGCGACAGCAAGTTCGGCGCCGTCAATCCGGCGGTGGCATCCAACGTCGCCAGCGGCGAGTACCTGGTGGTGTGGGCCGGCGACGACGTCGTCAACGGAGAGAACGAGATCTACGGGCAGCGGGTCGATGCCGCCGGGGTCGAGGTAGGTCCCAACGACGTTCGCCTGTCCGACATGGGCGTCGAGACTTCGGCGGCATTCGATGCTTTCAGCCCGGCGGTGGCCCACAACCCGGTGGCCGGCGAGTACCTCGTCGTGTGGTGGGGGGACGACGCGGTCAACGGTGAATTTGAGATCTACGGCCAGCGACTGAGGGCTTCCAACGGCACCCAGATCGGCGTGGATATTCGGATCTCCAGCATGGGGCTCGAGGGCAGCGTCGCATTCAGCGCCTTCGACCCGGCGGTAGCGAACAATCCGGTGGACAATCAGTACCTGGTTGCATGGGAGGGGGACGACGTCGTTGACGGCGAGTTCGAGATCTTCGGGCAGCGCTATCTGCCGGTCCTGGTCTCCGGTGTCGAGACCGTGGGCCTCCAAGACCCGCTCACCGGCCGGTGGCACCTGCGGAATTCCGTCGGAGCAGTGACCTCCTTCTTCTACGGCAACCCCGGCGACATCCCCTTCATGGGGGACTGGGACTGCGACGGAGTGGACACCCCGGGCCTGTTCCGCCAATCGGATGCCTTTGCCTACCTGAGGAACTCCAACACCCAAGGCATTGCCGACATCAGGTTCTTCTTCGGCAACCCCGGCGACATTCCGTTGGCCGGAGACTGGAACGGGGATGGGTGCGATACCCTCAGCTTGTATCGGCCTTCCGAGCAGCGCTTCTACATCATCGAGACGCTGGGCAGCAGCTTCGCAGGCCTGGGAGCGGCCGACTTCTCGTTCCTGTTCGGCAACCCCGGGGACAAGCCGGTGGTGGGCGACTGGGACGGCGACGGGATCGACGAGGTCGGCCTGCACCGAGAGTCGACCGGGTTCTTCTATTGGCGCGACACGCTCACCACCGGGATTGCCGATGGCGAGATCTTCTTTGGAAACCCCAACGATCGCTTTGTGGCCGGGGACTGGGGAGTGGTGGACGGTGTGGACACCCCGGCGGCATTCCGGCCTTCGGATGCCACTTTCTACTTCCGCCACACGCCGACCCAGGGCGTCGCCGACAGCCAGTTTGTGTTCGGGGAACCTTCGTTCTTGCCGGTGGCGGGGGAGTTCGGGCTCGGCTAATCCCCCACCGATTCCCCTGGCTCGGAGTCAGCCGTCGTTCGAGTCGTTTAGTGAGTCCCGACCGGGCTCGCTCTTTGCCTTTCAGCAGCCGGGCTCACCGGGGTTGCCGCAGCAACTGGAGAGGGTGGCGATCTTCTTGGCGTGGTTCTTGGCCGCCAACGCCAGCTTCTCGGCAAAGGGCAGCTCGCTCTCCTTCCAGTTCCGGCGGGCGTCGTCGATGCGGGGCTGATCGCACATTGGGCTCTCCTTCTGTGGACTGCGGATGTGGGTAACGAGGGCCTTCCTGCTCGAGGGGCAACGGATGGGGACGGTTCCCGTGAGGACTCCTGGGCTGCCGGCCGGTCTCGGCGGACCCGTTCGATGGGGCAGGAGCAGTCACCTGGTCCTCAAGTTGGCCGGCAAGTGTTCCTGGTCGTTGAAGGAGCGCATCGAAAGGATGTGCTCGCCGGCGAGGGGCACGCTCACCAGGCGGGCTATCGCAGCGTGGCCGAGGACGAAGCGCTCCCACTCCCACGGAGTGGGCTCCACCCCGAGGAGGAAGCCAAGGGCCACCGCGTTGGTGCCTCCATGACCCACGATCACCAGGCGCTCCTCGGGAGACCCCATCCGCCACAGGTGGGTGGGAGTGTGTTCGTCGCGTTCGATGCCGTGTCCGTCGAGAATGCTCAAGACCGTGGCGCTGACCCGATCGTGGAACTGCCGGAAGCTCTCACCGCCCGGCAGCCCGTCCCACCATTCTTCCGGCGGTCTCCGGTACGCCTCGCGGAAGATCTTTTCGACCGTTTCGGCCGGACTGCCTTGAAGATCGGGCATGCGGAACTCCACCAAATCGTCCAGGAAGCGGGGCTCGAGATCGAGCGCGTCGGCGACCGGCTCGGCCGTCTGGCGAGTGCGTTGTGAGGTAGAGACGACGAGCTCGGTGAAGGCCGGCTCCGAGGCCAGGCGATCGGCCAGCAGCTGGGCCTGGCGGTGACCGCGTGGAGTCAAGAACGGATCGTGTTGGTTGACCCCGGCGACGCTCCAGGCGGGCTCAGCGTGACGGACGAAGCAGATCTCCACCTGCTGCGAGAGTACCAAGCCCAGAAAGACCGAGGGGCCGCCCACTGGGCGGCCCTTCGGTACGGGCGAAGACGGGAGGAAGGAATCCGTCTGCGGTGTCTATCGGTCACAACCTCGAGAACCTTTAGATGTTTTCGAGTTTTTTTCGCGCTTTATTTCGGGCGCAGTCGGGGCTCGCGAGCGAGGGGCCGCCCCACCGGGCGGCCCCTCCGTACGGGCAAGCGATGGAAGGAAGTTTTACACCGTTATGGTTCGGCCGTTGAGCCCCCGAATCTTGAGCGCTTTTTCTGACCTTCCGGCACCCGAAGCAGGGACGCTGGGGTGAACCTCCAGGTGCGCCGGTCGATGCGACGCCCGGTCTTCACGCTGGCGGCGGGCTTGGTGGCTCTGGTGGCGGCGGTGGATCTGTTGTTCGGGTACGTGGTCTTTCCCGAGCCCGAAGTGGACGACGAGGGCCGTCGTACCAACCAGGGGCGGAGCGAGCGTCGGGCCGATATCACCTGGGGAGTAGGGCTCGCCGTGGCCGGAGCAGGACTGGTGTTGTGGGGGGCGAGCGACCTACGCCGGCGCCCAGTGCTGGCCGCCGACGGCGAGGGCATCCTCCTCGCGGCTCCTGGAATTGGGGGGCGGCCGTGGCGCATTGGGTGGAACGAAGTGCTCGCCGTCCGCTCCACTCTCGACGAGGATGAGACCGGTCAGTCACGAGCCCTCGCTCTGGAGTTGGCTCATCCGGCATTGGGCCTCACCGACCCTCGGGGGGCGCGTTGGGAGGGCGATCTACTACTGATCGATGCCGGAGACTGGAGCCCGGCACTCCCGGAGGTCGCCGACCTGCTTCAGAAGATGCTGGAGCGATCCCGCTACGCAGACCGTCCCGATATGGAGGAGCGGTGATTCCAGTCGGCGCCCATGTGCCCAATGCGCACCCCCTCAAGGAAGCCGAGGATCGTCGGGCCGACCTGGTGCAGTTCTTCCTCTCCAATCCCCAATCCTGGAAGGCGCCCTTGCCCCGGGACGACACCCGGGAGCTGGTCGCCTCCGACCTTCCTCTGTACGTCCATGCCCCCTACCTGGTGAACGTCGGCTCCCCCAACAACCGGGTCCGAATTCCCAGCCGGAAGATTCTCGCCGACACGGTGACCGCAGCCGACGCCATCGGGGCCGCCGCCGTCGTCGTGCACGGCGGCCACATTGGTGACGATGAAGGGCCCGAGGTGGCCGGGGAGCGATGGCGCAAGGCGCTCGATGCGCTGGAGACCGACATCCCCATCCTCATCGAGAACACCGCCGGGGGAGGCAACGCCATCGCCCGCGAGATCGACGCCTATGGGCCATTGTGGGAGGAGATCGGGGACTTGGGGGTCGGTACATGCCTCGACACCTGCCACGCCTGGGCGGCCGGGGAGGACTTGGTAACGGTGGTGGAACGGCTGTTGGCGGCTACCGGTCGGGTCGATCTGGTCCACTGCAACGACTCACGCGATCCTCTCAACAGCCGACGGGACCGTCATACCAATCTCGGGACCGGCCTGATACCCGAAAAGCTGCTGGTGGGAGTCGTCCGAGCGGCCCAGGCGCCGGTGGTGGTGGAAACTCCCGACGACGCCGAAGGCCAGGCCGGCGACATCGCCTGGTTGCGCGAGCGACTGGGCTGAGCCCCTCCCGAGGAAGGGGCTCAGCAGAACCGCATCGAGCCTTATCCCAGCCGCCTGATCGTCACCTTGGCGACGGCGGCACCGCCCCAGTCGTGGGCCGCCGCCAGACCACCTGCCGTGCCGACCACGCCCGGATGAAGCTGGATGGCAGCCGGTGGATCGGTGTCGGGGTCCATGTTTTCGTTCCCGTTGGGGTCACCGGCCAGTGTCAGCGGTCCGAGGGCGCTGCACGGGTCGACGATGTCGGCGCTCAACTCCGTGTTGTCCTCGGTGCCGGCGTCGTAGGCCATCAAGTAGTGGACCGACGATCCGCCCGGCTGGTTGGTGAGCTCGACACCGCCGGCCCCGGTGAAGCCGTCGTTGGTGCAGATGAGCATCGTGGCGAGCGACAGCCGATCTTGACGACGAGCCTCGATGGTGAAGCTGGCGGAATCGGTGAAGGAGCCCACGGTGGTTCCCTGCGGTGTGAGCGGAACCCCGACGTCGACGACATCGGTCACAATGCCGAACCCGACGTCTCGAGTTCCCTCCAGTGCCGCTCTCGCCACCGACTGGTTGCCGTCTTCGGCTATTGCGGCAATGGCCGCCGAAGCCGCTTGACCCACGTCGAACAGGCCGAACCCCTTGTCGTGGGTGTAGGCGATGGGAGGCGACAGCGGTTGGGACGAGGTCAGGTTCTCGATGGTGACCTCGTAAGTGAACACCGCGTCCCTTCCGCCGTCGGCCGACACGGCCGGGATGGCGAGCGCTCCGAACAGGGCAATCACCAGCCCAAAGATCAGCCGTTTCGTGTGCCCGAGCATGGACATTCTCCTTTCTCTCGGGTTCAGGCCTCACACGGTGGCCCGTCGACCTCAACGGCATCGAACGGGGTGATGAACAAAGCCGAAACTCTCGGGCGTCTTGGGTCGTTTTCCGGCATGGATACATACGATGAGACACATGTCTGACGCGAGGATCGGCGCCGGCTCGGAGCGGCCCCGTCGGGTGGTGGTCGTCGACGACGAGCCGATGGTGCGAGAGGTCGTGGCCACCTACCTGACCCACGCCGGATTCCGTGTGGAAGTCTTGGAGGACGGACGGTCCGCCATCGACTACGTCCGAAGGCACGGGGCCGATCTGGTCGTTCTCGACGTCATGCTGCCCATCGTCGATGGACTCGACGTCTTGGCCGAGATCCGCAAGCTCGGGGACGTTCCGGTGATCTTGTTGACGGCCCGGACCGAGGAAGCCGATCGTGTTCTCGGCCTCGAGCTGGGCGCCGACGACTACGTGCTCAAGCCCTTCTCTCCCCGAGAGTTGGCCGCCAGGGTCAAGACCGTGCTACGCCGTTCCGGCCTTCCCGCGCCCGACGCCGGGCGGCTGGAGTTCGGCGAGCTGACCATCGATCCCCGACAAAGGCGGGTTGAAGTAGAGGGCCGTTCGGTGGAGCTCACCCGGCGGGAGTTCGAGCTGCTGTGGTTCATGGCGTCCTCGCCGGGTCAGGTCTTCAGTCGCGGTCAGCTGCTCCAGCAAGTATGGGATTCCTCGACCGAGTGGCAAGATCCGGCCACGGTCACGGTGCACATTGGCCGGCTCCGCAACAAGATCGAGGACGACCCCTCTGAGCCGAAGCGACTCACCACCGTGTGGGGAGTCGGGTATCGGTTCGAGCAGTGAGGCTGGTCACCGCCGTTGTCGGGATGTTGGTCCTGGGACTGGCCGTCCTGGAAATGGTCATGCAGCCGTCTGGGGAGGATCGTCTGGCCATCCTGGCCATCTTCGGGGCAGTGGCCGGGGCCGGGCTCGCCGTCGGCATTGCCATCCGTCGCCGCCGGGCCGGCTTTGCCTCTTTTCGCTACCTGGTGCTGGCCGTGGCCATGGTGTCGGTTGCGGTGGTGGCCTCGGCCGTGGCGATCTCAGCGGGCTTCATGTTCATCTCCAGCCACGATTTGAGGCTGGTCCTCGTCGCCTCCGGACTGGGCGCGGCGCTGGCGTTGGTACTGGCCATGTGGGCTGCAGCCCCCCTGGCCGATGACATGAAACAGCTGGGTCGGGCCGCAGCTCGTGTCGGCACGGGCGACCTGGCGGTCCGAACCGGTGTGGATCGGCGTGATGAGGTGGGGGCGGTGGCGGCCGCTTTCGACGCCATGGTGATTCGGCTCGAGGAGGCCAGCCGGCGGCGGCGGCAAGAAGAGGAGGCCCGGAACTCGTTCTTGGCGGCAGTAGGCCACGACCTGCGGACTCCGCTGACGGCAATGCAGGCGGCCGTCGAGGCACTCCAGGACGGGGTGGTGGGCGAGCCGGACCGGTACCTGGCGGCAATAGCCGCCGACGTGGAGCTGATGTCGAGCCTGGTTGATGACCTGTTCCTGCTCGCCAGCATCGAGGCGGAGCGAGTGGACCTAGAACTCGTCCCGATCGACCTGACCGAGCTGGCCGACGAGGCCGTCGAAGCTATGACCCCGCTCGCTCTGCGCCGTGGCGTTCAGCTGGAACTCCGGTCGGAAGACCGGGTCATGGTGGAGGGTGGCGCCGCCCAGTTGCGGCGGGTTATTCGCAATCTGCTGGACAACGCCATCCGCTTCGCTCCAGAAGCGTCGCGCATCCGCATCGATGTCGTCAACGGGAGGGGCTCGGCCACAGTACTCGTGGAGGATGAGGGTCCCGGGTTTCCTTCCGGGTTCGAGCCGCGTGCCTTCGAGCCCTTTGCGCGTTTCGAGCCGGCACGCAGCAGAGGCGTCGGAGGGGGTGGCGCCGGTCTCGGACTGGCCATCGCCAAAGGGCTCGTCGAGGCTCACGGAGGGGAGATTTGGATCGAACCCGGCCCGGGAGGTCGGGTCGGTTTCTCCCTGCCGACGGAAGCTCGACGGGTGTGAGGAGTGGAGGGTCGGCTCAGTCGAGGAAGTCGTCGACCAGCCGGCCCGTTTCGTCCTCGCCACGGATGAACGCCTCGACGAGCTCTCGGGCTTGGGTGTCGGAGAACTGAACGGGCGGACTCTTCATGAAGTAGGCCGAGGGAGCCAGCAGAGGCCCTCCCACCCCGGCGTCGATTGCCAGCTTGGCGCAGCGCACCGCGTCGATGACCACGCCGGCCGAGTTGGGCGAGTCCCACACCTCGAGCTTCAGCTCGGCGTTGAGGGGCACGTCCCCGAAGGCCTTGCCCTCGATGCGGATGTAGGCCCACTTGCGATCCGACAGCCACGGCACGTGGTCGGAGGGACCGATGTGAATGTCGTCTGCGCCGATAGGAAGGTCCAGCTGTGAGGTCACCGACTGAGTCTTGGAGATCTTCTTCGACTCCAGGCGGTCTCGCTCCAGCATGTTGCGGAAGTCCATGTTGCCGCCGAAGTTGAGCTGGTAGGTGCGCTCCACCTCGACGCCGCGGGCCTCGAACAGGCGTGCCAGCGTGCGGTGCAGGATCGTCGCTCCCACCTGGGACTTGATGTCATCGCCGATGATGGCGACTCCCTTGGAGTGGAACAATCGTGCCCAGGATGGGTCCGAAGCGATGAATGCCGGCATGCAGTTGACGAAGGCCACTCCGGCCTCGAGCGCTGCCTCGGCATAGTGCCGAGCCGCCAACTCGGAGCCGACCGGGAGGTAGCTCACCAGCACGTCGGCGCCGCTCTCACGCAGCGCCGCAGCCACGTCGATCGGGGGCGCGGCGGACTCCTCGACGACATCGCGGTAGTAGCGCCCCAGGCCGTCGAGGGTGGGGCCGCGCTGCACCTCGATGCCCAGCTCGGGGACGTCGGCGAACCGGATCGTGTCGTTGCGGCCCATCCACATGGCCTTAGCCAGGTCCTGACCGACTTTCTGGGCGTCCACGTCGAACGCCGTGACGAAATCGATGTCGCCGACGTGGTAGTCGCCTACGGTCACGTGCATCAGCCCGGGTATGGACTCGCCCGGCTCGGCGTCGGCGTAGTAGCGGACGCCTTGGACCAGGGAGTTGGCGCAGTTGCCCACACCGGCAATGGCCACCTTCACCGTTCCCATCTGTGTCTTCTCCTCCTCGTTATTCAGCGACAAGGTCTTTGCCGGCCGGAGCGGTTCGACGCTTTCTGCGTCGCTTGGGGCGACGCAAGGCCCGCTCCGACTCGATCAACTCGTCGAGCCAGGCGATGTCGGCTTCGGCGGAGCGGACGCCGTGCTCCATCAAGGCGAGCGTGTAGCGATCCATCCGCTCCTTGGTGCGGCTGGCTCGTCGGCGCAGCTTGGCCCTCGCCTCCTGGACTCGCTCGGCCAACTGCGCCCGGCGCCTTTCCAGCACTCCGAGCCGGGAGTCCGGGTCGAGGTAACGGAAGAAGGCCAGCTTCAGGCTGAACGAGCGGTCGTCGTCGTTGGTACCCTGCTCGTCTTCGAGTAGCTCGCGGAACCTACCCTGCCCTTCGGCGGTGATTCGATAGGCCTTACGTCGCCCGGTCTGGGCCTCGGCGGCGATGGCGCCCTGTTTCTCCAGGCGCTTGAGGGCCGGATAGAGGGAACCGAAGGAAACGCTCCAGAACCCGAGGTCGGAGAGCTGGCGCCGAAGCTCGTAGCCGTGGCGGGGCTCGTCCCGTAGCAGGCCCAGGATGGCAAAGTCGAGCATCGAGTTTCCTAACGAATCGATATAGCGGTTCGATATATATAGTAGCCGACCGGCCGCCCCGTCAAGCCGGAGCGGTCTGGAAAGGGGTTCAGGGGGCGGCGTAGAGGCCGAAGTAGGAAGTAACTAGTGATACCCGACTCGAGAAGGGGAAACCCTGTGCCGGCCGAGCACGTGGACGATGCCGTGCGCGGCAACGGCGAGCCAGCCGTGTCGCCGAGTTTCGGCGCGCCCGACCGGCGCTATGAGCGACTCGCCGCGCTCGCCCAGGTCGAGTTTGCCGGCGAGAGCTCGGCGGGCGAAGTGCTGGCCCACGTGGCTCGTCTCACGACCGAACTCCTGCCCACCAGCATCGGGGCCAGCGTGATCGTCTGGCATCCCGACGAACAACAGTTTGTCGTGGCCGCCTCCACCGTGCCCGGGCAGGAAGCGGGCCACTACGACGGGCGGATTCGCGCCGAGGGGGGTGCCACCCGCTGGATCTTCGACTCCCAGCAACGGGCGGTCGTGCCCGATGTGAGGGCCGATCGGTTTGGGCCCGGGGACCTCTCCGATGAGTTCGGGGTGCGCGCCTACGTCGGAGTGCCGATCGAATCTGAGGGGCGGGCGCTGGGCATCCTCTACGCGTTGGACGGCGAACCGCGCGAGTACACCGAGGACGATCTCGAGTTCCTCGATCTCCTGGCGCGCCGAGCCGCGGCGGCCGTCCTCCACGCCCGGCTGTTCTCCGACATGAGCTCGGCCCGGGAGCGTTCCGAGGCCCTGGCCTGGGCTGCCAACGCAGTCATCGCCGCCGAGGATCTCGAGGAGGTGCTGTTCTCGGTCGTCGAGGGCACCGCAGCGGCCGCCAATGCCGACCGGGCAGAACTCGTCACGCTCGACTCCACCAAGGAGCTCGTGGTCGACTACGCGGCCAGCGGCATCGGGCGGGAGGCGCCTTCCTACCAGGATGTGATGGAGGGCCCGACGGGTTGGGTGATGCGAGAGCGACGGCTGACCCTGCTGCCGGGAGATGACGACGACGGTCCGGCCATCGTGGCCCCACTCCGTAACAGCGAGCGCATCCTCGGCACGCTCACCGTCTGTCGAGCACCCGGGGCGCCCCGCTTCACCGATGCCGAGGTCGACCTAGTCCTCGCCATGGCCAACCAGACGGCGGTGGCCATCGACAACGTCCGCCTCCTCGAGACGACCAGACGGTCGCTGGCCGAGACCCAGGCCATGTATGCCACCTCTCAAGCCCTGATCGACTCGGCCGATGTCGAGCAGATGCTCAGGGCCGTTGCCCAAGGAGTCGCCGAGGCGGTAGTGGCCGAGAGCGCCATCGTCGCCACCGTTGATCTGGACAACAAGAAGGTCCTCGCTCAAGCGACAGTGGGCACCGCCGGACCGGCCGACTTCAAGACTCTGTGGACCGGCCCCACGGGGGAGGTGTTGCGTTCTGGGACGGCCCGCCGCGAGAGAAGCGAGGGACTCCATTGGCTGGTGGCTCCGCTCAAGGTCCACGATCGCCTGCTGGGGGTGCTGTCGGTCGTTCGAGACGGTGAAGAGGAGCCGTTCACCGACCGACAGTACGACACCCTGCTCACGCTGGCCGCCCAGTCGGCCGTGGCCATCGAAAACCACCTCCTGTTCGAGCAGGTCCAGCGCCTGGCCATCACCGACGACCTGACTGGGATCCACAGCCGACGCCACCTCTTTCAGCTGGGGGAGCAGGAGTTCGCCCAGGCGATTCGCTACCACAAGCCGCTGGCGGCGATGATGTTCGACCTCGACCACTTCAAGACGATCAACGACACCCTGGGCCACGTCGTCGGCGACGAGGTGCTTCGTGGGGTTGCAGATCGGTGCCGGCGGGTGCTGCGCGAGGTCGACATCCTGGGGCGCTTCGGTGGCGAGGAATTCGCAGTGATCTTGCCCGAGATTGGGATCGGCCAGGCGGCTCAGGCGGCCGAGCGCTTGCGCGAGGCCGTTGGCGCCGATCCGATCGAGACCGGAAGAGGTCCGGTGGTGGTGACTATCAGTGTGGGGGTGGCCGAGGTGAAGCCGGGGGTGCTCGACCTCAAGACGCTCCTCGATCGGGCCGACTCGGCGATGTATGCGGCCAAGCGGGCCGGCCGCAACCGGGTCGAACTGGCCAACGGCGCTCCGGGCACACCCTGAGGCAGGGGGACCCCCCGGACGACCGGGGTCGCAGCCGTCCTGTGTGGTCCCCTGTCCCTGAGCGTCGGCGGAGGGAGGTCAGGGAATCAGCTCCTCGAGCCGATCGATGAACGCGACCTGCGCGGGATTCACCTTGGCCCGTGCCTCTTCGAGGGGAAACCAGGCGAACCTNNGCGTCGAGGTCTCGTCGCCAGGCCCAGGCGTACACCTCCTTGCCCGACTTCAGGCGGACCCGGCCCAGCGCCGTCAGTTCCCCCTCGACGGAGACGCCGGTCTCCTCGGCGAACTCTCGACGAGCGGCCCGCTCGGGGTCCTCGGCGGAGTCGAGTTCGCCCTTGGGAATGCTCCAGGCCCCCTCGTCCTTGGCGGCCCACAGCGGGCCGCCGGGATGGGCGAGCAGCACCTCCAGCCCCCGCTCACCCGTGCGATGGACGAGGATCCCGGCACTGACCTTCATACGGCGACGGTAGCGAGCCAGAAAGCGGTTTCAGCGAACCGACGGGAGTTCACCTCCCGCCACTCCTGCCATATCCTGTATGCAAGGAGCATCGGCATGACCGTCAGGCCTCCAGTGCATCTCCTGCTGGCCACGGCGCTCGGCCTGGTCGCCATCGGCTGTGGAGACTCCGCCGCGACGATCACCACCCTCCTTCCGGGAACGGCTACCAGCGCACCGCCCCCGACCACCAGCACGGTACCGACCGACTCGCCCCAGGCCACGACCAGGGCCTCGTCCACCACGTCCACCGTCGGCTCCCCGCTTACCACTGCCCCGTCGACGACGGTGCCGGTACAGACCGAAGAGCCCAAGGCTATGGCCGTGGTCCTCGTAGCACCGGACGACGTGCTCAACGTTCGGGCCGGTCCGGGCATCGAGTTCGGCGTAGTCGACACCCTGGCACCAACCGCCCGCGACGTCCCCACGACCGGCCGATTTGCCATCGTGGCCGGCTCCAAGTGGATCGAACTCGATGGGGGCACCAATGTCGGCTGGGCCAACGGTTTCTTCCTGACTCCCCAGATGGACGGGGCCGAGTTCGCCGACGATGAACGGGTGCCGGATCTCCTGGATGATCTATCGGCGGTGATGGCCTCCGGAGGGGATCTCACCACGGTGTCATCCCGGAGGGGGCTGTTCATGGCCCGCTTGAAGCCCCCGGAGCGATGGGAGCCTTCCGAGCTGGCCGGCGTGCTCAGCGACCCGACTCCGCTGGAATGGCCGGGCACGGGCTGTTCTCCGGAGGAGTGCCCGAAGCTGACGTTTGCCGAGGCGGTGGCCGACTCGTTTGTGAGCACGTACGACGATCCGGACCGTAGAGCCCTACCCAACGGTCACCTCAGCGGCGGCAACGGGATTCTCGAATCCGAGATCGTCCCCACCGAGTTCGCCAACTTCAACTGGATGGTGGTCCACGACCCCGGCGACGATCCCGACTACGGGGGCCTTGACTGGGAGACCTGGTACGTGATGGTCGACTACGAGGACGGCCGGCCGGTGGTGGTGGGCATGGTGTACAACGCCTGGCATCCCTGAGGCTCGTCCGCTGTGTTGGGGAGAGCCCCGGTCCATGGGGCTCGGGCCGAGGGAAGGCTCAATACGCTCCGCCCAGCTTGGTGTGGTCCCATGAGATCACTCGCTCTGGGTGCACCGTGACTGCGGTGTTCTTGGCGGCAAAGCGCCCGAAGGCGGCGTCCAGGGCCTCGGGGCTGAGCCGGGCTGGTCCACCGCCCGCCATCGGATAGCGGGCCGCCAGCTCTCCGTAGATCTCGAGCACGAAGCCCGGATCGTCGTTGAGCTCGGCCCGCCCTTTGACCATGACGCCCCGCAGCTCGTGATACGCCAGGCCTTCCTCGGCCAACAGTGTTACCCGTCTATCTCTGCGGAGGTTGACGATTTTTTGGGATTTGGTGAAAGAGCGAAACACCACGGTGCCCTCCCGGACGACGTACCACATCGGCGCCACGTGAGGCCAGCCATCGGGACCGATCGTCGCCACCTCGATGTTCCGCGCCGGCGCCAGGAACTCCCGAACCTCTTCGGGGCTCATCGAGATGTCCTTGCGGGCCACGGCCGCACACGTTACCGGCAGATCAGATGTGCGGACTGCCCCAGCGGTCGGCCTCACGCGTGCAACTCGATGACGTCCCCGTCCTGAAGGGGGTGGTCCCGGCCCACTTGCTGGCCGTCGAAGTCGCCCCCTCCCCAGAGGCGTGCGTACTTCAGCGAGCGGGCGATGTCCTTGTGCACCATCAACGCCACGTCGCGCACGGTTTGTCCCTTTCGGAGCGTGTAAGGCCGATCCATGTCGGCCGATCGATGGGGCAGCTTGGTGTAGACCCGCACGATTCCCAGGTGACGAAACAGCCAGGGCCCGATCTCGTCCAATCGTTCCCCAGTGGCAGCCGACACCGCCAGCACCGGATACTGCAGCCCGGTCAACTCCCGAAACACTTGGAGCTCGTCGTCGAGATGGGGGATCTGATCGACTTTGTTGGCGATGAGCAGCGCGGGGAGGCGAATCGTGAACGGATCGTCGTCCCCTTCGGCCGAACGCCACGAGTCGGTGAGGGTCACCTTCCGCTCGCTGAGGAGTTGGTGGACGGCTTCCACCTGCTCGACACACGCCGGATCGCCGAGATCGATCACCAGTAGCGCTCCGTCCGCCGGCTGCAAGGCATTGGCAATCCACGACACCGGGTGCTCGGGCGTGAGCGGCGGCAGGTCGATCAGCTGAATGAATACGTCTTCGAAGGGGACCATGCCCGGCTGGGGCCATTGGGTGGTCGAGGGAAAAGGTCCGGTCTGGGCGTGAGATCCGGTGAGACGGTCGTGGAGGGTCGACTTCCCGGAGTTGGGCGGGCCCAACAGCGCCACCTGGGCGGCCCCTTCGGGGCGTATGACCGTGGCCGGCCCGGTCCGGGCCCCGCTCCTACGGGGCTCTGACAGCTCCTCGGTGAGCTCCTTGATGCGGGTCTTGATGTCGGCCTGCA
>JABAOD010005322.1_pt4 | contig 14905 bp, 13 predicted proteins | sample 7062151 | NCBI WGS metagenome assembly JABAOD01 (sample SAMN14538626, study PRJNA623070) | marine sediment metagenome | biome: marine biome [ENVO:00000428]; feature: marine pelagic biome [ENVO:01000023]; material: deep marine sediment [ENVO:00002113] | place: India: Gulf of Khambhat ... | reverse complement strand
CTGGAGAAGACGCCGACGTTCTACCAACAGGTCATGCGCGAGCGTTTGAACAGGAAGTTCAACCGTGTCTACCGCTACATCGAGGTCCTGTACAGCGGCCACAACCCGTATATCGATGCGATACGTCGCAACATGACGCATCTCATGCGCATACTCGAGACGGGAGACTGGTCACTGCTGCGCCGGGAACCTGCTTTCTTCCTGGGCATAACCAGCGCGGCTTACGAGATCGAGCAGCTCGTAGCGCGACAGCTGAAATCGCTGCGCGGTACCAGCGTCCCGACGAGCGACCCCTTACTGATGCCCGTCTGACCGGGCGCGCCACAGGCGCAGCGCGTAATACTGCGACCGCGTCAGCCGTCTGTTCGACAGGAATGCCGCCAGCCCGGCGGCAAACACCGCGTAAAAAGCATCCGCGGGCGTAAGCACCTCGTCGAAGAACACCGGCCAGGTCATGCTGGTGACCGAGCGCAATACGTGGAGCGTGCTCGTATCGAATATCTCCGCGGTATACGAAGCGGCGACGACGATATTGGCCAGCAGCGCACCCGACAGCGTCAATATCGCTGCCAACACGGGAAAGCGCCAGTCGACGCCACGGCCGGCCTGGCGAACGGCGAAGCCCAGCAGGGCCCCGAGCAGTATCGTCATCCACGGGAAGACCCGATTAAGCAGCGACGAAAGCGCAATCCATAACATGCAGAAAATTGCGATCGCGATCAGCCCTGCCATGAGCGCGTTACGCAGCGACTGCGCCCGAACAATGCGTTCTCCGTCCGCCGGACTCACGTCGCGCGGTCTTCCGGAGCCGTGCTTCTTGCGCAGTCTCAAGGGCTGTCTCGGGGGTGCTTTTGGCATCGGTTCGGGTCTACCCGGCGTAATCATCCGCCGCTTCGACGGATTGAGAAATGTAAGCCGAAGTCCGGCGTTGTCGTCTTGTTCGGAGCTGCATCCTCGACAATCGAAAACAGCAGCGACAAACCACTATTCCGCAGGCGGTAGTCGAAGCCCACCGCAAATTGCAGCGAACTGCCGCCGATTTCCTCGAGGTCACTGTCGAAATATTCGCCTTGCGCATAGAGCTGCGTCGTAATCGCCAGGCGTTCCGTCATCCACCAGGCGGCAGCCACGCCGCCGTAGGGCACGGTGCTGCGCTGAATATCTGCGAGTACCTCACCGTCGCCCAGCAGCAAGACGCCGGCGAAGCCGGAAACATCAAGGTCGCGTTGCCAGAGCGTCCGTTTGTCGGAGGCATACAGGCCAAGCGAAAAGTCAACGGCACCGCTGCCGCGCAGCTCGTCGGCATCGCCAGTCGGCAGCTTGATGCCGGACCTGACCGCGAGTGCGAGATCGCTGTCTTCGTTCGGCTTGCGCAGCGGCGCGGCAACGGTCAGCTGAATGTCGCCAACGCCGAACCCAGACGAATCCAGCGTATAGAAATCTTCGCCATTGGCCGAATACCTGAAGCCGAGTTCGTTCCGGGCCCCATCCCGCTTGGCATTCGACAAGCCGAGCAGGTCGTGCCAGTTCTCGATGGCGTTATCCAGGAACCCACCGGCATGCGCAACGACCGGGACGTCGACTCCGAGCTCGAGATTTCGCGTTATTCCGCGGCGCAGCGACAAGGTCAGGAAATAGCTTTCGCCGTCAACCACAATCTCTTCGAACGTATTCTTACCATCATCCGCATGGCTAACGAGATCGATTATGAGGTCGTATTTGGTCTCGCCGTCGCCAGCGAGATTAGCCGACTGAAAGGGCGGCAGCCCGAAAATCTGCAGAAACGGGTTTTGGTTCCTGAGGGGCACCCCCTGCGTTACGGCTTGCCCGGCGATCGTCGATATCGGCCAAATGATGAGGCTCGCGACAAGCAGAGCGCGCGCCCGCAGTATGCAGCGTAGCGATTCCTGGACGGTCAACCTAACTCCGCCGGCTTTTCTTATCGATTCTTTCAGGGCTCGAGTTCCTGTCGCTGCAGCAAGGATACCGAAATAGAGGCCGCCCCGCGCAGCTCGCGCAGTGCCCCGGATCCGGGGCGCTGGCGGTTATGTACGTATATCTACTGATCACCCCGTAACCCGCTCGGGGAACCTTTTCCGTCATTACTCCGTGTATCAGGGGTAAGCAACGTCGAGCTTCGTGGGGGGCTCGACGTCGGCTCTTGGGCAAAAGGATGAATACTGATGAGTACAGTCAGCTGGAATACCGGCGCAGTTGCCGCCCTGGTCCTAGTAACGCTGCTGGCGTCAACGCGCGCAGAGGCCGGGCCGGACTGCGGCGCCATATTTGACTCAACGTACCCCGACTCCCGGACACACGCGCTGGCGAGTTGCCAGACCTGTCACCAGTCCTCCGGTGGCGGCAGGAACTTCAATGTCTACGGCCAGGACCTCCTCGCCCGTGGCGCGAGTGGCGCCGGGTTTAGCTGCACGGGCGTCGACTTCGCCGCGGCATTGAGAGCCGTCGAAGAACTCGATTCCGACTCAGAAGGCAGCACGAACCGCGTGGAAATCGATGCCGACACGCAGCCCGGCTGGTGCGTTGCGACGGATGGCAGCGCCTGCGTCAACTCTGCTGGCACGCCCCCCGATGTAGCGCTCGATCCCGTCGCGGCGAATACCCCACCCATAGCCGATGCCGGCGGCCCTTACTCGGGCGAGGCCGGTACTACCGAAATCCGGTTTGATGGTTCGGCATCGAGCGATGCCGACGGCGACACGCTGACTTTCGCGTGGGAGTTCGGGGACGGAAGTACCGCGTCGGGCATGACGCCGACCTATATCTACCCTGCCGCGGGAACCTATGAAGTCAGGCTGATTGTCAGCGATGCTGACAGCAACAGTGAACCCAGCGTCACGTCGGCAACAATTTCGGCTCCGCCGATGAATCTCGTGCCGACCGCGGACCCTGGCGGCCCTTACGCCGGAGAAACTGGGCAGCCGATCGAGTTCAACGGCTCCGCGTCCTCGGACCCGAATGAGGACGTGTTGACCTACTCGTGGGATTTCGGTGATGGCGCGATGGGTGACGGTGTCGCGGTGGCACACAGCTACGCGGCCGACGGCACCTACACCGTTACGCTGACCGTTGATGACGGCCAGGTCGCGGATACGGCGACCACGACCGCAACGATAGAAACGGCGCCGGCCAACCGTGCACCAACGGCCAGTGCGGGTGGCCCCTACAGCGGGGTTACCGGTGAAGTTGTCCGCTTCGACGGCGCCGGGTCGAGAGACCCGGACGACGACGCGCTTTCCTATAGCTGGGCATTCGGAGACGGAAGCATGGGTGACGGCGTCGCTCCCGACCACGTCTATGCGGCTGCGGGGACCTACGAGGTCACGCTGACCGTCAGCGACGGTGAGTTTGTCAGCGACGCGGTGACCAGTGTCACGATCACGGACCCGGATGCCGCCGGGGACGCCGCCGACCTTTACCAGGCTAACTGCGCCGCGTGTCATGGCGATCCCTGGAACGGCCCGGCGGTCGATCATTCGCTGCCCGGCATTCGCCGTGTTGCGGGCGCGAGAGTCTGCACAATCGTCGGCTCCATATTCGGCACGAGCGTCTTTCCAAACGGGGTCCCGGAAATGCAGTTCCTGCAGGGGCTCAGCGAGACAGAAATCGAATCGATCGCCGATTACCTCAACTCCCGGGAGACCACGGGGGAGCAACGTTACGTAACGGCCTGCGCGGGCTGTCACGGCAACAACGGATGGGGTGGGAGAGTTGATGAAGACGTGCACGGCGACACCGCCGGTGAAACCTTCGAAGCGATTTTCGAGGAAAGCGAGATGCGATACCTCGCCTGCATGCCGGAGTCAGACATCGTCGCGATTTCCGAATTCCTCGCCGGGTTCGACGACGACAATGACGACGACGGAATCCCCGATGATGAAGATATGGATGACGACAACGATGGCATTCATGATGACGATGACATCGACGACGATAACGACGGCGTGAGCGACGATGACGAGCGCGAAGACGGTACCGACCCTCGCGACGAGGACAGTGATGACGACGGCGTTGATGATGGCGACGAGCGTGATCACGGCACCGATCCGCTCGATAGCGACACCGACGACGACGGCCTTGACGACGGTGAGGAACGAGAGCATGGCACCGATCCAGCAGACGGCGACAGCGATGACGACAGTGTAAGCGACGGCGACGAGGTCATGCTGTTTGGCACCGACCCGCTGGTCGCTAACAGCGCGGAGAGCCCGGCCACGGATGCCGGCGGTGGCGGCTCGAGCGACCTGCCGCTGCTCCTTCTGCTGTTCGCTGCAGCGTTAGCAGGGAACCGGCAAAGGAAACTCGAAGCGGCCTAGGCGCTCCGGTACTCGCTGGACTCCAACAGCCATACCGTTTCGGTATGGCTGTTTTTTCTTGTGGATCGGTCCGGTCAGCAGATCAGGCCGCTGACTAACTTTCTATCCGCCTTCTGCATTGCGTGAGCAGACCCGGCACCGTAAGCTCAAATCCATGTTGCTTGCAGCCACCCTACTTGGGAAACATCTTTCCTGGGTGGCGTTCGGCGCCATCTCCGTACTCTGTTTCCTGGCCGCTTGAAACACCTTTATTAACGATTCCAGTCAACACCGGACATTGAAATGGATCTGAATCAGGTTACCTTGCCCTGCACCGACTACGACGCGTCCGTGCGTTTTTACACGTTGCTCGGGCTTACACAGATCGTTGACAGCCCGCCGCGCTACGCCCGCTTCGAGACAAAGGCGGGCGCGACGCTGTCGATACATTCTGGTGGGTCTCCCACGGAAGATGCCGACGTGGTGATCTACTTCGAGACGGCGAATGTCGACCGCGAGGTTCGGCGCTTGCAAGACCTCGGGCTGGAATTTGAGACCGCGCCAACCGATCAGCATTGGCTGTGGCGAGAGGCCTACCTGCGGGATCCGGCGGGCAACCTCATCTGCATCTACCATGCGGGACAGAATCGTCGGTACCCGCCGTGGCGAATCAACGAAGAGGACGCCTAGGCGCTTGCGCTATAGCGGCGGAGACAGTTGCCAAGGTTGCAGGGTGTGGCTTTGGACACAACGCGATGAGAGAGTTACAGGATCGATCCATTTACTGTCCGTACTGCGGCGAGTCGATCGACATCCTGATCGACAGCTCCGTCGACGAGCAGGACTACATCGAGGACTGCCAGGTCTGCTGTCGCCCCATCAACTTCAGCGTCTCCGTCAGTCCCGATGGTGAGGTGCGGCTGCGGGCGACGAGCGATAGCGAATGACCGGTGCCGCCTATACGCGGTTGGAGACGAATGCGCCGACCGATCGTCCGAACCGCAGCGTAACGAATGACGCGCCGGCAACACACCGCGTGCTCCAGCCGCGGCGTTCGTAGAGAATGTTCGTCACCTGGGCGACCGCCTGGACGATATCGCTGACGATCTTGATGCACTGCCCTTCCGTCAGGTCCCGTGCGGTAACCAGGCGCAGGCCGTTGAGCGAGATATCCTCGATGTGCCCGCTGTACGCCCTGCGTTGCGGCCAGTGCGTGTAGTAGGTGACTCTGGTTCGTTTGCCGATTCGCTCGACCGCCCGTTTCCCCTCTGCTTCGATGCGCTGCCGCTCCGCCGCCGACAGGGGGCTGCCGCAGGTCTGGCACTCCGTCTCGATTTCGATCCGGCTGCCGTAGTTGTGTGGCGTGGTGCAAAACACGCATTGACGTGTCCAGTCGAGAACTCGCCTCGGGGCCGCACTGGGCTCCGGCTCGGGCGCTACGTCCGCAATTCCTTCCGCGATATGCGCCATGACGTCCATCCGCGCGTCGTACTCGGCGCGGCGCTCGGCGTTGGAAAGCACGGCGTAGGCTTCGTTGATCAGGGCCGCCGTCGCCGCATCTCCGCCGAGGTCCGGGTGGTGCCTGAGCCGCTGCATCAGGGTGCGGTAGCTGCCCCGGATGATCTCTAACGGCGCGTCGCGGCTTACGTGGAGGATCTCGTAGTAATTGCGGCTGTCGGATGGCGTACCCATACAGGTTTATCGGCAGGCGGGCCCGTTTCCTTAATCTCGGCCGCCACTATTGTGCCTCAATGGCCAGATACGTTATACCGAGCGCTTCCGCCGTGTCGTTCAGCGCATTGAGGTCTTCATCGCGCAGCCGCCTGAGCCGATCCTCGCTCTGTCGATACAGCGCCGATAGCTCGTCGCTGACCTCACGCATGCCCTGCGTCGGAGGCCCGTTATGGTCGAGCGCGGTCCGATACAGCCAGCCATAGCGAGAATAGAGCTTCGCGCCACCGTCGCGCCCGGCCAGGATGTCGTAGTTCACTTTCGCGTTGGGGCTGTACAGCAGCTTCTCGATTTCCACGATGGTGTCGAGCGCCGCCTCGCCGAGCGCCACCAGCTCCGCCGCGCGCGGTTCTGCCGCGAGTGCGCTATGGCGGGCCTGAAGCTGTTCGCGGAGGCCGCGCAGGTACTCGGCGTCGGCCGTGATGGACGAGATACGGTCGCGAATGCCGATGAGGAATTCGATTTGCGCTCTCAGGCCTTCGATCGTGGCATCCGACCTCGGGTCCGGAAGCACCGCTACCGGTTGCTCGACGCTATCGCCGCCAACCCTCAGGCGCAGCCGGTAATCGCCCGGAACGACCAGCGGCCCGACGTTGACATTGCCCGCGTCGTTGGTCGAGCCGGGAATTCTTACGGCGCCCTCGTATGCCAGGTCCCAGGACGCCCGGTTCAGGCCCTGCGCAGTGTCCAGCGCCGGCTTCCGCTTCTCGTCCGGGTCTGCATCGGGATGGTCCGGCGCAAGGTAGGGTGGCTCGAGCTCACTGCTCAGGCGGCGAACGAGCTGGCCATTGCCGTCGAAGACCTCGAGAACGATCTCGTCGGCGGGTTCCTCGCCGAGGTGATAGCTGAGGATCGCTCCCTTGGGCGGGTTGGACGCCTTGCCGGATTTGGAGCCGTCCGGGCTCGCGCGATACGTCCAGCGGATGGCGGGCCGCGGCGCGAACAGGTGCAGCGGCCTCTCCGCGATCTGCGGTGACATTTCCCGTATCGGCGTCAGGTCATCCAGTATCCAGGCCGAGCGACCCAGGGTACCGACAACCAGGTCATCGCCCGCAACGACCATGTCGGCGATCGCAACGGTCGGCATGTTGAGTCGCAGCGATTTCCAGCTGCGGCCATCGTCATGCGAGACCATGACGCCGCGCTCGGTGCCCAGAAACAGCATGCCCCGTTTCACGGTGTCTTCGCGAACGACCTTCAGGTAGACCTCCTTATCCAGGCCGCGCGTAATGCTGGTCCAGCTGTCACCGAAGTTCGTGGTCTTCCAGAGGTACGGCGTCTCGTCGTCGAGCCGATGGGCGTCGTAGACGGCGTAGGCGGTGCCGGCCGCCCAGCGCGAGGCTTCGATAACGGCCACGGTACCCCACTCCGGCGCGCCGCGCGGCGTCACGTTTTGCCAGCTCTCGCCGCCATCACGCGTGATATGAACCAGGCCGTCGTCCGTCCCGGCCCAGATCACGCCGGCCTCAACGGGCGATTCGGCGACGGCGAAGATCGTTCCGTAAAATTCGACGCCGGTGTTGTCGCCGGTAATCGGTCCGCCGGACCATTTCTGCTTGCTCTTGTCATTGCGCGTGAGGTCCGGGCTGATGGTCTCCCAGGTCTGTCCGCCGTCATGCGTCCTCTGCAGGAAGTTGCTGGCGTGATAGACGAGCTTCGAGTCGTGCGGTGATATCAGGATCGGCGCGGTCCATTGAAAGCGATGCCGCAGGTCTTCCGCGCCGTGGCCGCTGCCGTTGTCGGGATAAATGCCGACGTGCGGCGCCTGCCCGGTGCGCTCGTCGTAGCGCGACAGGTAACCGAGGTACTCGCCTGCGTAGATGACGTTCGGGTCGTCCGGATCCGCGACGACAAAGCCGGCTTCGCCGCCGCCGACAGGACCCCAGTCGCTCAGCAGGATGCCGCCCGAGTGCAGGCTGTTGCTCGGCCCTGCGCGGGTACCGAAATCCTGCAGGCTGCCCATGACGCGGTACGGCGTGCGGCTATCGACCGACAGGTGGTAGAACTGCCCGAGCGGTATCGGCGGCCGCTCCCAGGTGTCGCCGCCGTCCCAGGACAGCGCCACCCCGCCGTCGCTGGCCTCTGCGATGCGCCGTGGGTCTTCCGGATCGATCCACACATCGTGATGATCCCAGCCGGCTGCCTTGACACGAAGGACGGTTCGACCGCCGTCGATCGTCTTCAGCATTCGCACCTGCGGGAACCAGACGACGTCCGCGTTGGTCGGGTCGATCGTCAGGGTCGTGTAGTACCAGGCCCGCTGCCGCAGTCCGGCGGAGTCGTTGATACGCTCCCAGCTATCGCCGCCGTCGTCCGAGCGAAACAGGCCGCCTTCTTCGGCTTCGATCAGCGCATAGACGCGGTCCGGATCGCTTGCCGCGACCCTGACGCCGACCTTGCCCCAGATACCTTCCGGCAGTCCGTTACCCTCGAGCTGCGTCCATGTATCACCGCCGTCGCGTGACAGATAGAGGCCGCTGCCCGGGCCACCGCTTTCCATGATCCAGGGCTGGCGACGCGTCTGCCACATGCCGGCAAACAGGATATTCGGGTTGTTCTCGTTGAAGGCGACATCGGAGGCGCCGGTGTCGTTGTCGACGAACAGCACGCGCTGCCAGCTGTCGCCGCCGTCCTGGCTGCGGTAGATGCCCCGATCGGGGCCCGGGCCGAACGGGCTGCCGAGCACGGCTGCGAAGATCGTATTCTCGTCATCGGGATGCACGACGATCGTGCCGATCTGCCCCTCGGCTTCCCAGACGTGATTCCAGTTCTTGCCGCCGTCGAGTGAACGGTAGATACCGTTACCCTCACCGACGTTGCCGCGGATGTTGGCCTCTCCGGCGCCGACGTAAACGACTTCCGGGTTGGTGTTTGCGAGTGCGACCGAGCCGATCGAAGAGATGGGCTGATCATCGAACACCGGTTTCCACACCAGTCCGCCGTTCACCGATTTCCAGACGCCGCCGGACGCCGTTGACAGGTAATAGGTGCTCGGGTCGCCCGGTATGCCGACCACGCGCGTGGTGCGCCCGCCGGATGCAGGTCCGATATGGCGATAATGGACGCCCGCAGCCTCTTCCTCGGTCTCGTCCGCATGTGCCGGGACCTGGGCGCCCAGGAATAACGCGGCGATGAAGCTCAGCCAGGCGATGATGGATAGCGGCATTCTTGTCATTATTCGTATCCTTTGAAGACGGGCACCGGACGCCGCTATCGTACATCGCGTTTTGCGGGCGTGCATTTCGGGAAACCTGTTTCGCTCACGATCCGTGATGCGTCGTGTCGTCGCCGACCTCGTAGTCGATGGATTCGATCGACGCCGACTTTGCCTGGCCTTCAATCGTGATTGAAACCCGGTCACCAACGCGCTTTTTCAACAGCGCCTGCGCCAGCGGCGAGTCGATGTTGATTTGGCCTTTCGCGGCGTCGGCCTCGTCCTCGCCGACCAGCTGATAGCGAACGTGATCGTCGCCACCAAAATCAAGAGTGACGTTCGCCCCGAAGAAGACCTGTTCGGGCGGCACCTGGTGCCGGACGATTTGCAGGAGCGGCATTCGTTTTTGCAGGTACCGTATGCGCCGATCGATGCCGCCCAGCTCTTTCTTGCGATAGATGTATTCCGCGTTCTCGGAGCGATCCCCCTCTGCCGCGGCTGCCGAGAGCGCCGCAACCACCTCGCGCCGGCGAACCCATAGCGCTTTCTGTTCCTCTTGCAAAGCCGCNNAAGCCGCGTACCCTGCAGCCGTGATGTAGGGGGAACCGGCCTTGCGCGGTGGCTTCCATCGCCCCATTACAATCTTCCTCGATGCGCTTCGGTCATAACGATTCGGCCAGGCTACTCGACCGGGAGGCGGTTGTAATCGGCCCGCATCAGGAAGCTGAAGTCTTCGAACTGAAATTCGACAATTCCATCTGCAACGGGAATCGGATCGACCCCGCCGGCAAGCACGCGATCGAGATTCTCCTGCAGCTTGACGAGCAGCGCCGGGTCCGCGCCCGGTGTGTTGTGGGCCGGGAAGACGGCCTTTAGTTCAGGCGCCATCAGTGCCAGCTTGGCAACCGATTCCCGGTACGCCGCCAGGTCCGTCTCGGGAAAGAACAGCCAGATCGGCCCCTCGTAGAAGCTGTCGCCCGACCAAAGCAGACCGGCGTCCCTGTCCAGCAGGGCAATGGAATCATCGGTATGTCCCGGAATACGCATGACCTGCAGCTGTCGCCCCCCGATATCGAGCACATTCCCGTCGACCAGTTTCGTGGTGATCGCGTACGGTCGTGTCCTGTGATCCTCCGGCTTCACGCCCTCAGGAAGCCCTTTGCACAAAGCTTCCGGCGACACTTCCATCAGGAGTTCGGCGCTGCGCATACCTTTAGCCCTGTCCATGGCGAACACCGTGGATACCGAAAGGATGTCGTCGAACTGGTAATTGCCACCGATATGATCGAAGTGGCTGTGCGAGTTGATGACGCGGACGGGACGGTCCGTGAGCCGGTCGACGACAGCCTTGATATCGCCGATGCCGTTTCCCGTGTCGAAAAGCACGGCGGACTCCGAGCCGACGATCAGATAGGAAATGACTTCCTGCCACTGGAACGGTTCGTAAATTGCAAACACATCGGTTTCGACCTCGTAGACCTCGAACCAGTCGTCGCTTGCCTCATGTTTCTGGTAGTTGGCGTAGGCGGGACGCGGCAGGCGGTCACAGAAGGTCTCAAGATCCGCCGCCGATGCGTACGACTCGGGCTGCTCGTCCACTTTATCGACCGACTCCGAGCAGCCGACCGAAATCGCCAGGCACAGAGCAGCGAACAGAGACTTCTTGACCTCAGGTATCAACGGTGCTCGGAATAGTTGCTGCATAAGCCGCATCATTCCGTCAGGATTCTGTCGACTTCCTGCCTGAAGTCCGGCCTCGGTTCGATCTGGTCGAAAGCGCGCCAAACGGGCGCCGCAACTCGGATCCACTCGACGGTTTCTCCGTGGTAGAAACCCGGATCGAGCAGTCCTTTCTGATACTGGTAGTGCTCATTGTCCAGATCGATCCTGATGATGTTGAGGATGCGCGAGAGCTTTCTTCGTTCCTGAGCCGACAGCGCCTCGGGGTCGAAATCGGGAGAATAGATGAGCTCTTCCAGGCGACTGAGCTCGTCGTCTTCGGCCAGCGCCAGGTTCGTCGAAATACCGTCGAGCGCGCGCGACTGGTAGGCCCCGGCCTGCAGCGCAGCCTGCGTCTGTCGCAGCTCGATAACCACTGCGACCAGTGACAGGACGACCGCAACCAGCGCGACCAGCTCGGCCGTGTCTTTCCAGTTTGCAAAGTTCATCAATAGCCCTCGGACGGCGCAGGCGAAATAGTAGCAAAACCCTGCGGGGCCGAGGCACGCGGCAATTCGACTGCAAGCGTACTTTCAGACACTTAGCGTCTTTCTTGCGCGTGCGGAACGCAGGTTTACTCACGGAAAACAGGCTGCTGTATCGATGCTGCGGTGGACCTGCGCCCGAAATTGCATTATTAAATGGGGTATGAGGACGAACCGGCTCCGGTCGTAACTCGCCGAACAAGAAGAAGGGGGGAAGAAACCATGCTCCGAAAATGCATCCCGATTTGCCTGATGATGGCGCTGCTCCTGCCTGCCCCAGCCATTGCTGACGAATTGACCCAGATCATTCAGAAAGACCTGATCGCGCTCGGCTACGACCCGGGCAACATCCAGGGCGAAATGTCGACGGAAACGATTGTTGCCATCTCCAAATTCCAGGCAGAAAATAATTTGGAAGTGACGGGCGAGGCGAGCCCGCAGCTGGCCGGCGTTATCAAGGCGAAACTCAAGGCGAAGAACAATCCCGGCGCCGGCTCGGCAAGCGCTCCCGCCGTAGCCGCAGCCCAGACCGCCGCCCCGCAGCCGACGGACGAGGAAGCATTGCGCCAGGCTCAGCAGCAGTGCCTGCAGGAGAAAATAGCGGCGGCGCAGGCCTCACAGAAGAAGAAGCGCGGCTTCGGCTCCCTGATGAGGGCCGTTACGAACACCGCGGTTCGGTTCGGCGGCAACAGTGATCTCACGCGCCAGGTGTACGAAACCAGCCACGACATCTACAGTATCGACGCAACCGCCAGCGACTGGGACCGAGCCGCGAAAGACCTCGGCCTGACCAACGACGATCTCGAGGCGTGCCGTAATCCGGCGATGTAGCTCTCGAACTCACTTTCGAAGGATGCGCGATGTCTAAAAACCGCTCTCGACACCAGTTCTGTGCAATCGAGTTTCTCGTTTTGACGGCACTCGCAATATCATCCGGTAGGGCGATTGCTCAGACGCTCGATGCGCCAGTCAGCGTATGCATCGGCGATGAATTTGAAGTGCAATGGAGCGGACCTGACGGCACGGGTGACCGAATTGCGGTAGCCGAAGCTGCATCCAGCCCGGCCCTATCGCTGAGCGAGGTTGCAACGTCGGGTGGCAACCCGGCCCTTCTTACGGCACCCTCGCTCGAAGGCTTCTTCGAAATCCGATATGTGCAGGGTAACCCCGAGTCGATCCTCACCCGGCGCGCATTGAGTGTCAGTAGCTGCCTTAGCTCATCGACCGGCTCCGGATCGAGCACGAGCTCTAGTGCTCCCTCCGGGCCATCTCCTGACGAGTCCGAACAGTTAGTAACCGGTGGGGCGGTGAGGGTGTCCGGTGTTCAGACGAATTACGGCGACGTCGTGAGCCAGACTACCGCGTACGGCAACTATCCGGGCACCATTGATGCTCTTTGTGACAACGCGGACACGATCGGGTGGGCGATGGGAACCATCGTCGACAGCATCGACCAAGCTATGCAGCAAGCGGGATCTCCGATAACGTTCAGCATGTTGGAAAGCCTGCCTGGCGCACCCTCACGCGCCGGCATTACGGAAAATCTGCAATCGGTTCGGGACGAGGTGTGTAACCAACCTGAACAACCGCCTGAAGTTCAGCCGTTCGTCATAACTTACACCTATTGTCGGATGACGATGGTTACGCCCGGCCAGCTCCTCGATATCCATTTGCCACCAACAATTGGCACCGGAACGATGTTGGCTGCGGACTATCAGAGAGGCGAAGCCGTTCAAGTAACGCTGCGACGGAGTTTTGAGGACGCGGCGGTCGTCACAGGTCCTGGCTGGAGCAGCCAGGTCAGCATGACGAACGCCACTGACGGTGGAAACAGGATCGGCTATCCGACAACGCGATACGAGTTCGAATACTCCGGCGGATTGGGAGGCGGACTCGTGCCAATGGCAGAGATGGTAACGACCCGTAATACGGGCTCAGTATGGGTATCTGATCAGGTTCCCGGTCTTGACATCGTGCGGACGTTTTATCGAAACCTGACAACGGAAGTTGCACCTGACCAGGGCGGGATGTCGTTTTTCGCCGGGCTGATCAACAACCTCGTTGGTTTGCTGCGCCATGGATTGCCGCTCGAGATCGATCAGACGACCAGCTCTTCAATAATGGGTATGACTACGGTCAGCGGACGATCGCGGTCTATTATTTCGGGAATCGAAGTCGTCGATTTCAACGATGACTGGTGTACCCAAGTGCTCGTACCGCCGGAGATCGAGGTACAAGACGTCGACCAGCAGCTCTCTGAGGCAATGTCGCAGTCCGGCATGTCATCGGAGGACATGGCTGAAGCCATGGAAGCCATGCAAAACATGACGCCCGAGCAGCGGCAGATGCTCGAGCAGATGGGCATGGGCGACATGATGCAGCAAATGATGGGCGGCGCGACGCCGGGCGCACAGCCGGCGGCGGCTGCACCATCCTCGATGACAGGCGGAGGTGGGGGCTCAGGCAAGGTCAATATGCCCTCTCCGGATGAGCTACAGGGCAGCAGCGTGACCGAGAGTGTGCAGAAACACCTGCAGGCGCTTGGCTACGATGTGGGCGACGTAAACGGTGAAATGTCGCTGCAAACCACCATCGCTATTTCAACCTTCCAGGCGGAGAAAGGCATGAAGGTCACAGGAGAGGTCAGCCCGCAGCTACTTGGGGTACTCTCCGCTGAGGTTGATAAGCGCCGGTAGTCACGGTAGGGGCTTCGCCGTCCAAGTCGTGCCGCATTTCGCGTTGCTCGCAACCCTTGGCGCTGATCTTTGGTTTCGCATAATAGACAGTAAAAAAATCATCGCACGAAATCAGCACCTTACTGCTCAATCGTCTGAATCATCGATGCTAAACAATTAAAAATATTTCGATCAACTAAACGAAGGCCAATAACAGTAAAAAATAAAGAATTAAGATTTTAATGGAATTGTGATTTTCAATTGTTTGTCCCCAAGATTGCACCAAACATTGATTCGGATTGCACGCAAAATGCGATAACGCCGAGCTGGGCTGCGTTCCGAAAAGCCTGCCTCGTTCTGAAGTTGGTACGCCTGGAGAGGAAGCCTGCGATTCGACACGGGCGCAAGATCGATGTGACTTGGCATTGAGATGTTTACACGGTCCATGGCGCAGTGCTTTGACATGGCTGTTCAGTTGTTAAATCAGAATGATATTTTGAGGATACTGGTTGCAACGCCACGCCAAGCGATGTCTTTGGGTCAGCAATGGCCGCCCAGCGGACCGCTTTGCCCTCGAAAGCAGCCGCTCGAGTGGCCGGTTATGGGGTAAAATGCCAGACGCTTGATGACCCATTCTGGACACGGCTCAATAATGAAGAATTCAGCCTTTGTCGATTTAGAGTTTTTGGCTGAAGCCACGAGCAGAAAAAGTGCTTCGGAACTAGTCAAAGGAATCGAACAGAAGATTTCTGAGGGGGTCAGAAGACCAAAGGCTGCCAAAATTCTTTTTGAACTATTGGATGAAGCCATAAGTGCAAATGGGTATAT
>JABAOD010010855.1_pt1 | contig 14910 bp, 17 predicted proteins | sample 7062151 | NCBI WGS metagenome assembly JABAOD01 (sample SAMN14538626, study PRJNA623070) | marine sediment metagenome | biome: marine biome [ENVO:00000428]; feature: marine pelagic biome [ENVO:01000023]; material: deep marine sediment [ENVO:00002113] | place: India: Gulf of Khambhat ... | reverse complement strand
GATGGCCCCGCCCGGCCAGGACCGCGCCGACTGCCTCTGCTGACAGTCGCCCCGCGTCGGCCTCCTGCGTGAGGAGCTCGGCCGCCTCGCCCTCTGAGAACGCCTCGCGCCAGGCTCGATCCTGGATGAGGGCGGCGAACACATCGGCAGCCGCCAGAACCTGCGTCCTCAGTTCCTGCCGTTTGGTGCCATGGTGGTAGCCACTGCCGTCGAGCCGTTCGTGGGCGGCGCCCGCCAGCGCCGCGGTCGCCTGGAGAGCGGCGCTCGACGTCAGGATCTCCTCGGTGTGGCGGCTGTGCGATTGGGCCAGGCGCATCTCGCCGGGAAACAACGGTTCCGGCTTGTCCCACACCCCGTTGGGCACGGCACACCGGCCCAGGTCGTGCATGAGGCCGGCCATCTCGAGACGGGTCCGATCGCTGTCCGGGAGGCCCAGGTGCTCGGCGCCGCCGGTGACCAGCCCGGCGACGAGCCGGGAGTGGCCCACGGTCCAGCCGCTCTTGGTGTCGGCGAAGTCGGCGACCACCTCGGCCACCGGCTTGCGGTGTTCGGCGCTCAGCAGCAGGCGGGGCTCGGGTTCGGTGTCCAAGTAGAGATCCCAGAGGGAGGTCGCTTCGAAGCCGGCCAGGAGATCTGCAGCGTCGTTGACGAACGTCGCACACACGTGCGGGTCGAACTGCCTACCAGCTCGTCCTTGTACCAGGTCGACGACCGCTTGGATCCCGCCGGCTCGCCGGTACAGCTCGGCGATGATTGCGAACTCGATGATCCGCACCACCAGCGGTATGTCTTCGCCGGCCGGCCGCGTGGGGTTCATGCCGTCCCACCGGGCATCGGAGAACCCCAGCATCTCCGAGACCCCTGCCACGACAGGCAGCCTGCGGGTCAAGGCGGCAGCCTGATAGGCGTGGATCAACGGGACGGGTCCCATCTGCGGCAGCACCTCCATGATCTGGGCGATGCCCTGCTCCCGCACTTCCGGGTCGGCCGTGGGTGCCCAGTGTTGGGCGATGTTCGACCGGATGTCCTCCGGATCGGTGAAGTCGGCCATGTTGAGCGAGTAGACGAGGGCCAAGTCATTGCCGAACGCCATCGGGGCGGCATCCATGGAGGTCGAGGTGCAACCCATGCCGCGGGTGACCGCGGTGTAGAACGTGACGGCCTGCTCCTCCTCAGATAGGCCCAGCTTCTGGGCGACGCGGGTCGCCAGGATGGAAGAGCCGAGGATGGACTCGAGCGCCTGACCGCGAGCCCGATCAGCGGCCAGTGACACCGCTCCGAGCGCTTCGGCGAGTCGGTCGCCTTGGTCCATGTCTCGGGACACTAGGGACGCGGCTCGTTGTCACTTGGTTTGACATTGACCTTTCTGGACGCTCGTGACGGATTCCGTCGACGTGCTCGGTTCGTGAGGGCTGGATTCTGAGGCTCCTGAGCTGCATGGGAAGCTGGGTGATGCGTACTTCGTCCTCTGGTGGCGCACCGTGTTGAGGGGTTACAAACAGGCGGGGAGGCGGTTGCGATGTTGACGGAAGATCGGACCACCCGACCGACCCGTCCGGACCTCGGTTCGCACTGGTGGAGCGTCACCGGACTCACGGGGCTGGCGTCGATCGGACTGGGCGGGTTTGTTGGCTTCGTCCTGGCTTGGGACCTCGACCCGACCTGGGTGACCGAGACCTTCTTCTGGGTCCCGCTGGTGCTGGCCGGGCTGATCACCGGGTACGTTGGCGGCTTGCGCCGCTGGTGGCTGGTGGTACCGATGGTTGCGGCTCCTCTCATGTGGTTGGGCGTAGTCAGGGGCGAGGGCGTGGTGTACCCGGCTGTGACGGGTTTCGGCTACTGGTTGTTGCAGGTCGGGACGACCACGCTGGTGACCCTGGTGGCGACTTGGCTCATCCGGCGCTTCGCTGACTGACCTGGGGCGGGCCTGAAACCACGGCGAGGAGGAGGCACATGAAGCTCGAGAGCAAGGTGGCCGTGAACCGGCCGACCGAGGAGGTGTTCGCGCGGCTGCTCGACCTGGAGCGCTCACCAGAGTGGGCTCTCGATTTCGGTGTCATCGAGCGCCGCAAGCTGACCGAGGGACCTTCTCGGGTGGGAACCAGGTTCCACGCTGTCGATCGAATGCTGGGCCGCACGGCCACCTACGAGGTGGAGATCACCGCCTTCGAGCAGGATCGCTACCTGGCTGCGTCGTGGTCGGAGCCGATCGGTGGGGGATGGGAGGCCAGGTTCGAGCCGTCCGACGGCACAACCGAGTTGACGTTCACCGGCGAGATGCGCCCGACCGGGGTACTCCGGTTGATGACTCCCATCTTCAGTCTCTATGCCAAGCGGGCCACCCGTCGCGACCTCAATCGGTTCAAGGTGTGGGTGGAGGGCGGCTGACCGGTTCGAAGGCTCGCACAGTCGCCTGAATCGACGATCATGCGATGGTGAGCGTTGACGAACCGGAGGACGTCGACTGGGAGGTCGACTACGCGCAAGAGGAGGACTGGGAGCCGCCCGACCTGGTCATTCCACGTCGGAGGATGCCCACGTCATGGCGGGTCGTCGGCGTCGTGGCCGCGCTCTCGCTCTTGGTGATTCCAGTGCTCAACCTGATCACCGCCGGGCCTCAGTTCGCCGACAACGGCCTGGAGATCTGCCGGTTCGACTACTGCGACGTGGAGCGGCATGTCTTCGACGAGGGGCTGGGAGGCACGATGGCGGTGATGTCTTCGATCATCGTTCCCGACGACGAGGTGCAGTCCTACGTCGACGCGATGATCGATGTCGTCGATGGCCCGTCGGTCACCGTTGAGGTCGTTGACGAGTTGCCGGGCGATCTCGGTGGCAGATACTTCACGTCGGAGCGTGTCATCCAGCTCGACCGACCTGTGAACCTGTGGGTGATCGCTCACGAGGTTGCCCATTCCGTGGCGCCAGGCCATGAAGACGACTTCTTGGAGACCCTGGTCGAACTGGGGCGCTTCTTCCAAGCCACGACCGGGTAGTGGTGGGCGCTGAACTCGTGGGACTCTGGGCGGCGAGCCCTGGGTTACGAGGGCCCGTCTAGGTGTCGTCGCAGGGGGTTGCGCCGGTGCAGAACGACAGGGCATTGACGAAGTCGTCGACGAGAGGCTGGAAGTCCTCGACCTGCCAGATCTGGTCGGGCAAGAGGTTGCCCTCGTCGCCGGCGATGCCGCCTCCAGAGAAGTCTGCGTAGGCGGCGGACACCCAGGCGGTCACAGCGACGCCGTCGACGTCCACCACCCACATGCGCGCCCACGAACAAGCGTTGATGTTCATGCGCCATGCACCTTCGGCGGTGAGGTCCAGGCCCCAGCAGGCGCTCGACGGATCGGGGTCGTCGACAGCCGCTACCAGGACGTCGACCCCATTGCGTACTGCCCGCTGGGGACGTTGCCCGGCGTGGCTGCGCTGGGGGCGTTGGCGCTCGAGGGTTCGGCGGCGCTCGACGTCATCGGGCTCAACGACGTGATCCGCGATGCGGAGGCGACGCGGGGTTCGAGGTGGCCGACACGTTCGGCCGGCTGGGTCCTGGGATGTGGGTTGGTGATTGCCTCCATCCCAACGACGCCGGCTACCAGGTCATCGCCGGCATCGTCGACGAGACGATCAACGGCTGACCGCCTGAAGGAGGGGAATCGGCCGGGTCCCGGTTCCCCTCCTACCTTTCAGAAGGTCCGTCCGGCTCTGGGAGCCTCGGGGCCGGGCGGCTTTTCTTGTCATAAGGGTGACGTCCCGAATCCGCTTTGTCGGTGAGAACCCGGAGCTGCCAAGTGACGAACCAGATGGTCACCGCATCTTCAGACGTCGAGAGCTTCACGAAGTTCGTGACGACGTATCAGCCGAAGCTGCGGCATGCGTTGGTGGCGGTCGTCGGGCCCGACCTGGCGGCGGATGCGGTAGCGGAGGCCCTGGTGTACTGCTGGCAACGGTGGGATCGCATCAAGAGAATGGAGAACCCGGCGGGGTACGTGTGGACCGTCGGCCGCAGCAAAGGCCGTGATCTGCTGAGGAAGCGCCGCCGAGACCGTGACATGAAGCTGCTCTGGCCGGAGGTGCCCACGGCGGAGTGCGCCGATCGTCGAACCGGCTCTTCCGACTGCGTTGGCCCGCTTGTCGGAGCGACAGAAGCTGGCCGTGTTTCTGATCCACGGTTACGGCTGGACCCACCGGGAGGTGGCGGAGTTCATCGGCGTGTCCGTGCCGACGGTGCAGAAGCACGCCGAGCGCGGCTTGGCGAAGTTGCGCGGAGCGTTGGGGGTGGCGCCATGACGATGCAAGAGCAGATCCGCCGTTACGCCGACCACCTCGAGACGATGGTTCCAGACGTCTCGGCTCACGACATCATCGGTGCCGAGCTCCACGCCGAGACATCTCTCGCCACCAGGTTGCGGTGGAGGCCGGTCGCAGTAGCGGCAGTGGCGTTTGCGGCGGTGCTGGTTGCCATCGGGGGCGTTGCCCTCTTGTTGCTCGGAGGCGAGTCGGAGGTCATCGATGCCCCGCCCACGCCACCGATCACGACGGTGACCACTACTGACGTGACGACCACGACGACTGCCCAGCTCGACCCGTACGCCGGTGTCCTGGCAGGAACCTGGGAGATCTTCTCCACCGAGTCGGGCCTGCCGGCCGGGCCGGTCTACAAGATCGCCGGTGCCCCATCAGGAGCTGTGTGGGCGGTGGCCGCTGATGATGGGATCTATCGCTTCGATGGTTCGGTGTGGCACCTCGTCACGTTCCTCCCGGACGGCGTCGACGCCGGCATCTGGCTGGCCGTGAGCGGTGACGAGCAGGTCGTCACTCCCGGCTACCGGGCCGACGACGAACGTGCGGGCCTGCTGGTCTTCGACGGAGTTGCATGGACAGACCTGTCCTCTGAGGGTCTCGTCCCGGCAGATCTGGGAGTGACGGTGAGGCGAACCCTCGCCGATGGTGATGTGCTGGTCGGGGGGTTCAGCGATGAGCAGGGCTACCCGGTCCTGGTTCGAGTCGGCGCAGACGGCATCGACGTGATGGTCGGTGACACGGCGCCCACCAGCGGAGCTTCGGGGCCCTACGTTCACGGCGCCAGAGTCATCACGGCCGATGGCGTGATGTGGGAGGGCGGCATCAGGGACATCAGCACCTTCGACGGTGCGTCGGTCTCGCTGCTCGAGGTCCCGGTTCCCGGGGCAGAGGAAGTGTGTTGCGTCGCACCGCTGGCAGAAGATCCAGCCGGTGGGATGTGGATCCAGGTCGGCCTGAACCTCTTCCACTACGACATGGGATGGCAGTTGGTGGCCGCGGCCGCCGAACTCCCCGATGTTCTCATCTCATCGAGTCACGAGCAGGTGCAGGAATGGGCGATCCTGCCGTCCCCCGATGGTGGCGTGTGGCTGGTGCACACCAACGGCATCGGCTACTACGACGGATCGATGTGGACGGGCTACAGCCGGAGCGAAGCCGAAGGCCGGGGAATCCCGACCGGGCGCTACGGACGGCTGGCGAATCCTGTGGCCGGTCCGGACGGGTCGGTCTGGACGATCGCGAAGCACAGCGGTGTTGACCACCTCCGGATCTACCGGTACGTCGATTCGGCCTGGTCAGCTGTGCAGGTTCCGGCGGCCTACCCGATGAGCCACATCAACGGCGTCCTCACGATCACCCCCGACGGTTCGGCCTGGGTGGCCACCGTCGAGGGCGTCGCCCGGTTCACGTCTGACTCGTGAGGCGTCTGCTCGGCTGACAGCGTGTGCGCTGGGCGGCGGCTGAGTCGACACCGGCGGCGCGATGCTCGTGACCCGCCCACACATCGGCGGGCCATGACCGTGGCTGCCGTCCCATGGCGGCCGTCCGGCGGGCCCCACCCGTGCCTGACGTTTAGCCTCGTTTGCATGGCGTCGCTGGCGTTCCTCTTCACCGACATCGAGTCGAGCACCAAACTGTGGGAACGCAACCCGGCCACCATGCCGGAGGCGCTTCGCCGTCACGACGAGATCCTGAGGGCGGCAGTCGCCGCGTCTGGCGGCGAGCTGGTCAAGTCGACCGGCGACGGGCTGATGGCTGCGTTCGAGGAGGCAGCGGCCGCAGTCAGTGCCGCATCGGCGGCCCAGCTCGAGATCGAACGTCAGGAGTGGGGTCAGCCCGACCCGATCCGGGTGCGGATGGGCATCCACTTCGGAACGTCCACTCCCCGGGACGGTGACTACTACGGAACGGAAGTCAACAAGGCGGCCCGGGTGATGAGTGTGGGCCACGGCGGACAGATTCTCGTCACCCAGGCCGTCCTCGATGCTGCTGCCGGGGCGCTGCCCGGCGAGCTCAGCGCCCGCAGCCTGGGAACGCACCGCCTGAAGGACCTCGGTAGTCCGGTGGTGTTGTACCAGTTGGCCGGGGCCGGGCTCCCCGACGGGTTCGAACCGCTCAATTCGCTGGACGTCCGTCCCAACAACCTCATCAGCCAGCCCTCCACCTTCATGGGCCGAGACACCGAACTCGCCGACATCAGCGCCCTGATCGATGACCCCGCCGCCCGGCTGGTGACGCTCACCGGCCCCGGCGGGACCGGTAAGACCCGGCTGGCGCTCCAGGTGGCCGCCGGGCGGATCGACCGGTTCGACGACGGGGCTTTCTTCGTGGATCTGTCGGCAGCCTTCGAGCCGGCTGCCGCCTTTCGGACAGTGATCGAGACCCTCGGTCTCGAGACAGGCGCCGACGACGATCTTCTCGACAGCCTGGTGGCCGGACTCCGCCAGTCGTCGATGCTGCTGATCCTCGACAACTTCGAGCAGGTCACCTCGGCCGCCCCCGGGGTGGCGTCGCTGCTGGCGGCATGCCCGTCGGTGGAGTTGGTCGTCACCAGCCGGGAACCGTTGCATGTTCGGGGAGAGCATGTCTATCCGGTGTCGCCCTTGCCGTTGCCCGACCCATCCGAAGTCTCGGTGGACCAGATCGGCGGGGCCGACGCAGTGCAGCTCTTCGCCGAGCGTGCCCGCGCGGCGAGCCCCTCGTTCGAGCTGACGGTCGACAATGCCGCCGCCGTCGCTTCGATCTGCCGCCGACTCGACGGGCTGCCCCTCGCCTTGGAGCTTGCCGCCGCTCGCTTGCGGCTGTTCACGCCCGAAGATCTCGACCGCAAGCTGGAGGCCCGCCTCGACGTCCTCGGTTCGGGGGCCCGCGACCTCCCCACCCGCCAGCAGACGCTTCGTTCGACGGTCGAGTGGAGCGTCGACCTGCTCGACGATGCCGAACGACAGCTGTACGCACTGATGAGTGTCTTCGCCGGGGCCGCCCTCGAGGCCATCGAGGTGGTACTCGGCGAGGTGACTGATGTGTCGATCGATCCCTTCGACGGGGTTGTCGCCCTCGTCGACAAGAGCCTCATCCGCCGCGAGGAGGGCCCGGGTGGGTCGGTCAGGTTTCGGATGTTGGAGACCCTGCGGGAGTACGCTGCCGAGCTGCTCGACGCCGACTCGGCGCTGGCCGCGGCCGCCCCGGCGGCCCATGCTGAGGCCTACCGCTGGTCAGCGGTCGGTGCTCTTCCCGACCTGTCCGGAAGGCGCCGTGACGAGATGCTGGACACGCTCACTGCCGATCTCGGCAACTATCGGCAGGCCTGGCGTCACTTCCTGGCGAGGGGTGAGTACCAGAAACTGAATGACCTGCTCGGCACCCTCTGGACGCTGTACGACCGGCGTGGCTGGTACGACGGGTTGGCGAACCTGGTGGACGACATGCTGTCGGNNACACACCGGAGCGGCGTCGAGAGGAGATCGCCCTCCAGATGAGCGCCGCCCGGGCGATCATGACTGTGCGCGGCTACACGCCCGACGTCGAGGACCGCTTCGAAAAGGCCGTGGCGTTGGCGGACGACGCCGGGGCCCTCCCGCAGAAGTTCCCGGTGCTGCGGAGTCTGGCCAGCCTCCATTTCCAGCGGGGTGAGCCCATCAAGGGCGAGGTCGTCGGCCGGGAACTGGTGGCGCTGGCGGAATCACAAGCAGACCCGGCGCTGCGATCCGAGGCGTATTACGTGCTCGGATCCAACCTGGTCATGCTCAACCAGCTCGATGAAGGAATGGACCTCCTCGAGAAGGCTCTGGATCTCTTCGATCCTGCGGTAGCCCAGGCCGACACCTACCGCATCGGCCCCAGCCCGGGGGTCGTGACACTCACCACGACTGCGTTCGTGCGCTTCTTCTTCGGCGAAGCCGACACGGCCCGACAATGTGCGGATCGAGCCCTCGAGGTGGCCCACCAGATCGAACACCCGCACTCGCTCGTCTACGCGTTGTACCACGTGGCGCTGCTGGCGCTGTGGCGGCAGGATCTCGCCGACGCATCGGCCCGCTCCGACGAGCTCCGGGCTGCGGCCGACGCCCAGGACTATGCCGTGTGGCGATCGTTGGCCATGGTGCTGCAGGGTATGTGTCGGATCGCCTTCGGAGATCCCGAGCACGGAATACCGATGATGGAGGAGGGCGCCGCCATCTACGCCACGCTCAAGACCCCGCCGGGCTTCATGTCGGGCGTCTCCATGTTGCGGTGCATGGGGCACCTGATGGCCGGCAAGCCGGAGCGAGCTCTCGAGCTCTTGAACGAGTCGATGGGTTACAACGTGGAAGCCGCTGCCATCAACCAGGTGAGCTCGACGCCGTTCTCGGCCATGGCCATGGTGACGCTGGGCGACATCCACGCCTCGCTGCCCGAGCCCGATGGGGAGGCGGCGGTCGGGTTCTACGAGGAGGGGAAAGCCCAGTCCCGCGAGCTGGGTCTGCTGGGCATCGAGCTGCAGGCGGCATCACGGCTGGTCCAGGCTCACCAAGGCGGTCCCGGCGAAGCGGCCGCCCGCGACGATCTCCAATCCGCCTACGACCAGCTCACCGAGGGGTTCGACGAACCGATGGTGGTGATGGTCCGACAGCAGCTGGGCGTCTGATCGCATCGAACTGCCGGTGGGCTGAAGGCATCAGTCGCGTATTCGTCTGAACCGAGGCGCAGGCGAATGACCCGTTGGCCTCTGTTCCCAACCCGGGCCACCGTGCGACGTTGTGGTGATGGCAGTGCCGATCAGAGTGGCGTGGGGTCGGGGTGGCGTGCGTAGAGCTGCATTCCGCCGGCTCCGGCAGCTTCAGGGCAGGCGGGTGGCCAGAGCCATCCTGACCCGAGCGGATCTCGAGTACGCCTCCATCGCAACCCGAGGACTGGCAGTTCGCCGGGGAGCCCGACACCTGTTGGCCATCAGTGCCTATGCGGTTGCCCTCGACCGGTCGTTGCGGCGCCACGGCTTCCCTGCCGATGCGTCGGCATCGTTGTCCTCTGACGCCGTCTTCGCGTCGATCCGGAGGAGCCGCGACCTGGTGGATCTCATCAGCAGGATCCGATTCCGCAGCCGTCTCGACGGTGTGGCCTGGGCGGCGACGATCTCGACCAAGCTGTACTACGCCGACCCGGACTGGGAGATCACCGAGGTGGACGTTCCCAACGGGGTCGGTCTCGACGTGACTCGCTGCGTGATCGCAGAGTTCTTCGCATCGATGGATGCCACCGAGCTGGGCGAACGGGTCATCTGCAACCAAGACCACAGGTCGGCGGCCCGGCATGGGCTGGGGTTCGTCCGATCCGGCACCCTCATGGCAGGNNGACTTTCGCTACTTACCCGATCTGTTTGCAGATGGGCAGATCTCTGTAAGGACCGCACCATGAGCACCGACGCGGCCCGCAGCCGCCTGTTGGATCATTCGGTGAGGACGGGCATCTCATTCGGCCTCACCTCGGGGATCATCACCACGCTGGGGCTCCTGGTGGGTTTGTCGGCGGGCACCAATTCGCGTCTGGCGGTGTTGGGAGGCATCGTCACCATCGCCGTGGCCGACTCTCTGTCCGATGCGCTGGGCATTCACGTCGCAGAAGAGTCCGAGGGCGTTCACAGCCCGAGGGAGGTGTGGGCCGCCACGGTGGCCACCTTCGCCGCCAAGCTTCTCATGGCGCTCACCTTCGCCGTCCCGGTCCTGTTGCTCGACCTGGACACCGCGGTGGTCGTGTCGATCGGGTGGGGGGCGCTGGCTCTGGCCGCGCTGAGTGTGGATCTCGCCCGCCGCCAGGCCCGGTCGGCGATGGCGACGGTTGCTGAACACCTGGCCGGCGCAGGAGCGGTGGTCGTGACCGCTCACCTGGTCGGCTTGGCTGTGAACGCTCTACTCGGCTGACCTCGGAAAGGGTCCCCCTTCTCTGCGGGTTGAAGAGACGATGCATGTCTCGCGCAACCGCCGGCTCGCCGGCTCATGGCCGCTTCTGAGGACGTGCCTCACCGGGTGTAGGTCTGGGCGTCGGGGCTGAAGCCGGTGAAGTCCGCTGCCGTCGCACCCGCCAGGACCTCAACCTGGATCTGGCGAGGTGCAACCATCTCGACGGCGATCACGCCCATCACGGTTTGGTCGCCGACCGCCTGGATGTCCGGCGCAAACGTGGTTCGATCCCAGCGCCGGCCGGATCCGGTGAGGTAGTCCCAACGGACCAGCTCGTAGACCACGACGCCGGACTCGAGGGAGACGTCCGCCGGATCGGGTCCGTTGCCGAGCACTGCAAACTGCTGCGACCGATCTTCGAACGTCCCGATCGATACGACCACCAGGCTCGGATCGAGGTGGTCATAGGCGAAGGTGAGGTGGCCGGCCCAGTATCTGTTCGGGTCGGAGCCCCCGTAGCCATTGGTGCCTTCCAAGAACCAGTTGCCGACGAGTCGTCCATCGATGTCGTAGGTGAACCGGCCACCGCGGGGCTCGGCTGCGCGAAGGCTGAGGCTCGCCATGCGCTCTGCCAGCTCCGGAGTGAAGTAGCCGAACGTATCGGGTACGTGGATCTTCCAAGGCTCCGCTTCGTACGACGTCGCATCGATGAGCCCGTCGGTGGTGTAGCTGAGGTCGACGACGTTGTAGTCGACGTTGGCGGTGAACATCCCGATGAGTTCGCCGGCTTCGACAGGCACGTCAACGCCGGCGTAGCTGCCGATGCCTGGATCGTGAGCGGCCAGCCGCGGGATCAACTCGTCGATGTGGATGAAGATCGACGACACGCTGCAGGTGTGCTCGATCACGAGGCGGAAGTCGTCGGCAAGACGATCGGCCTCTTCGGCGACCAGAGCCCCGAAGTGCTGGATCGAGACGACTCGTCCGGGGCCGGGGGAGTAGACCGCGATCTCTCGGTCGGGCTCGGAGAAGTTCTGGAAGTACTGGTGGTCGACCGGAGTGACGTGTGAGTCGGTCATCAACCCGAACGGGACGAGGTACTCGACGGCGTCCAGGTCGACGGGCGGGTGCTCGAAGATGATGGCGCCGTCGCATTCGTCGCGCGGCTGATCGAGGCTCGCCGGCTGCTCAGCACTCACCGGCTGCTTCTCAGGGACAGCCTCAGTCTTGACGGGTTCCGGAGTCGGAGGGCTGGCCGACTCGGCGGCGGTCGTCACCGGGTTGGAGCCGGTCGTCGCCGAGCACGCTCCGAAGAGGAGGATCAACAGGACCAGCTGCACTCTTCTGGCCATGGTGGAGTCATCGGCACGACCTGCGCGATGCCTGACCGTTGATGCGTCGGTTGCTCGGGAGACCAACGCCTCTACGGAACACCGGGTTCAGATGCGATCCTCTCGGCGTGGCTCAACACCAACGCATCTCGCCGGTCCTCAAAGCGCTGTTCAACGCTCCCGGCTGGCTGTTTCGCCGTCGCCTGGGTTGGTTGTTGGGCCCGCGCTTCCTGGCGTTGACGCACCTGGGCCGCAAGACCGGTGCCCAGCGGATAACCGTCCTCGAGGTGGCGGTCCACGATCCTGCGACGCTGGAGAGCATCGTCGTGTCGGCTTATGGGGCTGAGGCAGACTGGTACCGGAACATCCAGGCGAATCCGGCGCTGCGGGTCCAGAGCGGGCGACTCGACTACCGGCCCGTCCAGCGGTTCCTGAGTGCCGGGGAAGCCAGGGAGGCTGCGGTACGTTTCTGCGCTGAGCATCCGTGGGAAGCGAGGCTGGCTCCTCGGGTGCTGCCGGCGATTGGTGCCGTGGTCGGTGATGGCGACGATCCGGCGGAGATGCTCGCTTCGCTACCGATGGTGGCCTTCCAACCCGAGTGACTGCCCGGTTCGGCGATGGGTGCGCCCCCGGAATCGTGGGCAGCGCCGCATCAACTGACGGGTTCGATGGTGAGCGGAAGCACCGTCGCCATCGCCGTGAAGTCACGATCAGCGGCCAGGATGCTCGCACCAGACCTGAGAGCGATCGACGCAACCATGCAGTCGATGAGCCCGCGAGGCGTGACCCCCTCAGCCCTGCAGTCTCGATAGATCTTGGCGGCGCCCTCGAAGTCGGCTGTCGGTTCGACCGAGATCCACTGGAACGATGTCAGGAGCCGTCGAAGCTGCCGGGCTGCTCCGACTGAGGTCGTTCCGGCCAATACTTCCATCAGGACCGGCTCGGTGCTTGCGACGTCTGCGCCGTCAGCAACCAAAGCGGTGAGCCGCTCATCGGTAGGCGACCCGGTGGCTCGGTCGAATTCCACCCAGGCCGAAGTGTCGACGAGGATCATGCCGGCGGGACGAACTCGTCATCAGGCAGCACATCGATCAGCTTGGCGCCGCGCATTGTGAGGGCTTCGTCGATCGTCATTGGCTGCCCGGCCAGGTGACGGAGGGCGAGATCGACAGCTTCGGTCTTGGTGTGGATGCCGTAGCGCTGCATGACGACGCCCAGCACCTCGTCGTCGATGTCGATGTTGGTGCGACTCATACACCAATCATACACGCTAGGTGTATCAGTAGTGTTGAGACTCACAGTGTCCACTCCCGTTTTGCGATGGCCTCGATGACCTGGCGCGGTGCGATGTGGCTGAGATAGGTATCCGTCGTGGCAAGGGACATGTGGCCCAACTGTCTTTGAATGATCGGCATCTCGATCCCTTCCATCATGAGCTCATACGCATGGGTGTGGCGGAAGCCATGCGGATGCACCCTCTTCGAGATCCCCGCCTTCCGAGCCAGAATCGGCAGCACGGTCCGCAGGTAGCTCAGGGAGATGTGCTTGCCGTGGCGGGTGCAGAACAATGGTGCATCGGCGGTGATCGGCACGGTGATACGGATGTCCTTCCAATGATCGACGACCTGGCCGGCGCCGGGGTCCAGCCCGACTGACCTTCTCCGGTCTCCTTTGCCATGCAACACCTGGATGATCCCGGTCTCAGTGTCGACGTGATGGGGGAGCAGGTGCAAGGCCTCGGAGTGGCGCAGCCCGGCCCGATAGAGCACCGTGATGAGGGCACGGTTGCGAGCCCCCATCCAGGTGTTGGGATCGAGGAACGACAGCAGCGCCTTCACTTCCTCGGGCGTGAGGATCTCGGCCGGGAAGGTCTTGCCCTTGTTGCCGGGCGGTCCGTTCCGGTCGAGCCGCTTGGCCAGCTCCGACATCGGTTGCATGTGGCCAACGTATGGGTGGGCTGTGACAGGACGTGTCGCACCCCCGTCGTATCTTCGGTCCATGGGACTGGAATCAGTAGTAGCGAACTCGCAGGAGTGCATGCAAAATGCAGGCATGCCAGCGATCACCGTTCGCAACGTGCCTGATGAGGTCCGCGACGAGCTGGCTGCGCGCGCAGCCCTGGCCGGGAAGTCGCTGCAGGAGTATCTGCTGGGTGAGCTGACCGAGTTGGCGGGCCGTCCGAGCATCGAAGGGCTCATCGAGGAGGTGCGGCGCCGCAAGGCGGCCGCCCCCACCACGATCAGCGCTGACGAGATCCTCCGCTGGCGGGACGAAGGACGCCGGTGACGCTTGTCGTTGATGCGTCGGTCGTGGTGTCCGCCTTGGTCGTGTCGGGCTCGGACGGCGACTGGGCCGAGGAAGTGCTGTCGAGTGGGTCTCTCAATGCACCGCACTTGATGCCGGTGGAGGTCGCTTCGGTGCTGCGACGGTCAGCGGCCGCCGGGTCGACGTCAGAGCACATGGCTACACAGGCCCATCACGACATCGGCCGCCTGCGCGTGGCGCTCTATCCCTACGAGGTCACTGCTGACCGGGTTTGGGAACTACGGCATTCCGTGAGCCCCTACGACGCCTGGTATGTGGCGCTGGCGGAGGCGCTCGACGCGCCCTTGGCCACGCTCGATCGACGGATGGCACAGGCCGACGGTCCCCGCTGCGAGTTTCTGACGCCTGCCTGAGGTCGCGAAACACAACCTTGGGGCTCGCGGCGACCTGTCATACGTTGCCGACATGACCAGCCGACAATTCGATCCGGCCACGCCCGAGTTCTTCAAAGCGGGAATGATGATCCCGCTCTGGATGATGACTGAGCTCGAGTTGGTGGTGGTCGCCCGGCACGCCACCGGTGACTGGATCCATCGCTCGGTGATCGTCAACGAAGCGCTGTCGCAGTTCCTCGCGCAGGGCGGCCTGGCGAGCATCCGGGGCGACGAGCGCTTTCACCGCAAGCGCATCATGACCCAGCCCCACAAGCACGTGAGCTTCCAGTTCCCATCCCGGGACATCGGCGAGCTGCGCCAACAGATCCTGGAGGAGCGAGCCGCCGGCTGGCACTGGACCGACTCCGGGGCCATGACAGTTGCCCTCATGCACTACCTGGGGCGAGGCCATCCCTTCGAGCGTCTGACGATCGACGCGGCGCTGACCGACCCGACGCTGGTGACCAGGCTGGAGGCGAAGGCGGCTCAGGCTGGCCGGACCGTGACCGGCGTGGTGCTGGAGCTCATCCTCGGCTACCTCGACGACGGAGATGAGCCCGAATGGCCGGAATCGTCTTCAGATCCTTCTCCCGGCCCGCAGCCTCCTTCGACCGGAGAACGTCGGCGAGAGCAGCAACCGGGACCGTCCGGCCCTGATACTCCAGCTCCGTGAGACCGGCGACGAGGTCCGAGTAGCCCTCTGTC
>JABAOD010002831.1_pt2 | contig 14929 bp, 15 predicted proteins | sample 7062151 | NCBI WGS metagenome assembly JABAOD01 (sample SAMN14538626, study PRJNA623070) | marine sediment metagenome | biome: marine biome [ENVO:00000428]; feature: marine pelagic biome [ENVO:01000023]; material: deep marine sediment [ENVO:00002113] | place: India: Gulf of Khambhat ... | reverse complement strand
CACCCACGTGATGCATCTGGCGGCCCGGGCCGTAGCCTCGGGCGCGGCACTGGAGGTCCCGGCCACGCCGCTGCTGGAATCGAGGCTCCCGGTCGTGGCGGTGACGGCGGTCCGCACCGGTGCCGGCAAGAGCCCCACCTCTCGCAAGGTGCGGGCGCTGCTGGCCGGACGGGGCCTCACGGTGGGAGTCGTGCGCCATCCGATGCCGTACGGAGACCTTCGCCGGCAGCGGGTGCAGCGGTTTGCCTCGTACGCCGATCTCGCCGAACAGGAGGCCACGATCGAAGAACGCGAGGAGTACGAGCCCCACCTCGAGGCGGGATCGGTGGTCTACGCCGGCGTCGATTACGAACCGATCCTCAGACTGGCCGAGGAGGAGAACGACGTGATCCTCTGGGACGGCGGCAACAACGACCTCCCGTTCTTCCGTCCCGACATCCACATCTGCGTCGTCGATCCGCACCGGGCCGGTCACGGTCTCTCCTATTGGCCGGGCGAAGCCAATCTGAGAAGGGCCGGGGTGATCATCATCAACAAGGTGGGGACCGCGCCTCCCGAAGGTGTGAGGGAGGTCGAGGCCAACATCGCCCACGTCAACCCCGGCGCCACGGTGATCAAGGCCGAGTCGCCCATAACCCTGGCCGACCCCCAGGCCGTGCGCGACAAGCGGGTACTCGTGATCGAGGATGGCCCCTCGGTCACCCACGGGGGAATGGCGTACGGTGCCGGCGCAGTGGTCGCCGAGCGCTATGGTGCCGCCGAGCTCATCGATCCCCGTCCGTATGCGGTCGGTTCGATTGCCGAGGTCTTCCGCACCTACCGCCACATCGGTCCGGTGTTGCCGGCCATGGGGTATGGGCCCGAGCAGATGGACGAGCTCAAGGGGACCATCGAAGCCGCCGCCCCCGAGGTGGTGCTCGTGGCGACCCCGGTCGACCTGACCAGGTTGCTCGACTTGGCGGTGCCTGCCATCCGGGCCCGCTACGAACTGGCCGAGGTGGGTAGCCCCACGCTGGCCGACGTCCTCTCCTCGATCGGCTGAGCGTCAGGTCCGGGCGCCGAGCGACCGGTACAGGTCGAGGTAGCGGCCCGCCGATGTTTCCCAGGACCAGTCGCGGGCCATGGCCGTCTCCTGGAGCCGCCGCCACCCCTCGGGTTGGGAGCGGAACAAGCGGACTGCCCGGCGTAAAGCGGCCGCCAACGCTTCGGTGGTGGGCTCGACGAACAAGAATCCGGTTCCTCTACCCTCCATGAGTGCTTCGTCTCCGGGGTCGAGCACGGAGTCCCTGAGGCCTCCGACGGCGTGGGCCACCGGGATCGTTCCGTAGCGCATGGCCTGCATCTGCACCAACCCGCACGGCTCGAACCGGCTGGGCAGCGCCACGAGATCGGCTCCGGCTATCAGCAAATGGGCCAGCCTCTTGTCCCAGCCGAGCCGTACTGCGACCCGCTCGGGGTACCGGGCCGCCATCTGCCGCATCGCTTCCTCGAGGGGCGGGTCGCCTTCACCGAGGGCGATGATCCGGATCCCGATGTCCTCCGGCTCCAGGGCGGTGACCAGGTCGATGCCTTTTTGGGCGGCGAAGCGCGAGACGACGGCGACGATGGGATCGTCATCGGGGCTGCTCAGGCCCAGTTCGGCGATGAGGGCGGTCCGAGCCGCGGCTTTGCCGGAGAGGTCGGCGGCCCGGTAGGGCATCGGGAGTTCGGCGTCGGTACCGGGATCCCACTCGATCACATCGATCCCGTTGAGGATGCCGAGAGGTGGGCTCGGTCGGGCACGGAGCAACTCGTCGACGCCGGCACCGAATGCCGGAGTGGTGATCTCGGCGGCGTAGCTGGGGCTCACCGTCGTCACCGCATCGGCTTCCAGGATTCCGGCACCGAGGAAGTTGAAGCGTTCTCCCCGAACCAGGTGCTCGAGCCCGGCGGGGACCTCCTTCAGCGGGAAGTCGCCCTGGTAGGCGAGGTTGTGGATCGTCAGTACGGTGGGCGTGCTTGCCCCGGCCCGGTGGAGATAGGTGGGCACCAAGGCGGCGTGCCAGTCGTGCACGTGGACCACGTCGACCGGGGGGCCGTCGGTCCGGGATGCGAGGTCGGCGACGGCCCGGCTGAAGAAGGCGAAGCGCTCGGCATCGTCACCGTAGGGGGTGCCGTCCTCGGCGTAGAGGGAGGGACGGTCGAAGTAGTCGGGGGCGTCCACGAAGGTGAGCTCGACGCCTTCTCTGACTCCGGTCGACAACAGCCGCGCACCCGGCGGGTCCTCCCCCGGCCGGGTCGCGTCGAGGAGGAGTTCCCCTTGGTCGGCGGCCCGCCGGGCTTCTCGACACATCGGGGCCACCACCTGGATCCCGACGTCCGCTCCTCCGACGTGGGCCAGGGCGTGGGGAAGGACGCCCACCACGGCGCCCAGGCCTCCGCTGGTGCACCAGGGCGCCAGTTCGGCCGCGGCGTGGAGAATCCTCACCCGCGGCCGCGCAGCTGAGGCCCGGCCGACTCGAAGCTGTGCCGGACCGGGTCGACCTCGTAGCGCCCCTCGAACTCCTTCATCAGAGACTGGGTGGCCGGGTCGTTGCGGAGCATGAACTCCATGTCGGCCGTGAAGGTGATCGGACCCTCAGCGGGAACCCGCGTCGCCTTGGGGAGTACGACGATGCCTCCTTCGCTGACGAATGGAAACCGGCTCCGGTCGGAGGCGGGATCGACGCCGATCTGGGACCCTTCTTCGATTCGGCAGTTCTTGTCGGCGAGCACCTTGTGCACTCGCGCTTCGGCGCCGATGTTGCAGCCGGCCAGGAGCACGGTTTCCTCGAGGGTGCTTCCTGAATGGATGAAGCAGTCGTAGCCGACGAGGACGCCTCGAAGCGACGCGTTGCCGATGATGCTTCCCTCGCAGATCAGGCTGTCCACGAGCTCGGTGGTCCGGTCTCCCGCTTCTCGCACGAAGCGGGCGGGTGGATAGTCGCGTTGAGCGGTGCGAATCCGCCACGCCCGGTTGTACAGATCCAATGCCGGCATCCGATCGCGCACCTCGGCATTGGCGGCGACATACCCGTCGACCGTGCCCACGTCACGCCAATACGGCTCGGCTCCCTCGGGCCGGCCGGGTAGAGCATTCTTGGCGAAGTCGTACATGAACACTCGCTCGCCCTCGCGTATGAGCCGGGGAATCACATCCCGGCCGAAATCCAGCGTGCTGTCCGGTTCCTCGAGCTCGGCCAGCAGGGCCCGCTGCAGAAGACCTGCCCGGAAGATGTAGTTGCCCATGCTGACCAGCGCATGCCCGGGCCGGTCGGGCATCTCCTTGGGTCGAGCCGGCTTCTCGTCGAAGCCGACGATGCGGCCCGACTGGTCGCATTCAAGGATTCCGAACTGGTGGGCCTCGGCGACCGGCACCGGGATCGCCGCCACGGTGACGTCGGCTCCGGTGTCGCGGTGGAAGCGGTCCATCTGGGAGATGTCGAAGAGATAGATGTGGTCGCCTCCGAAGACGGCGACGTGGGCCGGCCGGAAGTCGCGCACCAGGTTGAGGTTCTGGAGAACGCTGTCGGCCGTGCCCCGGTACCAATGCTCGCCCAATCGCATCTGAGCGGGAGAGACCTCGATGAACTCGTCTATCCCGGACAGGTGCCAGTTGCGACTCAGGTGCTGGATGAGGCTGCTGGCCATGTACTGGGTGAGAACGAAGATGCGGCGGTAGCCGGAATTGACGAAGTTGGAGAGGGCGAAGTCGATGATCCGGTAGCGACCTCCGAACGGAACGGCCGGCTTGGCCCGGTGCGACGTGAGCGGGGCCAGGCGAGACCCCTTGCCGCCCGCCATGATCATCGCGATGGTGTCCAGCACGAGCCCGTCTCCCTTCGCAACCATTGTCGCAGCGGCGGCGGCTGGGTACTACTCGGTTCGGCGGTGCGCCCAGGGAGGCGTGAAAAGACGGGTCGGTCGGTCCTGCGGCCGCCAAACGGGTGCCACGATTCCGGCCACTATGGCGGCGATCTGCAGCCAGTCGCCGAGCCGGGCGTAGAGCGTGGGGCCGGCCGTCCTCCACCGCAGCTCACCAAGCAACACCTCGGGCACGAAGAGGCTCGTGGTTTCGCCGAGCGACCCGTCGGCGTCGATGAGGGTCGACTTGCCGGTGATCGCTCCGTGGATGAGCGGCGTGCCCAGCTCGGCGGCTCGCATTCGGGTGAGGCCGATGAACTGGTCGGAGGCTTCGGAGCGGCCGTAGCTGCCCTCGTTGGACAGCACAACGAGGATCTCGGCCCCCTCTTTGGAGACGCTGCGGACGGTACGGGCGAACGCCCCCTCGAAGGATATGACCGAACCCAGCACTCCTTCGGGAAGGTCCCATACCACCGGCCGGTCCCCCCGCACCATGTCACGGGGCACGGCGTCGAGCTGGGGGATGAACGTGAGCGCGTCGCGAAACGGCACGTACTCGCCGTAGGGCACCGGATGCCGTTTCATGTACTCGCCGATCAGATCGCCCCGGCGCGACAGGAGCAGGTTGGCGTTGATGAAGCGGTCGGGATCCTCGGCAACTCTCGTGCCGCTCACCAGCAGGTTGGAGTCCAAGCGGCGCGCCTCGGCAGACAGGTCGGCGAACACCTGGGGATTGGTGACCGGGCTGGTCGAGCTCCCCGTGGAGTTTTCCGACCACACCACCAGGTCGAGCGTCCCCGGCTGCAGGCTGCGGGTCAGCTCGAGGTGGGACTCCAGGATGAGTCGGTTCTCGTTGGGGCAGTGGACCCGGGGGCACGGGCTTCCCCCTTGAACGATGGCGATGGAGAACGGTTCGCCGTCGGCCGAAGGCGGCCAAAGCGTGCCGAGCAGGGTGAAGGCCAGTGCGGACCCGATGGAAATCCGTAGCGGCAGCCGGGCCGGTGCCGCGTCGGCCAGCAGGGCAACGCCGGCAGCAACACCGACGGCGACGACCGACCAACCGGTGGTGCCGATCCATTGGGCGGCGCCACGAGGCCAGGCCAGGCCCCCGATTCCGTTGCCCAGTGCTCCCCAAGGGAATCCGCCGAAGGGCCACCGCTCCCGGGAAAACTCCCACAGCGCCCAGGCACCGACGGTGACCAGCCACCAGCGGGTCGGCGGGAGGGCGCGGAATATCCACACCACCGCGGCGAACAGTGCGGCGTACAACGCCTCGGCCAGTACGAGCGGGAAGAATGCCACTGCCCCGAGCAGGATTATCCAGCGCAGCAAGGCTCCGAAGAAGGCCGCTCCGAAGACGAATCCAAGCCAGGCAGCCCGGCCGGGCCGGTCGACGTGGCGAAGAGCCCACAGGAACGGGGCCGGAGCGACGAAGATCAGGAAGCCCAAGTCGAGCGGTGGAAAGGCCGCCCACATGAGCGCAGCCGATGCCAATGTGGCCAGCAGGGCGGTCATCGGCGGCGAGGTTACCCGCATGAGCGGCTTCGCCGGTGCCGTAGAGTCTCGACCATGGACGACCTGGCCGTGGCCGTGGAAGCTGCCCGAGCCGGCGCCGAGGTAGTCCGCGCCGGGATGGGCCGGGCCGGGCGTGCCGAGTACAAGGCCGACGCCAGCCCGGTCACCGAGGTCGATCGGGCCGCAGAGCGAGCGGTGCTGGCGATCCTCGAACGTGCCCGTCCCCGAGACGCCGTGGTGGCCGAAGAGGGCGGGGGCGGCATCGGCGCCGACGCGGGCCGACGCTGGTTCGTCGATCCCCTCGATGGGACCGTCAACTTCCTCAGTGGGATCCCCCAGGTCGGCGTGTCGGTGGCTCTCTACGACGAGGGAGGAGCGGCGGCGGCGGCGGTGATCGACGTGGCCCGTGATGAGACGTTCACTGCCCGGCGGGACGGGGGAACGTTCATGGATGATCGGCCGGTGCACGTCAGTCCCCAGGGCGATCTCGACCTGGCGGTGATCGCCACCGGGTTTCCTTACGACCACCGTGATCATGCCCAGGCATATACCGCGGTGCTGGCCGGCGTCCTCGCCCGGGTGCAGGGCATACGCCGGTTCGGCTCGGCGGCGCTCGACCTGGCGTGGGTGGCCGCCGGTCGTTTCGACGCTTTCTTCGAGCTCGCCCTTTCGCCGTGGGACATCGCTGCCGGCCTCCTGCTGATCTCAGAGGCGGGGGGAATCGTGACCGATGAGCGGGGTGATCCCGCCGGCCCGGGCAGCACCGTCTTGGTGGCCTCCAACGGGTTGTTTCATGAGGAGCTGCGGGCGATCGTGGCCCGCGGAGTGGCCCAGTACCTCTGAGCATGCCCGGGCTGCGCCGGGAAGCGGGGAGAGTTAGGTTGGCCGAACACGAGGGGCTCGCAGGGGGCTCCGGAGGAGGAGAGGAGAAGAGGGATGCGCTTCATCGCGCACTTGGGCGGTGACCTCCAGGAGGGCAAGTACCGCGAGTTTCAGGATTGGCTCATCGCCAACGAAAAGGAGTACGCCGACTCGATGCCGGAGGGGGTGAAATACCTGGGCACCTTCTTTGCGGTGTATACCACCGACAAGAGCGGGGGGTTCGTCCACATGTTCACCGAGCTCGACAGCTACGGGGCTCAGGACGAGCTGGCGGCGCTGGGCCGGAGCGACTCCACGTACGGCAGGCTGACCAACGAGCTGATGGCTTTTTTCGATCAGCAGAGTGGTAGCTGGACGAACGCGCTTTACAAGCAAGCGGTCGACGCCACGCTATACGGCTGAGCTGGGGTCCACGGCGCCCAGAGCAGGCCACCGGAGTTCAGGCAGGGCTTCACGTCGCAGCCGGACGGATCACCGATCGCAGGGCCGGGGGCTGTAGATGTCGTCCACCGAGGCATTCTGAGCTCGGGTTTCAGTCGCGCTCCCGGATCGGTACGGCCACGTCGTCGTACTCGGCGTGGCGTCCGGTGGCGAGCTTGGAGTAGACGAGGTCGCCGTCGACGGTGATCTCGAAGCGCCCTCCACCGGAAGGGACGAGGCTCAGCCGGTCGACACTCGACTCGAACTCGTCGAGGAGCTGCGTTGCCATGCTCACGGCACGGCCCCTGTAGCCTCAAACGGCGCAGTACTCGATACTGATGTCCACGGCGTCACGGTAGCGTCGATTCAGCCGGCCCGGAGGAGGCCGGCTACAGCCGAGCAAAAGCGGTGCACCTCCTGCTCGGTGTTGAAGTAGTGCACCGAGGCCCGCACCACTTCGTCGAGGTCGCGCTCGTCCATGTCGAGGAGCGTCGAGGAACGGGTCGACACCGAGACGTTGATTGCCTGGTCGGCGAGGACCTCTTTGACGGCAGTAGCCGAAAGCCGCTCGGTGACGAAGGTGACGATGCCGCACTTCTCCGCCCCGAGGTCGGTGACCCGGACCCCCGGAAGGTCGGTCAGCAATTCCCGCAGCAGATCGGCCAAGGTCCGTACGAAGTGGGCGATGGTGTCCAGGCCCATCGAAAGGGCGTATTCGATCGCCGTTCCCATGCCGAGCCGCCCCGCCACGTTGCCCTCCCAGTTCTCGAAGCGGCGGGCGTCGTCACGGATGCGATAGCCGTCGGCGGCCGTCCATTCGGCGGCCTGAAGGTCGAGCAGAGGGGGCTCGAGCTCGGTGATCAGTGGGCGGCGGACATGCAGGAAGCCCACCCCGCGCGGGCCGCGCAGGTACTTGCGGCTGGTGCCGGCCAGCATGTCGCAGCCGATCTCGGTCACGTCGACCGGCATCTGGCCCACCGACTGGCAGGCGTCGAGCAGATAGAGGACGCCGTGGTTTCGGGCGATCCGGCCGACGGCGGCAGCAGGGTTGACCAATCCGCCGTTGGTGGGCACATGAGTGATCGAGACCAGCCGGACGCGGTGATCCATCATCTCCTCCAACGCCGCCACCGAGATCTGTCCCGCGTCGTCGTTGGGCACCGCCTCGACCACGGCGCCGGTTCGCTCGGCAACCTGCAGGTAGGCGATGTAGTTGGAGGCGTACTCGGCCCGAGAGGTCAGGATCCGGTCTCCGGGCTCGAACGCAATCGAATAGAAGGCCATATCCCATGCTCGAGTGGCGTTCTCGACGATGGCGACTTCCGCGGGATGGCAGCCGATCAGCGCGGCGACCAACCCGTAGACCCCGGCCAGCTCGTCGGCGACCTCGGCTTCGGCCTGGTAGCCGCCGATCTCGGCCTCGAGTCGCAGGTGCTCCACCACTCGATCGAGCACTGGTTGAGGCATCAGCGATGCCCCGGCGTTGTCGAAGTGGAGCACTCGCTGGCAGCCCGGCGTTTCCCGTCGGGCCCGCGCCACATCGATCATCATGGGATGAGCCGTCCCTCCATTCCGCCGGCGACCGTGACCACTGCTCCGGTCACGTGTCCCGAGAGGCGGTCCGAGGCCAGGGTGACCACCTGGGCGGCCACGTCTTCGGGTCGACCCAGCTTCTTGAGGGCCATGGTCGATGTGACTCGTTCCTCCTGGGCGGTATCGATGCCTCTCTCGCCGATCATCCGGGTCAGCGTCCAGCCCGGAGCCACGGCGTTCACGCGGACCCCGTCTCCGATACGGGCCGCCTCGTTCTTGGCGCTGAGGAGCAGCCCGGTGAGGATGCCCCCTTTGGCGGCCGCGTAGTCGGCGTGCCCGGCTTCACCGAAGATGCCGGCGGTCGAGCCTACAAGAACGAGAGATCCCGACTCGGTGACTGTGGCATGGCGCAGGAATGCCCTGGCAGTGAGGTAGGCGGCAGTGAGGTTGGAGCGGATAGTCCCCTCCCACCGTTCCAGAGGCAGTTCCCAGATCGGGAGGTCTTCGGACGGCCACGCTCCGGCATTGGCGATGCAGACGTCGAGCCGACCGAGTGTATGCACCGCCGCGGGCACCAGGGCATCGGCCTCGGATTCGACGGTGAGGTCGGCTCTGAGCGCCACCCCGTCGACCTCGGCGGCGAGGAGTTTGGCCTCTCGTTGCGAGGTGCGATAGTGGATGGCCACCTTCGATCCCTCGCCGGCGAAGGCCCGCACCAGCGCCTGCCCGATTCCACCGGCAGCTCCGGTGATCAGCACCCCTTTTCCGTCGAGCCCGGTTTCCATTGCGGGAGTGTATGCAGCGAGGGTGGTTCGGCGCCCGGGCCTTGCTACTGTCGCCGAGCCCGACGGAGGTGAACGTGGAACTGCCCCGGACGCTGAAGGACCTGCTCGACGGCCCGAATATGGCCGTCGTGGCCACGCTCATGCCCGACGGATCCCCTCAATGCTCGACGATTTGGATCGAGCGGGATGGGGATTTGATCACCTTCAACACCGCCGAGGGGAGGACCAAGGTCGACAACCTGCGGCGAGACGGCCGGGTGGCCATTGCCGTCCACGACGCCGCCGACCCTCTGGTCGCGGCCTCCCTACGAGGGCGGGTCGTAGGGATGAGCCATCAAGGTGCTGATGAGCAGATCGATCGGCTGGCCGGCAAGTACCTGGGACTGGACGTCTATCCGTGGCGGACGCCGGGAATGCAGCGGGTGTCGGTGACGATCGAAGCGGACTCGGTGTCCCTCCACTGACGCTCGGCAAGGACGTTGCCCCCGAGCCGACCGGCCCGCTGGACCATGATCTACCGCCACCTCCCAGTCCTTCCGAGGGTCCGGGCGGCCCGCCGCGGATCCGGGCATCTCACTCGCCCCAGCTCCCGATCGGTCCTTCCGGGTTCACATAGACCCCAATCTCTTGGTAAGGGATCGATATCGTCGGAGCCCCGAATACGCCCGGCCCGATCTCCAGCTCCTCGAAGCTCATCTCGAAGGCCGCCGGCCCGAGTGCCCAATGGGGGGAGATGAGCAGCTCATCATCGGAGACCCAGGCCGCCAGCGCCTCGACATCCCCGTCGTACAGCTCGTCGATGATGTGTTGACGGGCCAGGGCGTCCAGCGCGAATCCGAACTCCGAGCCCCCAAAGACGTCTGAGAGCTCGAGTGGCCGACCGGTGGTGAGATCGAAGTTGAACGTATCCACGGCCGCCAGGGGGTTGGCGGCGCCCGAGCTGTAGAAAGTCTCGTCGAAGCGAATACTGAGGACCCGGGGGTTGAGGGTGCGGACGTCGTATGTGATGGCTATGAAGCTGGGCGGCTGGGCGGCCGGATCCACCCCTTGCTCGGCGAGGAGATCCAGATAATCGGCCTGGTCCACGACGAAACCTGTCTCGAGCGTCTCGACGTGGTTGGCCAGTTCACCGTTGATCCTCTCCTGTATCGTTTCATCGGGTAGGCCCTCGAGTTGCGGGATCGTCACCAGGACGTCGATGTAGGGGGCGATGACCTCGATCGCTTCGGGGGAGAGGTCTCCGTCGGCAGTCAATTGGTTGCGCTCTCGGCCAATGATCTGGAGCTGGAGTGAGGTCGTCGGCGGCGCCGTATCGATGGGTGCAGCGGTCGTGGTCGGTCCCTCGGTCGTCTGCTGCTGGTCCGCGGCCGGAGCGGCAGTGGTCGGTGGGGCGAGTGGTGTCGTGCTCGTCTCGGCCGAACGGCCGCATGCCGCAGCGAGGAGAGCGAGCCCGACGAGCGGCGGTAGCGTTTGGCCCAGCATTGCGGCGGCCAGCCTAGGGCGGCGTGTACCCCCCATCCTGGGACCCGATCGCAGCGCCGAGCGAGGTCATTCCTCCAAGAATCCCTGCTCTCGCATCCACTCGTCGTTGAAGATCTTGCTCAGATAGTTGCGTCCGCTGTCGGGGAGCAGGACGACGACGAGGTCGTCGGTCCGCTCCCGAGCCACCCGGAGTGCTCCCTCGACGGCCATGCCGCACGAGCCTCCGACGAGCAGTCCCTCCATTTCAGCCAAGTGTCTGGTCATTTTGAACGCGGCTGCGTCGGATACGGTCTCGTAACGGTCCACCACCGATCGGTCGAAGGCTTCAGGCCAGAAGTCCTCGCCGACGCCTTCGGTGAGATAAGGGTGCACCCCCTCTTCGTCCTCAGCGGTGTAGATCGAGCCTTCGGGGTCGATGCCGACCACCGTTATCGAGGGCTTCATCTCCTTGAGATAGCGGCCCGCTCCCGAAATGGTTCCGCCTGTGCCGATCCCGGCGGCAAAGACTGCGATCTCGCCGTCCGTCTGGTTCCAGATCTCGGGACCGGTGGTGGCGTAGTGAGCCTCGGCGTTGGCCGGATTCGAGTACTGATCGGGCCGGTAGGCCCCCGGGGTGTCCCGGGCCAATCGCTCGGCGACTGAGTAGTACGAGCGCGGATCCTCGGGCGGCACGTCGCTGGGACAGAGGACCACCTCGGCGCCGTAGGCACGCAAGAGATCCTGTTTCTCCTTCGATTGTTTGTCGGCCATCACGCAGATGAGCCGATAGCCCTTCAGCCGAGCGGCCATGGCCAGGCCGACGCCGGTGTTGCCACTGGTAGGTTCGACGATCGTGCCCCCCGGGTGGAGCAGATCGAGTTCCTCTGCTCTCTCGATCATGGGGAGGCCGATGCGGTCTTTGACCGATCCTCCCGGGTTGAGGTATTCCAGCTTGGCTACGAGGTTTCCGGCCGGATGGATCCGCCCCAGCCTGACTAGAGGGGTGTTTCCGACCGCCTCGGCGACGTTTGCGAATACGTCCACGATGCTCCAGGCTAGGCACCGCGCTGCTTCTGCTCGGTGCCACCACAGCGGAATACGGCGAGGCCGGGTCCGGTTGAGGCGGTCGGCGGGACCACCCACCCCGGGTGGGGTGGGAACCCGACAGGCGCGAGGAGGAGCGGCATGAAACAGGGTCACAAGCGGTCGGCTCTCAATCGCCTGAAGACGGTGCGCGGGCACCTCGACGGCGTGATCGACATGGTCGAGGAGGAGCGCTACTGCCCCGACATCATGAAACAGGTGTCGGCGGTTCAGGGTTCACTCGAGAAGGTGAATCGGATCCTCCTCCAGAACCACGTCGAGACGTGTGTTCTCGAAGGAGTCGCGGCGGGAAGGTCCGAACAGATCGTCGATGAGCTTTTGGAGACCTTGAAGTACACGCCGGCGGTGACCGGGCCGGCCAAAGGAGCACGATGAGAAGAGAGAAGCTGTCGGTACCCGAGGTGCATTGCGACCACTGCAAGTCTTCAATCGAGGGAGCGGTGGGAGCTTTGCCCGGTGTGGTGCGCGTCGAGGTGGACATCGAGGGGCGGAGCGTCGACGTCGACTACCGGGACGATGACGTCGAACGACGGGCCATCATCGATGCCATCGAGGAGCAGGGCTACGTCGTAGCCGACTGACCCCAACACGGATGAGCGATCAGCCCACTACCCGGCTCTTCGACGTCGAAGGGATGACCTGCGCCTCGTGTGCCTTGCGCATCGAGCGCATCCTGGCGCGCCAGCCAGGGGTCGACGAGGCGGTCGTCAACTTCGCCGGCCAGGAGGCCAGGGTGGTCTTGGACCCCGAAAGCGGCGACGTCGAGCAATTGAAAGAGGCCGTTCAGCGCATCGGTTACGAGATCTCTCTCGCCGCTCCCCAGGCGGAGCGGGCCACCCCGGGAGAACGCTATGCGGCCGAGACCGCCTACCAGCGTCGCAACCTGGTGGCGGCTGCGGCGTTCACGATTCCGTTGTTCCTCCTCAGCCTGGTCGGCGGCGATTCGACGGTGGCTCGCGTCTCACAGTGGTTGCTGGCCACCCCGGTCGTGTTCGTTTTCGGCCGGCAATTCCATCGCGCCGCCGCAAAGCGGTTGCGCAGCTTGGCTGCCAACATGGACACGCTCATCTCGATGGGCACCTTGGCCGCCTACTTCTATTCGGTGTGGGCGATCTTTGCGAAGGAGTCGCTGTTCTTCGAGACGGCGGCCGTCATCGTCACGTTGATCCTCACCGGCCGCTTTTTGGAAGCTCGCGCCAAAGGCCGAGCCTCCAATGCCATCGGAAAGCTTCTCGAGCTGGGAGCCAAAGAGGCGACGCTGCTGCGGGACGGGGTCGAGGTGGCTGTTCCGGTCAACCGCGTGGTGCCCGGCGACCTGATGGTGGTGCGCCCGGGAGCCAAGATTCCCACCGACGGACGGATCACGGAGGGACGCTCTTCTTTCGACGAGAGCATGTTGACCGGGGAGTCGGTTCCGGTGGACAAGGGCCCGGGCGACGATGTGTTCGGAGCGACGATCAACCAGCAAGGCCGGGTCGTCGTGGAGGCCACCCGGGTGGGCACCGACACCGCTCTCGCCCAGATCGTGCGCCTGGTCGAGGAAGCTCAGGCCACCAAGGCTCCGGTGCAGCGCCTGGCCGACCGGGTGTCGGGGGTCTTCGTTCCGGCGGTGATCCTCATCGCTCTGGCAACCTTCGCCGGCTGGCTGATCTCCGGCTCCGAGCCGTCGGCGGGGTTGCGCAATGCAGTGGCGGTGCTGATCATCGCCTGCCCGTGTGCGCTGGGCCTGGCCACTCCCACTGCCATCATGGTCGGCAGTGGCCGAGGCGCCGAGTTGGGCATTCTCTTCAAGGACGCCGAGGTCTTCGAGGGAGCTCGGGCCGTCGACACGGTGGTCTTCGACAAGACCGGCACCTTGACCAAAGGTGTGATGTCGCTGGCAGAGATCTACGTCGAGCGAGACCAAGAGCTGTTTCTGCGCTTGGTGGCCAGCGTCGAGGCCGCCAGTGAGCACCCGGTTGGTCGGGCGGTCGCGTTGGGGGCCGAGGAGCAGGGTGTCGGGCTCGCCCCGGTGGAGGACTTCCAGGCCCTTCCCGGCCTGGGGGTGCGGGGCACGGTCGACGGGCGGAAGGTGTTGGTCGGGAAGGCCAAGCTGATGGCCGATGGGGGGACGGCGATCCCCGACCGTTTCCTCGAGGCCCTTTCCGACATGGAGAATCGGGGAGAGACGGCGTTTCTGGCCGGATGGGACGGTGAGGTTCGCGGCGCCTTGTCGGTTGCCGACACGGTTCGACCCACGTCGGCCGGCGCCGTGCGCCGGCTCGGAGCTCTCGGTACGCAAATCGCGATGATCACCGGGGACAATCGCCGCACTGCTGAAGCCATAGCCGCCCGGTTGGGAATCGAGCGGGTGATGGCGGAGGTGCTCCCCGCCGAGAAGTCGGGCGAAGTGGCGCTGCTCCAGGAGGGCGGAGAGCGGGTGGCCTTCGTGGGCGATGGCGTCAACGACGCTCCCGCGTTGACGAAAGCCGACCTGGGAATGGCGGTGGGCACCGGTACCGACGTCGCCATAGAGGCAGGGGACATAGTGCTGATGTCGGGAGATCCGGCGTTGATACCCAAAGCGCTGGAGCTGGCGCGGGCCACGTTCCGGACGATCCGCCAGAACCTGTTCTGGGCGTTCGCCTACAACACTGCGGCGATCCCTCTGGCGGTAGCCGGCCTCCTCAATCCGATGGTCGCTGCCGGAGCGATGGCGTTCAGCAGCATCTCGGTGGTGACCAACAGCTTGCGGCTACGCCGCTTCACCTCGGCCGAGTGACATCACCTGGATCGGCGAGCGGCTACGAGGTACCGCTACCCTCGGCTCGTGGATCCCATTCACCGGTTCGACAAACCGGAGCTCCGCCGGCCCAGAGCGCTTGTGGCCATGGAAGGCTGGGGAGATGCCTGCGATGCCGCTTCCGGTGCCCTGGCGTATGTGCTGGGACAGCATGAGTTGGAGCCCTTTGCCATCATCGATCCGGAGGAGTTCTTCGATTTCCAGGCTCGTCGGCCCCTGGTCGAGGTGGATGAAGGTGGGACTCGCGCGCTGACCTGGCCGGTGACCCGGGTTTTCGCCGTGCCGCAACCCAAGGAAGCCCACGATTTGGTGGTCGTGCTCGGAGAAGAGCCCAACTTGCGCTGGAAGACCTTCGCTCGGCACGTGATCCAGGTGCTCACGGACGTAGGTGTGGAGCAAGTGGTCACCCTGGGCGCCTTCGTCGGCCAGGTAGCTCATACGGTCCCGGTACCGATCATCGGTGTTGCCACCGACCCGGCGGTCGTGGCCGACTACGCCCTCCTCACCTCCCGCTACGAGGGTCCCACCGCGGTCCTGAGCGTGATCCTCGAGGCATGTCGGGAAG
>JABAOD010003973.1_pt4 | contig 14935 bp, 25 predicted proteins | sample 7062151 | NCBI WGS metagenome assembly JABAOD01 (sample SAMN14538626, study PRJNA623070) | marine sediment metagenome | biome: marine biome [ENVO:00000428]; feature: marine pelagic biome [ENVO:01000023]; material: deep marine sediment [ENVO:00002113] | place: India: Gulf of Khambhat ... | reverse complement strand
CGTACTGGATGCCGATCACCTTGTGGTCCTGGGAGAAGATGTACCTCTTCCAGAACGGCTCGACGGGATGCTCGTGGTGCTCCTCGGCTGCCGGCGGTCGCTGCTCGGGAACGCTCATGCGGGGACCCCTCCTCGGATGCCGACCTCCTCCGGCCGCCGCTCGGCGTGCGCGCTCCCCACGGCGCTCGGCGGTGTCCGGTCCCTGCCGGACAGACCCGCACCGGCGGGGCAGAAGAGGGGCTTGAAATTCACGTGGATCGGTGCCGCCTGGACGGCATGCGTCAACGGTTGGCGGAGTCTATGACATGGCCCCGGGTGCCGCAACAGAGCCGCGGGGCGCGAGCGCCAGGCCTCACTGCTGCCCCGAGCGCACGAAGCGAGGGGTCGTCGCCAGACGGTGGCTGGCGAGCGCCGACCAGATGCGCTCCGCCGTCCGGCGGCCCCGGCGTTCGAAGCCGACCGGCGCCTTGAGCTCCTCGACCACAACCGCGGCACCGGCTTGCCGCATCCAATCGGCGCTCTCCGCGAGGTCCCCCGAGCCCACCCGCGGGTCGGCGAGCGCGCGGAACAGGAAGATCGGGATCGGGCGCTCGAGACCGCCGATCGGACCGGCGCCGCCGCGCGTCAGGTAGCCACCGAAGCTGGCGACGGCGGCGAAGTACTCCGGCTGCAGCAGGGCCACCCGGACGGCGAAGTCGCCGCCAGACCCGCTGCCGAACAGATAGAGCCGCCGGCGATCCACCACGTGGCCGGCGGCGACCCGCTCGACCACGGTGCGGAGGAACTCGGGACCGTCCGGCGCCAGCCGCCAGGCGTCGGTGGCGGCGGAGGAGACCGCTGCCACGATCAGCGGCTCGCGCTCCGTGGTCGGCCGCCAACTGTCCAGCGCGTACCGGGCGCTACGCCCGGGCTCGCCGAGGACCAACATCAGCGGCGCTCCGCCTTCGCCGGCGTCTGCCGGGCGGCCCGCCAGGACCGCGATGTGCCGGCTCACCCCGAGCCAACGGATGCGGTCCTGCTCGTACTCTTCGGCGGCGGCCGTGACGCTCGCCGAAACCGCCAGCCAGCCGGCGAGGGCCAGCAGCGCCGCCCCGCGGCGGCGGGCCGGGCTGGCGAGCGGACGGTCGCTCGTGGCCGCCCGGCGCCGCCTCAGATCCACTCCGGATCCTGGCCCTCGTAGTAGCCCAGCATCCTGCCGTGCGAGCGGTAGCCCATCAGCTTCTGGACCGCCTCCGGCAGGCCGCGGGCGATCTCCTGTGGCACCGCCAGATACTGGTTCTCCTCCTGCCGCAGCCAGCCCAGGACATAGTTGAAGACCAGCGCGGTGCGCGCCTGCCGGGTGCGGTTGGCGCCGCCGCTGTGCCAGGTCGAACCCATCTGGATCATCAGCGAGCCGGCGGGCATCTCGCTCGCCACCGCCTCGTCGTCCCGTGGCCGGCGCCGGTCGTCCCAGCGGTGGCTGCCCGGTACCACCCGGGTGGCGCCGTTGTCGGCGGTGAAGTCGGTCAGCGCCCAGAGCGCGCCGATCTGGTGCTGCGGTCCGGGCCGCTCGAACGGGTAGAGGTCGTCGTCGCGATGGAAGGGGGTGGCGCTCTCGCCCGGCAGGATCTCGACCGCCTGGGTGCTGCCGAGCTGGAAGTGGATGCAGCGCGGGCCCAGGACCGCCTCGGCGACGGCCAGCACCAGCGGCTCGACGACGAGCTCGGCGGCGCTGCGCGAGCGGGCGAGGACGGCGTCGAGGCGGCGGGTAGCAAACCCCGACTGCTCGTCGCCGGTGCCGGCGGCGGCCAGCGCGCCCGCCAGCTCCGCCCGGATCGCCCGCACCGTCGCCTCGTCGACCAACCGGCGGACGATGAGGGCGCCGCGGCGCTCGAGCTCCGCCACCAGCTCGGCGGTCTTCGCCGCCGGGGTGAAGCTGCGCAGCGGCGCGGGAGCCGCGCGCGCCGCCGCCCGCCCCTCGGGCGGTGGTTCCGGCCGGCCGTCGCCGGCCACTCCCGCCGCCCGCAGACCGGCGGCGATCTGGCCGCGGTGATGCGCCTCGTGCTCCAGGTTGCCGCGCACCACCACCCACCACGCCGGCACCTCGCCGCCGAACCGCTCGTCGGGCAGGACGCGCTCGAGCTCCGCGCTGCCGAGCCCGGCCAGCAACCGGCTCCGGCGCTCGCCCGAGCGGGCGAGCTCGTCGAGCAGCCGCCGCCACTCGCCGGGCCCGCCGACGGCCTCGCCACCGGCACCGCCGCGCATCGCCGCCAGCTCCGGCCGGCACAGCTTGCGCTCGAGCCAGAGGTCGGCGTCCACGAGGTGGCGGGCGAGATCGGCAAAGCTCATCGCCCCCTCGCCGACCCGGTCGTTCTCGTGCCCGGCAGGCACCGCCTCCAGGCGGCGCAGGGTGGAGGTCCGCAGCGCCGCGGCCCACTCCGCCAGCCTCCGACCGTCGAGCTCGCCCATCACGCGGAGTCTACTCGAGAGTTGAAATATCGTGCTTCAATATATAGAATAGCGATATATGGAGACCCCGAACCCTCTCGAGCTCCAGCTGCTCGTGCTGCTCGATGACGGCCCCGGCCACGGCTACGCCATCCGCGACGAGCTGCGCCGCCGTAGCGGCGGCCGGACCGATCCGCCTGCCGGCACCCTCTACCCGCGGCTGCGGCGACTCGAGGCCGCCGGGCTGGTCACCAGCCGCTGGCAGCCCGGGCCCCGCCGGCCGCAGCGGGTCTACCGGCTGACCGCCGACGGCCGGCGGGCGCTCGGCCGCCGCCTGCGGGCATGGGCCGACTTCGTCGGCGCCGTGACCGCGGTCATCGGCGGCTAGCCCGGCCATCTCGCCGGCTCGCCCAGCGAGCGGCCGCAGGCGCCCGGGGTGCCTCTGCCCCGCCGCTGAGGTAGTCGTGCCACAGCATCCGCGCGGCGACCGCCCGCCAGGGGCGCCAGCCCGCCGCCAGCGCCATGAGCTGATCGTCGGTCGGCAGCCGCTCCAGCCGTTTGATCCGCTGTACCGCACGGGCCAGCGCCAGATCGCCACGCGGCCAGACGTCCGGCCGGCCGAGCGCCATCAACAGGTAGATGTCCGCGGTCCAGCGGCCGATGCCCCTCAGCGCCGTCAGCCGCTCGCGGACGCCGCGGTCGTCCACCTGCGCCAGCAGCGCGAGCCGCAGCCGGCCGTCGACGATCGCCGCCGCCAGCTCGCGGCAGTAGCCGGCTTTCTGTCGGCTGAAACCGATTGCCCGCAGACTCCGGTCGTCCAGCGCCAGAAACGCGCCCGGGGTCAGTCGGTCGACCGCCGCCCGTAGCCGCGCGAATGCCGCCCGGGCCGACGCCAGGGAGACCTGCTGCTCGAGGATGATCCGGACCAGGGCCGAGAAGCCCGGCCGCCGGGCCCACAGCGGCGGCGGGCCCAAGCGAAGCCGCACTTCGGCCAGGTCCTCGTCGCGCGACGCCAGCTCCTCGACCGCGGCAAGCAGGCTGCGCCGGTCGAGCGGGCGGAGCGGTTGCACGGTCCCTACCCGGCCGCCGGGCACCGGGTCGCTGGCAGCCGGGTTGACGGTCCGGCCGCCGGGAGCACGGCGGCCCCTGCCGGCCGCCGCCCGTCCGAACCTCCCTGCGGGCCGCTCCCCACCCGCGGTCAACCGATCAGCCGTCCCCTGCGGTCGCCGCCACCGGGCGAGGCCGGGTCGAGGTGTGGCCGGTGAGGAACTTCCAGGCGCCGTCGCGCTCGACCATGGTCGCCAGGATGGCGCCTTCGAGCTCGATGCGGCTGCCGCTCGCGGTGGTCATCTCCTGGTGAAAGAGCACGCCGACCGAAGCCGCGCCGGCCGCCAGGGGCACGACCCGCATGTCGTGGAGCCCGATCCGGAAGCTCTCGAAGGTCTCCTCGAGGCCGGCGTAGGCCTCGGCGACCTCCTCCTGCGAGCGGTAGCGAACGGCGCCGTCCTCGATCCAGAAGAAGGACCGGTCCTCGGCATAGAAGGGGATCACCGCCTCCAGGTCGCCGCTGTTGACCGCCTCGACGAAGCGCTCGAGGGCGGCGCGGACGGCGCTGTCGACCTCGTCAGCCGCCGCCGCCCGACCCTCGGCGCCAGCGACGGCGACGAGCGCCACCGCCAGGATCATCACCGTCAACCGCCGCCCGAGCCCCCACGGACCGGCTTCGTTCGTTCTGCTCATCGCCTCCCCTTTCGATCGGTCAGACGGCGGACGCTACCAGAAGTCTTCACCAGGAGGGCGGCCGCCCTCGGTCCGCGGGCCAGGGGAGCCCCGCCGGCGCCTCAGGGCCCGGGGCCGACGGCCCCCAGGCCGACCCGGATGACCCAGAGGATCCGGAAGCCCGGCTCGATCCGCCCGGCGGCCAGCAGCGCATGCTGCAGGTAGACCAGCAGCAGGGCCGCGCCGCCATAGGCCACCAGCTGGCGACCACGCTCGGCGAACGAGCCGCGCGGCAGGCTGCGCAGCTCGGCCCAGAGATGGAGCGCCAGCAGCAGGTTCACCACCATGAAGCAGCGGCCGAGCGAGCCGGCCCAGGTGCCGGCGCCGTGCCAGGTCTCGAAGAAGGCGGTCAGGTCGGCGGTGTTTCTCGGCACCGCCGGGTTGGGCGGCACCCGCGCCATCAGCCAGAGCCAGACCAGCCGCTGCAGCCCGACGTTGAGGCAGACCAGCACCAGCGCCGGCGGCGGCACCGGCGGGCGCTGCGCGAAGCGCAGCGCCGGACGAGCGATTCTCACAGGCCCAGCTCGCGCCGCAGCCGCTTCGGCAGCCGCGCGGCCACCAGCGCGTGCGACTCCTCGAGCAGCTCGCGGACGACCTCGAGCGGCAGGACGTCGCGGCCCGCGACGCTGACCCAGGAGTGCTTGGCCAGGTAGGGCGCCGGCCGGATGCCGGGCTGCTGGATCAGCAGCGAGAAGGCGTCGGGGTCCACCCTGAAGGAGAACGGCTCGCCCGCCGGACAGTCGAAGACCGCGAACATCTTGCCGCCGACCGAGAAGACGAGGTTGTCGCCCCACTTGACGTCCTCGGTCACCCCCGGGAGCGAGCGGCAGTGGTCGTAGAGAGGATCGGTCGCGGCGGTGGTCATCCGACGCCTCCGTCGCCGGCCGGAGCGAGCAGGGCGCCTTCCGCCAGGTAGCGGTAGAGCGTCTCCGCGACCCAGCGGTGTCCGGCAGCGTTGAGGTGGCGATCGCGCGGATAGTACAGCCGGTCAGCACCGCCCGGCAGCTCGGGGGTCAGGTCCAGAAACTCGATGCCCAGCTCGGCGAACTCGCTCGCAAACAGCGGCACCGGGCTGCGGCGGTTGATCGGCAGGTGCACGACCAGGAGCGGCACCCCCGCCCTGCGGCAGTCGTCGCGCACGGCGGCGAAGAGCGCGCGGTTGAGCCGCCAGCGGTAGCCGACGGCGAACCGCCGACTGAGCGAGTGCTCCCACTTGCGCCACACGCGGTAGAGACGCAGGTGGCGGTTCACCCAGCGGTGCACCCGGCCCGGCCGGCTGTCCGACGTCATCGGCCGCAACCGCCCCTCGACCAGCCGGAAGGTGGGCTTCTGCCGCCAGATGTGGTCCTGGCGGTAGGACGACAGGCTGCGGTCGAGGTCGGGACGGACGAAACAGAGGATCACCAGGTCAGGCCCCAGCGGCAGCGCGTAGTGACGCAGGGTCATCCACATCTGGTCGATGCCGAAGCCGCCGATGCCGAAGTTATCGACCCGGGTGTTCGCCAGGCGGCGCTCCAGCAGAGCGGCGAAGCTCTCGTCGTCCTGGACGCCGCTGCCGAAGCTGTAGGAGTCCCCGAGCAGCGCGATCCGCCGGCCGGCCACCGGCTGGCGGAAGTCGCGCCGCGAGCGGAACCCCTGTGCGTTCGTGGTGTAGTCGACCGAGAACTCCTCCAGCGTCTCGCGCAGCACCGTGGCGGGCGGCAGCTTCCAGCCGATGAGCGGGTCGACGGTGACGTCGTGCTGCGGCGTGACCTCGCCGGGATAGAACGGGGTCAGGTAGATCTCGCCGCCAGCCAGCCGCAGCAGCAGCTCGCAGAGGAGCAGCGCGATCACGCTCGACGCCGCCGCCAGGCCGAGCTTCTGGATCATCGACCGGACGCGAGCTCGCACCTAGAAGAGACCCGTCAACCAGCGGGCGATCGCGATCAGACCGACGACCAGGACCGCCAGCAGGAGTATGCCCGTCGTCACGCAGCCGGCGACCACCCAGCGCGGCGCGCTCCTCGGCTCCACCCAGTCGGGACGCCGTCGCGGCGGCGGCTCCGCCAGACCGCGCTCCCGCAGCAAGCGGCTCACCGCCTCGGGGTAGGGCTCGAAAGAGCCGACCCGCGCCGCGGTGGGAAAGTCCTGGTAGAGCTGTAGCCCGGTGGACCGGTGGTGGCGCGCCAGATAGACCCCGATCGCCGCCCGTGCCCGCTCCTCCTCGGCGCCGGCGAGCCAGAAGTACTTGCCGGCCTCCATCTCCTCGCCGAGCGCGGCCAGCAGCTCGGCGTAGCGGCGGAAGAGCGCCCGATCGTAGCCGGCGCCGGCAATGTTGCCGCGCAGCACCTCCTTGGCCCGCCAGGGCTTGCCCGCGATCAGCAGCGCCTCGACCCGCTCGTCCCAGCCCTCGCTCATGACCCCGTCACTCTCCACCCGCTTCGCCGGTGAACGCGAGCAGGCGCCGCACCAGCAGCCAGCCCACCACGCCGCTCACCGGCGAGCTCCACAGCCCCGGGAAGTAGCCGCCGGCGGCCAGCGCCAGCAGCGGATGGAGAACGCCGTTCACCGCCGAGCCGATGGCCAGGAACCAGATCGGGAAGAGGGCGACATGGAGGCCGGAGCGCAGCCCGGCGAGCGCCAGAACCCAGACCGCGATCCAGGCCAGATTGAAGCCGGCGAACAGGCCGCGCGGCCAGGCCGGCAGGCCGTAGATCTCCGGCAGCCGCTCGTTGAGCCGGGTCGCCAGCTCCTCGCCGAAGTGCAGCAGCTGCCAGCCGAGGGCCGGCGGGGCGAGCGCCAGCACCCGCCGGCGGGCCGCGGCGCTCGGCGCTCCCGGCCCACGGCTCCAGGTCAGCCAGGCCGCGGCCAGCAGCATCAGGTCTAGAGGGATCGTCCCGACGAGCAGGCCGCGCAGCTCTCCGCTCATCCGGCACCCGGGCCTCCCGCAGCGGTGCCGCTCACATCTTGTCCCAGTTCCAGATCGCGTAGCGGGTCGCCTGGTCGAGGTTGTGGCCGCACTGCTTCAGGGTCAGCAGGATGTTGCCGCGGTGGTGGCTCTCGTGGGCGATCAGGTAGCCCAGGTGGGCGATGACGCCCTTCTTGAAGCCGCGCCGCTTCGGCGCCCCCGCGGCGCAGTCGGCGAGAAAGGCCGCGACCCGCTCGGCGCTGGCCTCCAGACACTCGGCCAGCTTCTTCTTGCCCGGCTCCTCATCGGTCTCGAACTTGTACAGGCCTTCGGCCAGGTCGCGGGCGCGGTTCTCGAGCAGCCAGACGCGGACGTTGTGGAGGTGGCAGAACTGCCGCACGACGTTGCGCCCGCCCCGGGTCGACAGCGTGGAGCGCATCCCGTCGTCGCTGATCTTGTCGATCAGGAAGAGGTTGATCCGGTTGTTGGTGCGCCAGGCCTCGAGCAGCTGTCCGACCGCATTCTCCATCAGCACCTCCCTCTCGGTCGATCCGCCGATCTCACGCCGCCGGCCCCGCGAGCCGACGACGCCGGCGGGTCAACCGTCGTCGACCACCGCCTCGACCTCGACCTCGATCAGCCATTCGGGATCGATCAGCCGCGCCACCTGGACCATCGTGGCGACCGGCGGAGCGTCGCCGAAGAACTCTCCGTGCACCCGCCCGACGACCTCCCAGTCCTCGATCCGGGTCAGCATCATCCGCGTCCGGACGACGTCCCGCAGGCCGGCGCCGAGCCCGGCGAGCGCCTGCTCGCAGATCTCGAAGCAGCGCCGGGCCTGGGCCTCGGGATCGCCGGGCGCGACGGTCTCGCCGTCCGGCCCGATCGGGGCGGTGCCGGCGACCCAGACCGCGTCGCCGAGCCTGAGCGCCCGGCAGAAGCCGAACAGCTCTTCGTACGGACTGGCCGACGAGGCCCGCCGGCGGGCCGTCGGTCTCTTTCCGCCGCCGCCTTGCCGCTCCACGGGGGTCCTCACTCGCCCCGCACGCGCTCGAGCACCATCGGCTCGCGCCATTCGAAGAGCACCCCGTCGGCGTCGGAGCCGATCAGGGCCAGCTGGTCGTCGGCGAGCTTGCCGAGGACGACGCCGTCGTCCCTCAGCTCGCCGGGGAGCGTCCCCTCCTCGACCAGCCGGCGGAAGCTCGCGGCGCTCGGCAGCCACAGCAGCAGCCGCTCGCCCTGCCGCTCGAGCCGCAGCCAGAGGTAGCCATCCAGCTCCTCCTGCTCCTCGAGACCGGTGACGCTGGCATAGCGGTCGCCCTGGAACTGCCGCAGGTGGACCTCGATCGACTCCATCACCAGCCCCTCGGGCTTGGCGTCGATCCAACCGACCTCGAGGTGGCCCCGGCCGGGGTCGACCACCCGCACCGTCAGCGCCCCGTCATCGTTGAGCCAGGTGCCCGCCCACTCCGCCGGCTCGGCCCGAAGCGGCCGCCGGCCGAGCGGCTCGACGCTGGCCACATAGTCGCAGCCCGCCAGCACAACCGCCAGCAGGCCCGCCGCCACGACACTGTTCGTTGCCATCGCTCGTCCTCGCTTCACCACCAGCCTACCTCTCGGGACCTCCGCCGCCTCGCTCCTCGAGCTCGACCCCGAGGCCGTCGGCGATCCGGTTGACGAAGGCGTAGTAGGCGGCGATCGCGCAGATGTCGTGGATGCCCCGGTCGTCGAACCCCTGCTTGCGCAGGGCCTCGGCGTCGCCGGCCGTCATCTCGCCGGGCTTCCGAGTGAGCTTGACCGCATAGTCGAGCATTGCCCGATCGGGCGCGCCGAGCTCCGCCCGCCGGTAGTCGGAGGCCAGCGCCGCCAGCCACGTCTCCCGCTCGCCGTCCGTGCCGCCCTTCTTCCCCAACAGCCGACGCAGCCCCGCCGCGTGATGGTGCAGTCAGTAGTGGCAGCCGTTCTCGGCCGAGACCACCACCGCGATCATCTCCCGCTGGACCCGGCTGAGCGGCCCGCGGCCGTACATCAGCTGGCGGTACAGCTCGTAGTGCTGCCGCATGGTGCGGCTGTGGACGCCGTGGATCCGCAGGATGTTGTCGCGATCCGGCACCCGGTCGGCCTCGGGGATCGCGTCGTCGTCGAGATAGGCGATGTAGGCCATACGGAGGCTCCTCAGTCGGGGGCCTCGGGCCACTCCCCGTCCGGGCTCACCGGCGGCGGCTGGTCCGGGCCCAGGTTGTCGGGGCTGATGTCGGCGACGATGAAGTTCTCCGGCGGCACCGGCGAGCCCGCCAGCCGGCGCAGCATCGCCAGCTGGCCGGCGTGGGTCATGGCGTCGGCGAACGGGCCCTGGAGCAGCCGCTCGGGCGTCGTGCCCCGGAGCGGCGCGCCGGACTCGAGATGCCGCGCCAGGCTCTCCAGCTTGCGGTGGAAGCGCGCCACCTCCTCGGCGAAGGTGGGCATCGCCTCGGGCCGGTACTCGCCGCCGACGAAGAAGGTACGGGCGTAGCCGAGGACGCTGTCCATGTGGAGGAGCAGCTCGTGCGGCGTGCGCACCTTGGGCGCCGCCCGAAAATCGGCGAACTCCGGCGGCGCGCCGCGCAGCGCCTTCTGGGTGCGATAGGCGAGCGCCGCCAGGAAATGGCGCAGCATCGCCCGCCGCGCGTCCACTCCGGCTACTCCGGCCCCCGCCGCTCGATCACCTCGTAGTGTGACGAGCGGGCGTTGTAGCGCGCCAGCAGCGCCTGCGCCGCGGGCGGCAACACCGCTACCTCGTGCTCGGGGCCGGCGACCTTGCCGGCCGCCGCCTGGATATGGATGAAATGCAGGATCTTCGTCACTCGTCGGTCCTTCGATGGCCTGCTGCGAACGCCGCGCTCGCGGTCCGGGCGCCAGGCTCCCCGATACCTCGGTAGTCCCTCACCCTGTCGCCCCCGCGGCCCATCCGCCTCCGCCTGCGCGGTTCGATGGCACGAGACGGTAGCAGATCGCCGACCGCGGGTGCTCGACCCGGCAGCCGCCGCCGCCTCAGCCGTCTCCCCCGGCCGGTCCCGCGTCGCCGCGCCACAGCGAGCCCCCGATCAGCAGACCGAGCGCCGCCAGCAGCAGCAGCAGGGTGCCGGGGAACCAGCCCGCGAAGCTGAGCACCCAGAGGAAATCGACCAGCGCGACCAGGCCGCAGAAGAGAATCACCGGGCGCAGCCAGGCCTTGCCGCCGACAGCGGCCCCCAGGGCAGCGAGGCCCACGGCCGCCAGATGCCAGGAGAAGAACAGCCACAGACCGCCGAGGCCGGCGGCGAGCTCAGGCGGCAGCCCGGAGGCGGCGAGCTGGCCGGCGATCCCGCGGTAGCCGGTCGCGTGATAGCCAGCGGTCACCAGCAGGAGCATCCCGGACCCGGCCACCTTGGCACGCAGCAACCCATCCATCATGGGCACCGGTTCGCTCCTTCGCGGCAGCCGCGGCCACGGCGCCGTGGCCGGCGGACACGCCCCTACGGTAACAGGACGGCGGCGCCGGTCTCCTGCCGCGGCTACCGCCAGCGTGCATCAGTGGACGGTCTCCGTCTCGTCTCCGAAGACGGCCGAGCACCACTCGACGTATTGCTCCGCCCACTCGACCCAGCCCTCCAGATACGTCTGCCACTCGGTGTGCTGCCGGCGGTAGCGCTCGGTCGCGTCGGGCCGCCGTCCGACCAGGCCGGCCAGCCGGTCGAGCCGCAGCCCCGTTCGGTCGATCGGCTGCGGCAGCCGCGGCGCGTGGGCCAGAGCCCGTCGCACCAGGGGGTAGGCCCGCTCGTGGTCCCCGGCCTCGACGAAGCTGTCCGCCAGCTTGCGCAGGAGCTCGAAGCGCTCCGGCGCGAGCTCCAGGGCCCGCCGCCAGAGCTGGCGCGCCGTGTCGTGATCGCCCAGCGCCGCCGCGGCGCCGGCCATAACCTCGAGCACCGCGGTCTCCTCTGGCCGGATCGCCAGCACCCGCTCGCCGGCGGCGAGGACCGCGGCATGGTTCCCTTCGCCAACTCGCCGCGCGAAGGCGATCATCCGCCGATAGTAGGCCCAGGCCTGTCGGATTCGCCGCCACATGCCAACGCCGCTCGACGGCCGGTACCGAAGCTACCACCGGACGAGACGTGCTGAGCGCGCTAGGCGAGCCGGCTGCCGTCGGGCACCGGACGCTCGGGGACCGTTGGCACCACCGCGCCGTCTTCGCGGTAGAAGCCGGTGACCAGCACCTCCGAGCGCAGCGGCCCGACTCGTGGCCGGCATCCAGCGCGTCGAAGGCCGAGTGCCAGTTGGCGGCGGTCGGCGCCGGCGGCGGCGGCCAGTCCTCGGCCGCCGACAGCTCGACCACCTCGCCGGCGAGGCGTCGGGCGACCGCCCGGTGCCAGGCGTCGAGGTGGAGCAGCAGCTCCCAGGCGCTGTGGGCGCCGGCGACCGGCCGGCTCGCCGCCTGCTCGGCGCTCAGGGCGCGAAAGCTGCCGCGCACCGCGACCTCGCTCCAGCCGCCGTCGCGATAGACCGCGAGCAGTTGGTCCGCCAGGCGGTCGATGGGATTCATCCCCACCGGGCGGGTCAGCTCCGGCTGGTGATCTCGATCAGGTGGTAGCCGAACTGGGTCCGCACCGGGCCGTGGACCTGGCCCACCTCGGCGCTGAACACCACCCGATCGAACTCCGGCACCATCTGTCCGGGACCGAACTCGCCGAGGTCGCCGCCCTGGCGGCCCGAAGGGCAGGTGGAGTGCTGCCTGGCCACGTCAGCGAAGTCGGCGCCCCCCTCGATCTGCGTCTTGAGCTCTTCGGCGGCCTGCTCGTCGGCTACCAGGATGTGTCGTGCTCGGGCTGTGGCCATGGTCTCCCCTTGGGTTCGGTGGGGTCGGCCGCGACGGCTCGCCGCGGCGACTGCGGGCCCGCCAGTGTACTACCGAGCGGTCGCCGGGCGGGCGATCAAGCCGCAACCAAGCGGGAACAGTCACCGCTGCGAGGAGTCGTCGCATGACGATTGCGCTCGTCCCCGCTCCAGCGGCTCCGGGAGCAGCCGGCGCGCCACTCCACGGCTTCAGCCACCGGGTTGCCGCCACGGGATCGGCGTGCCGAGGTTGCCCCAGCTCGCTACGGTCTCCCACGATCCGTCGTCCGCAGGGCGCTGCAGCTCTGCCTGGACCGCCAGGCTGCCGATCAGGGTCTCACGAATCCGCAGCCCGACCGGTGAGCAGACCGAGCAGCGCCGCGGGGAACCGGTCGAAGACCTCGTCCTCGCCGCACGGGTACCAGGACACCCAGAGTCGAGAGGCCGACAGGTGAAGCTCGTCACGGCAACAGGTCAAACGGAAGGCCCGATCGCTCGACCGCTCCGGTGGATCGCCGAGCGCAGCTCCGCCGCCTCCTCCTCGCTCACCAGCCCCCAGCCCAGGAGTGAATCCACCACCAGCAGGTGTTCCGCCTCTGCGAGCCGCCCGATCTGCCGCTCCTCGCGCATCACCAGCCGGATCGCCACGGTCGAGCCGACGAGGGCGAACAGCCCGCCGAACAGGAAGCCTGTCGTATTGCCGAAGAAGCCCAAGCCCGCCACGCCCAGCGAGACCAGGGCACAGGCCCCCCAGATCGGCGCCCCCTGCCTGAGGAGGCCGGCGCCGGCGGTGAGCTCGGCCAGCGTCGCAGCCCGGAGCTCCTCGTACTCCCCCTCCGCCAAGAGCTCCTCGCGCGACTCGTCGAGCAGCCGCAGCCGGCGGGCGTAATGGGCCGCACTGCCGGGGCGGGTGCTGTCGAGCTCCCCACCCCCGCCGCCCGGCGACATCGCACTCGGCGTGAGCATGGCGTCGGTCGACCGTCAGCCGGCGTGTCGGGACCAGAGGTTGGCCAGCCAGCTCGACCTGAAGAAGAGGAAGGCGCCGACGGCCAACGAGAAGAGATTGTAGAGGACGTCAAGGAAGGTGCCGAAGTCGAGGAACTGCTCGCGCTCGAGCTCGGCGCCCGCCCGCAGCACCCAGAGAAACTGAGTCAGGTTGAGCGCCATCGAGGGCAGCGCGGTCGCCGCGACGAAGACCCCGACCACCGAGAAGGCCACCGCTTGGACGGCCTTGTGAGGCCCCGTCACCTCGAGATCCCCGACGCCGCCGAACAGCCGGACCGCCAGGGCGCGTGCGTTGGTGAACAGGTAGAGGGCGACCGACAGGACGACCAGAAGAGCGGCGATCTGGACCCATCCGAGCCACGCCACGTCGGCACCCTCGGTGTCCCCCCACTGCAGGAACGACATGGCGCTCACCAGCCCGAGCAGCACCCAGGCGGCGAGAACGAGACCCGCGATGCGCAGCGCGACGAAGCCCGCGTCGGTGGCTTTCAAGGGCCCATCCGGTCCATACCGTGACCTGTCATCGGGTGCGCGGGTGCCTCCCCGGGGCTCGGCACCGGACGCAGTGTACAGCTACCCCTGACCGGGCAGCGCCGGCTGAGCCCCGCGCCCGGGACGGAGCTCATCGGCGGCGGAACCCGCCCGAGAGCAGTCCCAGCACCACTAGGGCGACAGCGAAGATCGACCCGCTCGTCACCGGGCCAATCAGGTCGCCGAGAAGCAGCAGCGCCAGCACCACGCTGATCAGCAGAAAGAGCCCGCCCGCCAGTCTCCCGCTCAGCTTCACCTCCCCCGGCCGGATCGCTCGCCGGCCTGGCAGCAGTCTACCGTCCACCTGGGCGGCGCCGGTGGCCCAGAGCGACCTCGCTCACGACGCGGCGACATCGGCCCTGGCCGTCGGCACCCCCCCAGCCGAGCTGCTTCGCCTGCGCGGCGGCGTCGCACGCGCCCCAGCGCCGCTGGATCCTGCCGCCACGGACGACGGGCCGCTCCATCGCCACCAGCTCGTAGCTCCAGTGGGCCAGTCCAGCGGGCTAGAGCTCGTCGAGAAACTCCACCTCCCCGCTCTCGAGGGAGTACTCGGCGCCCACTACCTGCAGGCCGTCGTCGCGGATCAGCCGCTCGAGGATCTCGGAGCCGTCGCGCAGGTGGTCGACCGAGGCGGCGACGTTCGCCCGCACCGCCCGCTCCACCAGCGCCTCCTCGTCGTGGCGCAGCGCGGTCTCCAGCAGCCCCTCGACCGCGGGCCGCACCCGGTCGACGATCGAGCGCAGGTTCGGCGAGCGGATCTCGCTCGGCTGGCGCAGCTCGTCGAGGGTCGCCATCACCGCCCCACAGCGCGAGTGTCCCAGGACGACGACCAGCCGCGTGCCGAACTTCGCGGCGGCGAACTCGACGCTGCCGATCTGCGAAGGCGCCACGATGTTGCCGGCCACCCGGATGACGAACAGGTCGCCGAGGCCCTGGTCGAAGACGATCTCCGCCGGCACCCGCGAGTCGGAGCAGCCGAGGACGATCGCGAAGGGCTTCTGCTCGCCGACCACCTCGCGACGGCGCTCCGGGCTGGCGAGCGCGGCAACCCTCGAAGCTCCGGAAGCGAAGCGGCGGTTTCCCTCGCGCAGGCGCTCCAGCGCTTCTCGAGCCGAGATCATCGATCGAGGGCGTGGCGGTACCTGGCCGCGGCGCGCTCCCAGAGGGGATCGCAGGTGGCCGGAGAGGCCGGCCCGTCCCAGGTGATAGAGGCAGCCTGTCCCGCCACGTAGGGCAGCAGATGCTTGACGAGACCGACGGCACCGCCCAACGGGTCGACGGCGCCGTAGACGACCCGGCCGACGCGGTGGAGAACCAGGCTTCCGAAGCACATGAGACAGGGCTCGAGGGTGGTGTAGCAGGTCATCTCCGGCAGGCGCGGGATCAGCTCCTCGGGGATCCGCGCCAGGGCCAGCACCTCCGCGTGCCGGCCCGGATGCGCGAGCGGGTGGAGGGTCT
>JABAOD010005385.1_pt1 | contig 14946 bp, 14 predicted proteins | sample 7062151 | NCBI WGS metagenome assembly JABAOD01 (sample SAMN14538626, study PRJNA623070) | marine sediment metagenome | biome: marine biome [ENVO:00000428]; feature: marine pelagic biome [ENVO:01000023]; material: deep marine sediment [ENVO:00002113] | place: India: Gulf of Khambhat ... | reverse complement strand
GAACCGGTCGAGGAAGAGATTGAAGACGAACGCGATCGGAATGGCGATGGCGATCGCCGCTCCCTGCAGCGACTGCCAGAAGAACACATCACCGCGGACCAGCTCGGTGGGAACCCCCACCGAGACGGTCTTGACCGCGCTGGCCTTGTTGAAGGCCAGGGCGTAGATGAACTCGTGGGAAGCCAGTGTGAAGGCGAACACCACCACGGCGACGATGCCGGGAAAGACCAGCGGCATCACTGTGCGGACCACGGCCCCGATGCGGCTGTAACCGTCCACCATGGCCTGTTCCTCGATGTCGCGAGGGATCCCCTTGAAGAATCCCATCAGCAGCCAGACCGAGATGGGGATGGTGATGGTGGGATAGACGAGGATGAGCGACCACAGTGACTCCTGGAGGCCGAGGTTGGCGACGACCCGCGACATGGGGATGAACAGCAGCGTGGGCGGGATCAGGTAGACGAGGAAGATGGCGATGCCCATCCGCTCCCCCCAGCGCAGTCCCAGCCGGGCCAGGGCGTAGGCGGCCGGCAGGCTGATCGCCAGAGTGATGGCCACCACGGCCAGCCCCACCACCACCGTGTTGCGGACGAAGGTGAGGAAGTTGGTGTCGAAGAGCAACAGGCGAATGTGCTCGAGGGTGGGGGCTTCGTTGAACCAGAACGGGTTGTTGGCCTTGGTGTAGAGGTCCGGGCTCTGCTTGAACATCGTCACTATGGCCCACAGGAATGGGAACGCGGCCAGAAACGCTGCGGTGATCGCCGCCCCGTAGAGGCTCACCCTGCCCAGCACCCGGCGCCGCTCGGCCAGGCGGCGCTCGGTGGCTACATCGAGGATCTCCACCGCCATCTACAGCACCTCCCTGCGTCTGGCCAGACGAAGGATCAGGGCGGTGATCGCCACCAGCACCGGGAACAGGAACAGGGCGACGGCGGCTCCCTGGGCCAGAGCGCCTCCCTCGATTCCCTTGAAGAAGGCCCAGGTGGCCAGTACCTGGGTGCTGTGGGTGGGGCCGCCCCGAGTGAGGACGAACACCACCGACATGTCGGTGACGGTGAGGATCACTCCGAACAGGACGGCCACGGCGATGATCGGAGCCATCAGCGGAATCGTTATCTGGAACATCTTGCGCCAAAAGCGGGCGCCGTCGACCTCGGCGGCATCCTTGATCTCGGTGGGGATTGCGGTGAGCCCGGCCATCATGATCACCGCGGCCAACGGCACGATCCGCCAGGTGTGCACCGCGATGACCGACGCCATGGCCAGTCCCGGCTTACCGAGGTAGTAGAGGTTCTCGTCGATCAGGCCGAGGTTGCGGAGGATCCAGTCGATCGGGCTGAAGATCGAATCCAGCGTCCACAGCCAGGTGATCGTGGCCAGCGAGATCGGGGTGGTCCACGGCAGCAGGACCAGGAACCTGACGAACCACTTCCCCCTGAAGTCGGCGACGAGCACCATCGCCAGAGCCTTGGCCAGGACGACGACCAGGAGATTCGAAATAAGGGCGAAGATGAAGGTATTCCACAACGAACGGCGGAACACCGGGTCGTCCCATATTCGCTCGAAGGTCCTCAGGCCGACGAAATCGAACGAGGGATCGCCCACCGTCACGTCGGTGAGGGCGAAGAGGATCGCCAGGACGAACGGAAAGGCCACCAGCGCCATGATGTAGATGACCGCCGGGGACATCATCAGCGGGGCCAGGAAGCGCTCGTTGTCGAGCAGGTAGCGGCGCCGCCTCCCCGCCGTTGCGGTGGTCATCGCTGGGCTCCGGGTCTCCGCACGGTCACAGCGGGCGGGGATCGGTGCGCAGCCCGGTGCCTTTGTCGAAGAAGCGGAGCCGGTCCCGATCCACGGCGAAAGGGTGATCCTGGTGCAACTCGATGGGCTGGGTGACCGTGGCCGGCAGCATCGCAATCACCTTGGTCTCTTCCTCGAACCGCCGCAGGTGTCCGTACAGGTAGCGCTCCGAGCCCAGGTTCTCGATGCGGTTGACGTGGTAGGTCAACTGCAGGCTGTTTCCCGGAGCGACGCTGGCCGGCAGCAGGTTCTCGGGCCGGAAGCCGACCAGGAAGTTGCCCTGGTCGAGCAGGTTCATCGGGGGGGAACCGATGAAGGTGGCTACGAACGTGTCGGCCGGATCGTGGTACACGTCCTCCGGCGTCCCCAGCTGGCGGACCTTGCCCTGGCTCATCACGGCGATGCGATCGCCCATGCCCATCGCTTCGACCTGGTCGTGGGTGACGTAGATCGTCGTCACACCCACCCTTCGCTGGAACTCGAGGAGGTCGTCGCGGGCCGCGGCTCGCAGCTTGGCGTCCAGGTTGGACAGCGGCTCGTCGAGGAGGAAGACCTTGGGCTCGCGGACCAGGGCCCGGGCCAGTGCCACCCGCTGGCGTTCACCGCCCGAGAGCTGGCGGGGCCGGCGATGGAGGAGCTGCTCGATGCCGAGGAGTCCGGCCGCCCATTCCACCTGCTTGCGGCGGGCGGCGGCGTCCAGCCCTTCGGCCTTGAGCGGGAAGGCGATGTTGCGAAACACCGTCATGTGGGGATACAGGGCGTAGCTCTGAAAGACCATCGCCACCTGCCGGATCCTCGGCGGCAGACCGTTGACCACTTCGCCCCCGATGAGCACCTCGCCGTCGGTGGGGTGCTCGAGCCCGGCGATCATGCGCAGCAGGGTGGTCTTGCCGCATCCCGAAGGGCCGAGGAGGACCAGGAACTCGCCCTTTGTGCTCTTGATGCTCACGCCGTCGACGGCGTGGACCCCATCGAAGTGCTTGACGATGTCTCGCACCTCGACGCTCTGGGCCCTCGAGGCGGTCTCCTCCTCGAGAGCTGTCACGTCTTCCATCGTCCTACGTCCTTCGGCCGCTCGGCCGGCCAGGTCTCCACTTTAGGGGCGCCTTTGGGCGGCAGTGAACCGGCGGGGACCGTTGATCAGTCCCCGCCGGCTTCACAGACCTGCTGGCCTCAGCCTCCGACGAGGCCCCGGCCGCGCCAGTCGTCGAAGATGGCCGTGATCTGGGCCTCGGCGTCGGCCACCGCCTCCGCAGGGGTCTTGTCGCCGCGGGCCGCCTCGGCGAACATCACCGGGATGATCGCCTCGCCGAACACCTGCCCGATGGCCGGGTTGGCGGGCCCCGGGTGGCCGATGTTGGTGGCCCAATCGACCGCATTCTGCAGCACGGTCAGCTTGTCCGGCGGCTGGGCGCCGAACGGATCGTTGGCCAGCCAGTCGTTCAAATCGGGCACCTGCCCGGTGAATGCCGGGAAGTCGTAGAGCTTCGAATTCCACGTGACCGATGCCAGGTTGTCCGTGTAGTGGAGCAGGAACTCCTTGGCGGCATCGACGTTCACGCCCTCGAAATCGGGGACGATCCAGTTGTACATGACGTGCTGGGCCGCCAGGGCCGTCTCCGGACCGGCCAGGGCCGGCACGAAGAAGATGTCGGAGGCCACCTCGGGATTCTCCTCCTGAGCCGTCCGCCAGGCCGAGATCGAGTTCAGGATGTAGGACAGCTCGCCGGCGATCAGCCCCTGATTGTTCGAGGCGGCGTTCCAGGCGAACACCTCTTCGGTCATGGCGTTCTCGAACAGGTTCTTCATGTACTCCACCGCGGCGATGGTGGCGTCGGAGTTGAGCACGACCTGCTCGGCCTCGTCCTGAATCGACGCCCCGTATGACCACATCAGCGCCCGCCCGGCCATGTTCGAGTCGATCTCCTGGGACAGCCCGATGCCCATCTGGATGCCCTGCTCGGCGAAGATCTGCGAGCCACCGTCCAACAGCTCTTGCCAGGTGCTGGGGCCGTTCGGCAACCCCACCGTCTCCCACAGGCTCTTGCGATAGTCGCCGGGGTCCGGCACCCACGCCGGAGCGTACGCGTAGTACTTCCCGGTGTTGGGGTTGAAGCTGGACTTCTGGGTCAGGTCCAGCATCTGTCCGTACCGGGCGGTGGCCTCGTCGAAGACGTCCTTCATGTCGACGACGCTCGGCTCGTGCTGAGACAGTACGGCGATGTACTGCATCAGGTCGTGCTCCGGTTGCCCGCTTTGGATCTCGCTGGCAATGGCCGCCGGTACGTCGCCGACTCCGATGTGGTCGACCACCACGTTGACGCCGACCTGGTCGCCCCATTCCCTGGCGAACACGTCGAACCACTCGTCGTGGGCGGGGACGAAGTGGCTCCAGAGCAGGATGCGCAGGTCACCGCTGAGGGCACTCGCCGGCTCGGTGAACACCGTGCTCGGTGCCGCAGCCGCCGGCGGGGCCGCCGTCGTGGTCGTGACGGCGGCAGCGGTCGTAGCCGGCGCCGCCGTCGTAGTGGTGGCCGCGGTGTCGCCGCAGGCGGCCGCCACCAAGGCGAACCCGCCGAACTTGAGGAAGTCCCTCCTCGTGAATCCGCTTCCTTGTGGCACAACCATTCCAACCTCCCCGGTCGCCTGTGGGGAATCTATCAACTCCATCTGGTGCGTGTCGGGTGAAACGGGTTTGCTGAACTACGGCGGTTTGGGGCCCCGTCGGCTCGACAGGTACGACCCCACGTACACGGTCGCCCCCGCCACCGGGCCTACCGGATGGGGCCGAGGTCAACGACCGGGCAGTTCGATTCGGAAGGAGGCACCCGGGAAGCGGGGGTCGTCGACCACCGCCACCGTGCCCCCGTGGGACTCGACGATCGCCCGGACCACCGCCAATCCCAGGCCGGTGCCCCCTTCGGGTCGGCTGCGGGCCTCATCGAGGCGGTGGAAGCGCTCGAAGATTCGCTCCCGGTGCTCGGGGGGGATCCCGGGACCGTCGTCGGCCACCGTCACGACGGCCGACCCGTGCTCTTCGAGGGTTTCCACCCATACCGTCGAGCGGGCGTGGCGGACGGCATTGTCCAACAGGTTGCGCACCGCCTGGCCGATGCGGCGTCGATCGACCGGCGCCGGGACCGAACCGACGCCCTCGTCGTTGACGAGGATGTCGGTGCGGAGGCGTACCGTTTCTTGGCGGACGATCTCGGCGAGGTCGATTTCGGCCAACTCGAGCGCAACGCGGTCCTCGTCGCTGCGGGCCAACGTCAGCAGGTCGTCGACCAGCAGTGCCAGCCGGTTGGCCTCATGGCCTACGTCGGCGGCCAATCGGGCGACTTCGACCGCCTCGGGCCGGGCGCCGGCCACGTCGGCCATCGTGACGAGCGAGGCGATTGGGCTCTTCAGCTCGTGGGAGGCATCGGCGACAAAGCGACGCTGCCGTTCCACCGAGGCCTCCAGGCGGTCGAGCATGGTATTGAGCGTGTCGGCCAGGCGTCGGATCTCGTCCTGGGAATCGGGCACCGGAATGCGACGGTCGAGATCGGAAAGCGAAATCCCCTCGGCCTCGGCCCGCATGGCCTCGATGGGGCGGAACGATCGTCCCACCATGCGCCACGACGTGAGCGCCACCAGGCCACCGATCAGCGGCACGCCGATGAGCAGCAGCGGAACCAGGATCGACGTGGTGCGCCTGACCGACGCCAGGGAGGCGGTGGCCACCGCCTGGACCGGGGCTCCGTCCACCTCGGTTCCCACCACCGCCACCACGAAAGGACCTCCGAACGCTCTGCCTCCCAGCTCGTTTCCTTCTGCGTCCTCGATCTCGCCTACGGTCACGACCACCTGCTCCCCGGGGGCGGTGTCGGTCACCAGCATCGGCCCGGCGACGTCGACGTTCCGAGTGGCCGCCACCACTTCGCCGGACGAATCGAGCAACTGGCCGAACACGTCTCCCGACCCGGGCAGCGGGTCGGTGGCGGCGCCGGCGGCGGCCAGATCCGCGATGGCCTGAGCCCGGCCCTCGGCCCGGGCCTGGGCCGAGTCGGTGAGGCTGCGACGGGTCAGGATCACCAGCGCCACCGCTCCGACCGCTACCGCCAGGGTCACCACTGCCGTGGCCAGCGCTGTGGTGCGGAAGCGGACGGTGCCCCGTCGTTGGTTCATCTCACCCCCCCTGTTCATTCAGCCGGTATCCGACGCCCCGCACCGTCTCGATGGCATGACGATCGAAGGGGTCGTCGATCTTGCGACGCAGGTATCCGATGTACACCTCGACGATGTTGGGATCGCCATCGAATGCCCAGTCCCAGACGTTGTTGAGGATGTCGGCCTTGGGGACGGCCTCGCCCGGTCGACGCATCAGGAACTCCAGCACGGCGAACTCCTTAGCGGTCAGCTCGATCTCGGTGTCGTCGCGCCACAGGCGGTGCTGGGCGGGATCGAGGCGGAGGTCGCCGGCGGTCAGGGTGGTGGGGCGAGCGGGACTACCTCGGCGTACCAGGGCCCGCAGCCGGGCCAGCAACTCGACGAACGAAAACGGCTTTACCAGGTAGTCGTCGGCGCCGGTGTCGAGTGCCTCGGCGATGTCGTATTCGCCGTCTTTGGCGGTGAGCATCAACACCGGAGTCCAGTTCTCCTCGCGGCGCAGCTCGGCGCACACCCGGTAGCCGTTGACCTTGGGCAGCATGATGTCCAACACGATGGCGTCGTACGGTTGGTTGCGGGCCAGCCACAGGCCCCGTTCCCCGTCGCCGGCCACGTCGACGGCATAGCCCTCGGCCTCCAACCCGCGCCGCAGGTAGGCGCCGAGGCGCACCTCGTCCTCCACCACCAGGATTCGCATGGTGCCATTGTGCTGCACTGGAGCTGAAGATTCGCTGAATGAGCCCTGAAAGTAAGGGAGAGCTGTGCCCGGGGATCGGCCCAAGGCCGAAGGCGGCTCGGTCCGGCCGGCCGCGGTAGCGTGACGGGAAGCGATCCGCCGGAGCAATGGTTCTCTCGGACGAGCAGCAAGCGTTCGTTCTCGGCCCACATCTCGCCGTCCTGGCCACGGCCGGCCCGGACGGCGGGCCCCATGCCGTCCCGATGTGGTACGCCTTCGACGGATCCGCCTTCTTGATGACCACCGGACGAGGGTCGCAGAAGCATCGCAACATCGAGCGCCGTCCCGACGCCGCCCTGGTCATCGAACAGCGCCGCCGGCCCTACTACGCCCTCATGATTCGGGGCCGGGCCGAGATCGGCACCGAGACGCCCGATGTGGTCCGGTCCCGGGTGGCGGCCCGCTATCTCGACGAGCCGGAGCTGTCGGCCTACCTCGACTCCCGCCGGAACGCCGACTCGGTGGTGCTGCGCTTCGAACCCCTGGAGGTGGCGGTGTACGGGAGGCCTCCCCCTTCCCGCTGAAGCCGCCTTCGATCACCCCTCGGTTGTGCCGGAGTGCCTCCGGGGTCGGTCAGGTTCCCGCCGCCCCGGTGCCGGCGCCCACCGCCCAGTCGGCATGGAGCGCCGAATAGGTGCCGCCCGCATTCACCAGGTCGACGTGCGCCCCTCGCTCCACCAATCGACCCTGGTCGAACACCAGCACCTCGTCGCTGGCTTCGGCAGTGGAGAGGCGATGGGCGACCGTGAGCGAGGTCCGTCCGGCGATCAGGCGCTCGATGGCCCGCCGTAGCTGGACCTCGAGTGAGGGGTCGACGGCCGAGGTGGCCTCATCCAATACCAGCAGGTCGGGCCCGGTGATCCAGGCCCGGGTCAGGGCGACGAGTTGGCGCTCGCCGGCGGACAGGCTGCCGCCTCGCTCACCGACCGGAGTGTCGAGGCCGTCGGGGAGGCCATCGACCCACCCTTCCAGTCCGAGATCGGCAAACGCCCGCCGTACCTCTTCGTCGGTGGCGTCGGGCTTGCCGTAGCGCACGTTGGCGGCCACCGAGGTGTCGAAGAGGAAGCTCTCCTGAGGAACGAACGCCACCCGGGTGCGGAGGCTCGAGAAACGGACTCGATCGATCGGGATCCCCCCGACCAGGACCCATCCCGCGGTGGGATCGAGGAGGCGGGTGACCACCTTGGCGAAGGTGGTCTTGCCGGATCCGGTCTCGCCGACGATGGCCACCTTGGACCCGGCCTCGATCCGCAGCGTGACCTCGCGCAGCGCCTCGGTGCCGGTCGGGTAGCGGAAGTCCACCCCCTCGAAGGCGACCTCGAGCTCGCCTTCGGGAAGGTCGACGCCGTCGGGCGGCTCGGGAACATCGAGGGGGGTGTCGAGCACGTCGAGGATGCGCCGGACCCCGGCCCCGGCGGTCTGGGCCTGGTCGAGGGTCTCGACGAGCAGCTGGACCGGATCCACCAGCAGGTTGACGAGGAAGAGGAAGGCCACCAGGGTCCCCGCCGTCATCCCCGACGCCGCTCCCAGGGCCACGCCGGCCACGATGACGACGGCGGTGATGAGGCCGGCGAAGATCTCGGCGGACGAGAACAGCAGTGCCCCCAGACGGCCGGTGCGGTACTCCTCGTCGAATTGGGCTTCGAGGGTGGCCTCCACCTTGCCCAGCGTGGCTTCCTCGGCCCCGAAGGCCCGTACCGCTTCGAGTCCCGAGATGGCCTCCCCGAGGGCCGACAACGTGTCGGCGACCCGGAGGCGGACCCGATCGTGGGCCCGGGCCAGTATGCGCTGGAACCACGACACCAGCGCGGAATACAGCACGACGCCGATGACCACGATGAGCGCCAGCTGCCAGTGGTAGACGAACATCACCGTCACCGCCAGGACGACCTGGGACACGCCGATCACCAGGCCGACCCCGCCCCACTCCATGAAGTCCTGGATGGTGGCGATGTCCGAGGTCACCCGCGATACCAGCGCTCCCCGGCGTTCCGATTGGACGTGGAGCATCGACAACCGGTGCAGGTGGCGGAAGGTCACGACTCGCAGATCGGAGAGTCCGGTGGCCGCCGAAGCAGCCAGTCTGATCAGTGCCAGCCGGCTCGCCAGGGCGGCGACGACGACTCCCGCCAGAGCCAGGCCTCCCCTTTGCAGTACGCCGCCGACGTCGACGCCCCCCGGGCCCAGGATCTCGTTGTCGATCACCTGCTGCACGATGATCGGCACGATGACCAGCATGGCGGTGCCGATCGTGAACAGGCCGATGGTCGGCCAGATCCCCTTGATGAGGGCCGGGGCGACGCGAAAGGCCCGCCGTAGGGCGGTGCGNNGGGGCCACTCGAAAGGCCCGGCGCAGGGCGGAGCGGGTGGCGACCGGCTTGACCGGCGTCTCGGCGGTCATGTCCGTGCCCTCTCCCGGCGACCGCGCTCCCGGGCCCGCCGGGCGGCGTCTTTGTCGTAGGCCTGGAGCAACCGGGCGTAGCCGGGCTGTGACGCCATCAATTCCTCGTGCGTGCCGTGGGCGACGATGCGGGCCTGGTCCAGGAACACCACCTCGTCGGCCAGCATGATCGACGAGCGCCGATGGGCCACGATCACCACCGTGGAAGGCAGCTCGGCCCGCTTGAGGCCGCGCAGGATGGCGGTCTCCACCGAAGGGTCGACGGCCGAGGTGGCGTCGTCGAGGATCAAGAGGCGCGGCCTGCGGGCCAGAGCCCGGGCCAGGGCCACCCGCTGCCGCTGGCCCCCCGACAGGGTGGTGCCCCGCTCTCCGATGCGGGTGGCGTACCCGCTGGGGAGCTCCCGGATGAAACCGGAGGCAGCCGCCAGGTCGGCCGCCTCCTCGACCTGGCCCTCGCCGATCGGGGTACCCAGGGTGATGTTGCCGGCGACGTCGTCATCGAAGAGGAATGCTTCTTGGGCGACGAACGCCACTTCGCGGGGAAGCTCGGAGCGGGCGAATTCGCGGAGGTCGCGCCCGTCGAGGCGGATTGCTCCGGTGCCGGGATCCCACAGGCGGGCCAGCAGCATCGCCAGCGTCGACTTCCCCGAACCGGTGGCCCCGACCACCGCCACCGTGCGCCCGGCCGGTATGTTCCATTCGACGCCTTCCAGGACCATCTCGTCGGGGCGATAGGCGAAGCCCACCCCGGCGCCGGCCACGGCCGCTCCCGTCGGCTCCGACACTCCCTCGAGGACTCCGTGTTCCACCAACTCGTCGGCGTGCAGCACCGATTCCACCCGGCGCCAGGCGGCCAGGCTCTCGCCGAGGTCCCACAGCACGAAGGCGATCATGCGTACCGGCCAGGTGAGAAGCGAGAGCAGGTAGGCGATCGTGACCAGGTCGCCGGCACTCAAGTCGCCGGATCGGATGCGGAGNNGCTCTCGACGATGGCCCGGTAGAAGGCCCAGATGCGGGTGACGGTGATGATCTTGTCGCGGAGCTGGTCGGAGGATCTGCGCAGCCGTTCGGTCTCGTAGTCCTCCCGTCCCAGCGCCTTCACGGTGAGGGCTCCGTCGAAGCTCTCGTGGGCGATGCCGCTCACGATGCCGCGTTGCTCCTGGACCCTCTGGAACTCTCCGAAGATCCGCCAGGTGCCGAAGACGTCGATGACGATCGTGGTGATCAGTGTGCCCACGGTGAGCAGCCCCAGGAACGGGTCGAGCACCGTCACCACCACCGCCGTGCCGACCAGCAGCAGGCTCGCCCCGGTGGCGAAGGGGAGGGGGGCGAGGATGAACGTGGCCTGGCGGGAATCGGTCTCGGCAATGGCCAGCAGATCACCGGTGGACTGGCGGCTGAACCACGACAGCTTCAGTCCCAGCTGGTGGTCGATGAGGCGGTAGCGGATGTCGGCCTGGCTGCGGGCCTGGAGCCAGGTCGCTGCGCTGCGCCTCAGGATGATGGCCGCTCCCTTGAACAGCGCCACGGCGACCACGGCCGCCGCCGCACCCACCCACAGCGTCCCGAGCGGCCCCCCCTCGTCCAGCACCGGGATGATGAGTTCCTCGGTGACTCGGCCGATCACGAAGGCCGCGGCGACGATCGACAGGGCGAAGCCGGCGGCTCCCAGCACTGCCAGGGCAAAAGAGCCCTTGTGGGCGCGCACGAGCCGCCAGATCAGCGCGAACCCATCGCGCAACACGGTACGGATCGGAAGTGGTTCGGCCATGGTGGAGTGCCCGAATCCAGATGCTACATGGGGTCGCCCGGTCCCAATCGCCTGGTCCCATACCCCCGACGGGGAGGGAGTACGCTCATGATCAGAGAGGCGGCTGGTGCACGATGACTGCTCCTGAACCCCTCATTGCGGCCGACGTGATCTCGGCCCGGGTGGACGAGCTGGCGGCCCGCATCGACGAGGACTACGCCGGTGTCGACGAGGTGGTGCTGATCGGGGTCCTCAAGGGATCGTTCATCTTCCTCTCCGATCTGGCTCGAAGGCTGTCGATTCCCCGTCGCATCGAGTTCATCGCCGTGTCCAGCTACGGGGACCGCGAAAGCCAGGATCCCACCGGCGCAGTGCGATTGATCATGGACGTCCGCCACGACATCGTCGACGCCCACGTGATCGTGGTCGAGGACATCGTCGATACCGGGCACACCCTCGACTATCTGATGCGCACCCTCGAGGCCCGCCGGCCGGCATCGCTCAAGGCCTGCTCGCTGCTTCAGAAGCCCGACCGCCTCGAAGTGGACGTCTCCATCGACTACCTCGGCTTCACCATTCCCAACGTCTGGGTGGTCGGCTACGGCCTGGACTGGGCGGAGCGGGATCGGACCCTGCCCTACATCGCCACGATCAGCCCCGCTCCCGCTTAGCAGCCGCTGCATCGGCGAGCCGCTCGCTCACAGGCCGGGCCCCACGGGCGTCGTCGAAGCCTCGGGGCCGCACGGCCCGGAGACCGGTCCACCCTACGGGTGGCGGTCGCCCCGCCCGGCTACTCGTACGGCACCACCCGCACCTCGTCGTCGCCGGCCAGGACGAGCAGGTGCTCTCCCTCGGCGCGGTCGATCGCCTGCACGATCGCCTCGATGTCGAAGGCGGCGCCTTCGGCGAGGTCGAGGCGATGGAGGGTCCGGACTCGAACGTGGGCCTGCTCGGCGACCGCAGCGCCGAGGGCCGGTCCGTCGCCCACCAGCAGGACGTCGCGACGCGGCGCCCGTTCCGTTACCGGGCGCTCGGCCCGGTACACGAGCCAGTGGTAGGCGGCGCCGGCGGCAGCGGTGATCAGCAGGGCCACCGGAATGGCGACGTCCCGGGCCAATTCCTCGCCGGTGCGCTCGTCGAAGATCGCCTCGAACACCAGCACCAGGCACGCGATCAGGGCGCCGAAGGCCACCGCTCCACCGATCCCGAAGATGGCGAACAGATAGGTGCGCCGCGTCGGCGAGCCGATCTCGACTTCACCATCCGTGGCCACGAGGTGCTGGACCCGGCGCCACGTGATGGCCCACACCGGTGCGCCGACCACGAAGAGCGTGACGGCGGCGAGGAGCGTGTTGATGGTCGAGCCTTCCTCCCCGGCGGCGGGGGTGACGGCGTCGAAGAAGGCCACCACCAGCACGGCCAGGGAGACGGCCAGCGTCGCCAGGCCGACGCCGGCCACCAGGTAGTCGTAGATGCGGTCGATCTCGGTGCGGGCCCGCCCGGCACTGGGCCCCACGACGGCCCGGTGGTAGCTCCACACGCCCAGGCCGACCACAAGGGCCGACAGGGGAGCGGCCAGGTCCTGGAAGTGGCGGACCGTCGATGTCGTCCCCGGCTCGCCGAGGAACCACTCCAGCACCAGATAGAGGCCGTAGCCGGCGCCCGCCACCGCCGCCGCCAGTCCACCGAGGACGCCGAACAGCAGCACGGTGACGTACCAGCCCTCGCTGCGCTCGGCGGTGAGCCCGTGGAGCGCCCAGTACCACGTCCACACCAATGCGCCGATCACCACACCGGCGATGGCCAGCGCCACGTCCTCGCCGGTGAGGGCCACCGCGACCCCGCTGGACACGGCGTCGAGGACCCGCTCGCCGAGGCCGGTGAGGACGAAGCCGGCCGACACGGCGGTCACCCCGAGGCCGGCGATCGAGCCGACCCACAGGTGCAGCCGCGGCAGCAGACCGGGCTGCAAGCGCCGCCAGGCCAGCCAATGCCCGGCCCACCCCCCGGTCCACACGACCAGCCCGGCGATGCCGGCGCTGCGCCAGTCGGCGTCGATGAAGTCGGCGGCGGTCGAGAAGGCCGATCCGATGGCCGCGGCCAGTGCCGTGATGAGGGCCAGGTTGACGTACAGCGCCCAACCCACTCCGTTTCGCTCGGTGGGATCGGCGGCATGGGTGTGCCATATCCACCTGGCGAGGGCGAAGAAGACCGGAACTCCGACGATCGTCATCGCCAGCGGGCCGGCCAGCTCAGAGCCCCGCTCGGCCACCGTATCGGAGAGGAGGTTGCCGATGAGGCCGGAGAGGCCGGTGGCGGCGACCACGAACGCCGCATAGGCGATCGCGTACTGGAACAGGCGCCGGGCCGAAGTGGCGCCACCGCGCTCAGTCACGACTTCACGGCGCTTTCTGGTGGCCGCCACGATCGCCCAGATGATGATGCCCAGCACGATCAGGGGAAGCAGAGGACCAATGAATGGCATGGTTCACCTCACCTCGGGGCGCAGCTGTGGAGCGGCCAGTCGGTGTCGACGATGCGCCATTCGTCGTCGTACCGTTCGAGGACCAGCCGCATGTCGGTTTCGTATTCGTGGATGAAGAGTGGTTCGGGCCGGTAGTCCGTCGCGGCGAGCCGGATCTCGATGACGGCCCGGTCGCCATCTACCCGGACCCGGCCGAACGTGGCGACGGCCGATTCCTCGTCGAAGTCGAAGTCGATCTGATACGGCCCGCATTCGTCCTGGAGCTCGGGGGCCAGGTATCCGTGGGCGAGGTCGAAGTCCCGGTCGAAGAGCGCCTGGACGTACGCCTGTGCGGTGGCTTCCGGCGTGCCCGGCTCGTAATGGATGACCCGGCGCTCCCGCAGCACCGCAACGCCGATGATCGCGCCGATCAGGACCACCCCGACGGCGATCAACACGCCCGTTCCGGGCCGGCGCCGCGTAGCGGTTTCCACACCTTCATAGTGCTCCTCGATACCGGGTTTGTATATGGGAAAAGCTCCCTTTCGAGGGGCAAGATGGCCCTAGGGAATCGCGCTCTGGAAGCGCCCTCGTGCCCAGCGATTGGGGCGATTAGCAGAACGCTCAGCCCCGGGCCGGGCCCAGCACCTCCGACACCAGGCCGGTCCAGCCGGTCTGATGGGAGGCTCCCAACCCGAGACCGGTGTCGCCGTGGAAGTACTCGTGGAACCACACCAGGTCGGGCCGGTCGGGGAACGGTCCCGGACTCCCGTAGACGGGGCGGTGGCCCTCGGCGTCGGGAAGGAAGATGGCCGCCAGGCGTCGCGCCAGCTCGCCGTGCCGATCGGCCCTTCCCGAACCCTTCGAAGTGTCCTCCTCGTCGTCACCGCAGGCGTGACGAAGCGAGAGGCGCTGGAGCAAGGGGCAGCAGGTCGGCCGGGGGCCTCCTACGGATCCCCGGTGCGCCCCGGACAACGGCGCTCAGAAGCCAACCGGCGTGGCCCGGTCAGCCCACCTTGGTCCAGGTACCGCACCGGGCCGAGTAGAAGCCGGCGTCGCCGCCCTGTATCTCGACGGTCTGAATGGCCGAGGAGAACTCGTTACTGATGATGTCGGCGAGTTCGCCTCCGAACCCGCTCAGGCGCTCCCAATAGCAGTCGGCCGACGAATCGCTGTTGCGCCAGATGCCCGGGGCCACCTCAGATCCGACGAGGAAGGTGCCGCCCCCGAACGGGGCCGTGGGTGAAGTCGTGCGCGGCGAAAGGTCGTTGCTCCAGGTGCCGCACCGCGCCGTCTCGAACCCGACATCTCCCGGCTTGATGGTGACGATCTGGATCTCATATCCGAACGAATTGGCGATGACGTCGTCGAGGGTTCCCCCGAAGCCACTGAGTCTCGCCCAGTAGCAGCCGTTTGCGGAATTGCTGTTGCGATACGTGCCTTGGGGAACGTCCGTACCGACCCCCCATGTGCCATCCCCGAAGGAAACCGGGGAGGCGGGAGGGGTAGGGGCCGGGGCGGTCACGGCAGCGAACACCCCGGCCACCGGCAGGAAGGTGCTTCTTGAACCGGTCCAGACGAACTGGCTGTCGGCCACGCCCTGGGTGAGGGTGTGACGGAAGTAGAAGGTCAGGTTGGAGGGCCGG
>JABAOD010021009.1_pt3 | contig 14951 bp, 13 predicted proteins | sample 7062151 | NCBI WGS metagenome assembly JABAOD01 (sample SAMN14538626, study PRJNA623070) | marine sediment metagenome | biome: marine biome [ENVO:00000428]; feature: marine pelagic biome [ENVO:01000023]; material: deep marine sediment [ENVO:00002113] | place: India: Gulf of Khambhat ... | reverse complement strand
GTCCTGCTCATCAATGAGTTCGACTTCGACGCCAACGGTACCGCAGCCCAGCTGTTCCAGGACAACTACCTGTCGATATCACAAAACGGTGCCGAGCCAATCCTGTACCCCTACCGCTTTGTCGCGCCCTCCAACACCGGTATTCCTTCAGGGTTCGACTTCAACAACGACGGATTTGTAGGCGGTCCAGATGACGCCTTCGGATTTGGCTTCTTTCCCGGCCAGTTCGGCATGGCTGTGTTCTCGCAGTTTCCCATCGACTTTGACCACGTGCGAACCTTCCAAATGTTCCTTTGGAAGGACATGCCTGGAGCGCTCCTGCCAGACGATCTGAACACGCCCGCTCCGGCCGACTGGTACTCGCCTGCAGAGCTGGAGGTCTTCCGATTGAGTTCGAAGAGCCATTGGGACGTGCCGATCATCATTGGCGGGAAGACCGTCCACCTGCTCGCAAGCCATCCGACCCCGCCCGTTTTCGACGGTCCGGAGGACCGCAATGGTCGGCGCAATTACGACGAGATCCGCTTCTGGGCTGACTACGTTATCCCCTCGCGCAGCGGCTATATCTACGATGATCATGGGAACTACGGCGGCCTGCCGCCCGGGGGGCTGTTCGTGATTGCCGGCGACCAGAACGCCGACCCGTTCGACGGCGATAGCGTCCCCGGGGCAATCCAGCAGTTGCTCGACCACCCACTGGTCAATGACAAGGTGACGCCTTCGAGTCCTGGTGGTCCTGAGCAGGCGGCTCTTCAAGGTGGCGCCAACACGCTCCACGTCGGCGATCCGGCCTTCGACACGGCCGATTTCGCCGATGCCTTCGGGCCTCCTCCCGATTTCGGGGGGGCACCTGGCAACCTGCGCGCCGACTATGTGCTGCCAAGGAAGACCCTGCGGATCGTTGAGGCGGGAGTCTTCTGGCCCACCAGTGACGACCCGCTCTTCGCGCTGGTTGGCACCTTCCCATTCCCCAGCTCGGATCATCGGCTGGTGTGGGTAGACGCCTGGGTGCCGAGCTACTGAGGCTTGGCGCGCCATAGAACCGGGCAGGGCTCCACCCGCTCAGACGGTCAAGGAGCTGACCAAGCCCTTGGGCGTTCCACTTCAACCTGGCACCTGCCTGACTCGAAGGGATCTTGGGGATTTCATGGCCGCCTGAGCCTTCCTCCCGACAATGTCCGCCGCCTATGAAACAGCGCCCTGGCCAGCCTTTCGNNGCAAAGCCGAGCCCGGGAGATCGAAGTAGCGTGGGAGACCCTTCTGAGCTGACCTTCAGTTCGGGATCTTCTGAGGGTTGCGTTTGGGGCCGAATGCGAAGCAGCCGAGGCGGCGGTCTTTCCTGGGGGCCCTACAGCAGATCAATCACATGCGCCCGATCGTTCCAATAGCGGATGAAACGGTCTTGACCGTCGTCCACTTCAAGGAGCGAGATGCCGGCGTTGTCCATGGTCGCTCTGGCCTTCTTCTCGGGATTCCCCCAACCCATGAATGCGAACAGGAGTCGGTGGAAGACACCCCAGTGTCCGAAAAGAAGAAGACGATCCTCTTCTCGATCCAGCACCTCGGTGAGCAGTCGCCGAGTGCGGTCGCCGTCGCTCTCCAGCCATGCATCGTGGCGATCCGGAGAGGCGATATCGGGTGTTGAGACAGGGAGGATCTTCTCATAGAGGCGGCTCATCCCCCAATCCAGCTCGATCAGCCGGCTGTCAAATTCCACCGACTGCGCCCCAGCAGTTGAGAATGCATAGGTCTGCCAGGCCCGCCGCAGCGGACTGACCAGGATGCAATCCGGCTCAACACTCTGCAACCTTTCTCCCAGCCTCTCAGCCTGCTGGATGCCGCGCCGGCTCAGTTCGGGGTTGAGGTGATCGTCCGTCTCGCCAGTCTGGGACTTGCTTTCGGCGTGACGGACGAGCCAGATTCTCTTCATAAACGCCTCTTAGGCGTTCGATCCTCCCGAGGAAGAAACCCCATCAATGGACGATGTTTTGGAACGAGGACCCATCGAGGAGCANNCGCCGGAAGCGTCTCAGGCGCCCAGGAGCCGCTGTGCGGCCTGTTTGACCACCTGAACGACCGACGGGTTGGAGAAGAGCGCATTGATGCCCGCCGCCATCCAGGGGCCCTTTTCGCTCAGGAACTTCTTGAGCCGTTGGATGGTTCCCAGGTCTGGCTCCGGGCCCGCAAGCTCGCTCTGCAGCTCGGATAGCTTGCCTGTGATTTCCTCCTGCTCTGCCGGCGGCAACCGCGGCTGCGCGGCGACCAGCCTACGCAGCTTTTCGAAGATCGCCTCCAGATCCTGTTCCGGGTTGATGACGATGTCCCCAGTTCCGGAGTGGACTGGCCCCGTTACGGAGTCGCGAACCTCATAATGAACCTCGCCACCGATGTTCTCGCCGATCTGAAGGATCCTATCGCCTATAGCCAGCTGATCGCCTTCCTTGACGATGGTGGCCTGAATGCTCTCATCCCCCAGCACCACTCCCCGGCTCAGCTTGTCCATGAAATCTGCCAGCTGGCCCACCTCACTGCCCTTCAGGTGATAACGGCGATATCCCTTGATCAACTCATCGGTCAGGGCCTCCTGAACCAGCTGCTTGAGATCATCGGTCCTTGTGAATTGAGCCCACTTGACATCTATCTCATCGACAAACATCTGGCTTTCCTGGGAGCGGTCGACCGCCTTGAGGAAGATGAGTCTAGGCTTGCCATGAGCCCTGGCGGTCTCATATTCTGCCCGGACGGGTGCAGAGACACTTTGGGCCAGGATTAGGATGAAGACGTCGCAATCTCGCACCTTGCTCAGGTAGCTCTCATCCAGGCTGTCAGTGGACGGAGGAGTGTGCTCGAAAACCCAGGGCTTGGCCAGAGGGATTCCTTCAACAGCCTCTTTGACAGCCTGCCGTTCCTCCTGCAACTCACCCAGGATCGAGCTGACGAAAACAGAAAGTCTTTCTTCCATCATTATCGAGCCTTTCAGATTCGGAACCGCCCGCCGGGTTGGCTTACGTGATCTGCGCCTCTTCCGGGATTTCATCCCGCGGCAGCAAAGAGATACTATTCACCATCCGGCGGTTGAAGGCCAGAGCCGGAGCTTGCGCGGTTGCGCGCGGAAAAAGGATAGCAGTAAGTTTGGCGTCGAAAAGCGGGATGAAGCTGGTCTCACCTTCAAACAGAAGGGCCCCTATTTCGAACCGGCCTCCACTCTGAACGTGCCCTTTCAGCTCGTAGCCATCCAGATTGATTCGAACCCAATGCGGGAAGGGCTTGGTGTAGCCGGCCCGTGTCTGGGAAGATGGGCCGAGTTCCGCGCGGGCTTTGACCAGCACAGCCACAACCTCCTGCTTCACCAGCCAGAGTTTGGGTGCGGGTTCCGAGTCCTTGGTGATTTCGTGGAGCGGAGTGAGCTGCGCGTTCTGGACCTCAAGGTAGGATTCCGTCGGCCGGTTCAAGAGGAGGAAAAGGCCATGGGTTCCTGGATCCATCCCGCCCTGAATTCGGTGTGTAGTCGTATAAATCTCGGTCGAAACCGTCATGGGGATCTGCTCGTCCTTCTCAATAGGCTTTCGAATAACGGAGGCAAGTGTCCTCTTGGGCGTAATGCCGATCTCTCCTACCCATTCTAGGGCAGATTCCCCGGCGCTTCAACACCAGATAGGCTCTGGGCAGGGGAGCAAATCGCCGTGGGATCTCGAATGGGCCTCCATGGTGGNNGATTTGGCCCCCTTCCTCGAAGTGATCATCACCCGATCCGTCGCTCGATTTGCCGATAGCGAAAGTAGGAATAGGCTGCGGGGACAAGGCCTGCAAGCAACAGGACTAGAATGAGCACCGGAAGCTGCCAGGCGGGTTGGGCGAGCGCCATCAATAAGGTCAGAATCCCCGCAACAACAAACATCTTTCCCCCCAAGCGATGTGTATCGCGCCAGACTGTCTCACTCGAGAGCGTCCAGGGAGTGCGAATACCCAGGAACCAGTTTGAGTGCACTCTTGGCAAAGAGCTGCCGATCAGAACAAACAGGACACCAAGCCCTCCAGCCACAAGAGGCGCGCGCAGAACACTTCCTTCCCGCAGGACGGCGTTCAGAATCACGATCTGAAAGTAGACGGTGAAGAGCGTAAATCCCGTCCGGAGCAGGCGATAGGTACCCTCGAAGTGCTTGATGTTTGCCTGTCGGGGATCGATCCTGGGCAAGATCAGCAGGAGCAGGTAGAGGCCCAAGCTTGTAACCGGCATCAGACTTGCGCCCACCAGACGGGAGGCATACCCGTCCGGCTGGCCGGCCGCATTCCAGTGGATGGGCATTGGATCCGGCAGTCGCGGGTAGAGAACAGCGGTCGCTAAGAAAGCCGTTGTGATGGCAAACACTGGCAACAACTCAAATCTTAGTCGCAAGATTCCCATCATCCCCTCCATATAGGGTTAGGAAAGCGAGCGGAACTTCCCGAAGGGAAGGATAACCAAGAACGCGCTGATTGCCAGGCCGTTGCGGAAGAGATTACGCTCAATCCGCTCTGCGACCGAATCCCTGGCGGCATCTGCCTCAACCCCATAACCCCCAAACTCTTCCTAATCCCGCTCCAATCGAGGCTTTTCGGACCACAGGACGCCTCCTTGATCCATACCTGTCCCAAGGTGCCCGGGGAACACACCCTGTGTCTCAGAACTCGCGCCAGAATCCTATCAGCCACCACGAGGGCCTTCCGAGTCGACCATACGTGCTGCTGAGACGCCGCACCGCCAATTCCTAGAGTTGCCAGCCGCCCAAGGTAACCAGATCAACCGAGAGGATCTCGAACTGCCCCCTATTGATCCTCCAGCTACGGAAGGCCTTCCACGCTGACCTTGTAACATAGGGGACATCAAGGCAACCGGCGAAGCACAGCCCGGACTTCCGAAGCTCTGCAAAGCCGTAGGTGCTACGGCGGCCACAACAACCCGCGCCAGGATGGTGGTGGGCAGCTTGCGAGGCAGGCTGGATTTGATTGCATGTCAAGTTCTGCTTGATGCCATTCTACTACCCCGTGTCCTCCAGCGATTGCACATAGGGTCCACTCGAGACATTTGTCAACACAGAAGGTGACCCTATTCACACCTGACAACGGCCACCAGCAAGGTTCGGTTCCTCCNNGAGCTAGGAGCTTGAATCCTTGCACCGCATCTCGCCCTGCCCCTGGCAGACGAGCTACAATAAGCTCAGAATGCGTCGAGTTGCGTTTCTCGCCTCCCCTGCTGTCTGGCAGAGGGGACACGGAAGCGGCCATCCCCTTAAGCCGGAACGCCTGCAGCGAACTTATGAGCTTCTGGAGGCCTTGGGCGCCTTCAAGGCCCCAAACGTGCAGGTCGTACCACCTCGTCTCGCAACCGCCGGAGAGCTGGCCATTTTTCACACACATGAGTACATCTCGGCTGTACGCGCTCTAAGCAAAGGGGAATCCTCCGTACCGGCTCGCCGCTTCAATTTCGGGCCAGGGGACAATCCAGTTTTCGAAGGGATGTTTGAATCCGAAGGCCTTAAAGTTGGCAGTGCCTTGCAGGCCGCGGAGATGCTCATGAACGGCGAGTGCGATATTGCTTTCAGTTACAGCGGCGGATTGCATCATGGCGGGCCGGATTTCGCCTCCGGTTTCTGCGTCTTCAACGACGCCTCTGTCGCCATCCGCTGGCTGGTGAATTCGGGAGAGCGCGTCGCATACGTCGACATCGATGTCCACCACGGAGACGGTGTCCAAGCCGCGTTTTATGACACCGACGAAGTTCTGACGATTTCCTTCCATCAGGACGGGCGTACGCTCTTTCCCGGAACAGGTTTCGTTGAGGAAAGCGGGGTAGGACCCGGCAGCGGCTACAGCGTCAACGTCCCGTTGCCCCCCTACACGCCCGATGAGAGTTACCTCTGGGCCTTCGAGGAAATCGTGCCGCCCCTCCTTGAACGCTACGAGCCTGACATTGTGGTCACGCAGTTGGGCGTGGATACCCACCTGCTGGATCCGCTGGCCAACCTGTCGCTCACAACTTACGGACAGGAGGCGCTCTTCCGATCCCTGAGTGATTTGGCGCCTCGTTGGCTGGCTTTGGGTGGAGGAGGCTATAACCTAGATGTGGTGCCGCGCGCCTGGAGCCTGGCTCTAGGCGTAATGGCCGATCTGTCACTTCCCGAGGAGCTTCCCTCCGACTACAGGCTCAAGTACGGCGGTCACCTGCTCCACGACCCAGAAGACCTCAGACAATCCCACGCCGTTCAGGAAGGGATCCGAGGGATCGTAGAGAATGTCGTCGCCAGAGCAAGGGCCATCCACGCTCTCGAATAGGTGCTATCTTGCCGGAGTCTGGTGGTCTGGCACCAATCACACGATCAGCTAGTGCACCAAGAGCGCGGAGGCGCGGGAAACGGACCACCACACGAGGAGTTGAATCACCAAGTAGCCGCCCATAGCCACCACGGACGGAAAAGGTGAATGAGCGCGGGTGTACGACCAGGCACCCCAAACGGAGATCGGCAGGACTAGGAAGCTACTCCAAACAACAAGGGGTGGAAGGCTCCATCCGGCCAGCAGGAGCAACAGGCAGAACGCGAGGACCACCGCGAGCAGGTACATCATCCGCAGTCGCCTGACAGGCCAGAGCGTCGCCAGGGTTCGCTTGCCGACATAGGCGTCGGCTTTGCGATCGGCCCAAGTCGTCGCCAACAAAGTGAGGTACACGAGCGCGCCAAAGGGAAGCCAGCCGGCCACGGTCACCCAGTCGAGTGACCGCGTCTGAACAACGAAGCCGTACGCAGGCAGCAGTACCCCGCCGAGCAGGGCATTGTCCAGTTCTCCGAGCCCTCTCCACGCCAAGGCAAGCGGTTTTAGCGAGTACATCCAGCCAAGGAAGCCGCCAATCGCCAGGATCGCGATCGCCGCACCGCTCAAGTGGCCCAACTCAAAACCCCAGGAAGCGAAGGCCACGCCGGCGGCCAAGACAACCCAGGCCGCCCACAGAGCAATCTGGCGCGGCAGACCTGATTTAGGAAGGGCGCCGCTTCCTCCTGAAAAGGGAGTCCGAATAGTTCGGGAATCGGTTTCGAAGTCGGCATATTCATTGGCATAATGGATGCTTAGGCTGACCGCCCCGAGGGCCAGTAGGCCAAAGAAGAAAGAGGGGATATTCAGAGACGTATCGCTGGCCAGGGCTCGTATCTGTCCCAGGACATAGACTGCCCCTACTGCGACCATCTGCATCGGACGGGCCATCGAATAGAAGACCCACCCCACCCTGGTCAACTTCCTAGCCTGCAGTTCAGCGCAACCACTCCAGCGGTCTGCCCCTCCACCCCGCTATTCCGGGCAGCCATGCGGCAGGGTAATTCAGATGGGCTCCTCCCGCTCTGAGGAGCCAAGCGAGGAAGATTCGCGTCTTTCCCTCAGATCCCATCCCCCTTTGAAATGAAACCACAGGATTCTTCGCCCGCTACGCTCCGGCCGAGACTGCCAGTCGTTCAACTCGAGGATCACAGACCACTCCACCGCCAGTCCGGCCACAAACCTGAAATCGGAGCCGCAGGGCACGAGTCGATACGCCTGCCCCGCTGATCGGCGAGCGCAGCGCAGCTCGGGCAGCCCCCTGTTCGGGGCTGGTCAGGCAAACCTTTTCTTGAGCGCCTTCAGCAAATCGGGGACCCAACGTCGGAGAGGGCCAAAGGTGACCTGGGCCGCCAAGTCCGGGTTCAGGCCAATCGAGAGCAGGTTGTCCTTACCAAGGACAACAATCAAGTATTGACGCTCCGAGCCAGCTACGCTGGCGTAGCGCAGTACGCCGCCCTCCACTTCAGCCAATACCCGTTCGCCCATCGAAACCAACGCTGCGGTCATTGCCGAGATTCGGTCTTCATCGATGGCTGGCGCGCTTGGCACGCAAGCTACTACGAGGCCCTGGCTATCGACCAAAGCTACCCAGTCCGGCTGAGGAAGATCAGCCGCCAAATGACCCAGGACCCTTAGGAGCTCAGATTGTCGAGTGGCCATGGCGCCGCTCCAGCATCCTCCACACCATTCGTCTGTCCGGGACAAGGTTAACTCGCTCCAGCGGGAAAGGCAACCTGAGCTGAGAAGATCTCGACCGCCCCCGGACCTTGTGCGACAATTAAGCCTCCTTCTTCCCGGTTGCTCTTGGCAACCTTTGCGATACAATCTCGACACAATGAATGTCAAACCGTTTTATCGAAGGGCTGCATTCAGAACGGCCTTCGTTATTGTAATCATGGCCGTCGTCTACGCATGGGCTTTTTGGGCTACTGGGCCTCCGCTCCCGTACCTTACCCTCCTTCTCGACGCAGGTTTGGGGGGCTTGACGCTGTTTCTCATGGTTATCTTGACCGCTCAATTCGTCCTGCCCGTCGGTAGCTGGAGCCAAAGGGCAACCGTGATCCAACGCCTCATCGCCTATCTGGCCGGCACCCGAGGCCCCGTGATGTTTATCGAGAACGGAAAGGCCGTAGAAGCCCATCGCGAACGGGAACGCAAAGGACCCGGAGTCCTACTCGTCAGCCCCAATAGCGCGGCGGTGCTGCGGACAGATGTTCACTTCACGCGTGCCGTTGGGCCGGGCACCTATTTCACGGCGCCGGGGGAACGTCTGGCGGAGGCGCTTGATTTGCGACGACAAGTCCGGAGCTTGAAAGGCGCGCCACCCGTNNAGCTTCATGCTTGATCCAGGCCATACAGGTCCCCCGCGCGAGGGTCGCCACGCACAGTGGCCGCCTTATGAGTTCAACCCTACATCGGCCGAGCGCGCCGTGTACGCCCACGCCTACCGGGAGGAGGATGACATTCCGTGGACTGAGCTGCCCCTGAGGATTGTCGTCGACGTCTGGAGGGAGAGAATAAAGAACTGGCCTCTCGAGAGGCTGCTCAGCGGGAACCGCTCCGCGCCAACTCCGCTACATATAATTCAAGACGAGATTGCCGAGCGGGTGATGCCGCCGCCCGCGACGGAGCGCCCTCCAGGCAGGGCTTCAGCACGACAGCCCAGCCGCGAGTGTGCGTTACTGGATTCGCGGGGGATCCGAGTGCTAGGCGTGAATGTCTCCAATCTTTATCTTCCTGAGGATATCCGGGACGAGCGCTTCCAGCGATGGCATGAAGCTTGGTCCGCCTCTATCGAAGATGCCCTCACCGAAGCCGAGGCGCTGGTCCGCGAGGCCAGGCTTTCCGGAGAGCGCGAAGCCTACCAATCTCTCGCGCTCCAACTTACGAGCCAACTGAGGGCCAAGATACTTGCCGAAGAATATCCAAATCGTCGCGATACGGTCTCGATGATCCTTGGCGACCTTGTTCGTTACTGCAGCGAATCCGAAGACAGGGTCTCGAATGACAAGCTCGTTCTGGCGCAGTTGCGCAGTATCCTTCAAGAGCTCTCAACCCTCGACGCCAATTGCCGCCCCTACGCCCCGGGAGACGAGACATGAGACAGGCTCTCCTCGGCTGGGAGCGTCGGCTGTTCATCTCTCCCTTGGAAGCCGCCTTGGGTCTCTTCCTGGCCCGGGATGATGCCGGGGCGAAGATCCGCCTGGCCTTTATTGCCCTCACTTTCGGGACATACTGGATATTCCTGGCCCTCACCTCCGACTTTCCCCGAGTTTTGCCGGAAACCTGGCTGGCCCGGCTACCTTTCCCGACCGATATCTTCGTCGATCTTGCGACTTCCTTTTTTGCCCCGCGCATCCTCCTTCATGTGATCCCCGTGCTGGCTGGCCTCTGGCTCGCCTTCCGCATTGGCGCCCACTATCTATCGGATCTGTTCGAACTCGAATCGATTTCCATTTCGGCGCGCTACTTGAGTGCAGCCCTCTTCGGCCTCAACTACCCCAAATTGAGCATTAATCAGGGAGACCTTCAGGGTCTCGATCACCGCAACCCAATTCTGCGGATCGGTGGACCCGGGTACCTAATCACCCACCTCGGCTACGCAGCCATCTTCGAGACCGTCGACGCACGACCTCAAATCTACGGGCCAAGCGGACGGCGCTTCATCCGCGGATTCGAGCGTCTAAGGGACGTTGTCGATCTTCGCGACCAACATCTCCAAGTACATGAGGTCAGGGCCATCACTCGGGATGGCATTGAGATCTTTGCACGGGACGCCCAGATGGTCTTTAGAGTTTTCGGCGGGGATGCTGCCCGCAGCCTCAAGCAGCCGTATCCCTATACTGAAGATGGCCTGCGGGGTTTCGTCTACGGCAGGGCCATCAGCGGCGAGGGCCGAGGGAAATGGGTGAGCGCCCTTTATGGATTGGTTAGCCGCGAGATCCGCAACTTCGTTGAAGCGCTGACGATCGAGGAGTTTCTCGCCCTTCACCCGGATGTGGTGCCGCAAAGCGACTCCGAGCGGGCTGATCAGCATCCTCCCCGGCCGAGTCCGGATAGCTTTCACATTCCTAGAAGGGTGCTCACAGAACGCTTCCACACCGAGGAAACTCGGCTTCGGCTGGAATCCGCCGGACTTGAGTTGAGCTGGGTCGGGGTTGGCACATGGGAAGTTCGTGATCCGACCTCAGGTAGAGGCGCTCCGACCGGGGTCGGCGAGACAATCATCACTGCTTGGCGAGACCTACAGCGCGCCAAGCGCCATCGCACACCCGAGTATCTGAAGCAACAACAAGTTCGTCGAGCCCGCGAGTTTGTCGGCCGTCTCTTGAGCGAGGTTATCGAAACCTGGGAGCATGGTCCCTTCAAGGACCGTCACCGCTGTTGGGCCGTCTTGAAGCAAATCCAAAAGTTCCTCTTGGAGAACCGGGGCGATTTAATCGCAACGCCTGAGTCTGATCTCGCACTCGCCTTTCGACTGTGCCTTGAGCATATCCAGAATCTGACTGAATCGAAGGAACTGGGAGGCAGCTGATCTGAACACCCTGGCAGCTCGAGAAGGCCCGGTGATCGTAATCGGCGCCGCCGGCGTCGACATTGTCGGACGGCCGCTGATGGAACTAAACCCTGGAACCTCGAATCCGGGGTCGCTACGCACGTCCCCCGGCGGCGTTGCAAGGAATGTGGCTGAAAACCTGGCTCGCTTGGGAATGGAGACCGCCCTCATCACGGCCGTCGGAGATGATCCTCAAGGTGAAAACCTCCTCAGTCAAACAGCGGAAGCGGGGGTTGAGGTCGAAGCCAGCCTAAAGATCCCGGATCAGCCAACCGGAACCTACCTCGCTGTACTCGACCGAGTGGGGAACTTGCATTTGGGCCTGGACGATATGCAGACGGTCGCGCACATTACACCCGCGCACCTGCGTGGCTGGAAGCGCCTCTTCGAGCAGGCGATGATGGTGGTGATCGATGCCAATCTGACTCCAAAGGCCCTGGAGGAAACGATGCGCCTCGCCCGCGTCCACCGCCTCCCTGTGGCCGCCGATCCCACCTCCAGAAGCCTCGCGCTGCGTCTAAAACCCCATCTCAAGGAGCTCTTCCTGGTCACTCCGAATGAGTCGGAAGCTGAAGCCCTAAGCCCCCTCGGAAATCGAGTCACCGATCATGACAGCGGCTTGCGGGCAGCCCGCAGCCTGATCACGGCCGGAGTAGACGTCGCGATTATCACGATGGCCGAATTCGGCGTCATCTATGCCACCGCCGAAGAAAGCGGCCACATTTCGGCCTTGCGGACTGAGATAAAGGATCCCACCGGCGCCGGAGATGCCCTGACGGCGGCTGTCATATTTGCCCTGCTGAACGATATCCCGCTTGATGAAGCTGTCCGATTGGGCGTTTCGGCCGCGGCCCTCACGCTACGGACTCTCGGGAGCGTCCATCCCGAGCTCTCCTTGGAGCTGCTGTATAATCAGTTGCTCTAGATTGGGCAAGCTCGCGCCAACCCGCCTATTCTGGGCCAGCGGCTCACCTCACGGGAGCCATGCCTGAAGAGGCCAAACGCGTTCAATGAGCGAAGATAGCCTGCCGAACTGGATCACCGTCTCCCCCGAGGTTCAGCGGGCGCGAAAGAACCGCACACCGCTGGTGGCCTTGGAATCAAGTGTCATCACCCACGGCTTGCCCCGACCCTCCAACCTGGATCTGGCCCGGCGTGTGGAATCCGAGGTGCTCGCCATCGGCGCACAGCCAGCAACGATCGCCTTGCTCGACGGCAAGGTGTGTCTGGGCCTGACGGCTAATGAACTAGAACGCCTGGCAGGCAATGAGCGTGCGGAGAAGATCAGCCGGCGCGATCTCGCCGGCGCAGTCGCCTTCGGGCTGAGTGGGGGAACGACCGTTGCAGCGACAATGATCGTTGCCCACGCGGCCGGCGTGCGAGTTTTCGCAACCGGGGGCATCGGAGGGTTTCATCGCGGGGAATCGGGCGACGTTTCGGCTGACCTCCCTGAATTGGCCCGCACGCCAGTGGCGGTCGTCTCGTCCGGCGCCAAGTCAATTCTGGACCTTCCGCGCACGTTGGAGTGGCTCGAGACCGCTGGTGTCCCGGTTGTTGGGTTGGGCACCCGGGATTTCCCGGCCTTCTTCAGTCGCGCCAGTGGTCTACCCGTGAGCACCACGGTCGAAACTGTGCAGGAGGCGGCCAGCCTGCTGAGAACCCACTGGAGCATGGGTCTCCGGAGCGGCGTGCTTATCACAGTTCCCTGCCCTGAAGCAGAGGCGGTTCCTAACGCCCAAGTCGAAGCTGCCCTGGGGAAGGCTGAAGCAGAGGCGCGCTCGGTGGGGATCTCCGGAAGGGAGCTGACCCCTTTTCTACTATCTCGACTGGCTGAGCTTACCCGGCGCGCAACGCTGCGAGCGAACCTCGCGCTTCTCCGTCAAAACGCGCGCGTGGCTGCCACCCTAGCTTTGGCCTTGGCCTAAAGGGGCCGATACATGCGGTCCGACTTCCGCGAAGGATCACATGATATAATGCCCCAACGATTTTTCAGCGGTGAGTGCTGGAGGCCCCCGGATGGTTGAAGTCGAAATCGATAGCATTCGTGTGAGCTTGATGTCTCAGCATCGGATCGTCATCCTCAAGGACGTGCATTCAGAACGATTTCTGCCAATCTGGATTGGCCCCTACGAAGCCGAAGCCATTACCGTCAGCCTCCAACAGATGGAGGTGGCGCGTCCGCTCACTCACGACCTGCTGCGCAATGTCTTGAACACCCTGGGCGCCGAAGTGGTCCAGGTCAATATCACCGAACTGCGCGACGATGTGTTTTACGCACGCATCATGATCCGCGTCGACGGTCGGGTGCTGGAGATTGACTCCCGGCCTTCAGACGCTCTGGCGCTTTCAGTTCGCGTCAAAGTACCCATCTACGTTGATGAGAGTGTGATGGATCAGGCCGCCGGCGAGCCGGAGGAAAGCGTCGATGAAGAGGCCGAGTCGGCCGAAGACGATGAGCGCTTGGAGATCTTCAAGGACTTCGTCGAATCGCTCGACATCGATGAAGAAGACTCCGAGGAAGATTGAGGCGACTGACCGGCGCGGTCCTCGTACCGTCGCGGCCCGCTCTCACACGACTGTAAACCACCACCCTGATGGTGTGCCCAACACGCTGTGTGTTGTCGCTCCTTTCACGCGCAAGCCCGTTGATCAATGAAATCTTCTCATTGGCGTCATGAGTGAACCGCCCTTCTCACCAGTTGCCCCGAACAATGCAGTTGGTGGTCAAAATGCCCCGCCTGCTATTCCGCACCATCGCGAAGCCGAGGAAGCTGTTCTGGGCGCCGTCCTTGTTAATCCGGAGGTCTTCTACGAGGTTGCTCACTTCCTGTCGCCGGAGGATTTCTATCTTCACCGCAACCGATGGATCTGGGAGGCCTTCACTGCCCTGCATGAGCAACGCCTGCCGATCGACATCCTGACGGTCTCCGAGAACCTGGAAAGCAAGGACCGTTTGGAAGAAGTTGGCGGGCCCGCCTATTTGGCGGCCCTGATCAACAACGTGCCTACCTCCCTTCATGCCGAGGCCTACGGCCACCTGGTGGAGGAGACGGCCATCCGCCGCCGGCTGCTCCAGGCTGCCAATCAAGTGGCGAGGCTCGCCCATCAATCCGACCGGATCATCGAAGATGTTGTCAACGAAGCCGAAAAGGCCCTCTTCAGCGTAAGCGAGCGCCGGCTCACGCACGATGTTCAGCCAATAAAATACGTGCTCAGCGAGTATTACGACCGTATCGATTATCTAGCCCGCCATAGAGATGAGACCATCGGGGTCCCCACCGGATTCATTGATCTAGACCGATTGTTGGGCGGGATGCAACCTAGTGACCTGCTTATCATCGCCGGGCGGCCCGGTCAAGGCAAATCCGGCTTCTGCCTATCGGCGGCCAAGAACACCAGTCAGATGCACAGAAAGCAAGTGGCGCTCTTTTCGCTCGAGATGTCCAGCGAGCAGCTTGTGCAGCGACTGATCGCTCAAGAAACAGGGATCAACTCCCAGCGGCTCCGGTTGGGCAGCATTCAAGATGACGAGTGGCCGGTCTTCACCCAGGCCGTAAGCGCTCTTGGAGATATTACCCTCTACCTGGACGACACTCCGGCCATCACGCCCCTTCAGCTTCGCACCAAGTGCAGACGGCTTCACATGGAATTCGGCCTGGATCTAATCGTGGTCGATTACCTGCAGCTTATGACAGGCGATACCCGGATTGAGAATCGAGTCCAGGAGGTTTCCTACATCTCGCGCAACCTCAAGGCCCTGGCCCGCGAACTCAATGTACCCGTCCTGGCTGCGGCCCAANNCTTTCAGATCTGCGTGAGTCCGGCAGCCTGGAACAGGACGCCGATATCGTCATGTTCATCTATCGTCAAGACCAATATGAAGTCGACTCACTCAAGCCAAACGTGGCCGAGATCATCGTCGCCAAACACCGAAATGGTCCCGTTGGCAGGGTCGAGCTGGTATTCCGGACGGAACTGGCGAAGTTTGAGAACGCCGCAACTCGCCAGGTTGACCTTCAAGAGATCGACTAGCGATGCCCTCAGGAGG
>JABAOD010001969.1_pt2 | contig 14955 bp, 20 predicted proteins | sample 7062151 | NCBI WGS metagenome assembly JABAOD01 (sample SAMN14538626, study PRJNA623070) | marine sediment metagenome | biome: marine biome [ENVO:00000428]; feature: marine pelagic biome [ENVO:01000023]; material: deep marine sediment [ENVO:00002113] | place: India: Gulf of Khambhat ... | reverse complement strand
GCGGTGGAAAGCGGGGCCGGAGGGATGGCGTCGGCCGGCTTGACGGGCGGGGCGACCGGGGCGCGGCGAACTTCGGGTTGGGGAGGGCCAGTCGCGATGAGGCTGCCTTCATCGAGCTCATCGAACGGGAATCCGAGACACGTGCCATCAGGCAGCAGAAGCTTTATCCGGGACTTACGGCCGATGGCCTAATCTTCCTGCCTGCGATCCCAGAAATCACCCGCCTGCGCATTCGTCGATTCGATCAAAAAAGTGGAAACCCCCTTTCCCTCACCCTCGGCATCCGCTAGGAAGCGGGGCCCCTAAGCTTTACTCCGAGGCCACCTGAAGCATGGCGAGAACCACATCCGACGTTTGGAAAAATTCGTCCAAGAGCAGGTATTCATTGAGCGTATGGATTTGGCGCATGCCGGTCCCCAGGTTGGCGATGTTCAATCCGTGCGCATTGAAAATGTTGGCATCGCACCCGCCGCCGGTTTTCTGACACGATATCGCCCATCCCCCCCGCCGAGCCGCCTCCATGACCCACTGGACCACGGGGGCGTTCTCTCCCAGCTGCATTCTGTTGTAGTCTCTTTCGATAAGCGTCTCTACCCGTGGCGTCACGGCGTTCCCCTCGTGCCGCAAAACATGCCGGGAGGCAGCTTGCTCGAAGCAGCGCGCCATGTGGCGCGACTGCTCTTGCAGCCGTAATTCGTCGTGGGCGCGGGCCTCTCCGTGGACCACCACCCGGTCCGGGACGATGTTGACGGCAATTCCCCCTTCAATGACGCCGATGTTGGCCGTTGTGTCCGCATCGATCCGTCCGAGCCGCATATCGGAGATGGCATCGGCCGCGACTCGGATGGCGTTGATTCCGTTTTCGGGGCAGATTCCGGCATGAGCGGCCAGGCCGTGAACCGTGAAACGAAGCCGATCCGCGGCTGGTCCACGGGTAAACAAGGCATGGGCGGGCCCCGAATCCAGAACCAGGCCGTCCCGCGAAGAGAAGGAGGAAATGTTCAGATGCTTCGCCCCGACCAAGCCCGGTTCTTCGCAGATGGTGAAGATCACCTCAATGGGGGGATGGGCCAGGCGGTGTTCCTTGAGCGTCTGCAGGACCTCCAAGATAATCGCCACGCCCGACTTGTCATCCGCCCCCAGAATGGTCGAGCCGTCGCTTCGGATCCTGTCTTTTTCCCGCACGGGAATTACGCCGCGGCCCGGCATCACGGTGTCCATATGGGCCGAAAGCAGGATCGAGGGTCCCTGAACGGTTCCGGGGAGCCGGGCCAGGACGTTGCCGGCGTTGCTCCCGATCCGATCACCGGCATCATCCATGCGGGCGTCGGCCCCGAACCGTTTGAGCTCGGCCAGCAGCCTTTCCGCAATCTCCCTTTCCTCGTAGGATGGACTGTCGATCCTGACGAGATCCATAAAGGTATCCACCAACCGCGCCCGTGTGATCATGACTCGTCCACCTCGCGTGCCTGCTGGGTCCTGACCATTCCCTGATCCGACCGGGAAAAACCGAACTTTTCGTAGAATCCGTGCTTATCCCTGGTGTTGAGCCAGACCTTCTCGACTTTCGAGATCACCGGGTGGGACAGCAGGCGGTTCATCAGTTCTTCCCCGACGCCGCGTTTCTGGTATTCAGGGTGGACGATGACGTCCCACACGGTTGCGCGGAATACCCGGTCGGTCAGAACCCGGGCAAAACCGACCAGGCGCTCTCCGTCCCACGCCGAGAAATAGAAGTCGGTGTTTTCCAGCATGGTCCGAACCGCCCCAAGACTGCGCCGCCGGGACCAGGGTGCGAATTCGAAGAGACCGAGGAGGATGGCCGGATCGAGGGGTCCGCCTTCACGGGTCTGGATGGGCATGATCGTCAGGGCCTCGTAGATCCTTGACTACTTTCGATCAATCGGGGGAGTCCGCGGGCAGATGCTTTTGGGCATAAATTTGGAGAACTCTGGCGGTTTGACGCGTGTCGTCAATTGCCCGGTGCGTCTGTTGCTCACCCATGAGTGCCTGTACGATTTTTTCGAGCGAGACTCCGCGGAAACGCGAATAAAAGAGGACCACGGATTGTATGTCCAGCGAACGGTGCCCAAAGGGCCAGCGAATCTCGTNNCAGGAAGGCGATGTCAAACCAGACGTTCCATCCCGCCAGGATGGGAATGGTTTCACCCGAACCGAACTGTTGATGAAATTCGTCCACCACCGTGCGCGCGTTTCTGGCCTTTTTCAAATCATCCATGCTGATCTTATTTACCGCCATCGACTCGGGGTTGATCTCGGCGCCCTCCCAGGGGGCGAGCAGTGAAGAAAATTCGTCGATCGCATTGAGCGATTCGTCAAGAAGCACCGCCCCGATTTCGATGCAGGCATGCCGCTCAGGATCCAGTCCCGTCGCCTCGATGTCGATGACCAGGATCCGGTTCAAACCAATCAGTCCCATTGCCATTCCTTTCTAGCATCTTCTGCGGGGATGATATTCCCACCGATCGCCATTTGGCGGCCCAGTACGCGCAACATTTTATATCATACCACGGTCCTGTATTGAAATCATATTGATTCTGGCCGGGGAGACGTTGGCTTGGATGTCGGGGTAAATCGGCCGTGCCCGCCAGAGCGCTAAAGCAGCTTTGCCTGGGGCGAGAATCCGAGCCAGGCGCCGCCGTCCGCGACGATGACCGCGCCATGCACCAGGGAAGAGGCATCCGACGCGAGGAACAAGGCGACATTCGCGATTTCCTCGATTCTGCCCAGGCGGGAGATGGGAATCGCCTTCTGGAGTTTTTCCTTGATCCCGCCCGCCGCCAGGCGAGCGATGCCCTCGGTCCCTTCAATGGGCCCCGGGGCGATGGCATTGACCCGAATCCCGAGCCCGCCCCATTCCAGTGCGAGGGTGCGCGTGATCGAATCAATCGCCGCCTTGGCGGCCGCGGCGTGGATCTGCCCCGCGACGGCGCCGTAGTGAAGGGTTGCCGAGATATTGATGATGTTGCCGCCGTGCTGGCGCAGATATCGATCGAAGACGGCCTTGCTGACGTTGAAGGTGCCGATGGTATCGATGTCGATGACCGTCTTGAACCCGTTGTAGGAAAGCTGGGAAGCCGGGGCCAGAAAGTTGCCGGCGGCGCCGTTGACCACGATATCGATCCGGCCAAACTGCCGCAGCGCAGTCTCCACAGCTCCTTCGACCGCCGCGCCATCGCGGACATCGGCCGCCACGGGTATGCATTCGCGGCCCGTGGCATCGCGTACGGAGCTGGAGGCGGCCTGAAGCCGTTCGAGGCTTCGTCCGACGATGCAGGCCTGAGCCCCGTGGCCCATCAAAGCCCGGGTGATTCCCAAACAGATCCCGGAACCGCCCCCCGTGATGAAGGCCACCTTTCCGTCCAGGATATTCTCTCTGAACACATCTCCCATGTGCTGGGTATTCTCCGGGCTAGGCCCTTCCCGTTTCCGGCCGAATCCGCCGGTGCGGACGAACTTGGTTCAGTCCCGTGTCAGGGTTGCTTTTCGGGGATGGTGATATTTAGCTCGACGCGTCGATTCTTGGCACGCCCTTCCGCCGTGGCGTTGGACGCGATCGGCTGGGACTTGCCCATTCCCACCACCGTGATGGTCTCACCGGGGACCCCCCGGGTCAGAAGTTGGACCTTGACGGCTTTCGCCCTGTTCTCGGACAGCCTCTGGTTGAGCTCATCTCCACCGGTGCTGTCGGTATGGCCCACCACCACAATACGATCTTCCGGATATTTGACCAGGATCTCGGCGATCTGCCGAACGCGCTCCGAGGCTTCCGGCTTCAGACTGGCCTTGCCCGTGTCGAACAGTATGTCTCCCTGCAGGCTGACCAGGATGCCCTCATCCGTGCGCCGGGTTTCGGCGATCATGGCCAATTCCTTGGCCTGCTTGTCCAGCCGGTTTCCGACAGCTCCACCGAGCAGGGCGCCAGCCGCCGCTCCGATGATGGCTCCCTCTCCCGCCTTCCCCGATGCGCTGCCGATGGCCGCTCCCACGCCCGCCCCGGCTGCCGCTCCCACGCCCGCCCCGATGGCCGTTCGCTTGCCTGGGGTGGTGCAACCCGAGATCAGCAAAGTCGCCGCCACTGCAATCAAGGCCCACTTTTTCATGGGTTCACGCCTCCTCTTCATAATGAACTGACCTTGCATTTTAAAGGTTTTCCTTCCGTGGTTTTCCGATGGTCCCGGCGAAGGCCCCGCCTTTACTTGATGATGAAGATAAACTCGACCCGCCGGTTTTTCGCACGCCCCTGCGGGGTCTTGTTGCTGGCAATCGGCCGGGTCTCACCGAAGCCGGCTGCGATCACCCCATCCTTCGCTAGATTTGCCTTCTGCACGATATATTGCTTGACGGCTTCCGCCCGTCGTTGGGAAAGGCGAAGGTTGAAAACATCCTTGCCGACGTTGTCCGTATGGCCTTCGACCCTCAGCAGCAACGTGGGATATTTCGCCGCGGTCTGGGCGACCAGATCCAGAACGGGAAAAGATTCCTTCAAGATCTCGCTGCTGCCCGACGCGAAGTTAATCGGGCTGATGTCCTTGCGGGCAATCATCTGCTTGATTTGATCCAACTCCGCCTGCGCCTTTTTCCGGGCTCCCTCGGCCTCACTGGCCGCCAGCCTGGCCCGCTCTGCGCGCTCTCCAGCCTCCCGGGCCGCCCTTTCGGAGGCCTCGGCCAGTTGACGGGATTCGGATGCCTGAGACCTGGCCGCTTCGGCCTGCTCCCGGGCCGCCTTCGCCTGGGCCAGCATCTCATCGGCCTTGGCCCGTTCGTTGCGCGCCTGCTCCCGGGCGGCTTCAGCCTCCCTGCGGGCCTTTTCGGCCTCCGCCCTGGCCTTGCGCGTCCTCTCCTCTTCTCCGAAATAGATATGGATCAGGCCCGTGACCGTCAGAAGTCCGAAATCCGACTCACGGCCGTTGGCCGCGAAATGGTGATACTGCCCTTCCACGCTCACCGATGCGCCTTGGTTGATGAAAATTTCCACGCCCGCCCCGCCCTGGGCGGAGAATTTGTTCCATTCTTCGGAGTTGGACGGAGCCAGCTCCTGTTTATTCAATGAAATGCCTGCACCGGCCGTGAGATAAGGGCTGACCGCCCATCGGTGGAAGGGATGATAGCGTAATCCCAGGGTGATCGGCCGAAAGCGGATTTCCTGGCCGGTGATCTTATTCTTGTGGAGCAGGTTTGTGTAGGAGGCGACGAGGGAAAGCTCGTTGATCACGCCGTACTGCAGGCGGGCGGTCCAGAGCGGACCGTCTTCGGTCGCGTCATCGAAAGTCCTCGGGATGATGGGGTAGGCCTGTCCTCCTCCTCCGCCGATGGAGAGTCTGCCCCCAAAGTCGATCGCATGGGCGTTGGTAGCCGCCACGAGGCTTGCTAGCAGACCGATGCATCCCAACCAGTTCGTCTTCATCGTCTGGCCTCAACCCCGTCGGTGCGATCAGCCCTGATCTGATCGCCCTTGAAAAAAGCTTTCCTGTATAACACGGCCGGGCCGTCCGGGTCAAGGCAGACCGGGGAGAAGACGCACCGGTGTTTTTTCGCTTTTCTTTCGCCGATGGGTGGCGCGGGACATGGGAAATCGGGGCCCGCCAAGGCTGTCGCGGGATCGCCCTAGTTCAAGTTGATCAGCGGAATGGAATCATCCTCCTCGGGCTCGGGATGAATGATCTTAAACCCCGCGGCCTCGTGGTAATCGATCGTGGCCCCATTCATGCGGGGAGCGGTGTCGGCCGCGATGGCAACCGTCAGGCCCTCGATTTCCTGCAAGGAATCGTCCGGCTGCGGTTTATCCTCCAGCGTGATGCTCAGGACGATACGCTGTTCATCCACATCCAGGAGCGTTAACCGGACGTAGGGGTCCTCGGGATGCTCCCTGATCAATGACGCCAATTTCTTGACGGCGGATGGAGTCAGATGAACCACTGTAATTCCTCGGGATCCACCGGTTATCGGCAGCCTGGCCGCTAAAGGTTGAGCAAACGCTGCGCGTTCTGGAACAAGATCTTTTCGTGGACCTCCGGTTTGAAGCCGGCCTTCTCGAAATCCTTGAGCCAACGCTCAGGGGTGATAAACGGATAATCCGATCCGAACAACACACGGTCCTGGAGCAGCGTGTTGGCGTACTGAACGAGGGAAGGCGGAAAATATTTGGGGGACCAGCCCGAAAGATCAATATAGACATTCGTCTTGTGCACGGCGATGGCCAGCATTTCCTCCTGCCAGGGCCAGGAGGGGTGCGCCCCAATGATCGTCAGGTTGGGAAAGTCGGCCGCCAGATCATCCAGGTAGGGCATCGGTCGGCCGTAATGAAGCTTGAGGCCGTTCCCCCCGGGGACCCCGGCGCCCACCCCCGTGGTTCCGGTGTGGAACAGGACAGGTATCCCGAGGGAGGCACAGGTCTCCCACAAGGGGTAGAAGCGGCGATCGTTGGGGTAGAAGGCCTGGGCGATCTGTGGTGACACTTCAATCCCCGCAGGCCAAGCGTCCTGACCGCGCGCTCCAATTCCTTGATCGCGATGCGGCCCTTCCAAGGATCGACGCTGGCGAATCCGATGAAGGTATCGGGGTAGCGCTTCACCACGTCTGCCACATAGTCATTCGTGACGGGCGGCAGCCCGGTGTGGGTTTCTGTATCCCAGGCCAGCAGGACGGCTATCATGTCGGCAGCGCGGTAGTCACGGGCCATATCCTCGATGCTAACCGGAGCATCGTGCTTGTGAAAATAGCGCAAGGCGTCCGCCATGTATTTGCCGCCTCCCTCCACCAGGTATTCACGCGTACCCGGATGGACGTGCATATCGATCGCCCTCATACCGAATCTCCCATTTATATCCTAATCTAGGCTAACATGCCGGGTGGATAGGTTGTCAAGCCGCCCGTTCCCCCCAATGAGGCCTCCTTTCTGATCAACGGGCCAGGGTGCACTGCAGGATTCCGATCTTTTCGGTCACCCGGGTCTTTCGAAAATCCGAAAACCCGTGCGCCCGCAGCCAGCCGGTGACCTCCTCCCAGGTGTAGCAACGCCCTGACTGAGTGAAAAGCAGCATCATCAAGGCGAAGGAGGAGACCTCAGCCGGGTGCGCGCGGTCCCGGTCCAGAAAATATTCTACGATAATGAGTCGGCCGCCGGGCCGCATGGCCCTTTTGATTTTTCTCAGGATGCGCCGATTTTCCTCGGGACCGTAGATGTGGATGACATTCGAGAAAAAGACGACATCGTACGGGCCGCCATAAGCGTCCTGGAAAAGATCTCCCCCGATAACGGAGAACCGGTGGGATAGACCGGCCCGGGCCGCCTCGGCCAGTGCAACCCGAACGGCGGCGGGACGATCGAACACGGTGGCCTTCAACCCGGGGGTCTTGCGAAGCAATGCGAGGGCGTATGAACCCGCGCCCCCGCCGAGATCCAGCAGTTGCTGGGCCCGTCCCAGCTTCAGCGGCCGGATCAGCCGAGGCGAAATGTAGAGGCTTCGTTCGTGGAGGGCTTTGGCAAACTTTTTCCGGAAGATGGGATCGTCCTTGGGTTGCGGCGCGGCCCTTTTCCGGCCGCTTCGGACGGCCTTCGTCAGCCCCATCCAGTCCTCCCAGTGCTCTCCGGCGAGCCATAGAAAATTGGTGATCGAGCGAGGATGTCGGGCGTCCAGATAGGTGCGGGCCAGCGGTGTGTTGTAGAAGCGATTTCCGCGCTGGGTCAAAAGCCCCATGCCAGTCAATGCGTGAAGCAGTAGATCCATTCCCTCTTGCGAGGTGCGGGCGCGCCGGGCGACGGCCGGGGCCGTCAACCCCTTCCGGCCGATATGGGTAAAAACCTTCAGCTCGATCCCGGTGATCAGCGTTCGGGAATCGGAATAGGCGTCTGCTGTTCGGATGAGGTCGTCGTAGGATCGGATCATGTCGGTCGCGGACCTCCGCGGTTGCTAAACTATCAGAGCCTCGCCGGGGGTGTCAAACCCTTCCCGGCCGGCCGGGTCGGCGGGCCCTCGCCAATGGCGCGTTCGGGTGGTTTTTTCAGGGGGATCCCGATTTGTGCATTTTGGGGTTTTCGGGTAAATTTATTAAGTATAAGACCTAGGAGATCAAGATGGCCAAAATAGACGCATTGTTCAAGATCTTGCGGGAGAAGGGGGGGTCCGATCTGCATCTTTCACCCGGGAATCCGGCCTTTATGCGGGCGGCCGGGGACCTGGTTCCGATCATCTCTCAGAAGCTGACGCACGCGGAGCTCCAGGGTCTTTTGTATGAAATCATGAATCCCTCGCAGCGGCAACAGTTCGAAGCGACGCGGGACGCCGATTTCGCCTATGAAGTCCCGGCCCTGCAATGCCGTTTCCGCGCGAATATCTTTTTCGGTCGACTGGGGATCGGGGCCGTTTTTCGGATCATTCCAACGCAGATCCTGACGGTCGAGCAGCTCGGGCTGCCTCAGACCATCTTGAAGTTCACGCGACTGACCAAGGGCCTGGTGCTGGTGACGGGGCCGACCGGAAGCGGGAAATCAACCACCCTGGCGGCGATGGTGGATTATGTGAACCGGACGCGAAAAGAGCATATTCTGACCATCGAGGATCCAATTGAGTTCGTGCATACCACGCAGGGGTGCCTGATCAATCAGCGGGAGGTGGGCGGGCACACCAAGTCGTTCTCCACCGCCCTGCGGGCGGCGCTACGGGAAGACCCGGATGTGATCCTGGTGGGAGAGATGAGGGACCTGGAGACGATTGAGCTGGCCATTACGGCGGCGGAGACGGGACACGTGGTCTTCGGAACGCTTCATACCAGCAGCGCGGCCAAGACCGTGGATCGAATCATTAACGTTTTTCCGACCAACCAGCAGGAGCAGATCCGTACGATGCTGTCCGACTCCCTGAAGGGTGTTGTGGCCCAGCAGCTACTTAAAACCGTAGACGGCAAGCGTTGCGCTGCCCTGGAGATTCTATCCGTTACGCCGGCCGTCTCCAACCTCATCCGTGAGGGAAAGACCTTCCAGATTCCTTCGGTGATTCAGACCGGCAAGGCTGAGGGGATGCAGTTGATGGACCAGGCGCTCCAGGCCCTGGTGACCGCGAAGAAGGTGACGGCCCAAGAGGCCCAGAAGTATGCCGTGAACAAATCCCTCTTTCAGGTCCCTGCCCAAGGAGTCGCGGCCAATGGATGAGCGCAAGATTCAGAAGGGAACGCAGGGCGTTAAGATCCTGCTGTCGACGCAGGAGCAATTGGAGGGCCAGGTTTTCTTGAGGCTGCATGAGGCGCACCATGACGGCCGGCAGAAGGTGGGGGATCTGCTCAATCAGGGATTGACCTTTATCCCCGTCAAGACGGGCAGCGACGCATTCCTCTTGAGCACTTCGCAGATCGTTACCCTTGAGACTGCCCTGGAGTTCGAGCGGGATGACACCATGACCCTGGGCAAAAAATACGATGTCAGGATCAGCATGATTCATGGCAAGGAGATTGCCGGAAACATCTTCGTCAATCTTCCCGACGACTCCAGCCGGATCAAGGACTACTTCAATCAGCCCGTTCGATTCTTCGCCGTTTCCCGGCCGGAATCCATCCTGTATGTCAACGGCGCCTTTATCCTCTCGGTTTCCCACCGGGAATCGATCTGATCAGCCACCCGACGGCGTTTCGATCCCCGAACCGCAATAAGGCGCTCCCANNCCGGTTGACAAGCCCCCCCGCCGATGTTTACAATTTTTCCTGTCCCAATCCCGGATGCGTCAAACAGTAGATCGGAGGCGGCTATCACGGATATGATTCCACCCCCCAATCAGCGCCGGCATGATGCGAGAGGCCAGAAGACCTCGAGGGAGCCCCTGGGCCTTATCGACCAGTTGCTGGCCCATACGCCGGATGAGGACCCCCGCCACGAGCTGCTCTACGCCCTGCGCCAGAGGGTGCTGGAAGGCGATCTCACGCTGCAACAGACCCGGGCCGAGATCAGAAAGCTCAATGAGGTGGTGGAAAAGGTCACCGCCCCGGCCAATCGGATCGGCACCCTCCTGGGACTGCCCGAGAAGGACCTCGCGCATATTGCGGTGGNNCAACATCGATCCGCGCATCAAGGCCGAGGAATTGGGCGTGGGCGTAAGGGTCCTGGTGAATGAGGCGTTCGTGGTCATCGGAACCATCGGGGAGGAGCCCGGCGGCGTAGTCACGAAAGTCACGGACTGTCTGCCGGACGGCCGCCTGAGGGTGGGGCAGGAACCCGGCCTGCAGGCTTCGATCCTGCTGCGCTCGCACCGGCTGGTCGGAGCAGACCTGAAGGTGGGGGACGAGGTCCGGGTGGATTCGAGCCATCGGGTCGCCATCGAGAAGGTCCAAAACGCCGATCGGAGGGACTATTTCCTGGAGGAAACGCCGGACGTCACCTGGGAGCGGATCGGGGGCCAGCAGCCGGCCATCGAGGCCATTCGCAACGCCCTGGAGCAGCCCTTGCTCTATCCGGACCTTTTCAAGCGCTACGAATTTACCCAGCCGAAAGGATTTCTGCTTTACGGGCCCCCCGGCTGCGGGAAAACCATGATCGGCAAGGCGACCGCCGGCAGCCTGGTGGCCAAGCTTCGGGAGCAGGGCCAGGAGCGGGTGGAGGAATTTTTTATCCATGTGAAGGGTCCCGAGATCCTGAACATGTGGCTGGGCGAATCGGAGCGGATGGTGCGCGAGATTTTCGCCCGGGCCCGCGAGAAGAGAGGCTCGGGTTTTTTCCCCTTCATTTTTATCGACGAGGCAGAATCCATTCTGGGCACGNNGCTCGGGCCGCGCAAACAATATCTTGACCACGCTGGTCCCCATGTTCTGCGCCGAGCTGGACGGCATTGAATCGCTCAAGGAAATGGTGGTGATCCTGGCATCCAACCGGCCCGACATGATCGATCCGGCGATCCTGCGTCCGGGAAGAATCGATCGAAAGATCAAGATTGCCCGCCCCGACCGAACCGGAAGCCGGGAGATACTGGGCATTTACCTGACGAGCGCAATCCCCCTGCGCGGAAGCGACGTGAAGGCCCACGGCGACGATCCGGATCGCACCCGAGGGGCATTGATCGAGGCCGTGCTGCAGGCGATCTTCGGCCATGCCGCCGATCAGAGGGTCTTGGAGTTGCACCTGCGTAGCGGCCGGCGTGACGTGATGTATCGGCAGGATCTGATCAGCGGCGCGATCCTGGCCTCCGTTGTTCAGCGGGCCAAGGAGCGGGCCATTCGCAGGGCAATCGCAGGCGAGGAGGACGGGGTCGGGATGGAGGATTGCCTGCTGGCGGTTGAGTCGGAATACCGGGAAGGGGAGATCCTTCCGCCCAACGATCACCTCGAGGAATGGCTGAAGCTGATCGACGCCGACCCGGAGAGCGTCGCTGGCATTTCCCTGTTCGGGCATCGGGCGAGCCCCGCCGTCGAAAAGCGGGTGATCTAGTGCCCGTCCCCATCCGCCCCGATATCCGAACCGCGCTTTCAATCGAAGGGAAGGGAAACCGAGTGGACAGGCTTTTCGGAATCGAGACCGAATACGGCATTATCCGCGAGGATCTGCAGGAGTCCGATCCCATGATGGAATCGATGGAGCTGGTGCGCTCCTACCTCCCGGGGCCTTTTCGCCCCTCCTGGGATTACGGGGGAGAGGACCCGCGGCAGGATGCCCGGGGCTTCCGGGTGGAGCGGTTGGCCCAGGACGAGGAGGAGAAGTCCTTCGAGCAGATCGACCGCCGCCGACGCTTCTCGTTTCATGAGATGAAAAGCGATCTATCCCTGACGAACGGCGCCAGATTCTACAATGACCATACGCATCCCGAGTATTCGACGCCTGAATGCTCCTCCCTGATGGATCTCGTGGTCCATGACAAGGCCGGAGAGCGGATCGTCCAGGAATGCGCCGACCGCCGGAATGCGGTTTTGGGAGGGGCGGCGGTTCAAATCTACAAAAACAATACCGATCTGCACGGACATAGCTACGGATGTCACGATAACTATCTGGTTCCTCGCTCGATGCCCTTCGAGCGGATCGTGACCGGGTTGATGCCGTTTCTGGTCACCCGGCAGGTCTTCGCCGGTGCGGGAAAGGTCGGGATCGAAGAGCGGGGAACCTATCGGGCCGGCCATTACCAGATTTCACAGCGGGCGGACTTCATCGAGGTCGAGTTGTCGGTGGACACGATGGACCGACGGCCGATTATCAACACGCGGGATGAGCCGCACGCCGATCCCTCGCGGTACCGCCGCCTGCATCAGATCCTGGGAGACGCCAATCTATGCGAAACGGCGACCGCCCTGAAAATCGGGACCACCTGGCTGGTGCTGCGCTTGATTGGCGAAGACCGTGTCCCGAAGGGATGCGGGCTGGAGGAGCCCGTCTCGGCGGTCCGGGAGGTCTCCCGCGATCCTTCCTGCAGGCGGCCGATTCGCCGCCTCGGCGGGGGCAAGATCTCGCCGGTGGACCATCAGGAGATCTATTTGCGCGCCGCGCAGGATGCCTTCGGGGGGGATGCCGATTCGGAGACGCGGTGGATCCTGGATACCTGGGAACGGGTCCTGGCGGATCTACGGACCGATCCCATGCGCCTGGCCGACCGATTGGATTGGGTGGCGAAACGATGGCTGCTGGAAGCCTTCATGGATGCGGAGCGGTGCGGGATCGATGATCCCCGCCTGAAAGGTCTGGATCTCGAATACCACAATCTCCACCCGGAACGCGGTCTGTTTTGCGGCCTTGAGATGGAGGGCCGGATCCGGCGGATCACGACGGATGAGCAGATCAAGGCGGCGTTGGTTACGCCTCCCGCCGGGACGCGCGCCGGGATTCGCGGGCTCTGCATCGAGCGGTTCGGTTCCGATATTCACCGAATCCAGTGGGAGAAAGTGGTGTTTCAGGTGGGGGATTCAAGAAGGGAGCTGGACCTGGGGAACCTCTTCGATCCATCCCAGATCGACTCGCTTCAAGACCGGATCCGCAGGGCATCGAACATACAGGAAGTTTTCGCTTAAGGAGAAACGGCATGGTCAACGGTTTGGAAAGACGAGAGCGTCCCGTCAATCCCCTGGAGAGGCCCGGCGATGAAACCGGCCCAAGAAAACCCCGGACGGATTCCACCAAGGAAAATCTGCTAAAGCGGATGAGAAAGGTGGACCCCAAGCAGGCCGAGCGGTATCGCCAGCGCACGGGGGAGTGAAGGCGGGGATATTTCATTGAAGGGAAAAGGCGATATGTCAGACGGAGATTTTTGGTCGCTCCTGAAAGCCCGGGGTTATCGTTTCGCTCCCGAATCCGCCTTTCGCCCCGGGGGGGGCGGCGAGATTGCCGGGGCGATCACTCAGGCGACCACCATCTTTTCGATCAAATACAAAGACGGCGTGATGGTGGCGGGTGACCGGCGCGCCACTGCCGGCACCACCGTTATGTACGATCGGACCGACAAGGTGATCGATATCGATCGTCATTCGGTCCTGGCCATTGCGGGCGTGCCGGCGACCGCTTTTGAGATCGCCCGGGTCATGGGTCACACCTTCAAGTACTATCGTCGAAGCCAGCTTCAGGACCTGAGCCTGGAGGGAAAAGTCCGGGCGCTTTCCAGGCTGCTCAAGGAAAACGTCCCCATGGCAATGCAGGAGGGAATCGGGGCGGTGGCTCCCATCTTTGCCGCCTATGATCGGCATCGCAATGAGGGTAAGATATTTTTTTACGACATTCTGGGCGCCGAGTTCGAGGGGGTGGAGTTCGCCACCTCCGGCTCCGGGTCACCGGCCATCCGGGGAATTCTGCATTACGAGAACCGCTGGAGCGGTAAACCACTCGCCAGGCTTTCGGAGGAGGAAGCCCTGATCCTGACGATCCGGCTGCTGGAAACCGCTTCGGAGTTCGATGCGGCCACGGGCGGTGTCAACCGGGAGACCAAGCTGTATCCCCAGGTCAAGTTGATCACCCGCGACGGGACTCAGGAGGTGGCGCAGAAACGCCTCGAAGCGCTATACGCACGGAAGGTGGCCACCGCGAAAGCCACATCCTCTTCGGGAGAGTCCTGACATGTATGACGAGCCCTTTCGGTGGGTGGAGGCGGTCCGGAACCGGCATGAGTATCTGGAGGACCAGCTGGCCGCCGCAAGCCCGATCGTGGGACTGGCCTACCGGGACGGCGCCCTTCTGGTGACGCTGGGCGGGGGGACTCCGAAGCTCTATGAAATCTATGATCAGATCGCCCTGGGCGGAATGGGGCATCCGGCCGATCTTGAAAAGTTGAGAAACGCGGTGCTGGACGCGGCCCATATCGAGGGTTTCAACCGCTCGCCGGCCGATGTGACCTTGGGACGCCTGATGAAGTTCGTTCTGGCCCCGGTCGTCAAGCAGGCCTTCGAAGAGGTCCTGCACGCCCCCTATATCGCCAGGATTCTGATGGCGGAGCTTTCGCCCGGCACGGGCGAAGCGCTCTTTGCGCGGCTCAACTATGACGGGATTTTCGAGGAGGGCTCCGGGTCGATGGTCGTCGGGACGACTGCCACCGTCGATTCCCGCATGAGAAACTATTTGCAGCGCACCGGCCACGACGGCACGGCCTCGCTGGGGGAGGCCCTCAGGACGGGACTTCGCTGTTGGGGTGTTTCTCAGGTCAACGCATCGGGGCGGGACGAAGGGGAGCCGGATCTGCCGCCGGCCGACAAGGAGCTCGAGGCGGCCGTCCGTGCCGTCATGAGGGACCGTTTGGTGGAGGCGGCCGTCTTAGACCGGACCCAGCGGGGCAGCTCCAAGTACCGACCGCTTTCCCGTGGAGAAGTACTGGATTTGATCAAGGGATGGGCCAAGTAGATGTTTTCAAGGATAATGGGCCTGGAGACGGAGTATGGCTGTCTGCTGAGCGAGGCCGCTCCCGGTGAGACCCCCGAACGCGTCTCCCGTCGCATCAAGGACGCCGTCTTTGAAAAGAAGCTCGGTCTGCTGGACCTGCACTACCG
>JABAOD010007534.1_pt1 | contig 14976 bp, 9 predicted proteins | sample 7062151 | NCBI WGS metagenome assembly JABAOD01 (sample SAMN14538626, study PRJNA623070) | marine sediment metagenome | biome: marine biome [ENVO:00000428]; feature: marine pelagic biome [ENVO:01000023]; material: deep marine sediment [ENVO:00002113] | place: India: Gulf of Khambhat ... | reverse complement strand
GCATCCTGGGACGGTTGGGCCTACACGTCGCCAACTTCTGGGAAGACGGCCCCATCGCCTCGCGGCTGGCGAGTGACCTCCGACCCTACGCTCCCGAGTACTACGCTCATCATCCACCCCTGGTCAACGCGGTTCAGGTCGGCGTGTCCGGGATACTCGGTAGGGGGGAACCCCAACTCAGGTTGTTCGGCTATCTCTCGGGTGTCGCTTCCGTCGTCTCGATGGCCGCTCTGATGCGGGTGCTGCGGATTCGCTGGGCGGCCGTTCTGATCGGGCTTGGGGTGATGGTGGCTACCAACTTCTTCTGGATCTATGGGCGACTTGGGGCCGGGTACTGGATCATCGTTGGCCTCGCCGCATTGATTGTCCGCTTGCGCTCAGTAGACGACCCATCGCAGGGGCTGGTTGCAGGGACCGTGGTTGCGGCATTCGCCACAGCCATGTTGTCCTGGCCGGCCGTGATCGGGGCTGCCGTGCTCGGTCTATGGCTGCTTAGAGGTCGCGGGCTCGACCGGCCCACAGTCATGGTCGGGCTGGCCATGGTGCTGGGAGTGATTCTTGACATCGGCTGGATCCTGTTCGCCACCAACCTGGGTGAGCTCGCCGAACATACAGCCGACCGGACCACCCGCCTGGGGTTCACGGTCGGCGAGTTCTTGGTTCGCCAGTGGCGCTGGATGAGGGAACTCCTCCCACCCTGGTACCTACTCCTCATGATCCCCGCCCTTGCGTTGGCGCTGGCGGATCAGAGAAGCCGTTTTCCCGCCGGACTGCTTCTGTCGATCACCGTCGGGTGGGCGATCGCAATTCCGCAGGGTGCCTACATCCACGACTTCTGGAACCTGATGCTGCTGGCTCCGGTCGCCCTCGGAGTCGCCGTGTCGCTCGACCGTTTCATAGAGCGGATTCCTGTCCGTTTCGTACCGTGGTTCGGGGCTTGGGTGGCGCTGCTGCTTGTGGCGGGGTTTGTCGACATTGTGCGCGGTCCCGTAGGCCGGGAATACTTCGACGAACCTCAACGCGCCGGCGCGGTCATGACTGCGGTACGGCCCAAGCCCGAACAAGAGGTCGTATGGGTGACGGACGGGATCCCTGCGCCCCGATGGGCCTCCTGGTACTGGGGCCTACCGCCCAGGGCGCTCACCATCGAGCACCTGGCGGAAGGAAGCGAACCGAGCGATCTGGTACTCGTGCGGCTGGATCGCCTGCCCGAATGGATCCCGGAGACTGTCGAAGCAGAGGCACATGCAGTCGTGGGGGACTACGCCCTCGTGCAACTCGACGTACTGGCTGCCCTGGCCGGCGCCTGACGGTCCTACGCCGCGCGATGCCAACGCCGGCGTGATCGACGGGAAGCGCTCCAGCGAACTGGACGACGCCGCGTCTTCGGCTTTGCATCGACGCAGGCGTGCTCATCAGCTGCACCAGGAAAGGTCTCGAGTTGGCCTTGCCGGCTGGTTCATAATCGCGAAGGCTTGGTTCGGGGACCTAGATACCCCTATCCCCTGATGCAACATCCAGGCGGGGGCGGACTTCGGCGAGGATCAAACGGCCGTTCCCAGTGTCGGTGGTATCGCCAACGAAGGGGCAATTCGTCGCTTTGTGCCCAATCGAGCACGCTTGCTGTCGCGCCTCCTGTCGATTCCGCACGATTGCAGGCCCGAACAGGGGATTCCTATGCTTGACCCAGTCAATGCTGCCGATTCGCAGGGGACGGCGTGACTTCTTGGCTTCTTCGGGCAATCGTGATCGCCCTCGTCTTGGCATGGCCGGGCGGGGTTGCACCCGGAGCCGCCGCCGTTCCGGCCGGTGGTACCTTCTGGGACGACGATGGAAACATCCACGAAGGCATGATCGAGGCCATCGCAGCGATCGACGTGACCCGGGGATGCGACGGCGATCAACCGGGCAGGTACTGCCCATCCCATCCGGTCAGCCGAGGGCAGATGGCATCCTTCCTAGCCCGTGCCTTCGAGTTATCTCCCGCCGCTGACGACTATTTCCCTGACGACGCGGGCTCCGTCCATGAGGACAACATCAACCGGTTGTTCGAGGCCGGCATCACGACCGGGTTTGCGGACGGTACCTACCGGCCGGCGAGTCCCGTCACGAGGGAGCAGATGGCCTCGTTCCTCGCTCGTGCAATCCCGCTCGTTCCCATTCACGGGGACGTCTTCGTCGATGTGGATGGGGTGCACGAACCCAACGTCAACGCGATCGCGGCGGAGGGGATAACCGTCGGGTGCGATTCCTCCGGCACACGATACTGCCCGAGCCAGCTCGTCCGCCGAGACCAAATGGCCTCCTTCATCGGGCGGGCCCTCGGCTTGTCCGCAGCCGAGGTCGCGGGGTTTGTCATGGACGTCGAAATCGTCGAGGAAGACTTCGATGCGCCCACCTTTGTGACGTCGCCGCCGGGCGACCCGCGGCTGTTCGTGACCGAACTCGGCGGCCGCGTCTGGATCATCGAGAACGGTGCCAGACGTGCGCAGCCCTTCCTGGATCTCAGTTCCGTCGTCAGGGCCGGGGGCGAACAGGGTCTTCTCGGACTCGCTTTCCATCCCGATTTCGCAAACAACGGCTATGTATTCGTCGACTACACGGATACGACGGGGGACAGTCGCCTGGTCCGGTACACGGTCGAGGCCGATCCCAACGCTGCTAACCCGGCCAGCCGTCTGGAGTTGATGAGAGTGGACCAGCCGGCCTCCAACCACAACGGCGGGATGCTGGCCTTCGGCCCGGACGGCTACCTCTACTGGGGTCTGGGCGACGGGGGAGGGGCCGGGGATCCTTTCGAGAACGGGCAGGATCCCAATACGCTGCTGGGATCGATCTTGCGGCTGGACGTCGATGGGCCGGCCCCCTACGGCGCCCCGGGCAACTACTGGGGCACCGAGGTGTGGGCAATAGGATTGCGCAACCCGTGGCGGTTCTCCTTCGACGAGGGCCTTCTCTACATCGGCGACGTCGGCCAGAATGCTTGGGAAGAGATCGATGTCGTGGCACCCGAGCCGGGCCTCAACTTCGGATGGGACGTCCTCGAAGGGACCCACTGCTACGAGCCCCCGGCGGGTTGCTCCTCGGCCGGTACGGTGCAGCCGGTCGTCGAGTACTCGCACAGCGTCGGGCGGTCGGTCACCGGTGGCTACGTGTATCGGTCGAGCATGATCCAATATCTGAACGGTGCATACATCTATGGGGACTTGCTCGGGCGGGTGTGGAGCTTCCGAATGGTCGACGGCAGGGTCATGGACCACCGGGAGTGGACCTCGGGGATGCCCGATATCGGATCGATCTGGTCCTTTGGGCGAGACTCCAACGGCCGGGTCTACATCGTTTCCGGGGGGGGAACCATCTACCGGGTAAGCGGCTGACCTACCGCGCAGCTCGAGATTCCAATGAATCACACCGGGGCGAAGGACTGGCCGCCCCTGCGGTATGTCGGTGCCGGGTACTGGGATCCTATGCTGGCGTCGGTGAACTACCGTCCGCTTCCACCCGCGAGAGTTGCCAACAATCGTTGGCCGGACATCGAAGTTCCCGCCATCGGCGCGTGGGAAGCAGACCGCCGCGTCAGTGTGGTCATTCCCTACTACCAAGCACCCGAGGCCCTGAACCTGACCCTCGTTGCTCTTGCCCGTCAGACGTATCCGAGGGGGCTCATGCAAGTCGTCGTCGTCGACGATGGCTCGGAGCCGCCGCTTTCCATTCCCCCTGAGTTCGGGGACCTGGTCTCGTCGACCATTCACCAGGAGGATCGTGGTTTCGGCCTCGCCCGGGCACGCAACACCGGTGCCGCAGCAGCCGACGGAGATATTCTGGTGTTTCTCGACTGCGACATGGTACCCGAGCCGGCCTGGCTCGAGGCCCACGCTCGCTGGCACCATTGCGTCGCGGATGCCCTGACCCTCGGATTCCGTAGGCACGTGGACTTTGAAGGGGTGACGGCCGCCGAGATCGACCGGGCAGCGGCGGGCGGCAACGTTGGGGGCGTCTTCGCGGACCGTCATCAAGAGAAGCCGGAATGGATCGAACACCACATCGCTCGCTTGGACGACCTCACTTCCGGCGCCGATGACCTGTTCCGGATCGTTACTGGAGGCAACCTGGGCATCCGAAGGGACACCTTCGCGGCGACGGGTGGCTTCGATGAGTCGTTCACTCAGTGGGGCGCCGAGGACACCGAGTTCGGGTTCCGCTGCTTCACGTGGGGTGCGGTGATCATTCCCGAGCGGAGGGCCCTCTGCTGGCACCAGGGGCTGGGTACCCTGCCGGATGACGCAGAACGGCGGTCCCTGGAGGATCAGCGGATCAGGATCTCTCACCTCATCGCCGAGAAGACCTTCCGGCGGTCGCTGCCCGGCCGGTCCTTCCAGGTCCCCATGGTTCTCGTGCGAGTCTCGGCGCGTCCTGGAGATGCTGCGGAAGAGGTGGCGGCCGTCGTCGAAGGGGTTCTGGGTAATCGATTCCACGACCTTGTTGTGGTCGTAAGCGTTCCGGCAGATCATCCGGCACGCACGCGACTCGTCTATCAGTTCGCCGGGGATCCGAGAGTCTTTGTCGGCGCCCCAGAAGACGTCAGGGCACTGTTCCCTCACACCCCGGTGAGGATCGATATGACCCCGGACGTGAGGCTTATCGATCGGTCGATGGGGCGGATTCTCGAACAGCTCGGTGGCGTCGGGGTCCTCGAGGTGTCGGTACCGGGGGGTGGATCGGTCCGAGCGGTCAAGACCCGGGCGCTGTCGAGAGCGGAGCGCCTCGGGGTTGAAGATCCGATTCGTGTCGCTGGTGATCTGTTCGGCAGGGCAGAGGGAGACTGGCGCGACGTCGGCATACGCTCCCCCATGAGCAGGAAGAGCGCCATCGCTCCCATCGCCGCTCTCCAACGCTGGCGAGTCAAGGTTGTGGGGCCAGACTCCCACGCGGGAAAGATCCTCCGGAGATTCGGCAGGGTACGGTCACCGCAGGACGCTGCCGCAACTTTCCGCTGGTTGTTCCGGGCTATCGCCTCGCGAGTCCGCCCGGCACGAGATCGCGGCCGGCGATCAGTAACTGCCCCAGTCTCCCGTCAACCGCTGGAGAAACCATCCCGGCAGGATCCAGGAGGGATACCTCGGGTGGCGACCGTTGGGGCGGAGGCCGGCCGGATCTTCGGAGGAATCGCCGGGTCGTTCGACGTGAAGCGGGCGCCGCCTCGCATGGATCTTCTCGTTGTCGATCCCACCGGGCTGGACGAGCCGGTCCTGAAGGCGATCGTCGAGCGTGCAAAGGAAGCCGGTTCAGCCGTAGTCGGCACCAAACGCTTCGAGGGATCCGACGGAACCGCAACCGGCCCGGCCGCGGCGTCCTCCTTCGACCCGTGTCGCTGGAATCCGAGAGGCTTCATCCCTGCCCGGAAAAATCGCTTGCTCTCATCAACCGGACCGGTCTCAGGGGTTCAGCGGACCGGACTTCCTTTTCCCGTCGAGATGCCCGGCGGCCTCACGAGCGAGTCGGAAGGTGGTTTGGAGCAATTGGTTCGTGAGGCGCGCCCCTATCTGGCAGTTGCCGATCTCGGCACGGACCGCCGAAGCGCAGCAAAGCGTACCTCCACGCTGATCCGTTTGGCCGCTGCCGGTGTCCCGGTCTTCGTCGACACTCTTTCGGAGGAGGAGCGTATGCTTCTGGGCGCCGACCTGAGCGAAGCGATGAGCGCCGTCGACCCTGGGTCCCTGATCGATCCTGTCGAACGGGAGCGGCTCAGCGTGCAGCTTCGCCGGGCTGCCCATACTCGCCACTCCTTCGATGCCCGGCGTCGGCAGTTGCTGGACCAGGCCGGTGTCGATGCATCTTGGCCCAAGGTGACGGTGGTTCTTGCGACCTACCGTCCCGAGCTCATCGGCCATGCGCTGGCGCAAATCCAACGACAGACGTATCCTCGTCTCGAATTGGTGGTGGCCTTTCACGGCGTTCCGCCGCCCGCGTCTCACCTCGACTTCGACGGTGAGATCCGTGTGGTCACCGTCCCCGGCACGGTCCCTTTTGGAGAAGCGCTCAACCGGGCGCTGGCGGTGGCCTCGGGCTCGCTGATCTCCAAGATGGACGACGACGATTGGTACTCGCCGGATCACCTGTGGGATCTTGTGATGGCCCACGGCTACTCTCGAGCCGCACTGGTGGGTAAGGGCGCCGAGTTCGTCTATCTCGCCGGTTCCGACCGGACGATCCGCCGGTTTGTCGGTGGAGCCGAGTCTGGCAGCACCACGCTTGGGGGAGGCGCGTTGCTCATTGGCCGAACGGACCTGGACGCGATCGGCGGGTGGCGTCGCATCGAGCGAAGCGTCGACAGGGCTCTCATCGACGACGTTCTCGCCTCGGGTGGTGCCGTCTATCGCACCCACGGCTTCGGTTACCTCCTGCATCGGAGGCAGGAAGGTCATACTTGGAACCGCGACGATGCCTACTTCCTCGATCAGGCCGAATCGTGGTGGCGGGGTCTCGATCTGAGGGTGGCGGGAATTCAATGAGCCTTTGTCAGGGGCTCTCCGCGTTCAACAGAGCCCGCGAGATGAAACTGGCCATTTGTGCTCGCGTGACCGTTTCCCCAGGACAGTAGCGCCCGGCGGAGCAACCCATGGTGATACCTGCAGCGGCAACCGCGTTGATCGCCGGCTCATGGACCGACCCCCGGTCATCGGCGAAGAAGTCGAAACTGCCCGAAGGTAGCCCGAACGCCCGTTGCAGGAAACTGGCCATTTGCCCACGCGTCACGTTTTCGTCCGGGCAGTAGAGCCCGTCTGCGCAGCCTGAGGTAATACCCGTTGCGGCAAGCGCGTTGATGCTCTCTTCGAACGTGTGACCATCGACGTCCGCAAACGGCGTCGAGTGGGCCGGGGGCAGCCCCAGGGCTCGCGCTAGGAAGGCGGCCATCTGCCCTCTGGTGACCGGGTCGTTGGGACAGTACAAGGTGTCTGCGCAGCCGTAAGTGACGCCGCGCTCGGCGATGTCGATGATGGCCGGCTCGTGGACCGATCCCTCATCGTCGCGAAAGGGGGGAACAAACGTGCCGGAGACGGGCGACGACAGATGCTGGGCATCGAGCAAGTGGGGATAAGGATTCGTCTTGGCTCCTCCGGGCTGGTGGAGTTCGAAGTGGAGGTGGGAGTGCGTCGACTCGGCGTTGCCGCTGTCGCCGACCCAGCCGATTAGCTGGCCGGCCACGACGTGGGCACCAGGCCCGATGCCTTCGGCGAAACCCCAGCCGAGACCGTCGTCGGTGCCGGGGGTGTCGTTGTTGAGGTGGATGTACCAGCTCGCCCAGCCGTCGTCGTGGTTGAGGGCCATCGCGCAGCAGTTGCCGCCCTGCTCGTCGTGCATCCAACCGACGGTGCCGTCGGCGACAGCCACGACCGGAACCATCTTGTCGGCGAGGATGTCCGTCCCCTCGTGGGTTCGGCCGCCAGAACGAGGCGCACCCCACGTGTCGGAGTATCGGTGGTCACCTACCACCGGGAAGTACATCTCGTAGGAATCGGTGGCGGATACTGGCGCGGCCAATCCGGCAAAGGAGATCGCCGTCGACAGCGCAATTGCCATGCCCCGGTTGCGCATCTGTTCTATCCATCGTCGGAAACTGTCTGGAACTTGAGTGGTGGTGACCGGTGAGTCCAGGTCTCATGTGCTACATCCTGAGAGAGCATCACCGGCAGCTGCGCGACCGGCTATCGAGTCCGAGTGGATGAACGCCTCCGGCTGTTCGGCCCCGGTAGTCTGCGCATTCCTACCGAGAGGATCGCGAGTCGACTTTGGGCGAAACCTACAGTCGCACGCTCGCTCCATATGACTGGGCCATTTCGCTGGCGCTGGCCGTTTCGGCACTGTGGCTCCGAAGGAAGGGTCTTGACCCCTCGAGCTTGTGGCTCGACGATGCCTGGCCGGCGCTGGTCCATCGCGCGGATAGCCTGGCCGACACATCGCTGGTGGCAGTGACGGCACCCGGGTTCACCTTCGGGCTGAAGGCGTGGCTGGCGGTCACAGGGTTCTCAGAACTGCATGCCCAGCTCCCTGCGCTGTTCTTCGGGTTGGCGACCCCACCCGCGACCTATCTTCTGGCCAGACTCCGAGGGTTCTCCGTCGCCGGCGCGGTCGTCGCCGGAACCCTTCTGGTGGTTTCGACCACCTTCGGCGTCTATTCGACCCGGGTGAAGCAGTACACGCTCGATGCCTCGTTGGCGGTCGGCGTTCTTGCTGCTGCCTGGGTGATCCTCGACATTGGGCCGACCACTCGACGGTGGGCGGTTCTGCTCGCAGCGGCCGTCGCAGCGACGGCGGTTTCCGGCGCGGCAGCCCCGATTGTGGTAGGCGCATTCTGCGCCACCCTTGCGTCGGCCGCGTTTCATCATCGAGCCGGTTGGAAGGCAGGCCTCGTTTCGGCAGGTGTGTACGGGCTGTTCGGGCTCGCCTGGTGGAGGCTGGTTCTGGATCCCGCCATCACAGACGCACTGACCGACTACTGGCGTGGGTTCTACGTGTCGGCCGTCGACTTCAGATCGTTCGGTGTCAGCCTGGGGACCGCTCTTGACCGATTGGCCGAAGGCTTCAGCTTCGTTCCCCCTTGGCTGACGCTGTCCGCGCTCGCCACGGCCCTGGCCATCCTCGCCTACCGGCGGTGGGTGCTTGCGGTTCTGCTCGCCGGCCCGGTGCTGGTGGCGATCGTGCTTGCGACCCTGCGTTTCGCGCCCCTCGGAACTGGACGCACTGACATCTACCTCTACCCGGGGATCTCGCTGCTCGCAGCAGCCGCAGCCGAAGGGATACACGGGCGATTCCCTCGCACTACCAACTTCATGGTTCTGGTCGGAGTCGTGCCTCTGCTGGCACTAGCGCCTGGCGTCAGGTTCTACCCCGGCGAGGATGTGCGTCCACTGGTCGAGGAGGTAGAGAGCCGCGACACCAGCGATCCGGTGGTTGTCTACTCGGCCACGCGGTGGGCGTACGCTCTCTACACATCGAACACCGTCTCCATCATCCCTTCAGGCTCAACCGCAAACGGATTCGATGTTGACTTCAGAAGCGGCCAGGTCGTCGTTCTAGGACCCCACCGCGCTGAACCGGAACGGTACGAGCCCGAACTGGAGCGCGTCACCGAGGGCCGTCGTGCCGTCTGGTTCCTGGCCTCCCATTGGCGCGATGACCTGGAGACCATCGAGATGCAGTTCGCGCAGCTGGGCTTTGTCGACGCGCAACGCTTCGAGCGGCGCGGGGCGCTTCTCGTTCGATGGGAGCGGAATGCGTCTCCGTAACAACGGAGACCTGCGCATGGTGGGCGCCGCGACGGGCTGCATTGCGTTGCGGCACGTTGATGGCGCAGCAAGCGGGTTGGAGACCGTTATGCTCCATTCCTCTTGAGACCTTTGGTCAAGCCGGGCAGGTCGACGGGTGCCATCGCAATGAGTGTGTCGTTCCTGCTGGTCGCGCTTCCCGTTCAGGCCGCCACGGGAGAAGGCGAGACCTGGCCCGTCTTCAACGAATCGAACGGCTGCGATCAGCTCCGGACCGAGCAGCCCTTCGCTTCGAGGACCGGTTGGCTACCGGATGACGAGCCGATTCGAGGCCCCTTCGCAGACTTCTTCGGCCGAAGCATCGGGGAGATCAGGTCCAATCTGGTGTATTGGGATGTTCCCATGAGTGATGGCGAGCGTCTGCTCGTTCATGAGCACCTTCTCCCGGCCCTACGCCAGGTGAGGGCCAACCTCGAGGCCGAAGCGGCTAAGGGGCGCTACTACCCGATCAGGAGGTCGGAGACGTACGCCTTTGCGCCTCGTACCATCTCCGGAAGCCACCGGTTCTCGTACCATGCTTTCGGCGCCGCGATAGACATCAACTCGCGGGCCAATCCGTACCGCTCCGACAACCGTCTCATCACCGACATGCCCGGCTGGTTCGTTCAGGCTTGGAAAGCTGCCGGATTCTGTTGGGGCGGCGACTGGCTGGACGTGAAAGATCCGATGCACTTCTCCTGGAAAGGTCCGTCCAGCACATCCGGCTATGGTGCCCTGCCTCCTGCATCGCCGGTGCACTCGGCTTCGGCTCAGTTCGGGGACCTGGTGGCGGATCACACCACTCCCTTTGGTCCTCCAGATCCTGAGGATGTCTACCGCATTGCAGATGGAAGCGGCGACGGAGCTATGGACCTCTTCCGATTCGAGTCGAGGCCGGAGGGCACTCTGATTGAGCTCGTTCGATCGAACAAGGAGTTCCACGAGTGTGGGATGAGCAGGTTCTTCGCACCCCAGGCCGATCTCGGCAGGGGATCGGTGCAGGTTGGGGACTTCGACGGCTCCGGATACGGAGACGTGTGGTGGCTGGATACATCGACCGGTACGGTCCGGATATCCGCCTATCTTCGTGCAGGCGACTTCGAGAGCCCTGAGAGAGTGGACACTGCCATTCCGGGCGGGCAAGACGACGTCTTTCTGCTGGGTGACTGGGATTGGGACGGCTTCACCGACCTGTTCATCGTGCGGAGAGATTCACCTACGACTCGTCTGGAGGTGTGGGACGGCGCTTCCCGTTTCGGACGGCAGCACATGGCCTCCACCACCATGCTTGGAGACACCCGAGGCCCCGCGTGGCATTTCGCCCTGAGCGATCGCGACCTGGATGGTCTGCTCGACCTGCATGCGGTCAATGCCGAATCCAGAACCCTCACCATCTACCTCCTGGACGGGGCGGATCGGTTCATGACGCCGCCTGTGGTGACCAACGTGCCCGGCTACGCGCAACTCGTCGATCTCGCGTTCCAAGACCACGACGGTGAGGGCAGGGATGATCTCCAGGCTCTTGGGACCGATGGACGTATCCGTGTTCTGCTTGGCAACGCGAGCGTCTGGACGGACATGGACAACTGGTTCGTACCACCGGGGTGGGAGTGCCCCGACGAGTGGATTCCTTACCACTACAACGGGGCCTTCCGGGACGATGACGGGTCGATGTTCGAAGCTGACATCGACTGGTTGGCCGAAGCCGGGATCACATTGGGATGCAATCCCCCGTACAACGACGAGTTCTGCCCACGGGCGGACGTCACTCGAGCGCAGATGGCAACATTCCTCGTGCGTGCTCTCGATCTTCCGGCCGCGACCACGGACTACTTCGTGGACGACGGTCCTCCCCACGAGGTGAACATCAACGCGTTGGCCGAGGCGGGTATCACCTTGGGGTGCGCCGACGGTCTCTTCTGTCCCAACGATGCGGTCTCCAGGCAGCAGATGGCGACGCTGCTGGTCAGGGCGCTGAGCCTTCCCACCGCGTCAACCGACTACTTCACGGATGACGGTCCTCCCCACGAGGTGAACATCAACACGCTGGCTGAGGCGGGTATCACGTTGGGGTGTGCCGAGGGCAGGTTCTGTCCGTACGGCACCGTCACCCGGGCCCACATGGCCGCGTTCTTGGCGCGTGCGTTCCGGGTGCCCTAGGTCCAACGGCTCCGAAGCGGCGGTCCGTGTGGTTACCGAAGAGGGGAAGTGACGGTCGCATAGGCACTACACGGGAGGGATTGGACACCATGTCGTCCGTAACGCCGGTCAGCCGCGACACCGCTTCGTCACCAGCGGCGGTTGCTTCTGTCGCTCTGTAGACGTCTACCGTCCCAATTATGGGCACACACACTCTCTCTCTCTCTCTCTCTCTCTCTCTCTCTCTCTCTCTCTCTCTCTCTCGCCGCCAGCGGCGCCCATGCAGCCGTCACGGTGGGCGTGGCGCGGGACTCGCCGCAGCTGTGATGTTCCAGCTTCAACCGGCGAGCGGCCGGAATTCGGGGCTACCGCTCTGCTCGCGAATAGGTGCCTCCCTTCAAGGGGGGTGGCGTAGCATCAGATCGTTCCCGAACGCCTCAAGCATCGTTACTCCCCGCCGATACAGGCAGCGGGGCAGGCGAGGAATGTGAATCATGGCGGCCAGGACGATTGCCGGGACACTCCTTGCGGTATTGCTGACGATGGCGTCGCCTTGGGCTGCCCTGGCCGCGGACGACGACCCGTACGTCGTCGAAGGAGGAGGGTGGGGCCACGGCGTCGGAATGTCGCAGTACGGTGCGTACGGTCAGGCCTTGGCCGGAAGAACCTACGAGGAGATCCTGAAGCACTACTACCACGACCCGGGGAAGGTCGAAATCGCCACCCTGGGCGCCGACCTGCCTGATATCGAGCCGCTTTGGGTGAATCTGCTGCAGGAGGTCGACGGAATCGAGGTGGCCAACCGCACCGTCGGGACCGGAGAGGGTGCGGATGTCGTTATTACGCAAGATGGAGTGGCCGTGCGTCTCGCTCCCGGTGAAGCCGCATCCATCACCATGGTCGGTGGTCTTTGCACCATTGCGGCTCCCGCCGAAACCCTGACGGATGGGCCCTGTTCGATCGACATCGAGTGGGACGGCGAAGCCGAGTCGCCAGCGACGAGAGTCGAGATACCGAGGTATCGAGGTTGGGATAAACAAACTTGGGTGGACTGCCGGCTCACGAACTGGAACTCGGGGACCAGCCCGGTGTGCTCCTACCGTCGGGGGATGCTGCACATCAGGCCGGACGCGGCGTGGGATCCTGTGCTCCTGCGATGGGTGGAGGACAAGGGTCTGCACCTTGTCCTTGAGGTTGCCGTCGACGACTACGTGTTGGGCATCTCTGAAATGCCCTACGGGTGGGGTGATCAGGAGGGTGGAATGGAGGCCCTCAAGGCCCAAGCAGTTGCAGCTCGCACGTACGCTGCCAACAGGGCTCTGCGGAGGCCCGCGCCGAGCGAACGTCAGTGGTGCTGGTGCTCGCTGTACGACACCCCCGTCGACCAGCACTACGTCGGATGGGGACACGGGACTTCATCTTGGATCGAAGCGGTATCTGATACCGCTGGGGAAGTCCTGACTCATCCCAGTGAGACCGACTCGTCGGGCGAGAACGTACCTCTTCAGGCGTACTACTTTTCTTCCTCGGGTGGGGCGACGGAGGACGTCGAGGACGTGTGGGGGCTCGCCATCCCCTACCTCCGTTCCCGCGACGACCATTGGGCTGTCGATCCCGCCATCGGGAACCCCTTCGCCTCCTGGACTCATGCCACGACGGCGGGGATTCTGCGCCACGAACTGGGTTGGGATGAAGTCAACGACGTGCATGTCGTAGCCGGTCCGCCCGGGACTCTGGTCCGCTTCGCGGGGATCGATGAAGGAGCCAACGTCGAGACCGAACGAAGCGCAGGGTGGCTTCGCCGTCGACTTGGTCTCAGGTCACCGTTCATCTCCGATGTCAGGCGTGTTGGCACCCAACCGGTACCTTTCCCAGACGCCGAGGGGTCGGTCCACTATTCAGCGATCATCGCGATCCATGAAGCGGGTATCACCGCCGGCTGTGGGACCGGTCTCTATTGTCCGTCGGCGAAGGTTACGAGAGGACAGATGGCCTCTTTCCTCGCCAGGGCGCTCGATCTTCCCGACCCGATCGGCGACTACTTCTCCGACGACACCGGCAGCACCCACGAGCTCAACATCAACAAGATCCGTGAGGCCGGGATCACGACTGGTCTGCCTGATGGGACGTTCCGACCGAACCAGCTGGTGAGCAGGGCCCAGATGGGCTCCTTCCTCGCTCGCGCGATGGGCTTGGAGCCGCTGCCGGGGAGCCGTTTCGCCGACGTTACCGGGTCACATGCTGGAAACATAAACGCCATCGCCGAGGCCGGAGTGACCCTCGGTTGCAGCGCAGACGGAACCCTGTATTGCCCTGATGACCCGGTCAGGCGCGATCAGATGGCTTCATTTCTCGCCCGAGCGTTCCTCTGGGGTCACTAAGGGACCCGCGAGCAGGAAACCCAGCCCCCAGGAGAGATGCATGGTGGGATAGACGGCGGGCAACAAGAGGGCGGCCGCGTCCCGCGCCCGCCACCACGACACACCTCCGGCGGCGAGTAGCGCGACGGTGTAGACGCCCGGAACCACGATCGCCATGATCCGCCATGGTGTCAAGGCGAGCAGGACCGATAGAGCAAGGCCGATGACGAGCGAGGGCGCCGCGACCTGGCGCAGCCGAATCGATCTGGGGTGGAGGCCAAGCATGCGGCGTTTCCACCGGCCGTATTCCCAGTACTGCTTCGCCAGGTCCTTGAAGTTTCCTCGCGGTCGGTAGCCAACCTCAAGGCCGGGGTCAAAGAAGACCGTTCCTCCGGCTTCGCGAATGCGCCAGTTGAGTTCGTAGTCCTGATTCCTCAGGAACCGCTCGTCGTAGAGACCGAGTTGCTCGATGGCGTCTCGGCGAAACACTCCCAGGTACACCGTGTCGGTGGGGCCGGCTGCGCCACCTATCCGAAATCGCGAATCGCCAGCGCCGAGCACCGAGGCCATTGCCAGCGCGATCGCTCGCTGCAGGACGCTCACTCCTACCGGTCGTTGCATGCCACCGACGTTCACCGCACCCGTCGCCTCCAACAATTCGACAGCCCGTCGGACATAGCCAGCAGGAAGCACCGCGCGTGCGTCGCAACGGACGATCACCGAGCCCGAGCTCGTCCTGATCGCACGATTGAGCCCTGCGGCAGCTGTCCCTCCGGGATTGTCCACCACGCGGACGCGAGAGTGTCTTCCTGCAAGGGCAGCGGCGGCAATGCGACTGGCATCGCTGGAGGCGCCCTCGGCAATGATCACTTCGAGGTCGCCTGGGTAATCCTGGTCGACGCAGCTCTCGACCGCGCCAGCGATCGCGGTTGCGTCGTTGCGTAGCGGGATCACCACGGAGACAGAAGGCCAACCATCGTCCCCCCTGGGGGCCCAGACACGGTCCTCTGTCGTCTCGGCTGTGGTGCGTTGCGGAGTGTGGAGGGGGTCGGACATAGCGTGTCGAGGAGGTCTTGCCTGTGGGACTTCTCGGCTGAGGAGGGTAGTAGCTGCCCGTGATGACCGGGGTCGTGGACCCTAGGTGTGTTGTTCAGGCACGTTGGTTGCTCGGC